>Ga0114966_10000731_pt1 | contig 31401 bp, 31 predicted proteins | sample M_130207_XF_Meta_FD_87029 | JGI IMG/M metagenome (GOLD analysis project Ga0114966, IMG submission 87029) | Freshwater microbial communities from Lake Montjoie, Canada to study carbon cycling - M_130207_XF_MetaG | ecosystem: Environmental > Aquatic > Freshwater > Lake | place: Lake Montjoie... | reverse complement strand
CTGGGTTAAAGGGAGATCAAGGAGTAGCTGGGTTAAATGGAGATCAAGGAGTAGCTGGGTTAAATGGAGATCAAGGAGTAGCTGGGTTAAAGGGAGATCAAGGAGTAGCTGGGTTAAAGGGTGATCAAGGAGTAGCTGGACCCAAGGGTGATCAAGGAGTAGCTGGACCCAAGGGAGATCAAGGAGTAGCTGGACCCAAGGGAGATCAAGGACCTAAGGGTGTTGATGGTAAACAAGGAGCTATTGGTCCAGTAGGGCCTTCTCGTGATATAGTTTATTCAATAAATACAGATACTAAATTAGGTGTAAATGATAATGTACAATTTACAAACAATGCAGTTGTTGTAGGAAATAATATTAGTATCCCTGAAATAGGCAAAGTAGTGTGTTTAGGTGGTCATGTTTATAGATTATGTGTAAAATGGCAAGATAATAGAGAAATTATTGATGGAGAAATTTCTTGGAGTACAGTTGATAATGTTTTAGTAGGGACAAAAATTGGAGTTGTAGCAAATGGGTTTTTAGAAGTTGTTGTTAATCCAAGTGAAAATACAACATATATTGTTAAAAAGTTGTCTGGAAATTTTCAACCAGAGAAAGAGTATTCATATGTGATTATTGAATGTTTAAAGTAAATTCTTAATTGATAAATTAATTAAGAATTAAATAAATCTTGCCATTTATTTGTTATATATGAAAAATCTTGTTTCATTGCCCAATTGTATCCAGATTCAATTAGATTTTGTTTTTTAATAGGATCATCTAAAACAATAAATAATTCTTCAAGTAATTTATTTTGTGTTGATTCTTCTGCAATTGAACCTTTTACGAGAATTCCTCTATTACCAATAATAGTATTTAGAGCAGCTAAATCTGTTGCTACACATAAGCATTTACTTGCTTGAGCTTCAAGTGCTGTAATACAATATGTTTCTGTAAAATCAGTAGGATATAACCAAATATCGCTTTTCATCATTTCAATTGATAATTCTGATTGAGATATACGAGGTTTTATAAAAATAAAATCTTTATAATCTTTGTATTCTTGAGTATTTTTAAATAAGCTATGACTTTTTTCTTCTATAAATACGTGTAATTCGGAAGTGGGATATTTTTTGTGTATTTTTGGGAACATTTTTAATAGAAAGTTTAATCCTCTATCATAAGAAGATGAATATATAAATCTATAAGGTATTTTTTCTGATTTAGTAAATCTTGTAAAGTCTATAGCATTTCCTATAATATCTACTTTATGGATTGGAAATTTATATTCATCTATAAAAAAATTTTTATGCCATTCAGATAAACATATAATTTTCTTGAATTTAGTTTTATGTGTTTGAAATTCTGGATCAAAAGGAAGGACATCGTGAAGCCAAAAATATACATTTTCAATATTATTATAATATCTTAAATAGTCTGGAAATCTTGATACAATCAAGTAATCAATATATGTTTTTTGTATAAAATCTTCATATTTAGATATGTCTAAATATTCAACATTATCATATACTCCTTCTAAATTTGTGCAGTTAGTAAACATAAAAACTTTATAGTCTCTAAGAACAAACATTTTTGCTAAATTCATTGCCATAAATTCTGAACCAGAAATTCCGGAGTTGGTATAATTTATAGGACACCAAGGTTTACAAGTATTACCGCAATTTATAACTATACATTTTTTATTAAACTTTTTTACAGTATAAATCTGATCTGGCCTTGAATTATATAGCATATTTCTTAATAGAACAGAATCAGGAAAATCTTTATATAACTTTTCTGCTAGAATTATACCGTTATTTTTATATTCTATATTAGTCTTGCCTTTTTTGAAATACAATTCTATAAGAAGATAAGGAATTTCAAATTTATATATTTTATGATCAACTATAAAACAGTCTAATGAAATTGGAGGTATTTGTATTTTTATTAGATTACTCAAAAATATTTCTGCTTTGTTAAGCTCATCCTTTTTATAGTAATATTTTGCAATTTGATATATGGGTTCAGCTCTGAAAGGTCTCATATTATAAGCTTTCATGTAATATTTTTCTGCATTATTCCAATCTTTTTTATGATCATATAACATTCCAATTCTGTATAATGCCATATATACTTCGTGTTCGTTATCTTTTTTAGCTAATTTCACACGTTTGTTATAGAATACCATAGCGTCATCATACCTTTCTAATGCTAAATAAGTGTTTGCAATATAAAAAATTATTCTTGTATCTTTTGGGTATTTTTTATGTTCTTGTAGTAAAACTTCGATATCTCTGTTATGTCTTTCGGTAGATCTTACTTTATGTTTATTATCAGATACATCTTGGATAAAAATATCATTATCAGTTATTAATAGATGATTTTTTGATATTATCATTTCATGAACCTTGTATTTGAATCTTAGATTTTTTGATGTCCTTGTTATTCTTATAGACTCGTATAAACTATTGTCATCTTGTATAATAAGCGAAAATGCATCATTTTCAGTATTATTTTTTAAAAATTCTCTTAATTTAGTTCCTCCATGTAAAATATAACTATCGTCAAGTATTATATTATATTCGCAATTTGCACCAGCTAATTCAAGAGATCTATTTCTAGACACTTCAAAATCTATAAATGGTTCTTCATATAAATTACCAGGAATGTCTCTTAAAATTTCTCGAATACAATCTTGGCTGCCATCTGTACTTCCAGTATCTAAAATAGTCCAATTATCTATATAATCTTTTATTGCTAATAATGTATTTTTTAGAGGTTCTGATCCATTTTTTACAATCATAACAAGTTGTAAAAGTTTCATATTTTAAATGTATATCTATTTCTTTAGATTTTTTTGTAATTTAAAGATTCTTTTTATATAATAAAACATGTATAAAAAGTATTCTGATTTACCTGATACAAAAAAGGTACAGTCTCCAAATAGCAATGGTGATGTTGGAGATGTTTATGAAGTTAAAGATATGAATGATAAAATGAGAATAATAAATGGTCATAGAATTGTAATGATAAATATTTATGGCGACTGGTGTGGTCCTTGTAAGAGTGTCGCGCCTCAGATAGCTGAGATTGCAAGACAGTATTATAAACAAGGAGAATATGTAGTAGTAAAGGAAAATGTTGATCATGGTTTAAGTAAAGAAGTAAGAGGTGTACCAGCATTCCATTTTTATAAAAATGGTAAAAAAGTACACGAGATAACAGGAGCTGATATAAATGAAATAAAGAGTGCTCTTGAGCAATTAATTAAAAGTAATTAAATTTTTCTTTTACTGAAAATCTTGTTATAATTTCTGTTGTTATTCTAAATTTAGGATTTTTTATATCTATTGTTTCTGTAAACATAGGCAAACTACTTACCCATTCTCCTTCTCGTTTTAATATGTTTATTTCTTCATTCCATTTATCATTAGTTAGCTCAAAAAAATCATTCCATTTTATGCCTTCAAATTTTTTTATTGTTTCAATTTTTATTAACAACTCTATTAATGTATTAAACCATATAGTAAAATCATGTCTACTCATAGATTTCCAACAGTGAAATGTATGGATACCTTCCCATGAATCGCATATTTTATAACTATTATTACCCTGAATTATAATGAAACTATGATTAAATATATTACTAGCACCTTCTTTTATTATTAAATGAATTCTATATATACCATTAGATTCATTTATATCATTATATATTATAAGTTGTTTTAAAGTTTCAAAATCAGTTATATCATCCTTATAATTATATTTATGATACATTTCTTTAGCAAAGCATATTATATTTTCAGATGTTTCTACACAGTTTGTTTTATCGCTATCTTTCATATTTCTAACCAGGTTAATTATATCATCAATATTTACAGCTTCCATTTTTATATATAAAAATATAAAAATCTAAAAAATCTAAAAATCCGGAAATTCTGTTTCAAATTTTTTTACAATACCACCATATTCTTTATAGATCTTTTCTCTTGATCTAAAGTGTTTAAGAAGAATAGGATTCTTATCTATTATGTCAAATACAACTGGTTCTGAATCTTCTCTTCTAAATACTCTGCCAAGATATTGTTGAAAATATTCTTCTACATCTCCAGCGATAATAAGACTATTCAAACGAGGATGATTAAAGCCTGTTCCTACTTTAGTAATAGTACCTACTAATATTCTACTTGTTTTTTCATATTCTTTTTGACTTCCTATAAGACTTGTCACATCTTCTCCTTCTTCTCGTAATCTATCTACTAAATAGGTTGCTTGTTCTACGCGTTTTGATAGAATAAGAAAAACATTTTCAGGAAACTTTGTTACAATTTTTATAATTAGTTCATTTCTGTCTTGATTAGATGCCTGAGAATTTAAGACAACTCCCCAGTTTATTTTTCCATTTGGGCACATTTCAACTTCTGGTGTAAATCCTGATTGAACTTTATAAACTGTATGTTTTCTATATAATTTTCTGATGATTTTATTTTCGCCAAAATATATATCAAATAATTTATTTAACCCATCTGGTCTATAAGGTGTTGCAGATAGACCTATAATATATCTTGGACATACGTATCGCATACATAACGATAAAGATTCAGCCATAATTTGATGAGATTCATCTACTAATACTGTTCCTATATTTTTGAATAGGGAACGTCGTAATTTCTTGATATTATCAGGAGAAGATATATAAAAATCAGACTCTTCTTCTAGTTTTGTTGTTTTTGGTGATAAAATTTGAATTGATGTATCAGGACATACTTTTTGAATGTCATTTTCCCATTGTTTTATCAAAACATTACCTTTAACAATAATTAACACTTTTAACTTGATTTTTATAGCAAGATAAATAGACATGAGAGTTTTTCCAAAACCAGTGTAGCATGAAATAAGCACGCTACCTTTCTTTAGAAATTGAAGAGCTTCGTCTCTTACCTGTTTTTGATTTTCTCTTAAACTTGCTGTAAATGTACTATATAATAGACTAGGAAAAGATTCTCTCGAAGGTCTCTCAAAACCTTCACTTACAGCATAAGAGAATGGTAATATTACGTTATCTCCGGAAATATCATATGGATATAAATAAGTGGCTTTTGCTCCAAAACTATAAGAAGGAGGGTCTATTTTTATTGTCAAGTCTGAATGTATTTTTTCACGCTGTTCTTGAGATATATTTTCAATGTTTATAGATATAGACATATTATTGATTATTAATTATTAATTTTTTATATTTTAGATTTCATTTTTAATAATAAGTTTAAAATAACTATGAATATAGAAGACATTCTAAATCTTTAAAAAGCGGAATTAGCGGAGCAGGATCATTGTCCTATACAGGTGTGTAGTTTAATATGATTAAGAACTATAATGAATCATCAGTATATACGGATGAAATATTAAAAATAATACAACTAGTTTTTATATATGAGTTGGTCCAGCATTAATCTAAGGTATAATGTTTTATGAAGACATTTTATTAATTAAAATTTAATTTTTTAAAATTAAAATTTAATTAATAAAATTAAATTTTATTATAATAAAATGTCTATATATTATACGATAGCAGATAAACACGATGGCTTTGGTTCTCAATATCAAGGTATTTTTAGCGGAATAGCTTTATGTAAAGCAGAAAATTATATATATGTACATACTCCTATAAAAATATTACAACATGGTGTTGATGTGAAAAAAGCAAATGAATTTATTGGAATAAAAAATAATATAGAAAATTATGATACAAATAATATTATTAAAGAAAGATTTTCAGCTAAAGTTCATTGGTGTAAAACACCATCTATATATTATACCGATGAGGTTATAGATTATATAAGAAATTGTTATTATAGCACTGAAAAACCAAATATTGGTTTAATTGACATTGCAATTCATATAAGAAGAGGTGATGTTAGTAAAACTAGAGAGGTTGGTAGATATATTGATAATAAATTTTATGCGGAAGTGATAAAAAAATTAAAAGTTAAATATCCTGTATATACAATTACAGTATTTTCAGAAGGAAAATATGAAGATTTTAATGACTTAGGTTTGGAAGAAAGTTGTTTTAAATTAAACACAGATGTATTTGAATCATTTCATAGTTTAGTTTCTTCAAAAGTATTGATAATAGGATATAGTAGTTTTTCATGGACGGCTGGACTAATTAATAAAAATATAGTTTATCATTATGATTCTTACTGGCATAAAAAATTAGATCATTGGATAAGTTTAAGTTCTCTTTAATTAATATTTTTTGTGTTAATAAATCAAAAAATGAAAAATGAAAAAATATATATTTTTAAATTAAATATAAAATGGGAAGTAAAAATTCTCGTGTAATTCCTGAGAAAGAAATAAGATGTAGTATATGTTTAGAAGATACAAAGGATATATACGTTGCAAAACATGTAGATCCTTCCTTAAAAAATGCATCTCATGTTTTTTGTATGACTTGTATTAGTGAGTGGTTTGTTAAGAGTGGATCGAGGAGTTGTCCATTGTGTAGACAAGAAATAAGTTTTATGGATCTAAATATAAAGGGTGAAAAAAAATATGGGGTAAGGATTTTATATAAGTTTCTTGTTAAGATATATGGAATAAAGTATATTCCAGAAAAATATAGAAAAGATAAAAAATTTATGATAGATTTGTTAAAAATAAATGGGGTATTTTTAAAATATGCAAGTGAAGAATTAAAAGACGATGTTGAAGTAGTTGGCCATGCAGTGAGAGAATGTGGTATGTCTTTGAAATATGCGAGTGAAAATATCAAGAGAAATAGGGATATTGTTATGATTGCTGTAAAAGATTGTGGAATGGCACTTCAGTTTGCTAAAAATTTTAAGTGTGATAAAGAAATAGTATTAGAAGCTATAAAATCACATGCATACGCTTTCATTTTTATAAATGACTGTTTTTTAATTGATTCAGGAGATATAGATATAATGAGAGCGATGAATCAGTCAATACATAAAAGACATAAATATGATAATCTATTTTTTAATTTTTAGATTTATTATTACAAGCAATAGAACTACGATGATAACAGTCAAAGTTAAAGTAAAAATACAAGAGAAAGAATTGTATTATAAAATAAATTAAATTTTTATTAAAATCTTCTATAAAGAAGCAGTTCATGGTAAATAATGGTATAAAACTTATAATAAATGATCTTGTCCAGTTTACTCGGCTGCTTTCTTGACATGCAAAATCTCCGTGTATTTTTTCCATATTAGTTGATAATTCACAATTTCCTGGATAGCATCCTAAAAAATGAGCCTCGCATTTTAGAGCAAATACTAATATAAAAAGTAAAATACAATAAAATATTTTATTTATTGTTAATTTTATCTGAAATATCTGAAATAATACAAGAATAATACATAACATAATAAACGAATATAAAAATATTGAAGATAATAATTTCATTTTATTATATAATAATATAATAAAATGAAAAATACTGTAATAATAATTAGTATCTTTATTAGTATTATATTTATTGTATTTTTTTCAATAGAATTTTACTGTAGAAGAAAATCTAAAAGTTTGATAGAAATTATACATCCTGACTGGTTTGAAGATGTTAACAGATTTCCATATGATTCTTTCAAGTGTGTTAAAAATTGCAATATCTATAACATACTTGTAAAAAGAGGGTATAAAAAAATGAGTGAAACAAATATAGTAATAGCTGGGTTATGTATAAATATTGAGAGTAAAATTGAATCATTGAAAAAACGTCTTGAATATCTTGGTAGTTTTTTTAAGAATTATAAAGTAGTTATTTTTGAGAACGATTCTAAAGATAATACAAGAAATATATTATTAGATTGGTCTAAACAAAATAAAAATATATTTCTTGTTTCTTGTCCAGAAGATAAGGATTGTAAATTAAAAAATAAACCAGCAACATCTTATGGTATGTTATCAGATACGCGGATGGAGAAGATGGCTAATTATCGTAATAGAATTTTATCATATATAAAAAATAATTTTAGTAGTTATGATTGTGTATCTATGATAGATTTTGATATTGGAGGGCCAATAAATATAGATGGTGTTGCAAATTCGTTTGGATTGTATGAAAATTGGGACACAATTTCTGCAAATGGTTTGATGGGTGCTACTCATAGTCTTGGTAGTCTAATATATTATGACACACTTGCTTATGAAGATGACAGTTATGGAAACTGGAAAAATAAATTTAATATTAAATTTATATCAGAACATTTTTTAATTGCAAGAAATCTTGCGAAAAAGAGTATAGGTGAATTTCCTATCCGTGTAAAATCGGGATTTGCTGGTCTTGCTTTATATAAAATGGATGTATTAAATTCGGGTGTTAATTATACACCAGAAAATCTAATATATAAATGTGAACATAAAATTTTTCACGATAATATGAGAAATAAAGGATTTTCACGTATATTTATAAATCCTAATATGATTGTTCTTGTAGGCGTTCAAGGACAGGCTACTGAATCTTACGTACCATTACATTAATCTTTATGAAATACTACAACAGACTTTTGGAAGCCATAATGAGTCACTTCTACCATCTCTTAGTTCAGTTATAGTTCTCCCGCGACCATCAAGTTCTAAACCAAGAATTGGATTAAATGTTATCATTAATCTTGCTACTGCATCATTACCATTTATTACAGCTATATGTATAGGGAGATTTCCGTCATAGTCTTCTTCAATAAGAGCTTGCGGAAATTGTTGTATACAATATCTTGCACTTTCAACATCGCATTTAGCTGAAATTTTATGTAGTAATAATTGTCCTAATATGTTTCTTTTTCGAAAAAGTGTTGGAGACATTTTTTTCAAACTCGACATATAGTTTTTTGTGTATAATAATTGTGAATATGGACTGTTCATATTTTTTATTTCTTTTTTAAAATATAAATCTATTTTAAAAAATCAATTTGTTTTTGATAATTGAAATGGAGGGCAAAGTGTAGAGTTTCTATCATCAATATTAAGGTACCCGCCTATTTGACATCCATCTTGATCTTTACATTTTACCCACAGTGAAGGTTCAGTTGCATAATTACAATACCAATAATCTACTGGAATATTCATGTCTGGTATTTCACAAAATCCATTACAGTGATTCCAAAGAACATTATCACATCTATGTTTATATTCTGGATTTCCACATTTATTAGGGTCAGTATCGTTGCAAGATGTGCAACCAAGCCCAGAACATTTACACTCATCAGCTCCACTTCCACTACTATTATTTGGAAGATATTTTAGATCTTCTCTATAACAAGCAGCCTTGCCATTGTTATTATATGTGTTAAAACCAGGTTGACATTTTGGGCAAACAAGTTGACATCCTTCTAAACTTTGAGCTAAGGGTGATTGTGAAAGAGTACATGTATTTTGACCAGTAATATCAAGAGTACACTCATAACCTTTATAACATTTATTATCAGGTCCACATACATCTCCATTGGCGCACACTAATCCATTAGAACTACCATCGAAAGTTTTACAACATGACTGATCTTGTATTCCTGTGGGACATTTACCATCACAATGAGGTGCATCTTTAGCTGTAATAACTCCTTCACATAGTCCTGACTTTTCATCCCAAGAGACAAAGTTCATATCTGTCTGAGAAAGACGTTGATAACAATTACCTAACGAGCATTTAGTTGGGTCACTAACTCGAGTTTGTAAATGTCTTACCATATTACCTGCTATTTCTGTACCACCTTGGCACCAAGAAATAGTACCATCACTTTCTAAATAAAGAGGTGTATTAGGAGCAGTTGTTATAGAAGCAGGATTATAAATTAAATCAGTACTCCATTGACAAATATCTTTTTTAGCACACGATTGTAATACTTTATCATCTTTATCTGTTATTTTTCCACATACTTCTGTTTCAGGATCACATGTTTCAGCTCCACATGCTGTTCTACATCCTTTAATAGGATCACAGACTTCAATTTCATCATTACAGCATTGTCCATTGCATGTTGCTTTTCCACAACAATATTTTAATTTTGTTGTTTTATCTGTATAAACTTTATCATTATCACAGCATCCTCCTTCAGTACATGATTGTCCTGGAGCACAGCATAATTTATTACCATTGATATCACTACAACATCCATTTGCACAACATACATCAACTCCAGTGGAATCTTTACATACAAGATTTGTCTTGCAACATGATCCACTTATACACGATTCATCATTTGCACAGCATATAGGAGAATCTCCTGTTCCGCATAATGCTGTTGGACATGTTGTTTGAGAACAATCATCTCCTTTCCATTGATTTGAACATGTACATAGTCCTGTGTCTTCATCACATACTCCACCATGCATGCAAGGTTTAGGACAAGGTTTAATACAATCACCAGTAATATCAAGTATATAGCCAGAATCACAAAAACAAGTTCCGTTTTTAGAATTACATGATTGGTGTTTACCACAAGCAGGGCATGTTTTAGATGAACAATCATCCCCAGTAAAACCAGGTTTACACGAGCAAGTTCCGTCTGAATTACAAGTTCCATTACCGGAACAATTATTAATACATGTTTTAGAGGAACAATCACTACCTGTAAAACCTGGTTTACAAGAGCAGGTTCCATCTGTGTTACAAGTTCCGTGATCAGAATCTGTACAATCACCAGGACATGATATTATTTTATTTGAACAATCAGGTCCGGAGTAACCGGAATTACAACTACAAGTATTTGTAATATCACTACATGTTCCATTTCCAGAGCAATTATTAGGACAGTTATTAGATGATGGTGTAGGAGAACTTGATTTGTTGGTATAATATACTATAATTCCAATTATACCACCCAAGACTATTAAAGATATAATACCAATTATTATATTATTTTTATTAGTTTTAAAAAAAGTTAGAATATCCATATTTATTAATTAAATAGAAATAATAAATATTTATTTGTTTTTAAAAAAAAAGTAATAAACAGCAAATGAAATAGCGAATAAAATAAATATAGAAAGTCCTACAATACCTAATATTATTTTATTTGATGTTTGAGATTGCTGGTAAGGTATATAATTTGGTAGATCTCCTGTTTCATTTTTAGTTTTTCCATCAATATATAGTTTTGTTGCTAAAACCGCAATAAAAATAGTAAATATAACAATAATAGTGATAAAAGTATAAAGAAACATTTTATAATTTGTGTCATCTATATTAAAGTTAAAACCTTGTTTTGACAATAGATATAATAAAATTAATAAAATTATAATAAATATAGAAAATGTAATTAATATCCAAGGCCATTTTATTCCAAGAGAAGAAGAAAAGGCTTGAGATAAAATACTTAATCTATTTTGAGAATTTTGGTCAGGATCTACAATATTTGCTTTTTTAGAAGCAATTACAGTTCCTACTATAACACCTATAACTGTTAAAATAGAAAATACTATGCCGACATAAAACCAGGTTGAGTGTTTATTTAGTGTTTGTGTTGAATCCATTTTTATTTAATGAATTATTTAAAATATTTGAAAATAACCATTTTCCGGAATTTAAAGAAATATATAATCTTTTGATATTATTATCATTTTTTATATCTTTTCTACTTATTTTTATATATTTTTTACCATTTTTTAGGATTACAAAATTTTTATATACTTTAGAAACTTCATCTGCGTCAAATCCCGAATCACATAAAGGTAATATATTTGCTTCTTCTGACCATACAATTGCATATAAATGTATTCCGGGACCTCCAAAATCTTTTCCTACTAATTTCTTTTGACTCATTAAAGAAGAATCAGCTAATTTTGACACAACTTCTGGAATATTATTAAAACCTTTAAATAAATTTTGTATATATTTTTCGGTTTGTTTGATTTTTTCGGGTTGGTGAGGTTGTTTGATTTTTTCGGGTTGTTCAAATTTCTCACATAATCTTCCATCTTTAAAGTATCTAAATATAGTTTTTCCTACAAGCATTTCTCCTACATCTTGACCAGTAGTAGTCAAGCAATTAGACTTTTCTCCAATACAAGTTCCTTCAATACATTTATCTCCTATTTTGCAATTAATATCTGTAGTACATTCTGTTTTATTACATATTTTATCACAATCTCCACCAATTAAAGGACACTCTGGAGAACGCGTACAGCTTCCCAGTTTAGTTTTTCCATCTTGACCAATACAATCTGCGTCCGAATTACATAATCCTGATCCATAATCGATTCCATAAGATGTGCAGTAATTTTTAGTTATATGCACCTGACCATTTGTATCATCATAAAAAAATGGTGGATCGCGTCTATCTCCTTGCCCTGGTCTTATTTCTGGATGTTCAGCCCACATTTTTTTTATCCAATTTCCTAATACACATTTATTAGTATCTGGTCTCCATTCGAGATATGGTTTTGTATTTGGATCAGTTTTTGGACTACAAATTCCCATACTATCTCCATTACTGGAACAATCATTTTCATTATATGGAATATCACTATTTTTTAAACAAGCTACTCTTGTTGTTATATGACAATGACCAGCTGGTGTAGTTGATGTAGTAAATCCGCAGAATTTTTTATTTTTATCATCAGGATCACATCCATTTATACACGATTCGGACTTTGTAGAATCACAATCTGAATCGAAAGTACATTCTTTTTTAGTTCCATCTTTATTTTTTGAAATTAAACAAATATCTCTCCAAAGTCTCATAGTTTTATCATCTTTCCATGTTAAACAAGTATTTCCTCCACAAAATTTATTAATAACATTTGGATCAGTGCATGCGTCTTTTACTGCTATAGAACGAGCATAAGCAAATGCTTGTATATAATCAGTATCTGTAAGTGTAGCACAGCTCATTTTACCTTATAGCAAATATAAAAATAATTATTAAAATAATAATAAATAAAATTAATGGCCAAAATCTATAAAACCAATTTTCAACAACAGTATTATTATCGGCAAGTAATAACATTAATTGATTTTCTAATTTATCAAAATCTGACATAGTAATAAGTGACTGAGGTGGAGGCGTGCATACTATAATACCATTGCTATTTGTAGCAAGATTTGATAAATATAGAGTTGTATATTTTATAATTTTTTTATTATATTCTGTTTTATCAACATACGAAGATGTTATAATAGAATCCGCATAATATTCTAACGGCCACTCTGGTGTGTAGTAAGTCATACTAAGTATTTTTTCCATAAATACGTTATCAAATAAGTTTGAAAACGTTGAAACTGCCGAAGAATTAATTTGTGTATCAAAACCACATGGATCCCAAGCATCCATTATTGTACTTATAACCATTAATATCATCATTGGAGCACCAAATAAATCTAATACATCCAACCCAGCGTTAAGTATTAATGACGTATAATATAAAGAATATTTAAGAGCTCCACCAATTATATATGTATCTATTATATTAAAAAAGCCTGTAATTACTATTGACATATTTAAAAAAAATCCTTCTTCAAGTTCTCCTATTAATAATTTACCTATGTCAATCATATTTCCAAAGACTTTAATATTATTTTTTATTGCCTGTGTTAAAATAGTCTTGCTGAGACGAATTCCATACATTGCACTTAAAAGTTCTATCATCTGAGGTGAAACGAATCCTTTAATTAAATTTGTAATTCCATTTACAATTATATCACCTGCATTATTATTAGGAATATCATTTGACATTTTATTAAAATAAATAAAATTAATAAATAAAATTAATATTATTTATTAATAAAAATGTCAGACCTTATAGATATAATTGGAAAACTTAAACCTGAAGAAATATCAGATATAAATGATCAAGATGCAATTAATAAATTATTTAATGAAAAATTAGGAGATGAATTATTTAATAAATATTTTGGCGGAAAGCTTGATCTTTTGGATAAAGATAACGGTATTTATTCTACTGGAGGTGATCCCCCAGAATTTGTTTATTTAAAAGAATATAAAGAATATTCAAGTGTTGATGTTGATACAACAAAAGATCCATCTATGACTGAAGGAAGAACAAAACTAAAATTTAAGTCATTAGGATTTACAGATACTGAAATTATCAATGGTGGACAACAATTAGATGATTTTTTTAAAAAGCAAGATCAAGAAATGACTCAGACACCAGCTGCAAAAGCATTACAAGCTGCTTATGATGCAGAAAAAAAAACAGAAAAAAAAACAGACCCAACAAGTGATAAAGATCTTGATGATTCCACTAAAGATAAAATTAAAGAGGTAGTTAATGAAACATTAAAACAAAAAGACAAAAATGAAAGTGCTGGAAAATGGGTAAAATCTGGAATTAAGTATGGATTTATTTTGGCTCTATTAGCTGCAGGAGGAGCAGGACTTTATGAAGCAGTTAGCCATCACCAAGATGCAATGAATGGTTGTTGGATTATGGATATGACTACTGGACAAAAATGTAAAGTAACAGAATTAACATGCGCTCAAGGTCCTAAAATCAATATTCCTGATGGAGATAGTAAATGTGGTTTATGTGTTGATATAACAAACCCACAGTCATGTGGTTCTTTAGATTTCAACCCATGTCTAATAGGTGGAAAAGCTACAAAACCACCAACAGAAGAACCTTTTCCAGATTCTGGAAAAAATTGTGATACAGTTGCTGAATATTGTAAAGATTCTGATACTCAAGTCTGCAAAAATTGCGATCCAAGTTTATATAATTTAATTGGTAATTCAAAGATGGTATGTGTTAATGTTACTTGGTGGGGTGCTCTGGAAGATTTAATAGGAGGACCATTAGACACTGCAATATCTGCAACTATTACTATGATTCTTAATATTCTTAAATGGACAGCTGTTGGAATAGTTATTCTTTTAGTTTTATATATTATATATAGACTCACAAAATATGAAACAAGTAGGGGAGATGTCGCAAGACCCGATGCCAAATAAAAATAAATATAAAATTAAATATAAAATATTTATTCTTTATAAAGAATAAATATGGTTAAAACAATTAATCTTTTTAATACAGATTTTTTTGTATTTATCTTAGTAGTTATAATATTTATTGCATTTTTTATTGCATATAATTTAATAAAACCCGAACAGACAATACCCTATAATTTTCAACCATATCCAAATTTCTCACCAAAAGATATACCTGATATAAATGTTGGGTCTGATAGTTGTTTCAATAAATTGACAAAATGTGATGTAAATGGTGATTGTTCATCATGTGGGGATTCATTTGATTGTGTTGACTCAAGTACTGACGGGCAATATTTTATGAATGGTATAAGTGTTCCGCAAGGAAAATACTGTTTACCAAAAAATAACAATCAAAACGCATGTAATATACATACTGGTAGATGGACTTGGAGTGATGATCCTGAATATTGTAATATTGTAGCTGGATCAAATCAATGCTGGAAATGTTTATGTTTATATCCTGGTATTTATTCAGAAGAAAAAGGTGGATGTAATACTCTTATTGCTTGTAAAAATACAAATACTGTTTTAGATCAATCATCTTCTAAATTAGTATCAACTCCAGAGGCAGTTACAGATTTAGGAATACCTTTAAATACACCATGGGATCCTCTATCTAAAGATGATAATGTATTAAAAGCATTACAATATAGTCCTTATAGTTCTAATGCACAAGGAAAACCTTATTTTAAATGTTCATGTGGATTATTAGCAAATTATCCTAATGATCCATATAAGTGTCATTTAGATGGTTGTAATTCTGCAAATGATTACGGAACAAATGATAAAATAGGAGTGTTAGTAAAAGTAAATGATAATGGAACTATGACATGTGATTGTGTAGATAGTGGTTTAGAATTAGTAAAAAATGAAAATTCTCCATTTTTTAATACATGTGCTTCTCCACAAAATCCTTGTGGTTCTGGTATAAATCAGGTAGAATGCGGAAGTGATTATGCTAATCCTCTTGATAATAAAAAACCTACTCAATGTTTTAATCCAAAAAATCCTTTTGGATTAGAATGTGAAGATAAATGTCCTGGTTGTAATAAACAAAATACAAATATTCCTGATAATCCATGCGTACAAGTATATCCAGGTAATGATAATATACGTAAATGTGATTGTAAAGATGGGTGGAGAGGTGCTACTTGTAATGAAAAATGTGCTACTACGAATACGGTTATAGATCAGGGTATCTGGTCCATTCATTATGATGGAGAATGTATAGATAATGTATGTCCACATCATTATGGATGGACACATAAAGAATCTGAAATAAGTCCAACAGTTTGTTGTTCAAATAATTCTACATTAAATACTACTGACGGTAATGTAAGATGTTCCTAATTATGCACAATTATCCGACCAGAAAGATATATTACATTTACCAGATACACAATCAGTATCGTAATCACAATGATCACCTTTACATCTTAGATTGGTCATCATTTCACAATTATCTCCTCTATAAGGACATATACAATTACATTTATACCCATTTTTTTCTGTTGCATCAACAATACATGTACCAAAAGGACCACATGTTCCATTATTAGCACATCGATTTATACAAGATGTACCTATTATTGAAGAAGGATCATTGCCAGGTTTACTTGATGTTCCAGAAGGGCAATTATCACATACACGATCTTTTGTATTATATATTCCTGGCAAACAAGGGTCTGGTAAACAATATTGTTGTTGTGCACATTGTGCTTGTATTTCAGGATCTTGTATAATATTACAATTTATATATCCAGTATCGCAAATACATTTATTTTTATCGTTTATATCAGTTTTTCCTCCAATACATTGATCTTTTACACATTGCATGTCATAATTATTATCTGTTATTTTAATTTTACGTGATATATATCCAGTTTCACATTTACAGAATCCATCTGTAGGATTTGTTTTATTGCTATTCAACCAATCTGTATAACAATATCCTGTTGCTCCTAAAGACGATATATTATTTTTATTCCAACATACATCTCCATTATTGCAATCTTTATTAGAACTGCAAACTTTATTTTCAGGATTTAATACGTATATAGATCCTGCACTACTATCTCCAGCATTATGATTACAAGCAAGTTCTAATACACAATCAGAATCAGGGGAATCTTTATGATCAAATAGATTTGTTTTACAACTACAACCCCATTCGTAATTTTTATCATCTTTTTTAATTAATATTGTATCTGATGTAAATTTATTGCATGTTTTGGAAGTATCTGAAATTGCAGGTAGACACCATCCACTACCTGTAGGCGAAGATGGAATATTTATTATTTTATCTCCCTGTTTCCAAATATAAGGTTTATCTTTTGAAACTTCAACGCATTTAAATGGTGGTTCATTGATACATGAATCACAAGTATTTGAATCAAGTTTACATGTTAATAATGAATCACTTTCTAAAGAACATGTTTGTTTTCCTTTATCAGCACAGATATTTTTATTATAGTCTTTTGAAAATATACATATTTTTCCGGATGGACAGTCACTATCAGAGGAACAAGTGTCTGATAAAACATTTTTCTTTTGAGTAAGTATTACTATAGCAATTATTATTGTTAATAAAAAAATAAATATTGATAATATTAGATATATCATTTATTTATAATTATTAATTTATTTTAATAATATTTTTATCGTTAAAATAATTTAATACATCATAAACATTAAAATTATTTACATCTGTTTCAGTTCTTATATAAACAAATTGCTGTTCTCCTCGAGATGAATAATAATTTTTAACAAGATCAAGTTTATTTATGCACTCGTAACCATTTGTGACTCCAGATTTATCTATAACATATGCTGTCTCAAAATTTGGATCATTACATACATTTCCTGTATTTTGCCCATATAGGAAAGCTTTATTACCATTATACCATACCCAAAATCCAGTTGGTTGCATATTAACTAATATTGAATTATTATATTTATAATATGAAAGTTGGACACAATTATTACTATCTGTCAAACAGAGAGGATTTAAAATATGGGGATCTATAATTCCTCTATATATTACATAAGCTGTTGCTATTGCAAGTAAAATAACAAATGTTCGTAAAAAGAAATTATATGACATACTTTATTAAATAAAAATAATTTTATAATTAATAATAAAGTAAATATGATTATATATATAATATTATTTCTAATAGTTATAGCATTATTATTATTTTCTTTGATAGGATTTATAGTAAAACCGACAAATATACCTATAAATGTAAATCCAGGAACAGGTATTAATAATAAAAAGTGTACTTCTCAAGTTGTTGAGTGTTCAACAGATAATGATTGTTCCTCGAATTGTGTAGAATCTTCACAAGGAGAAGAAATGAAATGTATTGAAATAAAAGTAAATAATAAAAATTATGGTAATACTAAAAAGGTATGTGCATTGGCTAAAGCTGAAATGAAATGTAATACACAATACGGAGGATTACCTGTATGGAGTGGATGGACAAATCCTGATAGAATGGAATGGGATTGTTTATGTATGTACCCTAATTATGCTGGAGGTGAAAGTTGTTCAAAACTTAATCCAAATGTTTGTAATGGTGGTCAAGGATTTCAATGGAATGCAAATGATGGTCCTCCTGAAAATGGAATATGCAGTTGTGTTGATGGACAAGAAAAAATAATAGATAAAAATGGAGTACCAATATGTGTAGAAAAAGGTAAAGGATTATGGTATAAAGATTCTAAACCAAATCATGTCACAAATATGTGTAATGAAGATCATTGTAAAGCACCAAATTGTATTTTAACAAAAGATACAAATGATCCAAATTTAAATAAGTGTGCTTGTCTTGGTAATGATGATAATAATTTTAATACTGGATGGCAGGATGGTGTAGATCAAATGTGTGTTGAATGCAAACCTGACAGAGGACCTGCTGGAGATTGTAGTAAAAAATTATTTACAGATAAACCAATAACAATTAGCTCATCTTGTTTATGGGGAAGTAACATAGGTTGGGATAGTCAAGATCAATATTGTAAAAATACTTTTGGACAGAATTCATATGTTGATCATAATAAAAAATGCGAAACAGATAATTGTCCAGTTTTAGCTGATCAATTTAGATATGGTTGTGTTGTTCCAACATATTATGCAAATGTTGATTTTAATCCAGATACATGGGATAATATTAGGTGTAATAATCCAAGTGGCATATTTGGACCTGATTCTCCAATATTACCACCAGGATTTGTAAAAGCGGATAATTAAAAATTAAATATTTATTAAATAAAATTTATTTAATAAATATGCGTAAGATTGAAAGAAAATATGAAAATCCTATAGATAATGTTTTATTAGATATTATAGAAGCAGTTTCACCTACTTTTTATAAACTTGGCTTTAACGCTAATGGTATTACTACATTATCTTTAATATTTGGATTACTATCTATTTTCTTTCTATATAAAGGTTCTATATACCTTTTTATGATTTCATACTCTATTTCATACTTTTTTGACTGTATGGATGGGTATTTTGCAAGACAATATAAATGCGTGTCAAAATTTGGAGATTACTATGATCACATAAAGGATGTTACTGTATTTATTGGACTTTTAATAATCATCTTCTTAAAATATAGATGTTCTGCTATAACTTTAACCGCACTAACTATAGTCTTAGTATTATTTTTTATTATTATGAATATGCATCTTGGATGTCAGGAAAAGATATACTCAAAAACTAAATGCGATGAAAGTCCCAGTTTAGATAAACTTAAAAATATATGTCCAGGTGATCCAGAAAAATCAATTAAATACCTTAGATATTTTGGAACAGGAACATATAATCTTCTTTTTATTATTATTGTTTTTATTGTACATAAAGTTTGCAAAATAAAATAAATTTATATTTTTAAAATATAAATTTATTTTAAAATAAATGGAAGATATACTTGAATCTGTTAAAGATTGTATACAACAATCAATAAAAATATATAATCAAGACAAGTTTAATATATTCATTGATCTTTATAACAATGTATTGGGATTTAAAGGAGATAAAAAAGAAAATTTAAAAAACATGTTTAATATTCTTCTTGATTACGATGATTTAGAAAAAATTAATATTGAAGATAAAATAGGGAATAACATTAATATAAAAAAGTATGAAAAAATAGCGGATGGTACATATTCAATTATATATAAAGGAACAATGAATAGAGAAGAAATTATTTTAAGAATTCCTAGACTAATGCCAGTAATAAAAATAGTCGATGGGCAAGAAATTGAAAGTCCTTATAATGAATCTATAGACCAGTTTAAAAATAAAACATTAATGGAATCATTAGAAGAAAATTTATTAGGTGTAGTTTTATATTGTTATATAAAAAATTTTCCAGATATATTTAAACTTGGAAATCCATTTATTGAAATTAAATCTATATTTGTATTATATACAACAGAAATGGTAGAAGAAAAATCATATAATATACCACTATTAATTACTGGAATGGAAAAAATAGAAGAATCTTTTAATGATATTTTACATATATTATTTTCTACACATCTATTTGGCATACTTGCTTGGATTAGTTTTAATTTGAAAAAATTACAGCAAATTATGCTATTTACCCATAGAGATTTTCACACTGGAAATATTATGTTTAATAGAATTCAATCTACAACTATCGATGTTGGATATATTATAAAAAATCAAATTTACAGACCTTATATAATTGATCTAGGAGAATCTTGTGTAAATTTAGGATGTGACGGTTGTAAAGATATAAAATTTCCACAATATTATAATATAGAAGAAACTTGCAATAATAATTCACACGATTTAAGAACATTATTATCGTCAATGTATATATCGTATTTTAGACATGGATATATCAGAGCAAATTATGAAAAACAATTGAGAGAACAGGCTGAAGAAGAACGTGATATAGTATATAAAACCAATATGTATATGAGTGATATTATTCACTCAAATTTTATAGAAAAAACCCGTGTATTTAGAAAATATTTAGAAATAAAATTTCAAAAGTATTTAGATGCTGGATTTACTAATCCTCATTCTTATTATGAGGAATTACTTGATTTAGTTGACCCAGCTTTCTTACCCGAAACAATTTTAAATGAAATTAAGGTGTTTTTTGGCGTTTTTGATAGTTATGAATCTTATTTTATTATGAAAAAAGTTTCAGATAAAATATTACAAGGAGATCCTGGATGTTTAAAATGTAATAGATTTGATATAAATGGAATTCCAAAATAATATATAATAATTATTATTATGTATTAATCAACCAAGTATTTTGTCGAGATAATATACGTAATCATACACTTCTTCATATTGTTTATCATTATAATCTGTGTGATCATACACTTCTTCATATTGTTTATCATTATAATCTGTGTGATCATACACTTCTTCATATTGTTTATCATTATAATCTGTGTGATCATATTGTTTATCATGTGAACATTTTATGTATATTTCTGAAATATTATCATAACTAATATATTCCATAATTATCCAGCTTGGATCTGTAGCAAGAGTTATATATGGATATATTGGATCTTTCTTAGAATTATTATAACAATCCGAACATAATTGTTGATGTTCACTTATAAATTTCATATTGCAGTCTTGATCATAATAAATAATATCAATTCCATTCATAATAAATATAATATTATATTTATTATTTTTTAATCATTTTTATAAATAAAGATGGATATTTCATGTTCAAATAATAAATTAGCAAAAGATGTATTATCAGGTATTAAAAGAATTGGAACAAGATATGAATGTCTTAGAAAAGGATTTGGTCAAGGATATTATAATGGAAAGTCTGATACTGATTACACAGAAGATTATGAACCAATAACTATAGATAAATTTTATTGCGGAACTAAATTAAAAGTGCCTAAAAAATACAATAGATTTGGAACATTACCTGATTGTCTACGTAAAGGATGGACTATTGGCATACAAAAAAAGCAAAGAGAATCTAAGAGGAAGTCAAATAAGAAATCTAAGAGGAAGTCAAATAAGAAATCTAATAGGAAGTCAAATAAGAAATCTAAGAGAAAATCTAAGAGGAAATCTAAGAGGAAATCTAAGAGGAAGTCAAAGAAGAAATCTAAGAGGAAGTCAAAGAAGAAATAAATTATGTAAATACAAAGTCTAAATATTTTAAAATATTTTAAAATATTTTTATATTCATATATAAAAATGATAGATGCAATTCCACAAACATTTATTGATGAAATAAATGACGTTGATAGTATTCTTTATAGACAGAAGCAAGCATTTATAAATCATTATTGGTTGGTTGAAAAGGCAGCATCTATTGTTCGAATGTATCCATCTGCTACAGTAAAAATATGTTTAGACACAATATTAGACGCTGATTATCATATGCCACCTGAGGGTTATTATTTAAATATAAAATTTGATCAGGAAGGTAATGCTATTATTCCAATGAAAGAAATAGAATTTACAGAAGAATATTTAAATAGTTTTTCAATCAATATTTCTAGTCTATTAAGACAAAGATATTTGATGAGTTCTATATCAAATATATTATTAAAAAAATATTTAAAAGAAAATAAAGATCTATACAGATTTTTAATATTTCGGATGATGTTTGTTTCTGATAATGAAGATATTGGACATGCTAATTCAATTATTATTACTGGTAATAAAGCATATATATTAGAACCTCATGGTCCTAAGCGTGGATATGAACATGATCAAATTACAACATCTTTAAAAATATTCTTAGAACAATTTATACCTGATATTAAAATTATAACAATTTCAAATATGGGTTGTCTAACTGGATTTCAAGGTTCAGATCGTTTATGTGCTATATGGAGTATTTATATGGGTATTTTATTTATTATAAATAAAGGAAAAGACATAGGAAACATTTATACTCGAGTTATTAATGATAATCCATCAGAACATCTTATAAATTTTCTATTTTTTATATGCAAATCAGATATGTTCAAATACTATATGAGTAATGTTCTAATATCATCTACAATAGAACATGATATTATATTAAGATCACCACCAATTGAATATATATTATATGATAATTATTTAGGGGATGATGAAAATCTAGAAAAATATGTAGAAGAAAATTTTGAAATTCTACAAGAACCGCCAGCAAAATATAAGATTAAGAACGATACACAATTGATATTTCCTAGTTGGTTAGATAAATGCAGAGATGTTCCTGATGATAATTGTAATAAATGTGGAAAAATTTTTTATAATCCAACACTTTATATGTGCGATGAAAATAAAAAATTAAAAATAGATATAGAAAAAGTAAGATCTCAATTAAATGCAAAAGACGCATATGATGTTGTTATGAAGACAACATAAGTTTTTCCAATTCTATTAACTGTTGTTGCTCAGTTGATTCATCAATCTTTGGAATATGAGTTGGGGCTACAGGTAAAACAATAGACACAGGAGCAATTACCGATAATTTCAAAATATCTCCTTCAGATTTCTTTTCGGTATTATCTTCAAGTTCTCGAAGAAGATCATCATCATTAAAATCATCTCCTCCAATAGGTCTTGATAGTATATCTGACACTTCTGATATATTTGCTCTATCTTCTTCAATATCATCCATAATATTACTAACAGAATCTACGTTAACTTTAGTTGAAATATGTTTAATAGATGATTCAGCTATAGACATTGCTGAATATACGTCTTGTAAATTTAACATACTGGATATAGTCAATATCTGTTTTTCCAAATTTGTCTTCATTCCATACATTGAATCCAAATTACTTTCAATCATTTTACATTTTTTTAATTCTAATAATGCGCCTCTCTTATTTCCAGTTTTATGCAATTCAACTGCTTTTAACCTACCATTAATAATAAGTTGTTCGTTGTGACGAATACGTTTGTATAATAATTGATCTGTATTTTTTAATGATGTAATTACATCAATTGTTGGCTTTACCGGCTCAACAACTTTTTGTTTTCCAAACCCAAATAGATTCATTATATTATTTAATTATATAATTAAATATTTTTTTCATTTTATTATTTATATGTTAATTAAGACTAAAAAATGATTTAAAACAAAAAGGCTTTCAAATAAAAATGTTAGAAATAGGAGATAGAGTTGATATAAACAATATCAATAGTTTAACCAAATCTGAAATACAAAACAAAGCTGTAGTCATAAGATCAATTAATAATACATACGCCCAGGTTGAAATCAATGGTCAAACTCAAGAAATTTTAGTATCTGAATTAATTAAATTATCTTTAGTGATTAATAAAAAATAAAATTAGAAAATAAAATTAGAAAATAAATTTATATAATATAAAAATGCCACACGAACAAATACCTAAAGTTTTTTATCTGGCTGTATGTATTTTTATAGCAGGACTTCTATTTTTAATACTATATTTGACTGGCGTGTTTCCTAAATCTGATACAAAGTCTGATACAAAGTCTGATACAAAGTCTGATACAAAGTCTGATACAAAGTCTCAATATACTTTAAAACAGTTTCAAGAGAATACTAAAGAAAAACAAGGAAATCGAGATACATGGAACTTCCAGACTAAATATCCCTCTTTTTATGAGGGTTCATTATTTCTCTTAAATCCGGTATATGATGGAACAATGAGATATAGATCTTTAGAAGATACAGATAACTTATTAAGTTATACTTCATGGGGAGCTCCTGACTGCAGAGGTGTACAAGAAACACAAATAAGACAAATTATTCAAAGTTTTATTAGAGCTGGAAAATTCAATCCTTCTAACGATGTTATAATTAAATCAATACACTTTATTATGCACAATGGATATTGGCCCATACTTAATCAATTATCAGAAACTGAACAAATAAACGCATTAAAACAGATTTTTGATCATTTATCTGGAAATAAACCCAAACCTACTCCTCAGCCTACTCCTCAGCCTACTCCTCAACCAAGTCCAACAACTGGACCTAATCCAAAGGATGTTTCAAACTTAATAAATCAGATTGTTAAGTTTAACGGCTTAAATGTCACAAACGACCAAATTGCATGTGCTATTAACTTTTTTGTAAAAACACCTGATGCCTGGGCTGGATTGGTTAGAAAATTAGATCTTAAAGCTCAAGGTGATGCATTAAACCAAATTGTGTTTGAACAATATTGTTTGAAACCTGTTCCAGGGCCCCAACCAGGTCCTCAACCAGGTCCTCAACCAGGTCCCAGACCAGGGCCTAAACCTAAATAATTTTTTTTGGTTTTTATATTTTAAAATAAATATAAAAATAGATTTTTGTAGATTTTTAGATTTTTTTGTCTACATCTTACTTATACATTGATATAAGTTTTTAGTTGGTTGTGGAAGATCTAGAATATTTTTTAGGTTAGTTGATGCTATAAGTTTTGATGTCTTAATAAGAGTATTGCAATTAGAATTAGACTGAGTTTTAGCTTTCTTTATCAAAGAAAAAACACTCTCCATATCATAAAAACTCTCTTCATTATATTCTACATGTATTTCTTGAGATTTTTCTGATTTTTCTTCTACTTTTGCCTGATTTTCTCTAAGTGTTAAAATCTTCTCTTTAATCTTATTTAATATTTTCTTGTGTTTATTTGTTATTTTTTCTAATAATTCTTTATCTACATAATCAACTTCTTTTATATAAATATTAAAAAAGTCATATATAGATGTTATTCTATTCTCTAGATTTGAAAGTTTATCAATACTATCATATTCTTTATAATCCGTTCTGACTCGCTTAAATGATCTTTTAAATGTTTTTATTTTTTCTGCTTCTGTTTTTGATAAAATATACTCAAAAACTTGTATAGGATCACCAGCATTTAAAGTAAAATTAGGAGATGTATCAACTATCTTTATTTCATAATCACTTATATCTTCGATATTCATAATATAATTTATGAAATCTATAGGAGTTTTTTGTTCAAGCTCGTATTTATCTGAACTTATAATCTCTGCGAATGAATGATGTGTATGAAGAAAATGTAATATTTCTCCTACATGTTTAAATGCAACTTTTTTATACTTTGTATTAGTAAAGAAATTACATAATTCAACAATAACCACTTTATCCTTCTTCGATAATTTATTACTACTTTTATCATTAAGAAGTAACTTATATATAGAAGAAATAATGATAGTTAATACATCTTGAATTGTTGATTTTTTATACATATTTATAAAACCATATTTTTCGTTCTTAAAAACAGCATGAGATTTCCCATAATCTATTATAATTGGAATTATATTAGTTTTTATACGAATTACCTTTTCTGGAGTTATTTGATAATCAAAAGTCCTTTTCTCTGGTAATTTTTGTATTATAACATTCCACGCATATAAATCCCAATGAACAAACTCACATCTTATTTGAGCTACTTGAAGTGCTAAAGAAAGTTGTATAAGAATTAATAAATACTCTTTAATCCGAAAGTCCCGACTTTCAAGATACTTTGTAAATGTAATTCCTTCTATTTTTTCTGTTAATAAAAATAATTCTGAACCTTCTTCCAAAAATACACCAAATGTATAAGAAAAATTTGGAATATCTTTTATCAAGTCGTTTATACAATTAATACCAATAAATGCCTCATGTATATTTTCATCTATTTTTGTAGTCTTTTTTATTGCCATATCATAACCAGCTATTTTATATTCTAAAATAGTGCTTGTCTTTGTTTGTGCTAATATAACTTGCGTGTCATCACCGAGCTTATCTTTAAGATATTTAGGATGCTTCTCTAAAATCATGCTTATAATATATTCCAATCCTTTTAATAACCCAAAAGATCTTGGTTGATTAGGACATGTATATATATCTAAGTCTGATTTAGAGTCTGATTTAGAGTCTATAATCTCTTTTGGGAAATCTCTAACTAAAAGCTGTAATTTTTCAGAATCTAATTGAAGTTGTAACGGTGTTTTATAATTATATACATAATTTCCAATCTGAGTTTTAAGATTGAATAACAATTTTTGAAGATAATCTAAAATACCATCTTTTGTTAGATATGTATTATAGAATTTTCTCGCATTTTCAGCAATTTCTTTGCATTTTTCATCATTATTCTGACACCATTTTATTTTTTCTATCAAATCTGATAAATCAGATTTAATTGGTACATAATGTACATTTGGAACTAAAAATGAAGAATACCAGATTTTCCAATTAGATTTCACTAATAAAATCACAGATCCCATATTTAATTCAAGAGACAATCTGAAAGCAGATACATGCCCATCGATATTAATTATATACTTGTATTCAGATTGTTGTTCAGGAGTTAATTGTTCTATTAAACCAAAAGGTAGTTTATCCTTTTCGATTGTTTCTAAATATTTACTCGTCATTATTTTTCTTGGTCGTAAATTCCATTTTGTAATACCAGCATCAAGATATTCTTTATTTTCAGGTAATGTACTCAAATAAGCAACTTTAAGTCTCATGTTCGTGTCTATAGCGACACCACATCCAGTAGAGCCACCCCGAAATACCGCTATATTTTTCTTTTCTTCCCAGTTTTTATCAAATTTGTGTTTATAATCCCTAGGATTATCAACAAAATATTTACTTTCTAAACTTTGCACACGACACCAATCTTCCCAAGTAGGAATTGCAATATCTGCATAGGTTTCGTCTGTAATATTTGATAATATTGGCATATATTTGTCATACTTGTGAGATAACAGAGGAGTTGTATAATTACCAAAAATGTTATGATAAGGCTCAGTTTTGTCTCGTTTTAAAAGAGGAAAATCTCTTCTATTTACAAAAAATTCTATATCAGGAAGTTGTCTTTTTTCACATAGCTCTTGAAACATATTAGATGCCTGACAAACTCCAGAATCACCCTCTCCAAGTGGGAATTCATATCTAATAAGGCAATTATTAGCATACCAATTATTGATAAATGCGTTTATCTTTTTCTCGCTAAAATGCTTAGTCATTCCTTCAAGATCTGCTATATGTTTAATAAAATCACTCATAGATTTATAAGAAGGATTTACATGAATTTTATCACTCCATTCATTAACATACTTTTCTTTACTAAACGGTAGAAATACAGATAGCTTATTATCTTTGATTTTTATGAATATAGCCTTCTTAAATTTATGAAAAAGATATCTAAATGTATTTATTACTGATACAGCTTTTACATTAGTAAAACCATCCCATATTTTATATAAAGGTATATCTTTAAAAATATTAGATTTATTTAAAGACTTTTTCATATTAAAAGAACCGTTTATTTGATTTCTATATTCTTGAAATTGTTGTTCATCTCCAGCAGTAAAATGTGTTTGCTTAAATTGTCTATATCTTGGGTTAGTTTGAGCACTTTTATACTTTGAATTGATGCATTCTTGAATAGAAGAATAATAATCAGGGTAAATCTGAATTTGGCTTGTATTGCTCATTTATAAATTATTAAATATGAAAATTTAATTAAATTTCATTTTTAAATTTAATTTTTAAATCTACTTTTTTAGATTTCTTACTTTTACAACAGATGAAGTTTCTACCTCTCCACGTATAGCATCTAATAATTCAGACAAAACTTCTTTAGAGTTATCAATTCCATATCTTTTGAGAACATTAATTCCATCAGTTTCTTTAGATTTTTTGTCTTTATAAACACGTTTTTTCTTTTCTTCAAGAGTTATAGCCATTCCCTTATATTTTACTCCAGGTTGATCCTTCTCTTGTAAAAATTGATTTATTCTATCTTCGGCTTTTGTTTTTTGTTGACGAAGTACAGATAATTTTCTTCTAAGTTCTTTCATTTCTGTATCTATCTGATTTATTTCGTGTATATCTCCTTGAATACTTGTCATTTATTTTAAGACAATGTTTATTTATCTTTAAATTTTTATTCTTATTGATAATAAAAAATGTCTCTAAACACTTATAAAATATATAGATGGGATGCAGTAATGACTGCTATCAATGATAGACCAACACCCATGATATACATAAAACCAGACACAAAATTATTAGATTTTTTAAGAGAAAATAATTTCAGAATCCTATTACAAATTGATAACACTGGTACAATATATGACGGAAAATATATTTGGGGTGTAGTAGATAAAAGTTCTAATATGCCAAGCTGTAGACCAAATTTTGACACAGAAACTGGATTTTATGTAGTCACTCTTGAAGCTTTCTGGTATGGTTATCCAAAAGTTGGAAAAGAAGGTAATATGTTTGTTCAAACACCAACAGTATATCCAACCCCAAAAAAAGACTCTTTTATAAATACTTATGCTTCAGACCTACCTTGTCTAAATTCTAACGATTCTAACGAATCTAACGAATCTAACGAATCTAACGAATCTAACAAATCTAACGAATCTAACAAATCAAAAAAATATAGACATAAAAATCGGGTATTTGAGAACATGTCTACATTTTTATTGTTCTTGATAATGTTTTTACTAATTATATTAGCTGTTAAAAAATTAGCTTGATTTATTTCTTATGTGTAATCTTTATTTCAGTGAAATTATTCTGAACCAAATTCTTCTTTAAAAATTTACGAATAAGAATAATCATATGATTATTTAATGATATATTGCCATTATCTATAATTTTCTGCAGACAATTCACATTTATCCAAGCAAATCCGTTTACATCATTATCATCTACTTGTTCAAGTGGTTTAACATCACACTCATCCATTTCTATATAATAATATATAGCATTATTTCTAATTTTTGTCATATGTTTATCATCTAATGAAGATTCTAACATATTAATTCCTGTTTCTTCTCTTAATTCTCTAATAGCTCCAGCTCTTTCTGTTTCTCCAAAATTTACAGTACCTTTTGGGCATCCCCAAAATTTACCTCTAGATTGTACTAATAATACTTTTTGTTGTTTTGGATCATATATAAAAACTCCAGCTTTTCTTCTTATTCTTCTAGGTTTTTGAAACATAAAATCGTCCTTTTTATAAGGATTTACATTAATTTTACAACAATTATCAGGGCAACTATGAATCGTCATTTTATTATTAATTTTATTTTCTTAATTTAATTTCATTTTTATTAATAAATAATGAAATTAACTCTAATAATCATACTCGCTATATTAGGATTATCCGTATTATTATCATATTATATCATTTTAGGAAAAATACATTCAAATAGTTACTTTACACATCCATTATGGTTTGGAATAAATAGCGATATTACAAAAATGTTAAGCATATTTCAAATATTCGCAGCAATTGGATTTGTAGTTGGTGTAGTCGCTTGGTTTAAAACACAACCAAAAACAGGAATTATGGCTAACGAATATGTTTTATTTACCACTATTTCCATATTCTTTTTAAGCTCAATAGCTTGGACATTTGCTGTTTATTACAAGGTTGAATGGCTTATTGTATTATCTCTTATAATTACAGCTATATGTTCTATATTATTATTGGCCGGATCTATCGAAGATATAGATGCAAAATGGTATATTGTATTAGGATTTATGTTTTTATGTATAACAACAGTATTAGGAGACGGTGTATTATGGAATGCAAATTATATAAAAAGACTTTTGAATAAATCAAACAATACTTTGGAATAATTTAGGTTCTTGTAAATTATATTTCTTTGCAGCTGATTTAAAGGCCAAATGCAACCTGAATACTTGAAAGCATAATAGCTTTTCCTATTGAAAAATCAATCTTTGACATATTTTTATATAAATAAATTTATATAAAATTTTAATACAACTTTATTATTTCTAAAAGTCCAATGTTTTCTTCATTTTCAATTCTTTCTACTTGTTCTTCTATTGTATCAATAAGCTGTTCTAACTTATCTTCCATATCAATTTTCTTATCACCATCTGGATTAAACCTAATAAATATCCATTTACCACTATGAATCATATACAAATCATCATACCTAATTTCTTCATCTTTTTTGTCATAACCACTATGACCAAACTCATCAGTTTCAATAGATAAAATTGTATTTCCTATTAACTTTCTATGATCTATACGCCTTCTATGGGTACAATCACAATTTCCTGTATATAATGGTCTATCGTGAATAAAACCTATAAACTTATTGTTAATAACATTTCTAACGCGAATTTCTTTTGTGTGTGAATATACAACTTTAGATCTTTCATCTTCTGGAAAGACCTGTTTAAAACATGTAGCGCAATAACCATCATATTTACTTGTTCCACCTCTTGAATCAATCCAATCAATACAATTAGGACATCGCTTACCACCACCATGTGATATACATTTATCACTTTTACATCTAGCACTAGATCCACAACCAGGTTCATTACATCGCTTACCACCACCATGTTTTTTACATTTATCACTTTTACCCGCAGCACTAGATCCACAACCAGGTTCATTACATCGCTTACCACCACCATG
>Ga0114966_10000730_pt1 | contig 31435 bp, 23 predicted proteins | sample M_130207_XF_Meta_FD_87029 | JGI IMG/M metagenome (GOLD analysis project Ga0114966, IMG submission 87029) | Freshwater microbial communities from Lake Montjoie, Canada to study carbon cycling - M_130207_XF_MetaG | ecosystem: Environmental > Aquatic > Freshwater > Lake | place: Lake Montjoie... | reverse complement strand
GTGTATTTGCAATTGTTGAAGCTGAAAAGAAAAAATCTGGTTTATATCGCTCAGATGATGGTGGCGCAACATGGGCTTTATTATCTAATAATCAAGATATTTCTTCGCGTTCATGGTATTACATGAAAGTGTATGCGGATACTAAAAATGAAAATTTGGTATATGTATTAAATGCACCTGTGATGCGTTCTATAGATGGAGGAAAAACTTTTACCAATGTGAAGGTGGGTCATGGAGATACACACGATTTATGGATTAATCCTAATAATAACAATGAGATAGGATTAGCAGATGATGGTGGTGGAGAGATTAGTTATGACCAAGCCAATTCTTGGTCTTCTATCATGAATCAGAGTACTGCACAATTTTATAGAGTCAATACAGATAATGCTTTTCCATACAAGGTATATGGTGGTCAGCAAGATAATACTTCAGTAATTATTGCAAGTAGAAATAATGCGGGTGCTATCACAGTGCGTGATTGGACAGCTGGCGCAGGATGCGAATCGGCTTATTTAACTTTTGATCCAAATAATCCTGAACAAGTTTATGGGGGTTGTTATCAAGGGTACATAGAGGTGTTAAATACCAAAACAAACGAATCAAAAGATATTCAAGCCTATCCAAGTTTAAATTTGGCAGTTCAACCTAAGGACATGAAATATCGATTTAACTGGAATGCGCCAATTGTAACTTCTATACACAATCCCAAAGTAATTTATCATGCAGCGAATGTATTGCTAAAGACATCAAATGGTGGTTTAAGTTGGAAAGCAATTAGCCCGGATTTAACTAGAAATGAAAAAGCCAAACAAGGACCGGGCGGTGTGCCGTTTACCAATGAAGGTGCTGGTGGAGAAAATTATAATACTATTTTTTATGTGAGTGAATCTCCATTAGATTCCAATACTATTTATACAGGGAGTGATTGTGGGTTAGTTTATGTAACAACGGATGGAGGTGCTAATTGGAAAAATATTACACCTACTGATTTGCAAGAGTCTCAAATTAATAGCATTGAGGCATCTTCCTTCGATAAAGGAGTAGTATATGTTAGTGCTACTAGATATAAATTAAATGACTATGCATCTTACACTTATAAGACAACAGATAATGGAGTTACATGGACAAAAATAAATAAAGGGGTTAAAGAAACCGATTTTATAAAAGTAATTAGAGAAGATAAAAAGCAAAAAAATATTTTATATGCTGGTAGCGAGAGAGGATTTTATATTTCTAATGACGCAGGAAATACATGGGCAACAATGCAATTAAATTTACCTATTGTTCCCGTTACCGATATTATGATTAGAGACAATGATTTGGTAGCAGCCACTGCAGGTAGAGCTTTTTGGATTTTAGATGACGTAAGTGCCATTCAGCAAAACACACAATTTGATAATTTAGGAGAAGTTAAATTAATTATGCCAAAGCCTGCTTATAAATATGGCTCAGGGAATGGTTTGCCAGAAAAAAATGAGGAAGGGCAAAATGCTCCAGAAGGAGTCATATTAGATTACTATTTACCTGCATCACTCAATGAAAAGGATACGGTAACATTAGAAATTATTGGAAGTAATGGACAAGTAATTAGATCGTATACCAATATAAAAGATGATAAATATAAAAAGTATCCTGGGGGACCATCGCCAGAAACTTTATTAAGTAGTAAAAAAGGGCATAACCGATTTTTATGGAATTTTAGAACCCATTCAGAAAGCCCAGATGTAAATGGAGTGTTTGTATCGGGAAGTTATGCTGGTTATGCTGTTTCGCCAGGATCCTATCAGGCCAAATTAGTACTTCATCCAAATAATACCGATTCTTTAAAAGTTCAAACAAGCAGTACTACAATATCAGTATTGCCAAATCCATTTATTAAAGCAAATAAAGAAGATTGGGAATTACAACAAAGTACACTTGCAACAATTAGCAAAAGCATTAAGGATGTACATACTTCAGTGAATAATTTAAGAAAAGTAAAAAAGCAATTACAATATTACAGTGAAACCTTAGCTAGTATCCCCGACGCCAAAGCACTTAAGGAGGAAGCTGCTAGAATAATTACTAATATTGATACATGGGAAGCTAATATTGTAGAAAGCAGAACGCAGAATGGACAGGATGTAATTAATTGGCCAAGCAAATTAAATGTAGAATTCTTTTATATTAAAGGGTTGGTTGATGTAAGTGACCCGGTGGTAACGAATGGAGTAAAAGATAAATTAGTGGATTTACAAGCTAGCTGGGATAAAGAGAAATTAAAATTGCAAGAAATTTATGAATCCATTAAACTATTTAACAACCAATTTAAAAACGCCAATATCTCTGCATTACAATTATAATTAATAGCAAAGGACCTAATTTAAAGGACCCACGGTATTCGTCGGTCCTTTGTTTTTTGCAGGAGGTTTCGATATATTTTCGTGCCCTTAATTTATTCTACTATAGCTTCCGCCTCAATTTCAACTAAATATTCTTCCCCAATTAAATTGGCTTGCACCATAGTGTTCACTGGTTGTATAGTAGCAAAACGTTGTCCATGCGCCCTGGCAATGGCTTCCCATTGATTAATATTTTTTATAAATACCCTGGTGCGCACAATGTCTTCTAATTTACCACCTAAGGATTGAATGGCGCCCTCAATTTTATCAAAAATAAAATGGGCTTGTGCAGCTGGATCATTTCCTCCAATCAAATTGGAACCATGTGTGGCCGTAGTTCCAGAGACCAAAATTCTATTGCCTTTGCGAACCGCACGACTATAACCAGCCATGGTTTCCCAACTGGTCCCTGACAAAGCCTTGGTTTTTCCACTAGCATCTTTTATGGTTGGATAAGGGGAAGCAATTTCTTTTACATGATGACTTAAATCGCCACTCGCAGTTAAAAATGGGGGCTTGCGGTATTCATCCCCACAATCACCTGGGATACTATTTCCTTGAGCCAATATTTTTTTGATTGCTTCACGCTCAGTTTCCAAAAGGGTCAATGTAAGAATTTTTTTATTTTCATCAATATGTGCTGATGTACCCAATCTCGCACCCACAATTACACCGCCTACTGCAGGTAAGTCTTTGATGTAAGCGCTGGCAATAGTGGCAATGGATACGGAGTGTTTTTTGGCCACTTTATCTAATAAGGCTAACAAGGTTTGGTACCAATCCCAGCCACCTGCTGCATCAATGTATCTTTTGTATTTCATCTGCGACCAGGTTAAGGCATCATTGATTGCTGGTTCTGGTTGATGAAGCCATTTTTCGCTAAAAAATCCACCCGCCACTGTGCCAAAGGCCAATATTTTTATATTGTGTGCTAAACAAGTAGCCGTCATTTTATTGGCAGCGCGTTGATCAAGTAAGGAATAACATATTTGATTACTAACTACAGGAATGCCTGTTTGTATCACCATGTTTAAATGCGCTTCATCAAAATTGGTCAATCCAATATTAGCAATCAATCCTTCTTCTTTTAATTTTTGTAAACCAAACAAACAATCCAACCAACTTGGGTCGGCATAATTCCAAGCATGAAATTGAAGTAACTGAATTTGCTCTACTTGTAATTTTTTTAAGGAAGATTTTACTGCTTCCTGAATTTGAGCATTACCAATGGCCCCTGGGCTTGGCACCCATTTGGTCAAGAGTTGTATATCATTAAGTCCGTATGTATTTTTAAACACTCCAGAAATTTCTTCAGCAGATCCATAATGGTCGGCCATATCAAAGCTGGTAAATCCTTGCTCATAATAGCTGTGCAATGCCTTGGCTGCCACTAAAGGGTCTAATTTTTGGTTGTTTCTTTCCAAGTCTGCCACCTGCCATAAGCCAATGAGTACTTTAGTAATGCTTAGTGAGCTGCTTAGTTTTGTTGTAGTCATAGTATTCATCTTTCGATTTATTCTGAAGGTAAATTTTTAAAATAACCCGCATCAAAACTACTTGATTTTTTTAGTTGATTCCAATAGATAGTAAAAATAATACTTGCGAGTAACATAACTGCTGTAAATACATAAGTGGCATGAAAGTACCAAGCAGTTTTGGAAGCACTTAGATCATTCACTACATTAATAATGAGTAAAGCAGTAAGGCTGATTAAACCCAAAGAAGCAATTAGCTTTTGTATCAGCTTGTTTTTAACAACGGTAATTTGATTGCCTAGTAAAGGATTGTTCTGATGGATCAACAAAACAGCGATGCAAATTAATATAAAATTCACCAGCATGGCAATGACCATAATGTCGATGCCTAAAAAAATATCACTTGCAAAATGGCTACCTAGTATTCCTAAGCTTGACACGATGCCACTAAAGAAAATGGCCCAATGCGGTGTTTTATAACTAGGGTGTATATTGGTTAAAAAGCGGGGAAACAATTTGTCTTTGGACCAGGCAAATAATAGTCTAGATACCGACAATATCATAGAAGGCAAATCTTTTAATAAAGCAATACAAGCGCCCAGCATGATCAATACCGACCAAAAGGGGGGCAAAACATAATTCAATAAGGTTGTGGCCGATATGTCTTTTTTATTGGCTAAATCTCGTACAAAATTCCAAGGTGCAATTTTATAAACACTAAAAGTAAATAGTAAATAAAATAAACTTACACTAATGATGGTGATGATAATGGCCCTGGGCAATGATTTGCTTGGATTTTTGGCTTCTCCACCTGCTTGGGCAATAGAATCAAATCCAATAAAACTTGCAAATAAAATGCCGCTGGCAGAAATAAATTGTTGCCAATTGAACTGCCCTTGCAGATGTGTAACAACTATTCCATCTTTATTTAATACACCTTGTATAAAATCTTTTTCACTATAAATAAATCCACCGACTATTACAATGCTAGCCAAAATAAAAGTAATAATCACTAGGCCAATGATGGTGAGTTGATAAGTTTTGATACCAAAAATGTTGATACCAATAAATAACCATAACAAACCTAAGGATAAGAATAATTTTGTATTGCTGTTTTCAAAAAAATGAACAAAACTTGTCCAATCCATGGCGGCGCATACATCTCTAAAAAAGGGTACGACCATATAAGACACAACCCCTATGACAATAGATAAGCCAAACCATTGCGCAAAGCTGGCTATAAATCCCCAGTATGGATGAATAGATCTACTAGCATACACATAACTTCCTCCAGCCCTAGGCATAGCACTGGCTAAAATGGCATAAGTGATAGCGGCAAACAATGCGGGAATAGAGGCTACAAAAAATGCAGGCAGTAAATAAGGGCCAATGCCAGGTATATTTTTTTGTAACATAAAGGGAACAATATAAATGGAAGCACCTATCATGGAGGAGATGCCTGTAGCCACTAAACCTGCTACAGTAATGTTTCTTGAAAGGGCTGTTTTTTGTTCCATAGTATATAATTTCAAATAATAAGATTAGCAAGCGATAGATTATTTAAAAAATGCATCTTTTTTTTAGCATCCTTGGAAGCAATAGGACAAGATGCTTGTTGGCCAAATAGATAGTATCTTTTTTTACATCTTTCGCTACAGTACTTCACATCTTCCCAAGTTTTTTCCCATTTTTTTCTCCAAGTAAATGGTCTATGGCAATGGAGGCAGTTTTTGGAAGGGAGGTTTGCCTTTTTAATAGTTTTTTGTTTACTATTTTTCATGAAATCATTTGTCTAAAAGTTAAATTAATTCTAGTGCCTAAGATTTTTTTTGACTTAGGTAAGGAGTGCAGCCAATTTTGTTGAAAACTCCCCGACATTTCTAATAAAGCCCCATCCTGAAGAATCATTGAATGTGTTTCCTTGTTTGTTTTGTGCTTTAATGCGAATTTTCTTTCTGCGCCTAGGCTTAATGAAGCAATTGAGCTATTGGGGACAATTTCCTTCTCATCATCACTATGCCAACCCATACCCTCCTCTCCATTATGATACAAATTTAATAAACACGCATTGTAATTGCAACCAGTATGAGAACCAACTATTTGCTTTATTTCCATCAATAAAGGTGTCCATTCCAATCCCTTCTTTGTTTTATTGGAATACGTATATTCAATTTTGCTGTCTGCATAAAATGCCACTTTTCTTTTAGTAGTTATTTCTTTACCAAACATGATCAATTTTTCATTCATCCATTCGATCTTGTGGAGGAGTTCGTTAAAATATTTGTGATTTTGTTCCGCATTAAATATCATCCCAAAATAATGCGCTTGTCCATCTTGATTTATGATATTTGGAAAATCTATAATCATTCTATTTTATCATTTGATGGTATTCAAAATTATATTTTCCTTTGTGCCATTAAAACAAATTTATAGCAAATTGTTTTATTAAAATTCATTAAGATGCAAACACCTATTGAACATTTAAAATTAACGATCCAGCCTACAAGGGATGCTTTATTATCACATTCGGTTTACAGCCAAATAAATGACTTTGCGGGAATAAAACATTTTGCAAAGTACCATGTTTTTGCTGTGTGGGATTTTATGACTTTATTAAAATCTTTGCAAATTGGCCTTACATGTGTATCGTTGCCTTGGTTACCTGTAGGATCTGCAAACACCCGCTTTTTAATTAATGAAATAGTTACTGGCGAAGAGTCTGATATAGATGAACAAGGGAATAGGGTGAGTCATTTTGAACTTTATTTAGCAGCCATGCGTCAAATGGGTGCAGATACAAGTAAAATAGATCAATTAGTAAGCTTACTAAACGCTGGAAGCTCTATAAATGATAGCATTGATGCAGTTGACATCCCAATTCAAGTAAAACAGTTTTTACAATATACTTTTCATATAGCATTGCATGCGCCATTACATGTAAAAGCTGCCGTTTTTACCTTTGGCAGAGAGGATTTAATTCCAGATATGTTCACACAAATTTTAAATAAAATTTACGCAGCGCATCCTAATAAAGTTTCAATTTTCAAATACTATATAGAAAGACATATAGAAGTGGATGGGGGGCACCATAGTGAACTTGCCATAGAAATGGTTTCAGAACTCTGTGGAAATAGTAATGCAAAATGGGAAGAGGCTACAAAAGCTGCTGTTGATTCATTAAAAATAAGGTCATTATTATGGGATGCAGTTTGCGACAACAATTTTGTTTAATAATTAAAAACAAATATTAGACGCAAGCTTAAACAAATAAAAATAAATATTACATTTTTACTTTTTTTTAACAATTATTCTAATTTTTATTTTTAACTTTTCTTTGGATTTTAAACAACGATTGAATTGCTATCGCTTTGCATTATGTATTTAAAAATATATATTAATGACAGCCGTAATTGATTGTTGATTGTTTTATATGAATATGTTCACCAAAACTAAACAATATGGATCATTTGTTCCTTCTTGATGCTTCAATGGCGATAGCGAAGACCGATTATGTGTCTTTCACTTTCTTCATTGGCACAATGGCCATGATGGCCGCAGCTGTATTTTTCTTTTTAGAATTGAACAACACTAGTAAAGAATGGAGAACCTCGGTATTGGTATCAGGGTTAATCACCTTTATTGCTGCTGTTCACTATTATTACATGCGTGGTTACTATTTAGAGACGCATGATAGTCCTACATTTTTCCGTTATGTAGACTGGTTATTGACTGTTCCTTTAATGTGCGTTGAATTCTATTTAATTACAAAAAAGGCAGGTGGTACTACAGGTTTATTATGGAAAATGATTTTAGCTTCTGTAGTAATGTTAGTAACAGGATATTGGGGTGAGGCTGTTGCCCCAGCTCAAGCAACATTATGGGGAACTTTAAGTGCTATCGCTTACTTCTACATCGTATATGAAGTTTGGATGGGAGATGTTAAGAAATTAGCAACTGGAGCAGGCACAGCAGTAGCATCTGCGAATGCGGCACTAGGTTGGTTCGTTTTAGTGGGTTGGGCCATTTATCCTCTAGGATATTTAATTGGCACAGCCGATGGACAATGGTATGCTAGCTTCAAAAATATTGGAATTGACATGAATGTTATTTACAATATTGGAGATGCTGTGAATAAAATCGGTTTTGGTTTGGTTATTTATAGCTTAAGTAGAAAAGCTGCTTAATTTATTATAATAACTTAAAGGGGCAAGTTGGTTACTTGCCCCTTTTTTTTGTAATTTACATTCATGCAAATCAAACTTCGCCTATATTTAATATTATTTGCATTTTTTTTATTTCTGCTTGATAGCTTTTTCGCCTTAAACAACAGCACTCAAATTTCTTTCTTAATTGTAGTATTAATTCTTTTTGGAGTGCCCCATGGCGCCTTGGATTTATATATTGATCAATATTTGCATAAATCTGACAGCAATCAAAAAATATTTCTTCTTAAATACATTAGTAATATAATTGCTTATGCTTTAGTTTGGTATTTTTTCCCCATCGCTGCTTTAACCATTTTTATACTTATTACTGCTTATCATTTTGGAGAAATTGATTGGTTGGGTAAAACAGAAAAAGTTGTTCATAAAATTGCTTATTCTACAATTGGGCTATTATGGATTTTATTACTGCTATCTAAGAATATTAATTTTGCTTTGCAAATTTTTATTAGAATGGAGCGTTCTGCTTTTAATGAAAGTGAACTTATTGCTCTAGCGCATAAAATTTATCCCTTAACATTAGTTGGACTAGTTGTTATTTATTTTATTTTATTCTTTTTTAAAGAACAGTTTTTTTCAAAAAACAAATATTATTACTATTCTATTATACAACAGCTTACACTAATCATTTTTGCATTTTATATGCCGCTATGGCTTTGTTTTGCATTTTATTTTGGCTTTTGGCACTCCTTATTATCATTTGATAAAATAAGAATCACTTTTAGTATACCTAATGATTTAAATGGATGGAAGAACTTACTTGTCAAAGCTGCTCCATTTTCAATTATGGCTTGGTTTGGTTTTATTTATATTACTTTTCTAACGCTCAATAGTAAAGATGCTTCTGGTATTTTTACATTACTTTTTATAAGTTTATCGGTTCTTGCACTACCTCATTTACAAATATTTACAAAGGTAAAATTGAAACAAGATTGATACTTGGCTTTATATTTTTTAAGCTTTTATTCAGTCAAACTTAAAATGTAGGCACAATACCACCTAAAATCTAAAGTACTTTCATTATGAAAATAGAAAATAGTTCAATTGATGATCTTGATTTTATACTTGACCAATACAGAGCTGCTACTAAATACCAAAAAGAAAGGTTCATTAGTCATTGGCCGGAGTTTGATAGACAAATGGTCATCAATGAAATTATAGAAAATAGGCAATGGAAAATGATTATTGATGGAGAGGTGGTATGTATTTGGGCTACTACTTTTTCGGACCCCTTAATTTGGGCACAAAGGGACATCGATCCATCAGTTTATATTCATAGAATAACCACTAATCCTGATTTTAGAGGTAAAGGGTTGGTTAAAAAAATTGTAGAGTGGTCTAAGAATTACGCAACTCAGAATGGAAAGATATTTGTTCGAATGGATACGGTAGGGGAGAATCTAAAACTAATAGAACACTATACCTCTTGCGGGTTTGACTTCTTAGGCCTTTTTCAATTGACTAATACGAAGGGTCTACCACAACATTACCATAATGCAGTGGTCAGTTTATTTGAGTTGACAGTTTAGTTATATTTCTAAAGTCTCTCCTTCTTGTCCGTTGTGGAACCAAAAAACATAATTTCTAATTCTTTTTTCTATTGCGAAACACCGGCTAACTCATCGTTATTGCGATTAGGCGGATCTATTCCTAAAAGACTCTTTACAAAGAAGTCACGCTTCTTCGCTCGACCATATGGGCCACCATCACTATGCCCCATTCCAGGAATAGAAAGAAATTCGAATGTCTTTTTTGCTTTGATGAGTGCATCTACTACGCGATAAGTAGATTCAGGAGGCACGTTTTGATCCGCTTCTCCTACTATAAGCAAGAGATTCCCTTTTAATTTATACGCATTAGTAATATTGGATTGTTCATCGTAATGCTTACCTACTGGGTATCCCATCCACTGTTCATTCCACCATTGTTTATCTACCCTATTGTCATGACAACCGCATGCTGATACTGCCGCTTTATACCATTCAGAATGAAATAAAAGACCGCCCAAAGAATTTTGTCCTCCTGCAGATGTCCCATACAAACCTACACGTGAAGTGTCTGCTTGTGGATATTTATCCGCCAGTGCGCGCATCCATAAAATTCTATCGGGGAAGCCAGCATCGCCAAGATTTTTCCAGCAAATATCATGAAATGCTTTGGATCGGTTGTAAGTGCCCATGCCGTCAATCTGTACAACAATAAAACCAAGTTCCGCCATGCTTTGCATTTCGCCTGAAGCTGAAAAAGCTTTTGGCACGAATGAATCCTGCGGCCCCGCATAAATATTTTCAATAATTGGATACCGCTTGGAAGGATCAAAGTCTGAAGGTCGAAAGACTACACCCCAAATATCAGTAAACCCATCCCTACCTTTTGCATGAAATACTTCAGGCATAGAAAAACCTGCAGCGTTATAAAGCGAGGCATCTGTTTTCTCTATATCCATCACTTTTATTCCGTCGGATGTTTTACCAACAATAGAAACCGGTAGTTGGTTTACGGTTGAATACACATCTACGTAATATTGTTTATCCGGAGAGAACATTAATCGGTGATTATAACCAGGTGTAGTAAGTCGAACAAGATTTTTTCCATTAAATCCGATTCGATAATAATGAATATTGTATGGATCTTCTCCTGGATTCATTCCACTGGCCTGAAACCAAATTTCTCTTTTGGCTAGATCGACACTATCTATTCCTCGAACCACCCATTCGCCTTTTGTTATCTGATTTTTTACCAATCCCGCTTTGGCATCTACTAAATAAATATGACGCCAACCATCTTTTTCAGTGACCCAGATAATTTCAGAAGTAGCAGGCAAATAATTGGTAACTATTTTTTGTTCGTAGATAAAGGTATTGGTTTGCTCATCAACAATATTACGCGTACTGCCATCTGCTGCATTGACTTCAATAATTCTGAAGCGCTGGTGACCCCGGTCGACACGTTCATATAAATAATGATTATTGTCACCATTGTTCCAGCGTAAACGTGGTGCGTCAAAAAAATCTATAATATCAGTATTTACTTTTGTAACTGATTTCTCCGTCACTTTAATCACAAACATTTCATAGGTAGAAAACTCGTCACCAGGTTGTTTATAATTTTGCTGTTTCACTTCACCACGTGTAACGCCAGGTAATGAAGTTGCAATATAAAAAACGGGTTTGTCAATCACGCGTTTTATTTTATAGGCAATCAGATAGCGGCTATCAGGCGACCAGCTTACTTCCCCATAAGGCAAGGTTGTTGTTCCATCTGTTGTATAAGCTATCGAATCACCGCCACCAAAAGGTTTCAAGTAAATATTATTTTCTTTTACAAAAAAGCTCCATTTTTTATCAGGAGAAATACTGTCTTTACGGTTGCTTTGCCAACGCCCAAATTTGGGCGTAAGCCCTGGATAGATTGTTTTATCAACCGGCAATGTATCAATTTTTGTTAAGCTGTAATTAGAGAGATCAACAGTATAAAAAACAGCACCAGTGGCTATTGCAATCTTATTTCCTTCTGGATAAACATAAATATCTTTTATTGGTAGCCTTCTTGGATCAACAGGTTTACCTACTATAGCAGCTAATGCCTGCGAAATTTTTATTTCATCAAATAAGGGACGTTTTATTTTTTTTGCAGGGTCTATGTAAAGATATTCCGACACGCTATCTTTTAATGCATTCCGATACCAGAAAGCAGAAGGGCCGGCCCAAACGGGGTTCACCGATGTTTTAAAAATGTTTCGTCGGACGAGGCTATCTCTTTCTTCTGCAGCTTTATACCGATTTAATAGCTGCTCTCTGCTAGGAGAAAATGGTTGGGTTATTATTTTTTGAGCAGTCATACTATTGGAATATCCAAAGAGAATGATTGTGAGCAATAATAGTTTTGGTTTCATAACATAGATTTAAATGAGGTTAACACTGCTTATTTTATTTTTCTTTATACTCGTATTAAATTTAATACAAAATTGGGAGTTCTGAGTTGAATAGGTAGATTATGTTTTAATATATAAACTTTGCGTCCACTTAACACACTATTTTTTTCTTACATCCTTGTGATTAATAGCCTATTACCTATTGTAAGCCTTATTATTAGCTAATTAGAGCACTTTTATAACCGGGACCCCCCTAGTTCAAATCTTGGTCTCGCTAAATGAAAATCAAGAAATTAGGGTAAATCTTGAGTTTTATTTAGCACTTTGAGCGCTTCTTAATTTTGACCAAAAATGAAACTGATTAAAATGGGTAAGGCGTGTTATAATATCTTATTGATTTTAGTGGTATATAAGAAATTTATTGGAACTTACAAGAGCGATTAGGCTTTATAATATTGCCTACTACTCCTTAAAATAATTAAATGATGTGTAAGTTATTTTTTACTACCAGTATTACTTTATTTAGTTTTATAATGAATGCTTTTGCACAGCAGGCGTCATCGCCTTTGATGAATTCTTTTGAAACTTATCAAAAGATGAAGGAGCAAACTAAATTCAATTTGAATTGGGTTTCCTTAGGACCCACTGTAAATAGTGCCAGGGCCGACGTTGTTCAAGTGGATACAGCTAATCCTGGAACTATGTATGTGGGCTTTGGTTCGGGTGGACTTTGGAAAACGATCGATAATGGCCTCAATTGGCATTCAATTTTTGAAAATCAAGCAAGTTATAGTATTGGTGATTTTGCTATCGCGCCTTCTAATCCTAATATTCTTTATATTGGTACTGGGGAGCATCTTAAAAAACCCAGAAATTTCACATTGCCAGGTACTGGAATGTACCGTTCAAATGATGCAGGCAAGACATGGCAGCATATTGGATTAGATGATTCCTGGTCGATAGCTGAGATTGCAGTTCACCCTCAAAATCCCAATATTGTTTTAGTTTCTGTTATTGGTCATTTGTGGACGAAAAATAAAAATAGAGGTTTGTACAGAACAGAAGATGGGGGAAAAACATGGGAGCAGGTATTATTCAAAAATGATAGTACTGGTGGTAATGACATTGTTATCTCTAATTCAAATCCTCAAATAATGTATACTACTTTATGGGAAGTTAATCCAGGGATTAGCGGAGCACATAGTGGTGTATATAAAAGTTCTGATGCAGGTAAAACATGGGAGCCGTGTAAAAATGGATTACCAAGTGGATCTCATGTGGGAAGAATAAGTGTTTCAGTCTCCTTTACCAATCCATTGAAAGCCTATGCGCTCGTTGATAATTTAAGTAATGCAAAAGATCAAGCTGCTGAACTTTATAAAACAATAGATGGTGGATTTACTTGGACAAAAACACATACTGGCCCTTTTAAAATATTTTCTTTGTATGGTTGGTATTTTACCAATGTATATGTCAATCCTAAAGATGATGAAGAGGTATATTGTTTAGGCATAAGACTTGCGCATAGCAAAAATGGCGGAAAAACATTTTCATATATAGGGGGGAAAATAAATCATATGACACCAAGTCTCGCACAGGGTTTACATTTAGATCAATCTGAATTGTGGATTAATCCTAATAACCCCAAGCATTTGGCTTTAGGAAATGATGGAGGATTGTATGTGAGTATGGACAAAGGATTATCCTGGATGCATTATAATAATATCCCTACTGGTGAATTTTATGATATTACCATTGATTCATCTAGTTATACCATCTATGGAGGAACACAGGATGATGCAACAGTTTATGGCCCTGCTAAAGAATTAAATACACAATACAATGATCCCTGGAAATATCTTTGGATTGATCCTTGGGATGGGGGAGATGGCTGTGTAACCCAAGTAGATCCGCTTAATAAAAACATAGTTTATTATAGCCAGCAATATGGAGATGCCATAAGATTGGATAAGACTAAAGATAAAACTGTTGCTATAAAGCCAATATTGCCAAAGTCGATACATGATACCCTAAAATATAATTACACCACTCCCTATTTTATATCCGCTTATCAAAACAAAACCTTGTATCATGGGGGAAATTATATATTTAAAACAATTAATCGCGGAGATACTTGGAAAGCCATTAGTCCAAATATTGCTATTTCATCTAATCAAGATAAAATCTCAAATGCAGCCGGAGCATTGGTAGAATCCCCCATTAAAAAAGGCTTATTGTTTGTGGGTACAGATAAGGGTGCCTTTTGGGTTTCCAAAAATGATGGGATTCATTGGGAAGAATTATCCACTGGACTTGCTAATCATTACATTCGAAGCATTGCTGCTTCTCGCTTTAAAATTTCAAGGGTATATTTAAGTATGACGGGCATCAATACTGATGATTTGCATAGTTATATTTATGTTTCAGAAGATTATGGCGCACATTGGAAAAGTATAACCAATGGACTTCCTAATGAACCATTTAATGTAATCAAGGAAGATCCCACCAATGAAAACATTTTATATGCTGGAGGGTTGAGGGGTGTATTTGTCTCTATCAATAGAGGGCTTGATTGGTCTTTGTTAGGGAGTAATTTGCCGCAAACTGCCGTTGCAGATTTAGAGATCCATAGGCCAACCATGGATCTGGTGGTGGCTACACACGGAAGAGGTCTATACAAGACAAGCCTAAAGCCTATTCAGCAATACATGAATAGTCCACTTATAGCAAAGAATCATTTTTTTGAAATGGATACTTTAAAAAGACCTTGGTTTAATTCAAACGGTGGAGAAGCTTTACAAAGAAGCATTGAAAAAGTAGATTTTACATTTTGGCTGAATCAAGCGCAAGTACTAACTATTTCCATAAGAGATAAATTTAATAAGGAAGTTTGGAAAATTAATTTTGAAGGGAAGCCTGGATTTAATACCTATCGTTGGAATTTGGTATTAAGCAAACAAGAAAGTGATGAGCCTTATTATATACATTATGAAAGGTTTATAGATGCAGGGAACTATACTTTAATGGCAACTTCGCCTACAGATCATTTTGAACAACCCTTTATTGTAATTAATGGCATATCCCCTCATTTAAATAATTAAAGCTTGCACTGCTCATAAAATTCGGCTTAATGGGATGAAATAGCTTGACAGCTTTTTAAGACATCATAAGCGATAACGGTTCAACGTCATTTATTTTTGATATTAAAAAAGAGGCAACTTATTTAAGTTGCCTCTTGGGGATATTATTTTTTATATAAATAAAACCTAAAACCCTAGTTGGTTTTTTTACGCAATGAATATTTATTATATAAAACTTCACTTCTACTTACTTTCCTTAATAAAGAAACTTTTACTTGATCAGCATTTGGAGCATATGTTTCAGCTCTTGACTCCATCATGTCATTATAGGTATTGTAAAAATAGGCGCCACCATAATTCCACATCACATCTTCGCCCATGACATCAATTCTCTTAGCAAGCGTGAAACCCACGGCCTTATTATTTTTATTGGCTAAATTAATTTTAGCTACAAGTTTCTCATATTCATCGTTGCTGCCAGCATTAATTTTAAGATAATTGAAATTGGCAAACTTAGCTGTGGTGTCAATCATTGACCAGCCATACTTATTGGCGATGAGTGCAGTGCCAACTACTTTTCTTGATTGATCTACTTTACCCATAATGGCTTCTTCGTCTAAGTCGGTATAATTGCCAATTCTTTTGATGCCAGATCCTTTAAACATACTATCTAGTGCACTATAAAATGTAATGATGACTAAATCATATTTAGATTCATTTGTAGTATGTCCAACACCCCATACATCCCAACCCAAAATAGTACCTTCATTTAAACGCTTTTGAGCTAATACCGACCATTTTTCTTTTAGGTATTGATCATAATTGCCATCTGGAGTAGTTTTGATAAAATCCATAGTTGCATATTTCCAAGTGGCTGTTTTATCTTGGGCTATCGAAACAAATGTTATCAAAATACCCATTAATAAGATTGTAATTTTTTTCATACGAGTTGATTTAGAAATAGATTGTACTCTATCTCAATGATAAAATAAGATTGTAAGGAATTATAGTGATTACAAGAATTGTAAATAGAACAGGTGCGTTAGAATTGCAAAGGATTAATCTATTATACTTCCTTAAAGTAAGTAAATATATTTGATATATTATACTTCTTACATCTATCAATAATTTAAGGTTTATTCCTGCCTGAAAAAAATTCCCCTTCAGTTCGCTTAAAATTGAGGGATTTAGATTTTATGAAATTGTAACTCACTACAAATCAATGGCTTAATCGATCAAAAAGAAATCATCAATCTGAGTTTACAGGACACAATATATATAGATAATTGACAATCAATAAGTTATGTTAAAACTCGACACCTTTATGAAGCAATTATTATAGCGATTTTTTAAGCCAAAACTTGTTTTTATATCTACAACTTCCTTCAACTTTTAAAATCATTTATTCTGAGTATTCATTAACTCTTTAGTTTTTACATCTCTGTAGGCGAATACTTTAAATGTATCCTTGACTTTTTTTATTTCTAGTATATAATAAGAAATTACTAAAAAGATAATAAAGTTATATTTTTGCAAATGCTATTTATTAATAGAAAACAAATTGTACTGCTCTTATTGTGTATGGTAGGATTTACACTCAAAATACAGGCGCAGGAAAAAACAACTGTAAATGGAACTGTAAAAGATAAGCTTAGCGGAGAGTCTATTTTTGGAGCTGTAATTAAAATTGATCAACTAGCCAACGTTGTTGTAAGCTCAAATGAATATGGATTTTTTGCCATTTCGTTACCAAAGGGTAAATATGATTTAAGAATTAGTTTTGTTGGATATGAAGAAAAAAGAATTCCAATTACATTAAATGATCCATTGTCGATTCCTGTTTTTTTAGAAAGCAAGAATCAGCTTGCAGAAGTGGTGGTAGAATCAAAACGTAAGGATGATAATTTGATTAAAGCACAGATGGGGACAGAAACGCTTAATATGAAGTCCATTAGTAAAGTGCCCGTGATATTTGGTGAAAAAGATGTTTTAAAAACAATCCAGTTACTTCCTGGTGTAAAATCTGCAGGCGAAGGTAATAGTGGTTTTTATGTAAGAGGTGGGGCGTCAGATCAAAACTTAATCTTGCTTGATGAAGCGCCAGTGTATAATGCATCTCATTTATTGGGGTTTTTTAGCACTTTCAATAGCGATGCAATAAAGGATGCAACCTTAATTAAAGGCAATGCGCCAGCACAATATGGTGGCAGGTTATCCTCGGTATTAGATGTAAAGATGAAAGAAGGCAATAGTAAAAATTATACTGTTAATGGTGGTCTTGGTTTAATTAGTAGCAGATTAAGTATAGAAGGACCCATTCAAGAAGATAAATCTTCTTTTATTTTATCTGGAAGGAGAACCTATGCTGATGTTTTTTTAAAGGCAACTGACAAATTTAAGGATAATATTTTATACTTCTATGATTTTAACGCTAAGGCAAATTATAAAATAGATGATAAAAATAGAGTCTATTTTTCCGGTTATTTTGGTAAAGATGAACTAGGATTAGGTAGTAGTTTTAGAATTAATTGGGGCAACAAAACTGGAACAATACGTTGGAATAGGGTTATTAGTAATAAATTATTCCTAAATACATCCTTCATTTACAGTGACTACAACTATGACGTTAGTTTAAAAAATGGAGAAACCAAATTCAATGTTAATTCAAATATAAAGGATGCTAATATTAAGCAAGACTATACTTTTTACTTAAATCCAAAAAATACAATTCGTTTTGGTTTCAATTCCATTTTACATACTATCACACCAAGCATATTTAGTGGTACTGTAAATAATAACGTAAATAAAGTTGGCAGAAATGGTTTGGAGAACGCTGTGTATTTTAATAATAATTTTAGAGCCAACCAGCAACTAATAATAGACTATGGCTTTCGAGTTTCTGCTTATTCAATTATGGGGGGTGATGTATACAATTTGTATAATGGCAATGAAAAAATATCGTCTATTTCACTTCAAAAAAATTCATTCGGTAAAACTTACCTTAATCTTGAACCAAGAATCACCAGTAATTATAGGCTGAATGACTTTAGTAGTATAAAAGTAGCGTATGCTCGTAATGTGCAGCATTTGCATTTACTTAGCAATGCCACAGCTTCTAATCCATCGGATCAATGGATAGGGGATTCCTATAATATTAAACCCGAATTAGCGGATCAAACTAGTTTAGGATATACTAGAAATTTTAAAAATAACACCTATGAGCTTAGCGCTGAGGTATATTATAAGTCTATGCAAAACCAATTAGATTATAAGGATGGAACCAATATTAATACAATTGCTGATGTGGAAAGCGCATTGTTATATGGAATAGGACGTGCCTATGGGTTTGAATTATTAGCCAAAAAGAAAATTGGATTATTTTCTGGGTGGATAAGTTATACATTATCAAAAACAGAAAGAAAGATTGAGGGGATTAATGGGGGTAACTGGTATAATGCAAAACAAGATAGAACACATGATTTATCAATTGTTACTATTATAGAACTCAATTCAAAATGGTCTGTTTCTGGCGTATTTGTATACAATACTGGCAATGCCGTTACTTTTCCAACCGGTAAATATTCATTGGGAGGGCAAACTATTTACCAATATGCCAATCGAAATGCTAATAGAATGCCAAACTACCATAGACTTGATTTAAGTGTGACCTATGAAAATTTAAATAGAAAAAAACAAGAAAGGTCATGGAATTTTAGCTTGTATAATGTTTATGGAAGAGAGAATGCTTATAGAATATCATTCCAAGATGATCCTTTAGATAATTCAAAAACTCAAATTATCCAAACAGCTTTATTTAGATGGGTGCCAAGCATTACTTATAATTTTAAATTTTAAAAAAGATGTACTTTAAATCATATTTATATATATTTTCTATAATTCTTTTATTTACAAGTTGTGATAAAATAATTACGCTTCCAATAAAAGACAATGAGTCAAAGGTTGTTATTGAAGGGAATATAACAGATCAAGCAGGCCCTTTTTTTGTAAAACTTTCTAGATCAATTAATCTTACTGAGGCTAATGTATACCCAATTATTGAAAATGGCACTATTGTTATTTCCGACAATACTGGAATTAGGGACACGCTTAAATATTCAAATGGAGGAATTTACAGGACTAATTTAGTTAAAGGGGTATATGGAAGAACTTATTTTTTAGAAGTTAATGTAGATGGGAAAAAGTTTACTGCGCAAAGTAAAATGCCTTCTAAAGTTAATTTAGACAATCTAAGAGTAAACATTTTTCCTATAAATGGTAAAAATCAATATAGTATTATTCCAGTGTATACGGATCCATTAGAACTAAATAATAGTTATCGGTTTATACAAAAGATAAATGATACTTTGGATGATAACTATAATATATTCAACGACAATTTAAATAATGGAAAAATCAATCAACGCCCATTAAATGGGGGTAATCGAGATATTACAATCAAATTATTTGACATTGTATCAGTCGAAATGCAGTGTATAAGCACATCGGCCCATTCGTATTATTATACACTTAGTCAACAAGGCGGAGCAGGTCCTGGAGGCGGAACTGCGCCTACCAATCCACCTAGTAATATTATTGGAGGTGCGCTAGGGCTATTCTCGGCCCATACTACTCAAACCAAAGTGATACAAATACCAATTTTTTAGTACAGTTAATCGAGCTTTTGACTAATTACAAACAATACTTATTAAAATAATAATATTTTAGGAGGATTCTTAGTCCCGCTTGTCAATAAGTTTACTTTAAATATTGCATTCAATGCTGCTAAGTCAAGTGAACTGGATGCAATGAAATTAAATTATTCTACTATATATCAATTGATCAATAAACTTTTTTTAAACTTGCTAATTAGTTGCCTATTTTAGGCCGATCCTCTTGGTTAATTTAGTTCATATAGTTCAGTACTATTTTTCTTTATTTTCTATCTTAAATTGTTATCATAATTCATATATTTATACAACAAATACAAAATAGATTGCTTAGTTCCTTTACTCATTTAAAAGAAGTGCTTATTAATTATAACCAAGTTGATTTAGATAATACCCTATTATTAATGAACAGGGTAGATTCTAAATTTATACTGACGAGCAATGAGGCGGCCCAGTTTTTAAATACCCTAGACAAGGACTATGATGTGATTTCAAAAGAGGGTAATTTGTTTCGATATTATGAAACAGCTTACTTTGACACAGCGCAAAGGGAGGCCTTTTATATGCACCATAATGGCAAGTTACCTAGATATAAGATTAGAACTCGAACTTACCTAGATACGAATGATCAATTTTTAGAAATTAAGTATAAAAATAATAAAGGTCGAACCGAAAAATTTAGACATATCTTGACAACTACTGAGTATTTATTTGAACAATCAGGGGTTGTAGCTTTCTTACATGAACACAGTGTATATAATTTGAATGAATTGAAAAAAGTTTTATTGGTAAATTATAAGCGGGTAAGTTTAAAGCATAAAAAATTGAACGAACGAATTACCATCGATTTAGACATGTCCTTTTCTAATGATATAAATAAAGTTTTATTGGAAGATATAATCTTTATTGAGGTGAAGCAAGAAAAGAGTATCAAATCGCCTGCAATGATTTCATTAAAGGCAATTAATAAATATGCTGTATCGCTCAGTAAATATTGTTATGGACTTTTAAGTTTGGACCCCTCAATAAAACATAATAACTTTAATCCGCTTACAAAGTCATTGAAAAAAATAAATACACCCCTATGATAGCTGCCATTTTCTCCGAACCATTTGATTTAAAATTGTTTACTGTAGACTTTGTTTCTAGATTTTTGTTAAATAGTATTGTCATATTTGCATTCATCAGAGGCATCTATTTTTACAAACATAAAAAAAGCAATTATTTATTTACATTTTTTTCTTTCAATTTAATCATTTTTGTTATATCTTTTTTATTGAATAGAGTTGAAATGTCAATGGGGGCTGCATTTGGTTTGTTCGCAGTATTTTCCATGCTTCGCTATAGGACTGAAAGTGTAGACATTACTGAAATGACTTATTTATTTTTGTCAATTGCTATTGGGTTATTAAATGCATTAATTAGTGGCCCTTGGTATGAATTATTATTAATCAATTTATTAATGTTAGGGTCTGTGATTGCTATTGAGTCTAAATGGGTAGCAAATCACGAAAGCAGTAAGAAGGTAATTTATGATCGACTTGACTTATTAGCAAAAGCAGATAATGCCGAATTACTTTTAGATTTATCTAAAAGAACTGGCCTTGCGATTAAAAAGGTTGAAGTAGAATCGATGGATTTATTAAAAGATATTGCAGTATTAGTGGTGTATTATAAAGATTAATGTATATGAATATAAAAAGACATCTCCTATTTTTATTTTCTTTATCATTAGCCAACAGTTTACTTGCTCAAAGTAATGCTGATACACAACTTTGGCTTGGCGTAAGCGTAAAAAAGCCGTTAAGCAATGGTTTTTCCATATCGGGCCAGTATCGTGTTCGAAGAACCGATAATATTTCCACATTTAAAGGTTCTTATCTTTATTTAACTTTAGAAAAAAAAATCAATAAGACATTTAATATTGAGACTAGTTATAGACTTTCGATGATTGATAATTTATTATATCATAGATATGCATTGGGTATGGAGGCTCAGGTAAAAGCAGGGAAGCATAAATTCATATTGAGGCCCATGGTACAATATCAAAAACAAGCTGCCTCTGCTGATATTGAAACAAGCTATAATTCTAAATCTTATTTTAGACCTAGATTAACCTGGAAGATGGATGTATCAGAACGTATTGAATTTTATACTTATTTGGAGCCATTTTATAAAATTGATAATAAAATCAATGTTAATTGGTGGCAAAATTCGGTTGGTTTTAAATATGAAACTATCAATAAAGTAAAGCTTAACCCTTATTTTATTTGGCAACCAGATTATACTCATCAGCAGCTACGTACTAATTATATTTTGGGTTTGGATATTGAATTACATCTCAAAAAACAGAAAAACTACTAATAACGTGCTAAAAATTAAAATGCATATTTGGATTTTATTCTTTTTGATAGCTTTAGTAGCCTGTAATAAAAAATTGGAAACAGCGGTAGTTTTCCCCCCTATTAATGTAGATCAAATTCCAGCTCTTTACATTGACACATTAAATAATAGTATTGTGAATGAACCTAAAGTAACTTCAAAATTAGAAGTTCGCTTGGGTGATACAGTGGTTTTTTCTACTTATATAGGTATCGAGTATAGGGGTTCTACCTCCTTTAGATTATTTGATCAAAAATCTTATGGCATTGAACTTAGGGACGTTCAGGGCAACGAAGTCAATACAAATTTTTTAGGATTCCCTGTTGATCAGGATTTTATATTATATGCCCCTGCCAACGATAAATCTTTATTAAGAAATGTATTAATTTATCAATTGTCAAATGAAATGGGTATGTATGCGGCTAAAACCAAATTTGTTGATTTGTACTTGAATGGGAAGTATAATGGTTTGTATGTAGCAATGGAAAAAATAAAGCGTACTGAGGGAAGATTGAATTTAACTAAAATGAACACCAATGATAATTCCAATCCTAATGTAACAGGCGGCTATATTTTTAAAATTGACAAGTCGGCGGGAGACAATATCATAGAAGGATGGGATGCAGATGCTATTTATACAGAAAATATGAGTTGGCGATCCAATTATGATACAGCTGGAAAGATTTTAGGTTTAAAATATCCCCCTTATTCTAATAAGAAAGGCGTTGAGACCTATTTTATTTATGATTATCCTAGTGCCACTAGTATCACCTCTCAACAAAAAAAATATATTCAAAAGTATGTTGATGATTTTGAGGATGCTTTACTTAGTAGTAATTTTAAAGATCCTACAAAGGGCTATGCAGCTTATATTGATGTTTCAAGTTTTATTGATTTCTTTTTATTAAATGAACTCTCACACAATCCGGATGCATATCGTTTAAGTACTTTTTTGAATAAACCTAGGGGCGGCAAATTAAAAATGGGCCCCATTTGGGATTTCAATATTGCATTTGGTAATCATGATAATAAATTATTGGCTGCCACTAATAACTGGATATTTAATTTTAATAGATACGTACCTAATGATTTATGGCTGGTCAATTTTTGGGGGTATAGATTATTTCAAGATCCCGCATTCAAAGAGCAAATGAAAACTAGATGGTCAACACTTAGAGCCACGTATTTAAGTAATGCGAATATTACTAAAATAATAAACGACAAAGTGGCTTTATTGGAGAAAAATAATAGTATCAACAAACACTTTAATAAATGGAAGATATTAGGGGTACAATTACCTTTTAACGATGCTGGTGCTGTTAGTCGAACTACTTACAAAGCAGAGCTTGATTTTTTTAAAAATTGGATTACAGCTAGATTGATTTGGATGGATGAAAATATACCTAAATTATAAAAAAAAGAGGCCCCTATTACTAGAGGCCTCGATTGTATTATCAAACTTTAAAAGAAATCAACTTAATTGGCTTTTTCATCTGAATTAATCATTTCAGCAATAATTAAATACTTTCCGTTTTGTTTTTTCCAAACAGTTATGTATTTATTTGTGGATGTTTTACCTTTTAAGTCTGTATTTGAACCTTGTCCAATTTCAGTTATAATATTACCATCACCAAAAACGTCGGTAGTTTTAGAATGCCCTACACTTCCTGGTACATAACTAGCTTCCATTGTTTTTTGTGCATCTATTTTTCCTTTGGTGCGCAATTGATTATTTCGAAGTTCAATAACATCATCGCTATAAATAGTCATTAAAGTTTTTAAATCACCAGTATTATAGGCAGAATCCCAAAATGTTTCTAATGTTTGAATTTGATCTTTAATTGAAATCAAATCAGTGGAAACATTGTCTACAGTAATTGTTACATTTTCTTCTTTATTTTTTTCTGTATTACCTGTACATGCACTCATTGTTGCAGCTACAAATATGGTAAGAATTATTTTTTTCATATTTTTTTATTTATTTTTTTGGTGCAGTGACAGCATTCATAAGTCCAGTAAAATCCATGTATTCATCAACATCAACCACTTTGTGGTCCTTATTGAATTGGTATACAGCATAAAACTTGTGCTCAATTTTAGCTCCATTAGCAATAGCATCATCTGTCCATCTTACATAAACTCTTACTCCACCATCTGGCTTGAAGGTTACTTCATCTACTCCTGGTAAAAGTTTTATGTCATTTGCTTTTATATTTGTAAGTATTGTATGCATACCTTGAAGAAATTTTAATTCTACAGCTTTACCTACAATAGCTTCTCTACCATAAGCGGCACCATGTATTTTAACTGTGTCGGAAAAATTTGTGTTGTATGTATTTGAATCATTTTTAGAAAATGCATCAAATAAGTCTAATACTATTTTTGAATTTATTTTAAATTCAGTCATTCCTGCATCATCTGTATTTGATGTAGTTTGATTTTGATTTGTAGAACAAGCAAATAATGTAACAGATGTTAATGCGATTATTATTATTTTTTTCATAAGCGTTGATTTAGAAATAGATTATTGTCTATTTCAATGAATAAATAGTTGTTTTCGAATGATAGTGATTACAAGAATTGTAAATATAGCAGTTGCGTTAGAATTGCAATAGATTGAATAATTTACTTCCTTAAAGTAAGTAATAAATTTGATATATTCACTATTCTCCTTTTATTTTTTTTTAAATCTATATTTTTTCTTCAATTTTGAGAATCTAGACTTCCCAATCGTCATAAATGTGTTTATATTTTTATTCTCCTAACCTATTATTAATCATCGCCTTTGTTGACTTTTGGTTCCTCAATATGCCATTCTTGATTAATTTGGATTAAAAAAAGAGGCCCCTATTAATAGAGACCTCTGTCGTATTTTTTCAATCTAAAAACTTATTTCATTAAGTTGTTGATATTTGTTGGGTCGTAAAAAAGTAATTCCCTAACTATTTTACCATTTACGAAATCATCGTTTTGGTTCATAATTACATCTACTGATTTATCTCCTTTTGTTAATGTCACTGTTAAGTAGGATAAAACTGTAATTCCTTCTGTCTTATCATCTTTTGTATACCTACTTTCCCAAATAGACCAAATTTTTGAAATTTTTACTTTAATACCTAGCGACTCCCAAGTTTTTATTAAATTAACATTTTCAGCCAAAGTCATTTTTTTACCGTTATCATAAAAAGAAGCCGTATCAGCATATTTAGATTTGTAGCTAGTGGTATCATAATTAGCCATATCCTCAAATGATGCTTTTATATTATCAATATTGGCAGTGCTGTCGTATTCAAAACCGACTGGTTTTGGCTCTTTGTTTGCAGATTCGGTGTTGGTTACTTCATTTTTACAAGCAACGAATGAGGTTGCTACAAGAAGATATATTAATATTTTTTTCATGTTTTTAATTTAAGGTTATTTTATTTATTTAAGATGGGTTTACTCCAAAGTGATGCTGATCCGATTTTTCCATTTAAATTATATTGAAATAAAACTACTTCAGATGTTTCTTTAACTGAACCGTCCTTTAAAACGGTTTTTGTACTCGATCTAATAGTTATTCCTGATATAGGATCTGTATTTGTAATTTTTGTTGGTAAAATTGAACCTATTTTCCAGTTTATTGATTGTATATTATCAAAGTAGTTTACCCAAAAATTATTTGAAACTCGATTTACTTCTCCCTCAGTTCCCCATATGGTTACAGAATCTGCGAAAAATTCAACACAAGCTTTACCATCCATTTTATTATAAGCAGCATTAAATTTTTCAACTAATTCAATTTCTCCTCTATTGGTAAAAGTTAAAGTGCTAGTGTCTCCATTAGCACCATATACTCTCCCTCCAGATGTTTTGCCAAATTCATTTGTTTTTGGTATTGCCTGAAATTGATTAAAAGCAGTTACTTTACCATCTTGATTTAGCTTATTTATTTCAAAAACATATAATTTTTCTTTAGAACCATCTTTAAATTCTCTATTTTCTTCTGCTACCATAAAAACTATATCTTCTTTTGTGCCTTCAATTCGCAGAGGAAATATAAACCATGGCTTTTCTTCTACTTTGCTTAATTCATCAAATGATTTTTTTTGAAATGTAGCATTTTTTTCATTATAATATTCTTTAGTGCCAAATGTTAAGTATTTGTCTATATCAAGTGCATTGTAGGCTTTAATACCATCTAAAACAAGACTTACAGACTTGTCACTTCCTAATGTATAAGCTTTACCAATTTCACTTTTATTACCGCTAATAAATATTTTACCAGCCGTATTATTTTGAGCAAAAAGGATTGTACTACTTAATAATAGTAGTGCAAAGAGAAATGTTTTTTTCATTGTGTTTGATTTATATGAATATTGAATGTACAATAATTACTTTTAAAAAGTAAGTAAATATTCTACATTTAATTAATATTATCTTTTACAATTGAACTTACTGTCCAATATGGCTAGGTGACAATTCTACTACTTTTCTAAGTAGCTAATTATCAATAGCTTATTTCCCGTTTTGAATAAGTTCTTTAGTAGGCATCATTTTATTCAGAATATAATATACTGGACAAATTATTACAAATCAACTCATTATATTTTCATTTTTTACATTTATTTTATAGCATTTTCAATAACTTTAAAAAATAGGCTAATTAGGAGGCTTTTTATTACAACCCTTTTAATTCGACTATCTTGGTACAAAAAACAATAAATCATAAATGAGAATGAAGAATTTAAAACTATCCATGCTGGCTTTTTTATTGATAAGCCTTTCAGTGGCAGCTCAAGAATCCATTCAACCAGCGACGGCTGGATTTGATGTGTTTCAAGAAAATATTCCGCATGGGAAAATTGATACCATTGCTTACCATTCAAATGCAGTGGATAGCAAACGCAAAGCAATCATCTATACACCCCCTGGTTATACAAAAAAGAAGAAATACCCTGTCTTATATCTTTTGCATGGCATTGGTGGAGATGAAAAAGAATGGTTGAATGGAGCTAGTCCGCAAGTTATATTAGACAACCTTTATGCTAATGGTAAAATAGAACCCATGATTGTGGTGATGCCCAATGGCAGAGCAATGAAAGATGATCGTGCTACTGGAAATATTATGGCACCGGATAAAGTACAAGCATTTGCAAACTTTGAACAAGATTTATTAAATGATTTAATTCCATACATTGAAAAATCTTATGCTGCTTTAACGGATAAAGAACATCGAGCTATTGCTGGGCTTTCTATGGGTGGGGGCCAATCTTTGAATTTTGGGCTTGGTCATTTAGATATATTTTCTTGGATTGGTGGTTTCTCCTCTGCACCTAATACAAAAGCACCTGAAGTGTTAGTACCCAATCCGGCCGAATCTAAAAATAATATAAAATTACTTTTTATGTCCTGTGGTGCAAGTGATGGACTAATTTCTTTCAGTTACAGGTTACATGATTATTTGAATAAAAATAATTTACCACATATTTATTTTATTGAACCAGGGGTACATGATTTTAAAGTTTGGAAAAATGGATTATATATGTTTTCACAACTAATATTCAAAACTGTAGATGAATCGTCTTTTTCTAAATATCCAGTGGTAGGAGCACCAGCGCAAACAAATATAAGAAATGGCAATTATCCTCAAATCCTAGCCAATCAAAAAGTAATTTTTAAAACTAAAGCACCAGATGCAAAAAAAGTGCAAGTAGACCTAGTTAAGAAATATGATATGGTCAAAGATACTGCTGGCTTTTGGACAGTTACTACAGATTCAATTAGCGAAGGGTTTCATTATTATTCTTTACTAATTGATGGAGTGGCTATGGCCGATCCTGCAAGTAAAACATTTTATGGAATGGGTCGAATGGCAAGTGGCATAGAAATACCTTTTGCAGGTGGCGGATATTATGCTTTAAGAGACGTACCTCATGGAGATATAAGAATTAAAAAATATTTTTCAAAAGAAACTAATTCATGGAGGCAAATGTATATCTATACGCCACCTGGATATGATTTTAATATCAATGAAGCCTATCCAGTGTTATACATCCTTCACGGTGGTGGTGAAGATGAAACAGGATGGGCTACACAAGGCAAAACAGATTTGATTTTAGATAATTTAATTGCTGCAAAAAAAGCACAACCTATGTTAGTGGTAATGCCTGATGCTAATATGGGCGCTAGCGCATTTGATGAGTCGGGCTTGAAAAAATTTGAATCAGAAATTAATAATAGTATCATTCCATTTGTTGAAAAAAATTATCGAATCAAATCAACTGCCAATAGTAGAGCTTTGGCTGGTTTATCCATGGGAGGCATTCATACACTTTACACAGGCATTAAGCATACAGATCAATTTTCTTATTTGGGTGTTTTTAGTTCTGGTTGGATTAATCCAATGCAAAACGAAATAGCCAATAACCAATACGATTTTTTAAAAAATAATTCAAGTACGGTCAATAATAATCTAAAGCAATTTTGGATTGCTATGGGTGGTAAAGACGATATTGCCTATAAAAATTGTCAAATAATGTTATCTAAATTTGATGAAATGAAAATAAAATATACTTACAGCGAATATCCCGGCGGCCATACTTGGCCCGTTTGGAGAAATAATCTTTATAATTTTGCTCAATTGCTTTTTAAATAAGCTTTATACATTGTTTTTGAAAGTATAATAGACAATTTTTTAACCAGTCCATAACTAGTCATCTATTTTGCAGTCATTAAATTTTTTATAAATCATTGATTTTCAATATTTTAATATTTATTTGCTGATATCGATTATATCTTTACTTTTGCATTCAACAAGGTTGAACAATTAGAAACAATAATTATAAAAAAGAAACAGAGTTTAATGAAAAGTGATTTATTACAAAATAACAAAATAAATAATCTCAATATAGGAGAACGTATAAAGATATTGCGTACTAATCAAAAAAGAACCTTACAAGATATAGCTGAAGCAAGTGAGCTATCGCGAAGTATGATTTCTAAAATTGAAAATAATAAGACAGTTCCTTCTGTTGCCGCGCTGATAAAAATTGCTCGTGCATTAGGAACGAATATTTCTAGTTTGCTTGAAAATAATGGATTATTAAATGCTATTGTTACCACCAGACAAAAAGCTGAAAAAAGTTTAACGCCAACTGATAAGGGTTATTCTATTTATCCTTATGGTTCAGAATATCATGAAAAAAAAATGCAACCTTTTTTGTTTGTTGCAAAGAAAGGACAGGTAAAACCTCACGAAGTGTCACATGAAGGAGAAGAGTTCATTTATATCATTCGTGGAAAAATGAAAATGCAGATAGGAGAAGCAGAGTATCTTTTAAATGCAGGGGATAGTTTGTATTTTAATTGTTTGCAAAAACATGGTATAATGCCTGAGTCGGATGAAGTGGTGTATCTGGATATTTTTGTTTAATACCTACCTAAGAGATACAATAAATACGCCTATTTAATTGAGCTGGTAATATTTTTTTGAGTGCATGACATTCTTGTGGTTCATCTCCAATCAGATAGTATTAAATAAAATAGTATTAAATAATTTTTAATTAAGATTTAAAAAAAATAAAAATCAATATGAGAAACAACATTAATTTAAAATTTCACAAGTTCTTATTTGCTTTAATCATTTTATTGGCTGCGTCGTTGGTACAAGCCCAACAAAATGCAAAAGTAGCTGGAGCTTCAGAGGATCAACTCATCAAAGCTGCGGGTGAGCCTGCACAACTTGATATTAGGGTAGCCGGAGACAATAGTATTCGCGTTACATTAAAACCTATTAGTTATAAAGATAACTTTCCTTTTAACCCTGGCGTGGCGGAGCGAAGTTATCCTTCTCCCGTTATAAGTTTGAGAAAGGGTAGTGAAGTAATTAACAAGCAAGTAGGAAAACTACAAGTTGAAGTGCGGTTTAATCCATTAGCAGTATTGGTTAAAAATGCAAAAGGAGAAAAGGTACAAGAAATTATTTTTGAGCAAGATGGGAATATGTCCTTCCAATTGAATCAACCGGTATTAGGAATGGGCGAGGGTGGACCTAAGCCTGAAGCAGGTGTTAACTGGCGCAATCTTCCTATTGAGTTTGATCGTCGTGGTCGCTTGCACAAAATGCAACCACGTTGGCAGAGTGATGCTTATGGATCTCGTAATCCTGCAGCTGTGCTCATAGGAACAGAAGGATGGGGAATTTTTGTTGCTACCCCTTGGGTACAAGTAGATCTTCAAAATAAAAATAAAGGGGTATTTATTCCTTGGAAACCTACAGGTAAAGAAAATATTCCACAGACGCAAACGAATCAAGGACTTAATCAAGGCAAAGGACTTCCTCCTATCGATAAAATTATTCCAGGATTATATGACTTTTTTGTTTTCGACGCTCATGATCCTTCTAAATTTATGAAAGATTTTTCTGTGGTAACAGGACCGGCTGCCATGCCACCTAAATGGTCGTTGGGTTATATGCAATCTCACCGAACACTAGATGATGATACCAAAATGGTGGGTATCGTTGATTCCTTCCGTGCAAAAAAAATTCCATTGGATGCGGTTATTTATTTAGGCACCGGTTTTACGCCAAAGGGTTGGAATAAAAAGCAACCTTCTTTTGAATTTAATCCAGAAGTATTTAAGCATGATCCTAAAACTGTTATTGAAACTATACATGCTCGTAATACAAAATTTGTTGTACATATGGTTCCTTGGGATAGGGATAAATTAACAACGCTACATGGGTCTATTCCTGCTAAGCCGGATGAAATTTTAGATGCCTCGCATATTCAGAATTACTGGCAAGAACACGTAAACCTCGTAAATACAGGGGTGGATGCATTTTGGCCCGATGAAGGAGATTGGTTCAATCTTTTCGAAAGAATCAAGCGTCATGAATTATATTATAAAGGTCATCTTTCTACTCAGCCTAATATTCGCCCTTGGAGCCTTCACAGAAATGGTTTTCCTGGTGTTGCACAATGGGGTGGATGGGTATGGTCTGGAGATACAGAGTCATCATGGAAAACATTAGAAGGTCAAGTGGCTGTAGGAATTAATTATTCTTTAAGCATTGCTCCTTTTTGGGGATCGGATATAGGAGGCTTTTATGCTAACGCTGAAAAAACAGGAGAGCTATATGCACGTTGGTATCAGTTCGGAGCTTTCTGCGCCTCTTTTCGCTCACATGGTAGAACTTGGATGACTGCTCTTCCATGGGGTTGGGGTTTAAATGATATGGGACCGCGTGAGAATAATAATAGCAATACGGCTCCTGCTGATGATAAAAGAAATATTCTTCAATCGGAGATGAACAATCAAACCATCGAACCTATCACAAAAAAATATACAGAACTACATTACCAACT
>Ga0114966_10000728_pt1 | contig 31506 bp, 19 predicted proteins | sample M_130207_XF_Meta_FD_87029 | JGI IMG/M metagenome (GOLD analysis project Ga0114966, IMG submission 87029) | Freshwater microbial communities from Lake Montjoie, Canada to study carbon cycling - M_130207_XF_MetaG | ecosystem: Environmental > Aquatic > Freshwater > Lake | place: Lake Montjoie... | reverse complement strand
TGGAGCAACAGGCCCTCGAATGTTCAGCAACCGCTCTATTACGGTAAAGCTAATCTTCAGAACCATCCAACCAAATTGTCAAATATCAACTCGTCGCGACTGGCTTCCCGGTGCGGCGAGACGGCATAATAGCGGCCAACATTTAGGTGTCAACGACCACACTGATGTTATTTTCTCACATCAACAACGTTTCCTCCCTGACACTACCCCAATGTCATACTCCGCTCACGGCGGCCGACTCCCATCAGCTACGCAAGCCCCTGACAATCAGGGGCAGATTCGCATTTCCAGCACAGGCAACGCGATATTAGGTTGCCTGACGGTGCCCCGTTGAACCTCGACCGTCCGACAGGACCGGAATGATCCATGCGATTTTTCGTGAAGCTGCTGATTGTGATCGCGGTCCTCGGGGGCATTGGATTTGTGGGGTACAAGCCGGTGATGGACTACCTCGCCAAGAGAAATCGCCTCTTGTGGCGAACGGCTAAGTCTGAGTACGGCAACATTGTGTCGGTCGTGAATTCGACCGGAACCGTTAAGCCAAAGCTGAAGGTGGCAATCGGCTCGTTCGTGTCAGGACCAATTCTGAAGCTCTACTGCGAGTTCAATCAAGAGGTCAAAGAGGGAGACCTGCTCGCTGAGATCGACCCGCGTATCTACCAGGCGGGTGTCTCGCGCGACCAGGCGGCGATGGCCAGTCGCGAGGCGGATGTTTTCCGGGTGCAGGCTCAATTACAGCAGGCCATTAACGATGAGAAACGGGCGGTCGCGCTGCGAGCCGAAGATGCCTCGTTCATTTCGCAGGCCGAGATGGACAAGTTCAGGTTCGCCCGGCTGTCGCTCGATTCGCAGCTCGCGGTCTCGAAAACGGCTGTCGATCAGGCGAAGGCGACGCTGGAGAACTCGCTTGCAAATCTGAACTACACCAAAATCAAGGCGCCGGTCGATGGCATCGTCATTGATCGAAAGATTGATCCCGGTCAGACACTGGCCGCACAATTTCAAACGCCGGAACTGTTCGTCATCGCGCCCGACATGCGTGAGGAAATGCACATCCATGCGTCGGTCGATGAGGCCGACATCGGTCTCATCAAGGCGGCTCAACATCGCAAGTACGAAGTCACCTTCACGGTTGATGCGTATCCCGAGAAGTTGTTCAAGGGAAGGATTCACGAGATTCGAATGAGTTCCACGACGGTGCAGAACGTGGTGACTTATCCCGTCATCGTCTCGACTCCCAATCCTGAACTGGAACTGCTCCCCGGCATGACAGCAAGCCTCTCATTTCAAGTCGATCATCGTGACGACGTGATCAAGATTCCGAACGCCGCGCTGCGGTACTACCCGAATCCCAAGCAAGTCCGGCCCGCAGACCTTCCGATTCTCGAAGGTCAGGGCCAGAACAACTCGGACGAGATGCAAGAGTCCTCCCTGCCCTCCGAAAAGTCGGTCTCGGCCGACGAACGCTCGAAACTTCGACGCGATCGCCACCGCCGCCATGTCTGGATCGCGGATGGCGATTTGTTGCGAGCTGTCGAAGTGCAGACGGGCCTGAGTGACAGTCAGTTCAGTGAGATGATCTCGGGCGATTTGAAGGCCAACGACGCGCTGGTCATCGGCGTGCAGGCTGCACAGTTCGGACCACCGAAATGATTCCGCGCGAATGATTTGACCGTGTCTCCATTTCAGAAGCCTGCACGTCTATGAACTTCTTCCTCACGCTGCGGATTGCGATTCGGGCACTGGCCAAGAACAAGATGCGAGCGGCGCTGACGGTGCTGGGCGTGGTCATTGGGATCGCGGCGGTAACAACGATGGTTTCGTTGGGGCAGAGCGCCAGTTCGCTCGTGCAGGGGCAGTTCGAGTCGTTGGGCAGCAACGTGATCATCGTGTTTCCGGGGAATCGCCAGCGGGGCGGTGTGTCGCAGGCGCAGGTGTCGCTGACGGCGCGGGACTCAGAAGCCATCGGGATCGAATGCCCGTCGGTACTGGCGTCGTCGCCGATTCTCGGCGCGGGTGGCCAAGTGATTTACGGCAGCTCGAATTTCAGTCCGAACGAAATGCACGGGGTCAGTTGCGACTACCTCACCGTGCGGAATTGGCAACTCCGGCGGGGCGACTTCTTCACCGAACGCGATGTCGTCAGCGCGTCCAAAGTCTGCGTGATCGGCCACACGCTGGTTGTCAAACTGTTTCAAACGACCGACCCGATTGGCCAGACGATTCGGATCAAGAACATTCCGTTTCAAGTGATCGGCCTGCTTGAAAAGAAGGGCGCGAACATGGTCGGACAAGACTTGGACAACATTGTCCTGATGCCGATCTCGACGGTTCGCAAGCGGCTGCGCGGCTCGGAATTCGACAACGTCAACGCGATCATGGCTTCGGCCCGTTCGACCAAGCTCATGCAGGATGCTCAGAACGAAATCGACCAACTGCTGTCCGAACGACATCGAATCCAACCGGGAACACCGCGCGATTTCGTCGTTCAGAACACGACAGAGATCGCGAACGTCTTCGGGATGATTACCGGCACGCTGACGTTGATGCTGGCCTGCATTGCGGGAATTTCGCTCGTGGTCGGCGGCGTGGGGATCATGAATATCATGCTGGTCTCGGTGACAGAACGGACGCGGGAGATTGGCATCCGGATGGCGGTCGGTGCTCGGTCGGGAGACATTCTACGGCAGTTTCTGGTCGAGGCGGTGTTGCTGTCGTGCATCGGTGGCGTGATCGGCTTCCTGCTTGGAGTGGGAGCGTCGATCGGTTTGGTGTCGCTCATCAACGCCGTGACCACCGGAACGAAGTGGAAGCACGAAGTCTCGTTCACGGCCGGGATCGTCGCGTTTGTGTTTGCCGCCGCAGTGGGAGTCTTCTTCGGGTTCTATCCCGCTCGCCGAGCGAGTCGCCTCGATCCGATTGAAGCCCTGCGGTACGAGTGAGGCGGAGCAGACTCTCCCTCGTGGAACGGCTTTTTGGGTCTTAGCAGCCTGTTGAAAAACTTAGACCAGGCGGCTCGCCTGCTTGCTTTTCTAGTTAAAAAACACAGGCGAGCCGCATGTGCTACGGCTTTTTTAACAGACTGTCAGGCGAACGGCGCCAAATGATTTACCCGTAGACATCAACCCGAAGCGTGAGCGAAGACATCGATCGACTTCGCCCTTGTTCACACTTCGGGTTCGTGTGGGTCAGACAAGTCTTGCCAGTCGCCTCATGCCGCCTGCGATTGCTGCGGGCGGTTGGCCCACAGAATCCAGTCATTCACTTCGGCGAGATCGGGACGTTCGCTGCCTCGCAAAATTCGTTCGCCGGGCGTTGTGACCACGAACGCTTCGACCTTCTTGAACAGAGCTGCTGCGTCGGAGGTTGCCAACTCGCCGCGATGCGTGATCCCGCAGGCCGTCAAAATCTGCGCATCGTGACCGCGCAAGTTGGGCACATCGCAGCAGAGGTCCGCCTGCATCTGCCACGTCAGAATCGTGTACGAGTCGATGTGACGATCGCCGAGCAACGTGGCCAGTTTGTCGGGATCAATCGAGAGCAAATGACCGACCGTGTGGACTCCATGGTCTTCGAGCAACGCCGCAGTCTTCACTCCAATCGACGGAGCTTCCTCGACGGGATGATCGACGGTGAGGTAGTAGCGATCGACAGGTTGTTGCTCACGCGGGGCAGCATTGCGAGGAGGATCGGCCGCACGGTTCTTGATCGGAACGGCGGACGGCTTGGCGGGATTCGTGTCGTCCACCGGTGTTGCTCGGGGCGTCTGTTCGGCGACGACGGGCGGCGCGGGCGAAAGTACGGGCTTCGAGCCAATCGAAGAACCACTCACCCCCGGCCCCTCTCCCCGCAGAGCCGTGGCGAGGGGTGAATTGGCGGATTGGCGCTTGCTCGGCGCGCGGCGGTTCACAACGGGGCGAGGCCGCGCGGGGGCACCGATCCCGTGTGCGGCACCAACCGGTCGCGGCTCTTCTTCGTCGAGTTGAGCCAACGGCACCTTGAGTACCTCTTCGGCGTGAGCCTTTCGAATCGCGAAGTCATCGTCCCTCAGCGTGTCGATCACTTTGCCGGTCGCTTCAAACTCGCGGAAGGTCGCTTCGACGATCGCGCGTTCCTTCGAGTCCTTCAACTTTTTCGTGACCCAGAACAGCGGGATGGTCAGCTTGGCCAGCACGCCGAGAAGCGTGATGTTGGTCACGGGGAGAGTCACATTCGCGTCGGCGAGGGCTCGCTCCATGATGCGCGCGTAGCCCACGACTGCGTGGCCGATTAGCTTCGCGATACGATCCTTGATCTCCTGATCGAGGCCCGTCGGCGGATCCTTCACGCCCTTCTTCAGGTCGTAGTGGTCGATGCAAAATTCATAGTGCGGGTTGGCGAGATCGGCACCCGCGACGACCATCTTCGCCAGCCAATCGTCTGCTTGCGGAACCGTCACGTCGGGCCAACCGCCGAGGTCCGCTTCGAGGATGTCGGTCAACTCGCGATACGCACACGCAATGCTCCACTCCGCCGCGCGATGGACGATCCCTTCCGCCTCGCACTGTCCCGTGTGAAACGGCTGAATCGGGTCGGTGTAGTAATGGCTGAGAACTCCCGCCGAGTAGATCGCGTCGCTCCACTTCTTCGCGCGCAACGCTTCGACCGTTCGCCCGTACCACAACTCGGTCGCCGTGACGGCACCGCCCCAATAGTTGTCGCGCACATGCAACACATGATTGCGAAAGTCTTTGAACTTGTTGTCGGGAGCCTTCGATCCATCGAGGTAGATGTCGATGTGGGCGAGACACAGATTCCGCCAATTCTCGGCCGCATCGCCGCGAAGCTGATGAAGGGCATCCAGCGCGAGCTTGTGGTGCGTGCTGGAACACTTCCACGCAAACAGCACATTGAAGAGGGTCGAGGACATCGGCGGGGCCTCGCGAACGGAGGGGAGTTGATACTCGGGATCAGAGGTTTCGTTTAACCGCGTGGGCAACGCCCCGTGCGTCGATGAGGATCCGACTCAATCGCCGCACGACGCGCGGGGCGTTGCCCACGCGGTTAAACGAAGCAGAATCCCTTCGACCAGCGCGCGGGAATCTCGCAGGAGGCCGGAAGCGGCTCAAGATCGAGTCCCCCGTTGCTCTGTAGAATCGTCCCATTCGGCAGTCCAGGCGCCAGTTGCCGTTCCTCCTTCGGCAACTCCCGCCGATTCTCGATTAGAGATGACTCGCAAACCGATGAGACCGGAGCGTCGCCGCCCACGTTACCTCCGTATCGAAACCCGGTCGCGCCCTATCGAGCCGGACCATGCTCCAGACATACATCCTGCATGATGCTCACGACAGTTGCGATCTGCGCGACCGGATACATCTCGTACTCTCGCGCGCACCGCATCTCATTGGCCGACCGATCCAAGTCGAAGTCGTCGATCACGAAGTGCTGCTAACAGGAACCGTCCGCAGCTACTTCCAAAAGCAGATGGCTCAGGAAAGCTTGCGACACGTTCCGGGTTTGGGCGTGATCCGCAACCAACTCGCCGTGACGGCGGCCACGAGGAAGTAGGGTGATCCGAGTCCACTGAGACGAGCGGCAACGTAGACCGGTCGCTCCGTGACCGGAATCTTCGAGTCACGGAGTGGCTCGTCTACTTTGGGCCAGAGAGTCGTTGCCGGTCGCCTTACTGTTGGCTTCGCGACAAACCGGAGTCCGACTACGGCGTCGGTCCCACCAGCACGGGAGTTTGTTCGGCGAAGACACGAGTCTTCGCGGTAGTGGACTGTTGTTGGAGGTAGCCAAACAACTCTTCGGCGGTCAGATGCAAATCGCGGTCGGTGTCGGCGGCTCCTTGAATCGCTTCGGACAGCCACCACGCAAACAGGCCGTGTTTCTTCTCGGTCCAGACTCGGCTTTGCTGGCCCTGTTCGCACGAGACGATGACGTGCGTCGATTGGAACGGCGTCTTAAGTTTATCGAGCAATGCTGTCCCCGCGAGTTGCTTCTGCACATCCTTGCCCGTGGCGGCGGGAGTCACATCCAGCACGAGCAGCTTGTCCTTGGAAGAGCACTCGTTCAGTTTCTCGGCGAGCCAATCGAGCGCGACTCCCGTCGCGGGCATGTTGGCGAAGTCGAAGTCTTTCGGGGCGAGATAGACCTTGTCGTCTTCGCCCACGTAGGCGTGACCGATCACGCAGACCAAAACCTGAGTTTGCGGGCGGGCACTGCTGAGTGTCTCGATCAGTTGGCGTTCCCAGTCGCGTTTCCTTGCGTCGATGATGAGTGCGCCGCGCTGGTCCGAAACCGCGTACCGCGACAGCAGCATCCCCTGCACGAGTCGCGCGTCGTTGAGAGCCGTTGTGATCGGCGAGAGCGTGGTATCGGTGTAGCCTTGCGTGCCAATCACGACCGTCCAGCGATCGGTCTGCGACGGACGGCGGGCGTCGATCGTCGTCGCCTTCAATTCACCATCCGCCGCTTCCGTGTAGGACGCGCGGACATTGTCGAACTGCCGCAGTTCGAGCAGTTGAACCCGTTCCACCGCGAGCGTGATCTCACACGAGCGTTCGACCGCGATCTCTTTTCGCTCACCGGAAGCGAGTGACATCGTGAGCCTCGCGCCGTCGTCGCTGATTTTTTGAACCGTTCCCTCGAACGACAGACTGCGTGTCGCGGTGATCTCAGTGATGTCCGTGTCGTGCGTGAGCGACACGCGATCACCGGGCTTGAGTGACTCGACCGTGACAGGCTGGCCGCTCTGGCCACCAGCGCCGACCAGTTGATCGAGACCGTTCAACTTCACTTTGCATTGCTTCGCAACGGGGAGCGTTAACGATCCCGCGCTCGCCCCCTGGCCAATCTGGATCGCGAGCATCGATTGCTCGGCGTCGAACCGGTTCACGAAACCAATCGTCGTCATCGTCCGCCGCGCGATGAGCGAGTTGAGTACGCGCCCTTTCGCGGCACCCGGCTCGGTCAGATGCGTGATCTCCAGTCGGTCGCCAAGTTGCAGGTCGCGTAGCTTGGTGTCCTGCCCGTTCAGCTTGAGCTTTGCCACTTCGGGGATGCGCACGGGAAGGTCGTCGCGCGTGTTGCCCTCTTCCATCGCCAGCACGATCCGCGACTCGGACAAGTTCAATGTCTTGAGCGTGCCGCGCGTCGGGACCGGCCGATCGACGATCACGTTCACCGCGAGATCGGGCTGCTGCTTGTCCACGTCCAACTCGACGTGATCGCCCGGCAGCAACTCCTTCAGCTGGATGTTGTGCTTCGTATTCAGCAGGAAGATGCGTTGCTTGCGCGGCACCTTGAACGGTTCGAGCGTTCCCGTTTCGAGGTCTTGCACGACGAACTCATTCTTGTCGGCGACCACTTCACGAATGAGGCCGTGCGATTTGTGAACGGTCTGGTTTCCGGCATTGCCCGCTGGCATGAACAGCATTGCGGACGACAGCAAGACCGACGCAGCGAGTGCTCCGATGGCGATCAAGCGTCGTCGCTTGCCGTCGTCAGGAGGGGACTCGTCCGAGGTATCGCCTCCCGATTGGCCACCGATCAGTTTGAGATCAATCTGCAAATCGGAGAGCGCTTCGTCGGCCGACTTGTATCTCAGCGCGGGGTCTTTCTGAGTCAGCTTCTGCACGACCTTGGCCACGTCGGGAGGAACCCCTTCCAGCACGCGGTCGATCTCGGGCAACTGCCGATCCGGGGCGGCGTGCCACATCATCCAAGCGAGCTGCTGATTGCGGCCCTTGGCGTTGAGACCAGGAAACAGATCGTCGAAGTTCTCGCCGCACATCAGGTCGTAAGCGGTGAAGCCGAGCGAATAGAGATCGCTCTGCGGACCCACTTCTCCAAAATCGTCCGAGACCGTTTCGGGAGCCATGTACTTCGTGGTCCCTTTGAGCAAGCTTCCTTCCGCATTGGCGACGCGGCGCGCGAGTCCAAAGTCACCGAGCTTCACCCGCCGACGCACGTCGATCATCAAATTCGCGGGCTTGATGTCTCCGTGAATCACACCCTGTGCGTGGAGATACTTCAGCGCACGCAGGCAATGCGCCAAAGAAGCTCGCAGCGCACGCAGATCGACCTGCCGCCCGGCCAGCCGCGTCGCAAGGCTGCTCTGCATCAGCTCCATCACCAGCCAGCCCCGCTCGCGCACGATGTCAAAAATCGTGACGATGTTCGGATGCTGGAGCGACGCGAGGAGTTGGGCCTCCTGCCAGAACCGGTCGAGCCGACCTTCATCGGCGAGGAACTCGGAGTGAAGCTGCTTGATCGCGACTTCACGGCCCAGCTCGTTGTCCTTCGCGCGATAAACCGTCGCGAAGCTGCCCGAACCAATTTTCTCGAGAATTTTGTAACGCGTATCGAGCGACACGATCCGTCCCCGTGGAAGTCATCGAAGTGGATGTTGAGGCGGCAGGATGAAGGATTGCCGAACAGGGTTCAAGCAACCTCATCGAGTCGCTGAAGTCTGGCAAAGCCAGACGCGATCCAATGATCGCCGAACTCAGCCGTGTTCGCGACGACGATCATTGGGTCCGCGCAGCGGCGTGATACCTCGCCGAACGAATGCCGTGTTTGGTTTCGAGTCTTCTTCGGTTGGAGTACAACGCTCGCATCAAGGAACTCCGCTGATGCGGTGATCCTGCGGAAAGAACATCTTCAAGGAAAGAGCATCTTCATGTCGCGTTCTCTAAATCGTCGTCAGTTCGTGCAGCAGTCGTCTGCTTTGTTGGGGGCCGGGTTGTTTGCGGGGTTTTCGCCCGCGCGGGCGGCGGACGGGCCGAGTGACAAGCTGAACATCGCGGCTGTCGGTGTGGCGAACAAGGCGCGGCATAACCTCGACGAACTGGCCGGTCAGAACATCGTGGCATTCTGTGACGTGGACGAGAACTTTTTGAAGAAGGCGTCGGAACGCTGGCCCGAGGCGAGGACGTATCGCGACTACCGCAAGATGCTCGAAGCGGAGGTCAACAAGTGCGATGCCGTCGTCGTTTCGACAGCCGATCACACGCATGCCCCGGCCGCGTCGGTCGCGATGGATTTGGGAAAGCACGTCTACGTCGAGAAGCCGCTCGCACACACAGTCGCCGAGGCGCGGGCACTCGCGAAGGTGGCGGCCAAGAAAAAGCTAGCGACTCAAATGGGGACGCAGATTCACGCGACAGACAACTACCGTCGCGTGGTCGAACTCATTCAAGGCGGAGCGATTGGCCGGGTGACAGAAGTTCACAACTGGTGCAACAAGGGTTGGTCGGACGGAAGGTTTGGGGCCGAGCAGCCGGTCCCCGCGAATCTCGATTGGGACTTGTGGCTCGGCCCCGCGAAGAAACGTCCGTACTGCGATGGCGTCCATCCGGGGAACTGGCGTCGGTTCTGGGAGTACGGTTCGGGAACGTTCGGCGACATGGCGTGCCATGTGATGGACTTGCCGTTCTGGGCGTTGAACCTGCGCAACCCGCTGTCGGTCGCGTGTGAAGGCCCCGAGGCTCATCCGGATGGCGCGCCGGCGTGGGCCAAGGCAACATATGAGTTCCCGTCACAACCCGGTGGCGACAAGCCGCTGAAGTTCACTTGGTCCGATGGCGGGAAGCACTTCGACATCGTGGCCAACACGAAGAGTCACGAAGGCCAGTCGCTCAGCCAATGGGGCCTCGGCATCTTGTTCGTCGGTGAAAAGGGGATGCTGGCCGCCGATTACGGCCGCCGACAGCTACTGCCTCAAGACGGCTTCAAGGACTTCAAGGCTCCCGAACCGAGCATCCCCGCCTCGATCGGTCATTGGCACGAGTGGGTCAAGGCGTGCAAAACCGGCTCACCGACGACCTGCAACTTTGATTACTCGGGCGCTTTGTCCGAAACCGTGTTGCTCGGCATCGTCGCCTTCCGCGCGGGCGAGAAGCTGATCTGGGACTCCGCGAACCTCAAGGCGACCAACAGCGCGAAGGCCGCCGAGTTCGTCCACAAGGAATACCGCAAGGGCTTTGAAGTCGTCGGACTGTGATCGGGAACGACATTGCTTGTTCATTGGCACTGTTCAAAGACACTGAATTGGACCGTTGCGGTTGCCAGATCTTGGAGAAACGTAGGGTAAGGACCGGCGCAGAAATCACTGTCGTGGCGGATGCGGCCAGCATCCGAGCCGACGCTGGCAGCGTCGGCCACGACAGTGATTGCTGCGCCGTTCCTAAGCGAGACGCTTACTCTACGTTTTTTCAACAGGCTCCGGCGAGCGTGACTACGGGGTGTTCAGTGTGAATTTCTTCAACGGCACTTCGGCGCGTGCTAACAGCCTGTTTAAGAACTCGTAGCACAGGCGGCTCGCCTGTGTTTTCTAATCCGAAATGCGAGCAGGCGAGCCGCCTACTCTACGTTTTTCAACAGGCGTGCTAGGTTTCTCGACAAGCCGTGACGAATGTCGAACGGAGGGTCCAACGAGACTCGCACGAACACATCTTCACACAAAGTTCACTGTTTTGACGGTCTGCAAGACCGGTTGTTACACTCCTGCGTGTTGGGCTGCCTGTTTCCTCTCTCCGCTGACAATCCGATCGTCTCCATTCTTTCGGGAGCTGCCGGATGCCGAATTCCTCGGTGACTTCGTTCGTATCGACTGTTGCCAGGCAACGGCTTCCGTCGCGCGGGCGTGGTCTCTGTTCGTCTCGGATTCGCGGCGTCTGTGTTGATGCTTCACTTCACTTGATTCGAGGTCTGCGATGACGGCGGATGGAAAAGCTGCGGTCGCGGGGGCGGGCGGACAGCCGTCGCAACCTGTGACCGAACTGAAAAAGTTGGGCAAGTACCAGATCGAAAAGCGGATCGGCGCAGGCGGCATGGGGACGGTTTACCTCGCTCGTGACACTCAACTCAAACGGATCGTCGCTCTTAAAGTCTTGCCGCAAGATAAGGCTCAGAACCCGACGCTTGTAAAGCGGTTCAAGGCGGAGGCCCAAGCCGCCGCGCAATTGCGTCACAACAACATTGTGGGGGTGTACGACACGGGTGAAGACGACGGCTACCTGTTCATCGCGATGGAGTACGTTGAAGGACAAGACCTCTTCGAGTTGGTGCAGAAACGCGGCATCATTCCCGTGAAGCGGTCGATTGAGATCATCAAGCAGGTCGCCGCCGCGCTGCAACATGCCTTCGAACAGAACATCGTTCACCGCGACATCAAGCCGTCCAACCTGCTGATCCGCCGCGATGGCGTCGTCAAGCTGACGGACCTCGGCTTGGCTCGATCCATCGATGACACTCTCGAAACGAATATCACCCGCGCGGGAACAACGGTCGGTACGGTCGATTACATGTCGCCCGAGCAGGCACGCAACAGCAAAGCGGCCGACATCCGGAGCGACCTCTATTCGCTCGGATGTACTTGGTACCAGATGCTCACCGGTGAGCCCCCCTTCCCCGAAGGGAGCATGACCAACAAGCTTCAAGCACACGCGATCAAGCCCGCTCCCGATCCGCGCGACAAGAACCCGAACGTTCCCGAGGGACTGACTGCCGTCATACAACGCATGATGGCGAAGAAGCCCGAAGACCGGTATCAGACGCCCGCCGACCTACTCGAAGACTTGGCTCGTTTGTCGCTGTCCACCGCGAACATCTCGCGCGAAATCTTTGGCGACTTGTCCGACTACGATCAGAAGACCGTTGGTCACGGCGGGAAACAGTCCAGCAGCGACGACGAGGATGCTGACGACGAGGACGACGGCTACTACGACGACGAGAAATACAGCGCCCAAAAAACGCCGGACGAAGTCCCGACACCATCGCAGCGCAAACCGAAGAATGCTGCGCGTGACACCGGCGACCAGAATCAAGCTGAAACACGTTCGACGCCCCGCTCCCGTCCGCGCCAAAACGACCCCGATGAAGTCGAGAACGACGAAGAGGAAGCCGCGCCGGCACGACGCAAGAAGCCGAAAGCGGCGCAGAACGACTCCGATGACAGCGACTCGCGGCGCGGCACCGTTCGCGCGCGCGCGGCCCGCGATGTCGATGATGACGAATCGGCCGACAGTGAACCGGCGCGACAGAAACGACCGAAGGTCGTGGATGACGAATCCGGATCGAATCGCAGTTCCAGCAAGCCGAAGAGTGGTCGAGAGTCGAAGCCAGACTCTCGACCCGCCGAGGACAGCTCGGGCAAGAGCAAGAGCCACAAGCCACTTCCGCCGAAACGCGATGCGGCTCCCGTGGCGGTCGATGCTGATCGCAAAGGGATCAACGCGGAGACCATCAAGTATCTCGGCATCATCTGTGGCGTGATCGTCGTGGTTGCGGGCGTCGGTTATTTGATCGCGGCCTTCAGCGGCGGCATCGGCTCCGAGTCCAACCCGTATGCCGCACCGGCACCGGGCCAATCTAAGGCGGAGCAGTTAGCGGCCGCTTCAGGTCAACTTGACCCCAACGCCAATAAGAAGACGGAGCCGGAAGCACCGGTAACAGTCACTCCCACACCCCCGAAGCCCGCCGCTCCCCAGCCGGACTTCGATGTGGAAGCGTTGCCTCAGTGGGCGGCGAAGGATGTTGAGCCATCTAGCACTACGGTTCTCACTGTCGGACCGGGAGCCAAGACGGCCACTCATTTCGCTTCGCTCGACGACGTGTTGCCGACAATTCCCGATGCGGGCGGGATCGTCAAGCTGTTGGGAGCCGGCCCATTTCCGATGACGTACTTTGAAACGGCGAGACTCAAGCGACTGGTCCTGATGGCGGCATCGGTGGCCGAGCGTCCCGTCATCCTCATCAAGTCGTCCGATCTGGCAGGAACCGGCGGGATCAAATTGTCGGAAGGACAGCTCGAGGTGCGCGGCGTTCACTTCGTATTAGACCGCAATCAATTTCCGAACGGCGCGAAGATGCTGGAAGTTGTGGACGGCGGGTTGCTCGTTCATCAATCGTCATTCACGGCCAATGGCCCCGACACGGTGGCCACGACTGCGATCGTCGTCAGCAGTACCTACGACAATTCCAGCGCCTGGCGCATCCCGCCAAACGTGCTCCTTGATCAAGTCACCGTGCGCGGCGACGGACTGAAGGGATTGGCGATTCAGCGTGCAAACGTCGATGCCGTCGTGCGAGATTCACTGCTCGCCACGGGGTCGGCGGCGGCAATTGAATTCACAGGCTTTCTGACGCCGGGCGTCGCCGATGTGGTCATTCACAAACCCCGACGCATCGTCCGGCTGATTCGCTCGACGGTCTTCAGCCGTCGCAGCGTGTTCGATGCTTCGTCGTCAACCGACGCGGGTGGCAAGCCGCCCCGCACCGACATCGTGATCCTCGACTCACTTTGCTGCGCCCAAGGTGCGACCGAGAATTCCGCGTTGTTGTTGGCCGCTCGCTGGCCACAGGTCTCATCCACAACTGAAAGCTGGCTCACGCGGATGAAGTGGGTCTCGCGCGGTTCGTTGTATCTCGGCTTCGAGCAACTTGTTGATTTGGGGCCGTCGCTCTTCAAAGTGAACGATGCCACGCAATGGCAGCGTGTTTGGAGTGCCAAGTACGACACGAGACAGTTCCACAAGCTGTCCTTTCCCGACGACGATCCCTCCGATCTGAGTACACTTTCGCCACTGGTCTTCGATGTCTCCGCGCTCACCTACCGTGAAGTCAAGGCGGGTAACGGTGATCTGCCCGGTTGTCCTGTCTCCAAGCTGATGGTGCCCGATGCCGCCTTGCAACAGCGTGGTGCCGTACTCGCCCTGCGGCCGCAAATCCCCGCTTCCATCCTCAAGCCGGTGGAAGCCGCTTCGACTAGGAAAGTCGATCTGAAGAAGCAGGATCTCGGGCTGATCCTCACCAACACCGAATGGCCCAGCGGAACTTTGTTTGAAGCGTCCGGTGGCGGCCTCTGCCAAATGTCTCCCGCCAAGATCGACGGCAAGTCGCTTCGCATCGTGTTTCGCCAGACCGACGGGTTGCCGCTCAAGTTGCAGCCGAAGACGGGTGAGGGCAAAGCTCCGGATGCGGCGGCACTGTTCTCCATCACGCGTGGCACGCTCGAACTGACGAATGCCGTGCTGGAGGGATCGCTCACATCCAAGCTGAGCACTCCGCCGTGGCTCATTCAATCCACGGATGCGACAGTCGTTCTCAACGGTTGCCGCCTGCACGGGTCGGAAGTGGACGGCCAGCACCAACAGGGACTAATTCGTTTTACCACCTCAGCGCAGCCGTCCGCGTTACCCGAACCACCCCTGCTCTTCTGTCGCGACAGCTACCTGACCGGCTTCTGCTGCGGCATCCGTGTCGAAGCGGGGTCTGGAAACGTCGTCCTGCGGAACAGCATCTTCGCGATGCGCGGCGATGCGCTCGACCTGCGACCGATGCGTGTCGGAAACGAACTGCCCACCCTCATCGACGCGGATCATGTGACCTTTTCTGCGAGCGGAGCCGTCGTTCGAGTCGAAGCGGCTTCGGGAAATGAGGGACCTGTCACCTCACCCATGCGGCTGTTCTTGGACAACTGCGCCATCGCTCCACCGCTGACCTTCAAGCAGGGCGAGGCCGATGGCGCGACGTTGCTCAAGTGTGTGGGGCCGGTTCTCGAACAGAAGCAACTCGATTGGTGGGGCCTCTCCAACGGCGTGGCTAAAGAGGTCGTGCGGTTCCTCCATCTTGAGCCGGAATCCCCCGACGCCGCTGCTCAGAGTGGCCTCGCCGCATGGCGGCGAACGTGGGGCAAGTCGAACGACATCAAATTGCTAACGGGCGATCGCGGCGTCTATCTCGTCCGTGTCCTGCCAAACAAATGGAAGGATCTGCGTCCCACGTCATTCGAGTTAGACAAGTCTGCTCAAGCCGCGACTTGGGCAGCGGGCGGCAAGCCAATCGGCGCGAACCTGCGCAGCGTGGAAGACTCCAGCGTCGCCAAGAAGGCGGGTGCCGAGCCTGCCGTTTCCAAACCCGCCACTGCGGGAACGAAGCCTGCTCCAACAGCGCCCGCCACCAAGAAGAACGTTGGGTTCTGACAGCCGGTGGACCAACGTAATGCAGGCGGCTCGCCTGAGCGATTTCTCATCGACGAACACAGGCGAGCCGCTCGTGCTACGGTGCGAACCTCGTCACTCGAACAGCTCTCTCACGACCTGCCCGGTGGCGAGTGGGAACGGGCGACCGGCGGGATCGGTGAAGTGGCTCGCGGGGTCGAGACCCAGCGCTGAGAACAGCGTCGCCGCGATGTCTCCAGGCGAGATCGGTTGTGTCTCTGGATAGGCTGCGATTTTGTCGGAGGCTCCGACCACACGGCCTCGCCCCACGCCCGCTCCCGCCAGCATGATCGAGTAGACCGACGCCCAATGTTTGCGGCCGGGAGTGCTGCCCGCGAAGTTCGGCTCGAGCGCAATGCGCGGAGCGCGGCCGAACTCGCCCATGCAAATGACCAGCGTGTCGCGAAGCAGCCCGCGTTGTTCGAGGTCTTCCAGCAACGCCGACACGCTGACATCGAACCGAGGAAGCAGGTGTTCTCGCATCGCCATGAAGATGTCGTTGTGCGTGTCCCAGCCGTACTCCTCGGTCTCTTCGGGAGCCTTGTCTTGTCCACGCGCGGTGTGGTTCAAAAAGACCGTGATGAGCGGCACCCCCGCCTCCACCAGTCTTCTCGCCATCAAACAGGCTTGGCCGGTTCGATAGCGACCGTAGCGATCACGGATCGCGGCGGGTTCCTGAGACAGATCGAACGCGCGACGGGTGTGAGGAGACGCGAGCAGCACATGCGCCTGGCGATAGAGTTCGCTCATCTCGGAGTAACGCCGGTCCGAATCGAACTGCCGGCGCGTTCGGTCAATCGCATCGAGTAACGACACTCGCCCCGATTGGCGGACGAGCGGCAGCGCGGGCTGCGGCTCCAGCCCGTCGAGAACCACGGCCGCATCGGTCACATCGCCCACGGTGAGCGGTTCAAACTTGCGGCCGAGAAACCCGCCGTACTGACCCGGCGAAGGCAACTCGGGAACGAGCAACGGGCCATTCACGTTGACCGCCGTGTACGGGAACTGTGGCGACGGCCGCACACGCTGCAGGATGGCTCCCAACGCGGGAGCGTCGTCGTCGCGCGGCAGCGGGTTCGATGACTTGCGCGGATGGAACTGCCCCGTCAGCGAGAGGTACGTCGCGGAACCGTGATCGAGATCATCGTGCGACATGCTCCGAACGATCGTGTACTGCCGAGCCAACTTCGCCAGCCGAGGCATGTGCTCACACAGCCTCACGCCCGAGACCGAAGTCGCTATCGAAGCGAACTCACCACGAATCAACTCGGACGCCGTCGGCTTCGGATCCCACATGTCGAGCTGACTCTGACCGCCACTCGCAAACAACACAATCACCGACTTGGCCCGTCCAAAACCGGGCAGCTTCAGTTTGGTCGAGGCCATGTCAGCGGCACTCGCTCGCGCACCGAGCAAGCTTCCGGCACTCAAGCCTCCAATACGCAGCCACTCCCTCCGCGACAGTGCGGCTGAGGAATTCGCTTCGTCGATGACAAACCGGAGCGTCATGAATCACGGCCGATGGCGATCAATATGGGAAGGATTGGGATATCGACTTCACACGGTCAGGGCTGGCTCGTTTCACCGCGTGAGATATAGCAGGCTGTGGAACCGAGTTCATCTCGGCCGTTCGTCACTGTCGTTGGCGACGATGCCGAGTTCGGGTTATACCTCGCGCGGCCATTGATGAGACGTTTCTGCAATGGGAGTCATGGTGAGCCGGGTGAACCGATGGCGGGGCCAATCCGTCTGGCGATCCGGCTTCATTCTCAAATTCATTCTGTTCTTCCACGGACCTGTTCAAATGACACGACTTGTTGTGAAACCGGCGGACTTGGACCTCGACTCGCCCGGGCGGCGCGATTACTGGGTGGCTCTCGAACACGACACGATGTGGGGCGCGCAGTTGATCCCGCTCACCGTGTGGGTGGGACCGAAGGTTGAGAAAGGTCGCGGGTTGGTGGCGTTCGGATCGACTCATGGCAACGAGTACGAAGGGCCGGTCGCGCTGAAGCAGCTTCTCGGTGAGATTGAACTCGCGAACGTCACCGGGCGAATCATCATCATCCCGGTGTTGAACGTCGAAGCGTTTCGGACCGGGACGCGCGACAGTGTCGAAGCGGATCGCGTGAACCTCAACCGCGCGTTCATCGACGGTGCCGGGAAGCAGCCGACTCTGGCCGGCATCACGCATCGCTTGGCGGCGTTCGTGCGCGACTTCATCTGGCCGAATGTGCATGTCGTCATCGACCTTCATTCGGGTGGGACGATGGTTCGCTTCGACATCTGCGCCAGCTTTCATCCAATCGACGATCCCGAGCTGGCGCGACTCACCGCTGACGCCGCACGCTGGTTCGGCGTGCCGATGATTATGGTCTACCAGAACAACACGCCCGGTCTGCTCACGAGCGAGGCCGAACGGCTCGGCAAGATCACCGTGGGAACGGAACTCGGTTGGGGCGAGGCCGTGCTGCGTAAAGGTGTGACGTATGGACGGCAAGGTGTTCTCGCTGCGGCGATCAATCACGGCCAGCTTGCAGGCAAACTCGAACCGATCGCCCATCACGCCGACGGGACTCAGAAGTGCGCGGCGATCGTGGACTTCGAGTGTTACGTCCCCGCGCCGTTCGCCGGTCACTACGAAGAGGTGCTGCCGTGCGGCTCGCGCGTGAAAAAAGGGGACATCGTCGGTCGTCTGCACGACTTCGCCCGCATCGACGAACCGGCGTGGCCAGTGCGAGCGGGAGTCGATGGCCTCGTCGTCGGCCAAGCGTGGGCCGCCCGCGTGAGGCAAGGCCAGTTCATTCTGTGCGTGGGACGCGAACAGCCGTGGTAGTTTCGATATACCTCACGCGGCACAAAGCGAGAGGTTTCTGAGCGGGGCGGCGTAAGCCCCCCGTTTCTTGGGCGTAAGCCCGCTCTGGTAGAACAGGGGGGCTTACGCCGCGCCCCGCTCAGAGGTCTCATCAATTACCGCGTGAGGTTTGATCGGCCACGTCATCATAAGTAGGACTTGGACCTTGCCCATGACCCATGAACGAGATGAGTCTTCGTCGCCCCCGACCAACGTCCGCTGGCTGATGTTCGCGCTCGCGTGTGGCACGTCGTGGTTTCTGTATCTGCACCGGTATGCGTGGAACATTCTCAAGCCGGCGATTCAGGAAGAGTACGGGTTGAGTGAGACTCAATCGGGTTTTGTCTTCTCGCTCTTCTATTGGACATACGCGGCGGGACAGATTCCGAGCGGCATCGTGATCGACTTGTTTGGGCCGCATCTGTTTCTCGGTGTGAGCATTCTGTTGTGGTCGGCGGCGCTCGTCACGTTTGGGATGACGACGGACCTGACCGTTGTTAAAGGGTTGAGACTGCTGTTCGGAGCGGCTCAGGCGGGATGCTATCCCGGTCTGACAAAGGCGACGCGCGTTTGGTTTCCGCTACGCAGTCGAACCACAGTTCAAGGCTGGATCGCGACAACCTGCGGACGGGGTGGCGGCGCGATGTCGTCGATCATTCTGGGCAGCTTCTTGATGGGCTGGTGCGGCTTGAAGTGGCAGTCGGCGATTGCGGTGATGGGCCTCGCCGGGCTGGTGTTTGGTGTAACGTTCCTGTTGCTGTTCCGGAGTTCACCCGCAGAGCATCCACGGGTGAACGAAGCGGAGCGATCACTGATTTCCGAAGGGACGGCGGTGCAGTCTCACACCGGAACGCTCTCGTGGAGCCGAGCCGTTCGCAGCCGCAGCCTGCTCTGTTTCGTCGTTCAACAATTTCTCGATGCCGGTTCGGATGTCGCCTTCGTCTACTTGATGGGGAGTTACTTCAAGAGCCGTTATGGCTTGGACATCACGAAGATCGGCTGGCTGGCCAGCCTTCCGTTGTGGGGCGGCGCGTTGGGCGGGATCGCCGGAGGATGGCTCAACGACCGCGTGATTCGTGCGACAGGGAACCGGCGCTGGTCGCGCAGCGGCATCGGTTTCGTAGGCAAGATCATCGGCTGCGCGATGCTGCTGCTGGCCAGCCAACAGGACGTGGCAATCGCGGCGGGAGTTGCTCTCATGGCGGCCAAGTTCTTCAGCGACTGGAGCCAACCGACGGTCTGGGGAACGTGTACCGATCTCGGTGGCCGTTGCTCGGCAACCGTCTTCAGCATCATCAACACCTCGGGTACGATCGGCGGCGTCGTGATGCCGATCATTTTTGGAGCGGTCCTCGACGCCAGTACGACCAAGATCGTGATTAATGGAGCCACCGAATCGACCGTCAACTGGACGCCCTTCCTCTGCCTGCTTGCCGGAATGTACTTGGCCAGTGCGTTGGCCTGGCTGACGATTGATTGCACGAAGTCGCTCGAAGAACCTGCCCCGGAGTCCCTCGTTTAACCGCGTGGGCAACGCGCCGAGCGGCCTTGGACGCTGACTCGCCCATCGACGCGTGGGGCGTTGCCCACGCGGTTAAACGAGTTTTCGGTACCTGTTGTTTCCACTTTTACTTCATGACGAAAGAGACCCCATGACCAATGCCGCGACCGAGTACCGTTACAACCGACTCACATGGCCCGAGATGAACGATGCCATTGGGATGCAGAAGCTGATCATTCTGCCGACCGGTTCGACCGAGCAGCATGGGCACCACTTGCCGCTCGACGTGGATGTCTTTCTGTGCGAATCGGTCTGTCACGAGGTGGGCCGTCGCATTCCGGACAAGGTGCTGGTCCTGCCACCAATGAGTTACGGGCTGAACCGTCACCACATCGACTTCCCCGGCACAATCCACATCGAACCGGATGTCTTCGTCAACTTCGGGCTGAACATCACGAAGAGCGTCGCGTACCACGGGTTCGAGAAGATTCTGATCGTGAACGGCCACGGCTCGAACTCGCCGCTGATCGACCTGATCGCGCGGAAGACGGTCCTCGAAACGAAGTCACTCTGTTTCGCGACGACCTACTTCTGGTTCCTGCTCGAAGAGTTCTACAAGGTTCGCGAATCGAAGGTCATCGCGCACGCCGACGAGTTTGAAACGTCTCTCTATTTGTACCTTGCGGGGGACCGCGTGCAGATGGACAAGGCGGTCGAGGACAACGATCGAATGGGAGAGTTCGTCAGCAGCGACAGCACGATGAACTATTTCGTCCGCTTCAATGACTACTGGGGCCGCTGGACTAAGACCGGCGTTCACGGCGACGCGACGAAAGGGACCGCCGAAAAAGGCAAAATCATCTTTGAAGCGGCAGTGAACGGTCTCATCAAACTCGTGGACGAACTCCGCGCGTGGCCCATCGAAGAACGAGCCGACATGCACACGCATCCGATTCAGTCGGACATCCAGTGGTGACGGTGTTCACAGTCGTATTTCCCGCCGAAATCGCAGCGACTCGGCGGGTGAGTGAAAAAGAAAAGGGAGCGGTCGAATCAATCGACCGCTCCCTTTTTAATCATGGCTCTGAAGTCACCGCAGCACGCAGACTCACGATGTGGTCATGCGGCTTGGTTGCGAGCCTGCAAGAAATCGCGACGAGTCGTCACGAGATCACTCCTTCTTTTCGCCTTCGGCAGGAGCAGCAGCTTCGCCTTCCTTCTTCTCGGCAGGGGCAGCTTCGCCCTCTTTCTTTTCGGCTGGAGCGGCTTCGCCTTCCTTCTTCTCGCCTTCAGCAGGAGCGGCAGCTTCGCCTTCCTTCTTCTCGGCAGGGGCAGCCACTGCGCCAGCATGTCCAGCCATTGCTCCAGCGGGTGGCATTACAGGAGCGGTCGTCTTTGGAGCTGGCTTGCTTTCACAACCAACGGCGGACAGTGCGAGAACGAACAGACAGAGACTGAGATTCTTCATGTGCTTACCCCGAAACAAAAATTTGCTTGACCTTCAAAGTTTTGGACAGAACGCCCGTCCTCCCACGCATGATCCACGAGTGGCTCGTAATATTCCAGCCCGGCACGTTTTCAAGCACATACTTCCCTCAATTACCAGTCGACGATAGGGGAATGAGGCGATCATGAGGCCCAAATCGGGCTGGAGGCAGGGGTGGATACTCTATTTCTGGTGTTCTCATGTTTCAAATGTGAGTGAGACGACTCGGGAGGTGAGTGGCGGTATACTCCCGTCACCTCGCGAGACCCACTGCCTCATGCACTTTCCGATTCGACAAACCCGCTCACACCTGATGGACCTGTTCGAGCAACAGGGTTTGCACCCGCGCGGCGATTTGGGACAGAACTTTCTGATCGACCTGAATCTGCTGGAAAGCATCGTGACCGAGGCCGACTTGGGGCCGGACGATGTCGTGCTGGAAGTCGGCGCGGGAACAGGTGGGCTGACGACGTATCTCGTGGCGGAAGCGGGGGCGGTCGTGTCGGTCGAGTACGACCCGAACATGTACCGGCTCACAAATGAAGTGACCTCGCATCTGCCCGACTTGACGCTGCTGAACTGCGATGCGTTGAAGAACAAGAACCAGCTCAACCCGCTCGTCACCGATGCGGTCTCCGCGTATCTGGCGGTCGATCCGGCACGACGGCTGAAGCTGGTCGCCAATCTGCCGTATCACATCGGGACGCCGGTTATCGCCAATCTGCTGGCCTCCGATTATCCGTGGTCGCGGATGGTGGTCACGATCCAGTACGAGATGGCACAGCGGTTGAACGCCAAGCCGGGGACATCCGACTACGGCGCGTTGTCGGTCTTCGTGCAGGCTCAATGCACCGTGAAACTCGTTCACAAGCTGCCGCCGTCGGTGTTCTGGCCTCGTCCGAAAGTCGATTCGGCGATCGTGCGGATTGATCCCGATCCGCAAAAGGCCGCGCTTATTCATGACCGCGCCGCGCTGCACGTCTTCCTGCGTGATGTTTTCGGTCAGCGGAGAAAAGTGCTGGGGGGAGTCCTCGCCCAGATGTACAAGGGGCGGATGACAAGAGCCGCGATCGACTCCGTATTGCAAGAGCTGAAGCTGCCTTCCGACGCGCGGGCGGAGGCGCTGGAGGTGGCTCAATTGGTGGAATTGTCGAATCGGTTGCAGCCGTTCGTCGAGAGTACAACACTGAACGACAAGGGCCGCCGGGACGAGATTGGGGCAAGCGAAGTTCGCCGCCAAGTAGAAGCGGAAGACCCCTAACCCTCTCCCCGCAAGGCCGAGGCGAGGGAACAAGAGAAGAGCGGACTAAGAACAGAGCTGCTGTTGGAATTTGAGAGGAATGAGACCGTGGAAGATCGCATTGCTTATCGCGGAGTCACTTTTGACGACGTGTTGTTGGAGCCGGCTTACAGTGAATTGGTGCCGGGTGATACCGACGTTTCGACGCAGCTCACCCGCAACATTCGGCTGAACGTGCCGATCCTGTCCAGCCCGATGGACACTGTCACCGAAAGTGACATGGCGGTGGCGATGGCTCAAGAGGGCGGGATCGGCATCATCCACAAAAACATGTCGGCCGAACTTCAGGCGATGCAGGTCGAGCGTGTGAAGCGGGCCGAGCATGGCGTGATCGTCGATCCGGTCACACTGCCTCCCGACGCGATGGCGGCTCGAGCGTGGGAAATCATGGAGCAGCGGAACATTGGTGGCGTTCCGGTGATCGACAGTGATGGAAAGCTAATTGGTATCCTGACTCGCCGCGACCTGCGGTTTCTGCCGTCCAAGGACAAGGACTCGACGCGCATCTCCGACGTGATGACGAAGGAAAACCTCATCACCGCCAAGGAAGACACGACGCTAGAACAGGCTCAACGACTCCTTTTAGAAAATAAGGTGGAGAAGCTGCTCTTGGTGGACGAACATTTCCAATTGAAGGGCCTCATCACCATCAAGGACATCGACAAGAACCTGCGGTATCCGCGAGCGGCAAAAGATGCGCGTGGACGACTGCGTGTGGGGGCGGCGATCGGTGTCGGCGATTATGAGCGGGCGGAGCGGCTGATTGAGAAGGGTGTCGATGTCCTGTGTGTCGATAGTGCTCACGGACATTCCAAGAACGTCATCGAGACGGTCAAAGAGCTGAAGCGACGCTGGACGATTGATGTCATTGCGGGAAACGTCGCCACGACAGAAGGAGCGAGAGACCTGATTCGTGCGGGAGTCGATGCGGTGAAGGTGGGCATCGGCCCCGGTTCGATCTGCACGACGCGGATCATTGCGGGGATCGGAGTTCCCCAACTGACAGCGATCTCCAACGCGGTGCGAGCCACCGTGGACACCGATGTGCCGATCATCGCCGATGGTGGGATTCGCTACAGCGGCGACATCACGAAGGCGTTGGCGGCGGGTGCTCAAACAGTGATGCTCGGCGGACTGTTGGCCGGGTTGGACGAAAGCCCCGGCGACGTGGTGCTTTATCAGGGACGACGATTCAAACGCTATCGAGGGATGGGTTCTCTCGGAGCGATGGTGAAGGGGAGCAGCGAACGATACCGGCAGGGAACGAGCGACGATGGTCGCTCACCGTCATCGTCCAAGTTGGTGCCGGAAGGTGTGGAAGGGCGCGTCGCCTACAAAGGGACGCTCCCCGTGTTGTTGTATCAGTTGATCGGTGGCCTGCGGGCCGGCATGGGATATTGCGGCGTTCGCACGATCGCCGAACTGCGTACGGAAGCGCGGTTCATCCAGGTGTCGCCAGCCACGGTGAAGGAGAACCATCCGCATGACATCACAATCGTCGAAGAATCGCCCAACTACTCGGGTGAACACGCTCCGATGGAGTCGCCTTGAATCGGCGTTGCTCGGCGCGTGCTTGGCCATCGCCTCGCCGATGGCCCTGTTCGCGCAAGGTCCGGCACGAGTCGATCGCGCTGTGGCTGTGGATGATGGCAGTCCCCGCAATGCTGTTGATCGCTGGAAACGATTGAAGACGCTCTACCCGCTTCAGGAAGCAAACGCGGGGCAAGAGGCGAAGCCGGGCGTGACCTCTCTCAACGAAGAACCACGCTCTACGCCACCTCGACAACCGTTCCTCACGATCCCGGATGAGACTCTGCCCGACTCGATCGAGCCGGGGCCCGCCGCTTCAGCGTCCGGCAAGCGGGACACGGCCGACGAGGAAGCTCAATTCAGCCTCCCGCGCCGCAACATCCTTGAAAATGAACTGCCACCGCCACGACCCGGCGGCGTCCAGCCGCTGATCCCACTCGACAACGAGCCAAACTGGGTGCTGCCCGCCATTATTGAGCGGGAAGAGGATCCCACCGCGACTCTTCCTTCCGTCGATGTTGCTCCGCCCGAACCAAGTCACGTCGTCCTTGCTCCGGCTGACGGAAGCACGCGACCGGTGATGAAGAGCAACCCGTCACGCAGCGCCGCTCCTGCACAGCCGGGATTCGAACAGGCACCGCCGGGAACCGAGCAGGTCGGTCACTTACAAGTGACTGCGGCGAGATACCGCAAGATTGGCAACATCGAACCGTTCCTCGAACGATCGTCGAACGGACAGGAGGTCGATCAGGACATCCGCGAGTGGGCCAAAGGACAGTCGAGCACTCTCAACCTAGCACCAACAACCGGCCCGTTCCCCGAGCGGACCTTTCCCGCCGTCGTGATGCCATGGGACGCACCGAACTTCTTCCACTACCCGCTCTACTTTGAAGACCCCGCGCTCGAACGTTACGGACACACGCACCACCCGCTCGTGCAACCCGTCGCATCGATCGGCCGGTTCGGTGTGCAGCTCCTCTCGATGCCTTACCAGATGACGATCGATCCGCCCTGCCGCGAAGTCTATTCGCTCGGCTGGTATCGCCCCGGCGAGTGCGTTCCGAAGCTGCACTACCAAGTGCCGTTGGACGCGAAAGCCGCAGCCGTCCAAGCCGCGACCGTGACGGGCTTGGTCTTCTTGGTCCCATGATCCCGGTGACCTCCCACGCCAACAACCCTCTTGAAGTCCGGCTTTTCCAAAGCCGGACTTCAGTTTTTGATGCCCAGCGTTCTCGCACTTCAACGTCACGCCGCTACCGCCTCAACAGGCCGGTTGTTATGCTGCCCGCCCGTTTTTGAAGCGGCTTCCCACGGAGCGAATAGCCCCCACAAGACGCTCCCTTTCATCGAGTCGGGCCGCAGTTTCACTCAGCCCGAACCCGCCTCCACGACAACCGCCACCTGCGAGACCCCGACCTTGGCCGACCACATTCTCAACCGTTTGGAAGAACTCATTTTTGAAGCCGAGCAGAAAACGAAGCCGCTGGAACTCGATCCCTATCGCAGTCAGTTGTTCGAGCTGTTCGTGATGGCCGAAGGGGCGGGTTACACGAAGGAAGGCTCCGACCCCGATCTCTCCGCCGACGGTCTCTGTCGGCTATTGGGGGCACGTTGGGGACTGGCCGCTGCCGCGCGCGAGGCGATGGTCCAGCAATCCAAGATGCCACAGGAGCAACTCGCCAAGATGCGTCTGCTCTGGTCGGTCATGCGCATGTGGATGGAGTGGGGCTACGCGTGGGAACGCTGGCCCGAATTCCACGGCCACACCACCGGCCAACCCAAGGCTTCGGACAACTGATCCCAAAACGCTCCCGTCGCGAATTCTGCGAGTCCGCTACTCGGCCAATGCCACCGCCGCAAACAAATCGGCCAGTGGAAGGGAGAGGCCGGGGAACAGATCGCCCCCCGGAATCGAATCGTCTTCATTGAAGACCGACACCTTCCGCAGCGACTCATGCACGTAGAGACGACGGTGTTCGGGATGTAATACCCACACCTGCCTGACCCCAAACCGGAAGTACTCGACCAGCTTCTCTTCCAGCTCCGTGGCATCGTTGGTCGGGCTGACGACCTCGACCGCCAGATCAGGCACAACGTCCCAGTCCCCTTCTCTCGGAAGCGGCGACTGTCGGCAGCGTTCCCGGCTGACAAACGCCACGTCCGGCCGACGGCCTCGGTCCGGATCGCGCTGGAACTTAAACAACATCTCGGTGACCACGATGCCAAGCTTCTGTTGGTTCACGTAATCACGCAACATCGCAAAAAGCTCGCAAGCCAGCAACGTCATGTAAGCGCCCATTGGTTCTTTCTCCTTCATCTCTCCGTCGATGATCTCATAGAGACTCTCTACATCGTCAGAAATGGGAGCTGGATTGGTCAGCGGTTCATCGAGCAGCGCGGTCGCCATCGTCGGTCTCCTTGTCAAAGCGGTTGGGCGGGCATCATAGTTGGCTTGTTCGAGGCGAGGCAATGTCTCGCGAGATCTGACCACTGTGGGTGTCCCGCTTGTGAAATCGTTTTGGGGAGATGCTGAATGCGTTCCATTCTGTTGGCCGTTGCGAGCTGTCTGTGTGTGACGGTCGCGTTTGCTCAAGACCGACCGGCGCAGGTGCCGGGGACTCAGCCGCTGACGGTCGATAAGCCGCTCGACGTCTTCATGATCGAGGGGCTGGACCGGTTCTGCCTCAAGGAAATTGAGAAGGCTCGCGAAGTGCGCGAGTCGCTCTGGAAGCGCGATTACAGCAGCCTCGCAGCCTACGAGAAGAGCATCGCGCCGTACCGCGAGAAGTTCCGCACGATCATCGGGGCCGTCGATCCGCGAGTCCCCGCGAAGGGCTTGGAGTTTGTCTCGTCCACGATCGACAGTGCTCTCGTCGCGACAGCCGCCGATGGTTCGTATGAAGTTTACTCGGTGAAGTGGCCTGTCCTGGACGGAGTCAACGCGGAAGGACTGTTCCTCAAGCCGAAGGGACCGGCCGTGGCTCGCGTCATCGCTCTGCCCGATGCCGACTGGACACCCGAGATGATCGTGGGCCTCGCGCCGGGCGTCGATCCCGCGTCGCACTTCGCCGCGCATCTGGCCGCCTTCGGGTGCGAGGTCCTCGTCCCGACGCTCATCAGCCGCGACGACACGTTCTCGGGCAGCCCGGAACTGGGCCGCTTCACCAATCAGACTCACCGCGAGTGGGTCTATCGCTCGGCCTTCGAGATGGGCCGGCACGTCATCGGCTATGAAGTTCAAAAGGTCATGGCCGCCGTCGATCAGTTCACGTTCCGCAACGAGGCCGATGGCAAGAAGCTGCCCATCGCCGTAATGGGCGTCAGCGAAGGCGGACTGCTCGCCCTCTACAGCGCAGCGATCGACACCCGCATCGACGGCGCGGTCGTCAGCGGCTACTTCAACCAGCGCGACGGAGTCTGGCAGGAGCCGATCTATCGCAACGTTTGGGGACTGCTCAAAGAGTTTGGCGATGCTGAAATCGCGACCCTGATCGTGCCGCGAATGTTGAGGATAGAAACGACAGCCATCGTTCCTGACGCTGCCGGACCTCCCGCGCCGAAGCCGGGTCGCGGAGCAGGAGCGGCACCGGGGGCGATCAAGTCACCCGAGAGGAACTCAGGAACTAACGAAGTCATTCGTGCCGTCCAGTTGCTCAAAGGGATGAATGACATGGCAAATGGCAAGCAGTCGATCCTGTATTTGAACGATGCGGACAAGCTGACGCTCCCCATGAAGCGTTTCATTCTGACTCATGGACTTGCTGCTGTTGGTGTTCAAGTTCGGGAGGACGATACGATTGCGGATTCTTCGACACTGACAGACAAGCGAAAGGGATTCTCACCCCTAGATCGCCAGCAGCGACAGGTGCGCGAGTTGACCGAGTTCACCCAAAAGCTCCTTCGCAAAAGCTTCCGAGTCCGCAATCAGTACTGGGCCTCGGCGGATCGGTCGAGCATCGAGAAATGGGTCGAGACCGCCGATGTCCTGCGCAACAAGGTCTATGAGGAACTGATCGGCAAGCTCCCCGAACCGACGATGCCGCTGAACCCGCGCACGCGGAAGGTACTCGAAGAGAAAGAGTACACCGGCTACGAAGTGGTCCTCGATGTCTACCCCGACGTGGTCGCCGCGGGCATCCTGCTGCTGCCGACCGATCTGAAGCCGGGTGAGAAACGGCCGGTCGTCGTCTGTCAGCACGGTCTCGAAGGAGTCCCGATGGACACGATCAGCGGTCCTCCGGCGGACGGCTACAAGTACTACAAGAGCTTCGCCGTCGAACTCTGCAAACGCGGCTTCATCACCTACGCCCCGCAAAACCCGTATCGCGGCAAAGACCTGTTCCGCACGCTCCAACGCAAATCCAACCCGCTCGGCCGATCACTGTTCAGCTACATCATCCCACAGCATCAGGTCACGCTGAATTGGCTTGCCACGCTGCCAAACGTCGATCGGGATCGGATGGCGTTCTACGGTCTGTCGTATGGTGGCAAGACCGCGATGCGCGTCCCGCCAATGCTTTCCCCAGGCCGCGTCTCCGTAGGACCGAAGGGACAACAAGGACCGAATGAGGCCGCTTCGTCTTCTCCCCTCAACCCTCAACCTTCCACCCTCAACCTCCCCAGCTACTGCTTGTCCATCTGCTCGGCCGACTACAACGAATGGGTCGCCAAGAACGCCTCGACGAACGACCCGTACAGTTACGTCTTCACGCCTGAGTACGAAATCTTCGAGTGGAACATGGGCCACATCGCCAACTACGCCGAACTGTCTAACTTGATGACGCCCCGCCCCTTCATGGTCGAACGCGGCCACGACGACGGCGTCGGCGAGGACGAGTGGGTCGCTTGGGAATACGCCAAGGTGCGCAGGCACTACAACAAACTCGGCCTCGGCGACAAAACCGAGATCGAGTTCTTCAACGGCCCGCACACGATCAACGGTCAGGCGACTTACGAGTTCCTGCACCGACACCTCAACTGGCCAAAGCGGTGAAGTTCTTATCCATCAAAATTGGAATGAAAAACTGTGAGCGCGGTCTACGAAGAAGAACGAAATGACCAGTCCGGCGGACGCCATACCGAGCCGAGCCGTTACGAACTGACACTGCTTCGCGCGCTGGCTCGGGAGTTCCCGAACATCGACTCGGCGCTAGCCGAGATCGCGCGGCTGTCGGCGGTTCTGACGCTTCCCAAAGGGACCGTGCATGTCATCAGCGACATTCACGGCGAAGACAAGAAGCTGCGGCACGTCATCAACAATGCCTCGGGAACACTGCGGCCTTTGGTCGAGCACCACTTCCAGCGGCGGATGGAGCCCAAGCAGCTTCAGGAGTTTCTGACGCTGATCTTCTATCCGGCCGAGGTCACGCAGCGACTGGAGCAAACACTGACCGACCGCGAGGAACTGCGGGCCTTCGCCCGGCGGACGCTGCGGCACCAGTTCGAGTTGGTCCGAGTCTTGGCCTCACGCTACAGCCTGAAGCGGGCGATGCAGGTCTTCCCGCGCGAGTACTCCGACCTGTTCTCGGAGATGCTGCACGAGCCATTCAACGAACGCGGCCGCGAATTCGTCGAGGCCATTGTCGATGAATTGCTGCTGCGTGGCCGGGCGCTGCACCTGATTCACATCACCGGTCGCCTGATCCGCAACCTGGCGATCTACGAGCTGATCATCGGCGGTGACTGCTGGGATCGCGGCCCGCGCGGCGATCGCGTCGTCGATTATCTGCGAGACCAACCGAACGTCTCGTTCATCTGGGGCAACCACGATATGGCCTGGCTCGGCGCCGGACTGGGGCATGAGGCCCTGATCTGCCACGTCTTGCGAGTCTCTCTCCGTTACCGGTGCCTCGGTCAACTCGACGAAGGCTACAGCATCCCGCTCACGCCGCTGGAGCATCTGGTCCGGACCGTCTACGCCGACGATCCGGCCGCTCATTTCCAGCCCAAGACCAGCGGGATGCGTGAGGATCTGATCGTGGCCCGGATGCAGAAGGCGGCCGCCATCATGCAGTTCAAACTGGAAGGCCAGATGCTCGCGCGGCATCCCGAGTGGGAGCTGGATCATCGCCGCCTGCTCCACCGGATCGATCACGCCCAGGGAACAATCGAAGTCGATGGCGTGACGTATTCGTTGCGAGACTCGCTCCTCCCGACCATCGACCCCGCCGATCCGTACACGCTCTCACCCGAAGAACGCGAGTGCCTCGGGCGGCTGAAGTACTCGTTCACTCACAGCCAGAAGTTGTCGGAGCACTTGCACTACATCGTCGGCAACGGCTCGATGTATCTGCGGCGAGACGATCACCTGATCTTCCACGGCTGCGTCCCCTGCGATGAGCGGGGCGAGTTCCTGCCGATGCCGATCGAAGGGGAACAGCTCAGCGGCCGCGCGATGTTCGACGCCATCGAACGGGTCGTCGCGCGGGCGATGGAGCAGCGGCAGGAGCAGCACCTCGACCTGCTGTGGTACTTGTGGAGCGGCCCCCGCTCACCGCTGTTCGGCAAGGACCGCATCGCGACTCTCGAACGAGACTTCATCGCCGACAAGACGCCGCACCACGAGACCAAGGATCCCTACTTCGCCCTGATCCACGAGCCGTGGTTCTGCGAAAAAGTGCTCGCCGAGTTCGGCGTCGATCCTGCCCGCGGCCTGATCGTCAACGGTCACGTCCCGGTGAAGATCGAGGCAGGCGAATCGCCCATCAAACGCAGCGGCAAGGCGATCACCATCGACGGAGCATTTTCCGAAGCCTACGGCGACCACGGCTTCACGCTGGTCCTCGAAGCCGACCGCACGGTCCTCGCCAAGCATCATCACTTCGAGTCGGTCGATGCAGCGGTGCGCGACGGCGTGGACATCGTCCCCAGCATCACCGCCGTCCGCGAATGGGACCGCCCCCGCCGCATGGCCGACACCGAACGAGGCGACCAGTTCCGCTGCGACATCACCATGCTCGAACGCCTGATCGAACTCTACCGCAACAACGACCTCCGCCAAGACGACTGGAGACAGGCCGTGCGCTCGTGAGGTAAACCGGCTTTCTGGTTACTGACGCTCGGCCGCTAGAAGCGAAAGCCAAGTAGGCAACCATCCGGACGATCTGTTAGGACGATTCGCACAAAATCTGGACACTGAATGTCGAAGTCCGCACTTGCCATAACTTCCGCATTGGGGATCTCGTCTGAATTCACCATACAAATGTATTGAAAGCCCAAGTGTTTGCATTCGGATGCGGCACGTTTCCACGCAAGCGCCTTCTGACGACCATCGACTCCGTGAAACAGCGGGCTGTCATGGATTAGCAAACCAGGCTGCTGGGCACGTTTCGACCAGAGTTGTGAAAGCATGAGATCGTAGCAATACACTTTCATGTTCTCGATGCCAGTTGCACCGGCTCGTTCGATCTCCACTCCGAATTTGTACCCTGTCTTTTCTACATCGATAATCAAACTTCCCGGAGCATCGTAAAGAGCTTGTGAGTTGGAGTTGAAAAGCGTGATGGCAAGTTCTCGCGCAGTGGCCCTCTCGTCGAGGTCTCGGCGTGTTGACTGACGCAAGGTCTCAATTTCTATCTTGAGCTTGCTTTGCCCTTCTTCAATTTCGCGCAACTCCCTGATTTGGCGGCGAATGTCTTCCAGTTTTGCGATTGAGGCTTGGTGAAGGGATTGCAGGCGAGAGTATTCCGCCAATGCACCATGTGTACGAAGGACTTCAAGCCGCACTGAGCGGTCTAAATCAAGTTTCGCGATCGCTGCTTTTCGTTCCGCGATTTCTCGTTTCAGCCTTTCAATCTCCTCAGCCAAAAATGAACGGCGCCCATCGACAAGCGAGCGGTGAAAATCTCG
>Ga0114966_10000725_pt1 | contig 31590 bp, 31 predicted proteins | sample M_130207_XF_Meta_FD_87029 | JGI IMG/M metagenome (GOLD analysis project Ga0114966, IMG submission 87029) | Freshwater microbial communities from Lake Montjoie, Canada to study carbon cycling - M_130207_XF_MetaG | ecosystem: Environmental > Aquatic > Freshwater > Lake | place: Lake Montjoie... | reverse complement strand
TTTCCTTTAATTTGGCAGAATTCCGTTAATTCCGTCCTGAAAAGGCAGAACGGAATTACCAAATTTCGCCAAATTAACGGAATGGAGAGCCGGAGTTTTCTCGTGGCAAAGGCTCATAGTTTTGTCCCGCTGCGGAGCTTTTCCTTCTCCTTATCGTATTCGTAAAACGGCTCGCGGAAGAGGTAGAGCAGCCAGTGCGCGAAGCCGGCGAGCGGCGAGTGGTAGCCGAGCCAGGCGAGGAAGGCGTTGTTGAAACAGATCAGGCCGGGGTAGTCGGTCCACTTCCGCACGAGGTAGAATTTCTCCTTTTGAAAACGTGCGAGGTCGGCGTTGAGGCGGATGTTTTCAAACGGCGTCCACCAGCCGCGCGAGCGGAAGTATTGCAGGTATTTCACGCGCGCCTCGTCGATCTGCATGATGCGGCAGCACACGCGGTCGGCGGCGACGAGGTCGTTCGAGCCGAGGAGGAAATTCATGTCCACCACGTCGCCGAGCATCGGGCCGGTGCGGTTCAGTCCGAAGCGACCATCGATGAGCGAAAAGGCGTGCGGCAGCCGGCGGTTGAACTCGTACATCGTCTCCGCGAAATACGGGTGCAGCTTCAGCCGTTCGGTCGGCTCCTGGATGCAGCCCCACTGGTTCTTGATCGACATCGAGACCTGCGTGTTCATGTGGATCTTCGGCACGGGCAGCGTGATGAACGCGTCGATCTCGCGGAGCATCATCCGCGGCACCGGCACGCGCAGGGTTCGCCAGCCGGCGCGGACTTCCAGCCACTCCCGCTCGGTGAAACTCACGTTCGCAATCTCCGCGCCGGTTTCGGCGGCGAGCTGGTCGATACCCATGCCTTTGAAAACCTCGTCGATGGAAAAGCGGTTGTAGCCGCCGCTGTCGGCCTCGCCGATGACCACGCGATAGCCGCGCCCGCGCAGGCACAGCGTGACCGCGCGCAGACATTCCAGCGAGGTCATCACGCCGGGGCGGAATTGCGGAAACGTGAGGTTCGGCTTGAGAAAGACGCGCGCCCCGGGCGCGACGGTTTCAAAGAAGCCGATCTGCGTGAGCGTCTCCTCGACGACCGGCGCGTAGTTGGTGCCTTCGAGGTGGCTGAGATGGACGATGGGGTTCGGGTTCATCGGCGGGTCAGTCGCAAACACGCTTCCCTTAGCTCGGGTGCCTTGGCGCTGGCGGCATCCCAAACCACGGATTCATCGACCGCAAAATAAGAATGGACCAGCAGATCGCGGAATCCCGCAATCTGCCGCCAGGGAATGCCGGGTTCCTTTTGCTTGAGTTCCTCGGGCAGATTTTTCACGGCTTCTCCGATGATCTCAAACTGACGGATGACCGCATCGACTGTTTTCGAGTCAGCACCGAATGTCGCACCGTCAAAGCCAGCAATGTAGCCTGCGACGCGATCACAGCCTTCGACGATGTCTTCCAGACGAAGCTGCGGTTCACGCGACATCGAGCAGTTCGGCCTCAATTGCCGCGAGGAAACGCGCTTTGCACGCCGCACGGGAGACCACATCCACCCGCCCGCCGAGCACTTTTTCGAGATGCTCTTTCAGTCCCATGAAAGTGCTGAAATCTGGAGGGGAAGCGAACTGCACAAGGAAGTCCCAATCGCTCGAGGGTTCCGCTTCACCTCTCGCGCGGGAACCAAAAAGCCAGGCATGCACCACGCCGAACCGCTCCCAATCCTCGCGCCGAAGCGGAAGCCGGTTCGCTGGATGATCAGGCATGGAGCGCATTGGATTCAAAGGTGGTTATAGGTGGCTGAGGAAATCCATCAACGGGTATCAGCAAGGCAGTCTTCATAAACGCGGACGATGTTTTCGACCATGCCGTTCAGCGTAAAAAGTTCGTCGATCCGTCGGCGGCCCTCCGCGCCGAAGCGCGCGCAGAGCGCGGGGTCGCGGAGCAAAACCTCGAGCTTGTCCGCGAGCGCCACCGGATCGCTGGGCGGAACGAGGAAGCCGCTCTCGCCGTCCGCGACCTGCTCGAGCGAGCCGCCGATTTTCGTGGCCACGACCGGCACGCCCATGCCCATCGCCTCCATGACCACGCCGCCGAACGGCTCCGGTTGCGCCGAGGGCAGCACGAAAATGTTCATCGCCGCGTAGGCCGGGCGCGCGTCGGGGATTTCGCCGGTGAAGATCACGTCGTCGCCGAGTCCGGCCTCGCGGATGATGCCGTGCAGCACTTCGACGTGCGACTCGTTGCCGGGAAACGGCGCACCGACGATCACGTATTTCGCGGTCACGCCGCGCTTTTTCAAAATCGCCGCCGCCTGCAGCAGGAACTCCTGCCCTTTGCGGATGAGCTTGATGCGCCCCACGCACCCGATGACCGGCTGCGCGCCGAGCCCGTAGGTCGCGCGAAATTTTGCCCCCGCCTCCGGGTCGTCGAGCGCGAACTCCGCCAGCTCAAAACCGTCATGCACGACCGTCGCGCCAAACGCGGACGGGAACTGCCCGGCGATCGGCCCTGACACTGCGAGGATGCGATCCGAAAACGCGTGGATGTAGCGCGAGTAGAGCGCCCAAAACGAACGGAACTCCTGAAACCAATCGCGGATGTGCCACACGCTCGGCACGCCCGCCAGCCACGCCGCGGGCCCGGCGGAAAGCACCACGCCGGCGTTCGTGTGCACGAGGTCGATGCGCTCGCGCCGCACCAACCGCCACATGGCGAAAATGGTGAGCGGGAGATTGAGCAGGAACGGGATCAGCCGCCACGAGCGGAAGACGCCGCGCGTGATCACGCTGACCTGCGGGAAGAAAATCACCTTCGCGCCCGTGCGCTCGAGCAGTTCCTCCAGTGGCCCGTGCTCGGGGAGCACGACCACGCCTTGAAAGCGCTGCGGGTCCAGCCGCTCCAGCAGCCGCACGAGGCAGCGGCTCGCGCCGTAGATGTCCGCGCTGTTGTTCACGAAAAGAATGCGCGCCGGCTGCGGGGCCGCGTCCACGGCACCGTTGCACTCGTCGTAGACGCGCACGATTTTCTCCACCATCCCGCCGACCGTGAAGCGCTCCGCAATCCGCCGCCGGCCCGCCGCGCCCATCCGCGCCCGCAGCCCGGCGTCGCGCAGCAGTGGCTCCAGTTTTTCCGCGAGCGCCGCCGGATCGCCGGGCGGCACGAGGTAGCCCGTCTCGCCGTCGGCCACCTGCTCCAGCGAGCCGCCGATGTTCGTGGCGATGACCGGCACGCCCATGCCCATCGCCTCCATGACCACGCCGCCGAACGGCTCCGGCTGGGCCGACGGCAGCACGAAGACATCCATCGCCGCGTAGGCCGGGCGTGGGTCGGCGATCTCGCCGGTGAAAACCACGTCGTCGCCGAGTCCGGCCTCGCGCACGATTTCCTGCAGCACCTCGAGGTGCGCCTCATTGCCGGGGAACGGCGCCCCGACGATCACATACTTCGCTGCGACCCCGCGCTTTTTCAAAATGGCCGCCGCCCTCAGCAGCACCTCCTGGCCTTTGCGCACGAGCTTGATCCGCCCCACGCAGCCCACCACCGGCCCCTCGCCGAGCTGGTGTTCCGCGCGGAAAGCCGCGCGCTGGCCCGTGTCGTCGAGCGCGAACTCCGCGAGGTCGAAGCCGTTGTTGATCACGCGGACCTTCCGCCGGTCGCTGAACTGTTCCGCGATCGCCCCCGACACCGCGATGATGCGATCCGAGAAACCCTGCATCCACATTTGGTAATAGCGCCAGAACCCGCGGAACTCCTGAAACCAATCGCGGATGTGCCACACGTGCGGCACGCCCGCCAGCCACGCCGCCGGGCCGGACGACACGATCACGCCGGTGTTCGTGTGGACGAGCCCGATGTTTTCCCGCTGCAAAATCAGCCACACCCGCAGTACCGAGAGCGGGATGCCGAGCAGGAAAATCGGCAGCTTCCACGAGCGGAAAACCTCGCGCGTGATCACGCTGAGGCCGGGAAAAACGATCACCCGCGTGCCCGTCGCGCGCACCTGCGCCGCCAGCGGCCCATCCGCCGGGAGCATGACCAGCGGCTCAAAACGCCGCCGATCCAGCGTCCGCATCAGCCGCACCAGCGACCGGCTCGCGCCGTAAATGTCGGCGCTGTTGTGGACGTAGAGGACGCGCTGGGGCGTGGGTGGGATCATCGGCGGCGACTTTGCTTTGCATCGGCGCGGGATTCGATCATTACCTTCCGCCTATGTGCGGCCTCGCCGGTTACGTCGATTTTCAAAAGTCTCCGCCGCCCGCTGACCTGCGGCGGATGGAGCAGTCGCTTGCGCACCGGGGGCCGGACGAGGGAAATGTGTGGGCCGATGACCACTGCGGACTCGCCCATCGCCGGTTGCGTGTGATCGATCTTTCGCCGCGCGGCGGCCAGCCAATGCACGATGCGAGCGGCGATCTCGTCGTAGTTTTCAACGGCGAAATTTTCAACTTCCAGACGCTCCGCGCGGAACTCGAAGCGCTGGGTCGCGTGTTTCAAAGCCAGAGCGATACGGAAATTCTCCTGCATGGCTACGCGGTCTGGGGCGAGAAATTGTTCGCGCGTTTGCACGGGATGTTCGCCCTCGCGATTTGGGACCGGCGCGCGCGGTCGCTGGTCTTTGCGCGCGACGCTTTCGGCAAGAAGCCGTTTTTCATTTTCGCCAGCGGGAGCACGATGATTTTCGGGTCGGAGTTGGTCGTGTTTCGGCAATTGGCGGCGGTCTCGCTGACGATTTCGCCCGCAGCGTTCCGGGAGTATGTCGAGTTTGGTTATGTGGCAAGCCCGCGGACGATTTTCCGCGAAATCCAGCAGTTGCCGTCGGGCCATTTCGGCCGCTTCGACGAAAACGGACTGCGGTTGCAGCGCTACTTTTCCCTCCCCACACGGCCCCCCGCCGATCCCGCGGACGGGACCGTCGCCGGAGCCGCCGGGGTTTTGGAAAAGGCGTTGCGCCAGGCGGTCACGGCGCGGCTGGTGAGCGACGTGCCGCTTGGTTGCTTTCTCAGCGGCGGGGTGGATTCCAGCCTCGTCGCCGCGCTCGCGCAGCAGGCCACTCCGGGTCGGTTAAAAACCTACACCGTCGGCTTCACCGGCTCGGCGCGCTCCGAGGCCGACGCCGCGGCGGCGATCGCCCGGCATCTCGGCACCGAGCACCACGAGATCGCCGTCGATGGCGCGTCGCTGATCGCCGATTTCGCCGACATCCTCGGGCGCGCCACCGAGCCGCTCGGCGACGATTCCTTTCTCCCGAGCTACGTCATTTCGCGCGAGACAAAGCGCGAAGTCACCGTCGCGCTCTCCGGCGACGGTGGCGACGAACTGTTCTGCGGCTACGACAAATACCGGCAGTTCGCCGCCGCGCGGAAACTGCAAAGCCAACTCCCTCAGCCCGCGCTCGCGCTGCTCCGCCTGCTCGCGCGTCTGCCCGTCAGCGACCACCTGAAAAAAAGCGCCGAGGCCGTCGCCAGTGGCTCGCCGCCTGAGCTGGCCCGCTGGCTTTCCACGCTGTGGAAAAAGGCGGAACTCGCCCCGCTCCTCACCGCGCCCGAAGTGACTTCCTCCCGCGATTTTTTCGACGAAGCGTGGAATCGCTTCAGTGCGTTCCCCGAGGTCGAGCGCTTCATGCTCACCGACATGGAGACGTATCTGGTCGGTGACATTTTCACTAAAGTGGACCGCGCGAGCATGGCCGTCGGCCTCGAAGTGCGCAGCCCCTTCCTCGACGAGCAGTTCTTTTTGGAAACGCTCACCTTCCGCACTCGCGCCCAGTCCGGCGGCGGCAAGGAAATCCTCCGCCAAATCCTTGAAAAGCACGTGCCGAAAGCCCTGTTCGACCGGCCCAAGCAAGGCTTCGGCATGCCCATTGACGAATGGTACCGCGGCCCGCTCCGCGCGCTCCTGCTCGAATACACCAACCCCGCGCGCACCGCCCGACGCGGCCTCCTCGACCCCGCCGCCCTCCAGCGCACCGTGGACACCCACCTCACCGGCCGCCGCAACTTTGCCCGCAAACTCCACGCCATTGTCGCTTTCGAGGTCTGGGCGGATTGCTACGCGTGAACAGACGGAGCGCCGATCCTGTGTCGAGGCATCACCAACCGCGCGCGGGAGCAGGCCTCGATGAGCGCCGTGCTCGTGACGAGCGCCGCGATGGGAAACTCGGGATGCTCTTCGTGCTTCACCCATTTTGGCTTGAGCACGATGCGACGGAAGGAGCCTTCCGGGAGATTGCGTCGGATGAACTCCGCGGGATCGGTGTCCGGCCCGAGGGCGATGTCGATTTCGTTCATCAAAGGGCGGGGAAATTAGCGGATTGATGCCGGTTGCAAATCAGTCACCTTCCCCGCCGCGATGAGCGCCAATCCTGAGACCACTCCCGACCAAAGCGACTTTATGGAGTGCTATCGCGGCCGCCAGAGTGCGGTGCATCACGCGGCTTACATGCGGATGGCGAAGGTGCTGCTCGCGCAGGAAGTCTGCGCCCGGGCCGGTGTGGGTCTCGAGGGCAAGGACATCTTCGACTATGGCTTCGGGGCGGGGACATTTTTCCGCTACTGCCCACGCGGCAGCCGGCTTTTCGGCGTGGAGATGGACCGGGAGAATGTCGGCGCGGTGGAGGAGATGTTGCGGGAGCGCGGGTATCAAAACCTGGACCTGCAGACGATCGACATCGCGCGCTGGACGGAGCACCCGCTGCTCGGGCGCAAATACGACGTGATCCTGTGCAGCCATGTGCTCGAACATCTGCCCGATCCCGCCATGTTCCTAAAGCGCATCGGCGAGTGCCTGAGCCCGCCGGGCGTCTTCATTGGCCTCGTGCCTTTGAATGAACGCATCATGGATCCCCATCACGTCCAACGCCTGAACGAAGCGAAAATCCGCGCCTTCGTGGAGAGCGCCGGCCTGCGGGTCACCACCTACATGGAGGCGGACCCGTGGCTGTATTGGTTCCAACCGCTTTTCACCCGCGACCGCGGCCGGGTGCATCAGCTCGCGCAGGTCGTGAGCCTCGGTCTGGGGTTGCCGGCGACGTTGCTCGGGCCGCGGCGGTGGTTCGCGCTCGGGCGGTGTTTTGCGTTCCTCACGAGGTCGAAACCGGTGCAGGCGGCGTTCATTTTGGCCCGGCCTTAAGCGCGTGAAAATCGCCCTCGCCCAAATCAATCCCACCGTCGGCGACCTGACGGGCAACGAAGCGCGCATCCTCGCGGCCTACCGGCGCGGGGTGGAGGCCGGGGTGGAAATCGTCGTCTTTCCCGAACTCGCCATCACCGGCTATCCGCCGCGCGATCTGCTGCACAAAAGCCGGTTCATCCCGGACAATCTCGCCGTGCTCGAGCGCCTCGCCGCGGCGACCGGCGAGACGGGCCTGCTCGTCGGCTACGTGGGCCGCAACGAACGCCAGCCCGGACGCGAGGCGACCAATTCCGTGGCGCTTTTGCAGCATGGGAAAATCCTCGCGACCCGCGCGAAGATGCTGCTCCCGACCTACGATGTCTTCGACGAGGACCGGTATTTTGAGCCGGCGCAGGAAAACGCCCCTGTCGATTTCAACGGGAAAAAAATCGGCCTGACGATCTGCGAGGATGTCTGGAACGACGAAGCCTTTTGGGACGAACGCCGCTACCTGCGCAACCCCGCGCGCGAGCTCGTCGAGGCCGGCGCGGAGATTCTTTTCAACGTCTCCGCCTCGCCCTGGCACCTCGGCAAAGACCGGCTCCGCGTGGAAATGCTCTCCAGTCTCGTCGCGCAAATCCGCCGGCCTTTCGTCTATTGCAACGCCATCGGCGGCAACGACGAGCTGCTCTTCGACGGCGCGAGTCTGGCCTTCGACGCGGCGGGCCGGCTCATCACGCAGGGCGCGATGTTTCGCGAGGATTTCCTCATCCTCGACACGGACACCGCCGCGCCGATCACGCCCACCTCGCTGGCCGATGAGGAAGCGCTCTACCGCGCGCTCGTCCTCGGGGTGCGCGATTACTTTCAAAAGTGCGGCTTCCAGTCCGCCGTGCTCGGCCTCAGCGGTGGCATCGACTCCGCGCTCACCGCCGTCATCGCCGTCGAGGCGCTTGGCGCGGAGAACGTGCGCGGCGTTTCGCTCCCCTCGCAGTATTCCTCGCAGGGCAGCCTCGACGACGCCCGCCTCCTCGCGGAGAACCTCGGCATCCGCTACGACATCGTTCCGATCCAGCCGGTTTTTGAGCCGGTAAAAGGGCAGCTTTCCGACATTTTCGCGGGCGGCAGCGAGGACACGACGGAGGAAAACATCCAGGCCCGGCTGCGCGGCGTCATCCTCATGGCGATGTCGAACAAGTTTGGCTCGCTCCTGCTGACCACCGGCAACAAAAGCGAACTGGCCGTCGGCTACTGCACGCTTTACGGCGACATGTGCGGCGGCCTCGCGGTGATCAGCGACGTGCCGAAGACGATGGTCTATCGCCTCTCGGAGTGGATCAACCGCGACCGCGAAATCATCCCGCGCGCCAGCATCACCAAGCCGCCGTCCGCCGAGTTGCGCCCCGACCAGACCGACCAGGATTCGCTCCCGCCCTACGACGTACTCGACGCCATCCTCGAGGCCTACGTCGTTGGCGGAAAATCGCGCGCTGAGATCGTTGCCGCGGGTTTCGACCAGCCGACCGTCGATCGCGTCGCCCGGTTGATCGACCTGAATGAATACAAACGCCGCCAGGCCGCGCCCGGTTTGAAAATCACCAGCAAAGCCTTCGGCGTCGGCCGCCGCATGCCCATCGCGCAGCGCTACCGCGGAGGGGACTGACGAGGCAGGGTGGCCATCGTCATTCTTCCAGCTTCCAACTACCGCCCCGGCCAGATGAAGGTGGGCTTGTCCGCCCGGAAGGTCTGGCGCTCGGTGACGTTTTCGCCGGAGTAAATCGTGTAACTGAGCGGGCGCGGCCAATAGACACCGGCCAAAAGGCGTCGGAGGCGGAATTCGAGCGCCCATAGCGGTGCAAATTTTTGCACCCAAAGCGGGGCACTTTCCCGCAGGCGTCCTTGTTCCGCGACGGCCTCCGGACTCAGAATCAAATTTTCCCCAGTATCGGTAGTGGTGCTGATAAAGCGCTCCAGAACAGCCATGCGAATTTTCTTCCGCAGCAACTCCAAAACCCAAACCGCGTCTCCCGTCGCCCGCCAGTCAGGGTCAAAAAACAGACCGTGCTTTTCCAAAATCCTGCGTCGGAAAAACGTGGCCGCGGTGAAAACGCCCAGCGTGCAAACATTGGTGTGGTTGAACTTCGGTAAAACAACTCGCCGACTGCACAGATAGCCCCCCTTGGCATCCACCACGACGACATCACCAAAGGCCACGTCCACCTCGGGATGCTCGTCGAAAAACCGCGCCACCTCGGCCAGCGCGCCCGGCAGGTATTGCTCGTCGCAATTCAGATACGCCACGATGTCTCCGGTCGCGCGCCGCAGACCGCGATTCACCGCGTCATACATGCCGCGGTCCTTTTCCACAAAAAGCTGGAGTCCCGGCTGCGTGGCGGCCCAGGCTTCGAGTTCCGGCCCGCTCCCGGCGTCCTGCACGATGTGTTCGAGTGTGACGCCTGTCTGGTCGGCGATGGACGCGGCGCACTGCTTCAGCCAGGCCAACTGGCGGAAACTCGGGGTGATGATGGAAAAACGCGGAGGCATGCGGGTGGAGAGAGTGCGTGGGGCGCAGCGAACGCGCAAGACGAAGGCGCGCCGCACGTTCCTGGCCGCTCAGTCGGGGCGCCGCCTGCGCCGCAGATGGGTTCCGGCGAGGGAGGCGACCCCGCCCAGGGTGCCAATGAGCATGTCGCGTAGCGTGTCCGTAAGGCCGAGTTGGGTGTGGGAGCCAAAGAGGTGATCCGAGGTGAACTCGGCGAACTCCCAGAACACGGTCACCGAGCAGGTCAGCGCGAAAACAAGAAGGTGATGAGTGAGCGCGTTGTAGGGGGCGAAAATTCCGCAGGCTGAGGCGTTGAGCGATGCGCGGTGGAGGAAGTAGCCGCAGACGACACCGCCGAGAAAGTGCATCGGGAGATCCAGCGGCGGAAACCGGATGTAGGCGTCGAAAACGCAGAGGGCGATCAAATGAAAGATGACGAGCGCCGCCGGTGGCCAGGCTGCCTCGCGCACGGTGCAGAGCAGCCATTGCTGCCAGCGATTCCACACGGGGCGGGATTGACCGTTGGGCGGCCCCGTCAACTCTTCCGTCCCCAAATGACCATGTTCCATGCGAGGCGGCGAATGAGCGGCAACTGGGTGAGGAAACCGTCGAGGCTGGCGAGCGGCTTCCACCAGCCGAGGTTCTGCGGTTCGTAGATGAGCTTCCAGTAGCGCTTCTTGTTCGGGTGGATGCGGTCGATGGCGAAATACTTGCAGAAGAGGAGCAGCGTCGAAATCCAGAACTCGCGATGCTGCACGTCGGAGAAGTATTTTTGCGCCAACTGCACGTCCCGAAAAGTCAGCGGACGCTCGTCGTCGGTCCGCACGTCCGTAGCCATGCGCCGGTAGATATTGATCAGCGGATTGTAGGCGAGTGGGTCCCACGTGAAAAAGCGCCCGCCCGGTTTGAGGGCCTTCTGGATTTCGCCAAAAAAGCGGGGCTTGTCCGTGACGTGGTGGACGGTGTTGGCGGAATAGACGAGGTCGTAGTGCCCCGCGGGGACATTCAGTTCCTCCCCGGGGGTGACGATGCCGTTGATCTTCACGCCGTGGAATTCCCCGAGTTTGACGGCGGTTTCCACCATGCCTGGGGAGAGGTCCGTGGCGGTGACCTCGGCACCCTGCAGGGCAAAGTACACCGACGACTCCCCGAGGCCGGCTCCGATGTCGAGCAGCCGCTTGCCCCGGAGGTCCCCCATGGTCCGGAGGATGAAGGCGTTCTCCATCGCGGTCGGCGATTCGAACGCTTCGCGCACTTTGATTTCGGCGAGATTGGTGCCCGCTGCCCACTCGTCGTGGAAATGGGCTTCGCGTGAATGGATGAGTTCGGAGTCCATGGGCGGGGTGCTACTTGGAGCGGTTGGTCGGCGGAATCAGGCTGGTCGTTTTGACGAGGTAAAGGGGCCGGCCTTTGACCTCGCTGAAACAGCGCCCGACATATTCGCCGAGCAGGCCGATGAAAAACATCTGCAGTCCGCCGAAGGCGAGCACGGCCATGATCAGGGCCGTCCAGCCGGGAACCAGGTCATCGTGAAAAACCACTTTGCGGATGAAGTAGAACACGATGAGCAGCGCCGAGGCGATGAAGACGGCGAAGCCGCACCAAGTCGCGAGACGCAGCGGCATCGTCGAGAAGGAAGTGATGCCGTCCCAGGCGAAACGGAGCATTTTCACGAGGGGATATTTGGTGCTGCCCGCGGCCCGGGCATGGCGGTCGTAGAGCAGTGCCTCCTGGCGAAAACCGACCCAGTGGACGAGCCCGCGCATGAACCGGCCCTGCTCCCGGAGCTGACTGAGCGTGTCCACGACGACGCGGTCCATGAGGCGAAAATCCCCGGTGTCCGCCGGCAGCGGCATGCCGGAGAGGAAGCGCATGATGCGGTAATAGGCCGCAGCGGTGGCTTTCTTGAACGCCGTCTCGCCCTGGCGGGAGCGACGCTGGCCATAGACGACATCAACCCCGTCTTTCCAGCGGGAAATCATTTCCAAAACGACCTCCGGCGGGTCCTGCAAATCCGCGTCCATGGCGGCCACGGCCTGCCCGGTGCAAAAATCGAGGCCGGCCGTGAGCGCGCGCTGATGACCGAAATTGCGGGAGAGCGAAACGAACTGGAAGCGGGGATCCTGGCGGTGCAGGTCCGCACAAATTTGCGCCGTGCCGTCCGTGCTGCCGTCGTCCACGAAAACGATCTCGAGCTGCCACTCCCTGCTCCCGAGGATCTGGACGAGCTTGTCGTAGAGCAGCGGAAGGGTTTCGGCTTCGTTCAACCCCGGAACGACGACGGACAGGGACTTCAGTTCACGACTCATGCGCCCGGACAATGACTTCCAGCCACTTCCGGGCGTTGGTCAGGTTTTGGTCGTAATGCGCGTCGTCCGCGCTGACAGACGGTTCCGCGCTGGTCTTGCGGTCGCCGCGCTGGTAGAAAACGAAGTCGGTTTCCGGGATCGTCCAGGCTGCCGTGCTGTCGGAAATCGCCACCCGGTAGGAGCGGCTTTCCTTTTCCCGAGTGAACGAAAGCCGGTTGGCCAAGTCCGCCAACGCCTCCGCGCGGGCGCTGTGTCCGGCATCCGCGGCAGCCACGCGGTCGGCGCGCAGGAGGCGGAGGAAAAGGTAGCGGAGCGCGTCGTCGAGGTTCACGGGGTGGTCGCAGGCAGCATTTCTTCCGGCACGGGGTGATCGCGGACGATTTCGTCCGCGATGGTCATCATGTCGTCGGCCGTGAGCGGCCACGGCTTGGGCATGGCGGTGCCGGCCAGCAGGATTTTCGCGTGGTCGAACATGGCCGAGTAAAAGCGGGCGGTGGTGGAAATCTCGGGGTAGCTGCCGTAGAGGCAGCCGTCGCAAGCCTGGGCGATGGGGACGACGTGCTGATGCACGAGGCGGGACCGGTAGTGCTGCGGAAAATCCTTGGAAAAAGTGGAGATGCGCTTGGCCAGGCGCCAGTCGCAGCAGACCGAAATGTCGCCATTCGGGATAATGGCGAAATATAGCGCCGGCGAATCGCAGACGCCGCCGTTTTTCGAGCGCCATTTGAGCGGCTTGCCCTCGATGAAGTTCACGATGTCATCGAGATAGATCGTGGAGTCATAAAGCGGAAAACCCTCCCGCTTCATCTGCTTGAGGTGTTCGATTTCACGCTCCAGCTCGGGGTATTTTGCCGGTGGAAAAACGAGGGACCGGTCGTAGCTGCGAAAGCCGCGGGGATCGTGCGGGCGGGCGATGTGCGCGGGGACCAGCGAGACGTGCCAGCCGATGCGCCGCGCAAATCGCAGGACGTTGGCGACATCGTAAAGATTGCGATGGCTCATCACGCAGCCGAGGGCCGCGAAGGAACCTTTCTTCGGCAGAATCTTCGTCACGGTCGCCATCGTATTGATGGCTTTCCGCCACGAGTTTTTCACCTCGCCATTCAGGTAGTCCTGCTTCGAGCCAACCAAGGTATCGAGGGAGATCGAGATGTCATGGCCGCCTGCATCGACGGCCGCCTGCAGCGCTTCCTCGCTCGCCAGTCCATTGGTTTGCATCCGCACATGGATGTTGCGCTCGGTGAAGGCGCGGATGATTTCCGGCAGGTCAGCCCGGGCGAAGGGCTCGCCGCCCGTGAGCAGGACGACGCAAGTCCCGATCTCCGCCAAGTTGTCCGCGATCCCCTTGATCTCGTCGATCGTCGCTTCCCGCACGTCGCTGTTCGCGTAAATGATGTTGCACTGCTGACAGGCCAGGTTGCAACGGGCCGTGATGTAGAACTGGACGTAAAGAGGACGATCCTTGAGCAGCATCGCCTTCGCGATCTTGGCGGTTTCGGTAAAGCTGAACATGGGAAAAGAGAGCTGAGTTTCGTCCGGAAATATCGAATTGCAATGGGCCTTAGGGCTTGCAGAACACTGCAAAATCCGGGCCTTCCGACACTTTGAAAAAGCCCCGCCTCGCGAGTGGCTCATCGAGCGGCGGCTGGAGAGCCGGTGTCCGGGAGAAAAATGAGACGCGACTGCGCAAAGGAATGTCGGACTCCGGGACAAAGCGTGTCTGCACTACCCAGCGGAGTTCGGGATGCCGGGTGGTGAGGGCGGTGAGTTCCGCCTCGCGGTCCGGCAGCGGAAGGTTGTAGCCCTTGGTGCCCGAGTAGAAAAAAATCGTGGGATAGAGCGACCAACCTGAGGACGCCCGGCGGTGGTCCGCGGCGACGATCAGTCCTTCGTTCTTTTTCGGCTGCAAGGCCGCGACGGCCTTGGCCGCCCGGTACGCCGTCCGATCCGGATAGTAGAGATTGGCCAGCGCGGCTCCGAAAAACAGCAGCCAGATCGCCAGCAGACCTGCCCCTAAAACGCGTCTGCCCCCCAGCCATCCCCCCTCGGCCAGCGCCCGATCCAGGCCAAATGCGGCCGCTACGCAGAACCACGGAAGCGCCACGAGGTGATAGTAGCTGTGCCCCACCGGACCGCCGGGCCCCCAGAGCAGGTAGAAAAAGACGATGCCTGCACCCCACCACACGTAAAGCGGGTCGCGTCTGCGCCAAAGCACGACGATGCCGATAACGGCGAAAACGGCCAGCACGGGAGTGAGTCCCAGCCCGCCCATGTAGCCAGCGAGCTTCAGGTAGTAGTAGGCGTGCATTCGATCATCGAGGGTTCCGATGAAGATGCGGAGATTGGCGCTCGCGGACCAATCGGGAAAGCTGCTCGCGTTGAAGTGGGTAATCACCTTTGACCAGGCGAGAGCGACCCCGCCGCCGACCACACCGATCAGCAGGGTTTGCCATTTCCACAGAAAACTCCGGCCCCACTTGGCGAAACCCAGCGCCGCCACCGGAAAAGCGAGATGGCTGATTTCGTTGAGCTTGATGGTCAGTCCAAGCGCCAGCACCAGCAGGAATACTCCCAGCCAGACGTTCCGCTCCGTCTCCCGCCATTTCCAAAATGAGCACAGGATCGCGAGCGTCAGGAAGAGCATCTCCGCCTCCGGCTGGAAGGATTGCCCGAAGAAAATGCCCAGCGGTGAAAAGGCCAGCGCCAGAGCCGCCCAGCGCGTCACGGTCCAAGGGAGAGTTTGCAGACACAGCCAGTAAAACAGCCAGAATGCCGCTGCGGAAGCGGCGATCGCCACGAGCCGTCCTGCGGCTTCGAGGCTGCCGGTCAGCGGGAGGAGACGTCCGGCGAGATGGTTCATCACCGGCAGTTCGAGAACCACCGTCGCATTCTCAAACCCGTTCCAATCCCCGCGTGTCCTGACCCAGGGAAACCCGTCTTCAATGAGATTCTGTGTGAGGATCGCGGTGTGCGCCTGGCGGATGTCGTGCGCGTCCATGATCGGACGGTTAATCGCCACCAGGCGCGCCAAGGTCACGAGGATGAGCAGCAGGAAAAAAAGCCGCCACGATTTGGTGCGCCAGTAAGAATCCAGCAGGCTACCGGTGGTGTTCATCGGCCTGGGCTGGGGCTGCCGTCGCTGGACAATTCGTTCGGCAGGGAAGCCGAGCCCGTGACCTCGATGCTCCCACCGAACTCCGCCTCGCCAGCAGCGAACCTGCGCCCCGTGGAGGCGCACATGGCGGCGAGGTGAAACTGGAGCGAACGGTTGAACATCGCGGGGCTTATAGTTTTCCGCCGCCGCCAAAGTCACGCGCGAAACAGTACGCCGGGCGAGCCGCGTCGAAACACGGTCGAGAGCGACATTCCGCTTGCGCCGAAGGGCTGATTTGAGAGCTTCGCCGCCCACATGGACGGTCCCACTTCCACTCCCAAGCAGCCCATCGTCGTCGCCCAAGCGGGCATCGGCTATTGGGGGCCGAATATTTTGCGCAACCTCGTCGGGAACGCCCGCTGCCGGGTCAAGACGGCCGTGGATTTCTCCGAGGACCGCCGGAATTTCGTGGCGAAACTTTACCCGAGCGTCGCGACGACGGCGGATTTCGCGGCGGTGCTCGCGGACCCGGAAATCGACGCGGTGGTCCTCGCCACGCCGGCGTCCACGCACTGCGAACTGGCGCTGCGCTGCCTCGCCGCGGGAAAGCACATCCTCGTGGAGAAGCCGTTCGCCACCTCGGTCGAGGAAGTGGACCGCATCGCTGCGGCGGCGCGCGCGGCCGGGCGCGTGGCGATGGCTGCGCACACCTTCATTTTCAACGACGCGGTGCGCTACCTGAAGCAGCTCATCGACAGCGGTGAACTCGGCGAGGTGCGCTACATCTACAGCCAGCGGCTGAATCTCGGGCGGATCCGCCCGGATGTGGACGCGCTGTGGAATTTCGCGCCGCACGACGTGAGCATCATCCAGTATCTGCTCGGCGATCCGCAGCCGGTGTCGGTCATGCGGCAGGGCATGGATTACGTGCAGCCGGGGATCGAGGACGTGGTCTTTCTGCACGTCGTCTATCCGGGAAAAGTCATGGCCCACGTCCATGTGAGTTGGCTTGATCCGCACAAAGTCCGCCAGATGACGGTCGTGGGGACAAAGAAGATGGCCGTCTATGACGACGTGGCGGAAAACAAAATCGAGATTTACGACAAGGGCATCGAACCCAAGGCCGTGCTCGGGCAGCGCATGGATTTTGATCATCCGCCGGGGCCGCAGCAGTTCACGCATCGCAGCGGCGACATCCTCATTCCGCAGATCACTTTCCGTGAGCCGATCAAGGTGGAGATCGATCATTTCCTCGACTGCATCCTCGAGGGCACGCCGTGCCTCACCGGCACCGACCACGCCCGCGAGGTCATCCGCATCCTCAGCGCCGCGAAGTCATGAGCGAAACGCCGCGCCTGCGCCAAAGCGGGATCGTGGGCGTGACCTTCGGGCCGGGCGTCACCGTCATCGAGCCGGTGAACCTTTACGGCTGCACCATTGGCGAGGGCTGTTTCATCGGGCCGTTCGTCGAGATTCAACGCGACGTAAAGATCGGCAGTTTCTGCAAAATCCAGTCGCACGCTTTCATCTGCGAACTCGTGGAGATCGGCGACCACTGCTTCATCTCGCACGGCGCGATGTTTGTGAACGACCTCTTTCAAACCGGCGGCCCGGCGGGCGGAAAACGCGAGTGCTGGAAATCCACGACGCTCGGCCACCACGTCTCCATCGGGACGAACGTGACGGTGCTCCCCGTGCGGATCTGCGATCATGTGGTGGTGGGCGCGGGGTCCGTGGTCACGAAAGACATCACCGAGCCCGGCATCTACGCCGGCAACCCCGCCCGCAAGCTGCGCGGCCTTTGAGCGCGCTTGCACCCGACACGCATCACCGGAATGCTGGCCCCATGACCTTGCTGCAAAAACGCGACGCCGAACGCCAGCGCCAGCGGCTCGTCCTTTTCGACCGCACCCGCGAGGAACTGCGCGCGGCGCTGGGCGAGGTGCTGCCAGCGAGCAAGGTGATCGTTTTCGGCTCGCTGACAAAGCGCGGTGTATTCAACGCCGCCTCGGACATCGACCTAGCGCTTTTCGAAGAGCCGGAGGGAAAAAGCATTTTCGGATTCATGGCAGAGATCGAAAAGCGAATGCGCCGCCAAGTGGATGTGCTGCTTTTGGAAAAGACGCGGCTGAAAGAAAAAATTCTGCGGGAAGGAGAAGTATGGATGACGTAGCACTGGAAACACTTTGGAGAGAAATGAAGGCGGATATTTCCGTAGCTTTCGATGCGGCAAAAGTCGTCCGAGAACGCTTTGCGGAACGAACCGCCTCGGGTTTCGATAGCGCGGCGCATCACCTCTGCCGCTTTTTTAACGTGATCGAGCAGATGTCACTGCGCGTTGCGAAAGCTTTTGAAAACAATATTGACGATGAACGCGGGTGGCATGCGCAACTGATTCGCCGCATGACTCTCGACATCACGGGGATGCGCCCCGCGCTCTTTCCGCGCAGTCTGGCACCCGCACTCGATGAGTTGCGCTCCTTTCGTCATATGTTTGTTCATGCTTACGATTTGGAGATCGATCCGGAAAAACTCGAATTCACACTTCGTTATCTCGACCGAGTGACCGCGTCGTTGGACGAACATGCCTTGCGATTCATCGAGGGTGTCGCCGCGATGCACGGCCTGACGCCGCCGCTATAGTTGTTTCCACCACCCATGCACATCCCCTTCGTTGACCTGAAAGCACAGTATCGCGCGCACCGCGCCGAGATCGACGCGGCCATCGCCGCGGTGATCGAAAGCACCGCGTTCATCCGCGGCAAGTTCGTCGCCGATTTTGAAAAGGCCTACGCGGAAAAATACGGCGTGAAGCACTGCGTGAGCTGCGGCAACGGCACGGACGCCATTTTCATCACGCTGAAAATGCTCGGCGTCGGGCCAGGCGATGAGGTCATCACCACGAGTAACAGTTGGATCGCCTCGACGGAAACCATCACGCTGACCGGAGCGAAGGTCGTCTTCGTGGACGTGGAGGACGACTGCTACGACCTCGACGCGACGAAGATCGAGGCAGCGATCACCCCTCGCACCAAGGCGATCCTGCCCGTGCATCTGCTCGGCCAGCCAGCGCAGATGGACGTCATTATGGAAATCGCGCAGCGCCGCGGATTGCACGTCGTGGAAGACTGCGCGCAGGCGCATTTCGCGACCTTCGGCGGGCGGCGCGTGGGCACCGTTGGCATCGCCGGGACATTCAGCTTTTACCCCGGAAAAAACCTCGGTGCCTACGGTGACGCGGGAGCGATCATCACCGATGACGACGCTCTGGCGGAGAAAGTGCGGATGTTTGCCAACCACGGAGCCGACCGCGTGAACAAACACGAACACCTGATGGAAGGCGTGTGCAGCCGGCTCGACGGCCTGCAGGCCGCGATCCTTTCCGCCAAGCTCCCGCACCTCGACGCCTGGACCCGCGCCCGCCAGGAGCGCGCCGCAGCGTACGACGAACTGCTCGGTGGAGTCGCGGAAATCGCCACGCCGAAAATCCGCGCCGGCGCGACGCACGTCTTTCACAACTACGTCCTCCGAGCTGCGCGCCGCGACGAGCTTCAGGTCTTCCTGAAAGAGCAGGGTGTGGAAACTACGCGGCACTACCCCGTGCCACTGCCGTTCCTCAAAGCGTATGCCTACCTCGGCCACACGCCTGCCGATTTCCCGGTCGTCGCTCAGCACGCCCGCGAGATCATTTCGCTGCCTGTCTATCCCGAACTCTCCGCCGACCAGCAATGCTTCGTGGCGGAGAAAATCAAAGAGTTCTATGTCCGCAAATAAGGTTCTCATCACGACGTCGTCCTTTGGTGCCAAGGACAAGGCGTCGCTCGACGCTCTCCGCGACGCCGGCTGCACTGCGGAAATGAATCCCTTCGGACGGACGCTGACCGAAGCGGAGATTGCCGCGCTGCTCGCCGAGCACCAGCCCGTGGGGTTGATCGCGGGGCTCGAACCGCTGACCGAGGCGGTGATGCAGGGAGCCGTCGCGCATCTCAAGGTCATCTCACGCTGCGGCACGGGTCTGGACAACGTGGACCTCCCTGCGGCGAAGCGACTCGGCATCGCTGTCCTGAATACGCCCGCCGCACCCGCCGAAGCCGTCGCGGAACTTTCGCTCGGGCTCATCCTCGCGCTCATCCGCAACGTCGTCGCGCACGACCAGATGGTGCGCTCCGGCACTTGGACAAAGCGCATGGGCCTGCTGCTCTCCGAGATCACCGTGGGCATCGTCGGCTTGGGGCGGGTCGGTCGGCGTGTTGCCGCCATCCTCCGTCCGCTCGGCACGAAAGTGGTCGCGACCGATGTGATGCCTGACCACGATTGGATCGCCGCGCATGGCGTCAGCCTGATGACCCTCCCCCAACTGCTCGCTGCGTCGCATGTCGTCAGCCTCCACCTGCCGTACGCCAGCGGGGATCTGCACCGACTGATGAACGCCCAGCGCATCGCCGCGATGAAGCCCGGCAGTTTCCTCATCAACACCTCCCGTGGCGCGCTCATCGACGAGCAGGCGGTGAGCGACGCGCTCCACAGCGGCCACCTCGCCGGTGCGGCGATCGACACATTCGAGCAGGAGCCCTACACCGGCCTGCTCCTCCAGGCACCGAACGTGATCCTCTCCCCGCACGCTGGCTCCTACGCCCGCGCCACGCGCAACCGCATGGAACTCGAAGCCGCGCAGAACCTCGTGACCGGCCTCGCTAAAGCGACCCAAACGTGATCCGCGCGATCATTTTCGATTTCGACGGCGTCATCCTCGATTCCGTGGACATCAAAACGAAAGCCTTCGCGCGGCTTTTCGAGGAGCACGGCCCGGAGGTGGTCGAGCAAGTGGTCGCCGACCACCTCGCGCAGTGCGGCATTTCCCGGTTTCGTAAATTCGCGCACATCTACGAAAACATTTTGCACCGGCCCATGCCCGACGGCGAATCCGAGCGACTTGGGGAAAATTTCAGCGCACTCGTTTTCGACGAAGTGGTGAAGGCCGCGTGGATTCCGGGGGTCGTTGAGTTTCTGCGCGACCACCACACGCGCTATCAGTGTTTCGTCGCCTCCGGCACGCCCGAGGACGAACTCGTCCGCATCGTGCGGCTGCGCGACCTGGAAAGGTATTTCGCCGGTGTCTTCGGCACGCCCGCGACGAAGGAGGAAATCACTCGACGCATTTTCGCCGAGCAAGGTCTGAAGAGCAGCGAGGCGCTGTTCGTCGGCGACGCTCTCACCGATTTCAATGCCGCCAAGGACTGCGACGTTCGTTTCGTCGGCATCACTTCGGGCACCAGCAATCCGTTTCCACCCGGGACCAAGGTCCTGCCTGATTTGCGCGGGCTGGCGGACCTGCTTTCCGGAACCCCTACCCTTTGACGAATCGCGCGTTGAACGCGCCGTTGGTCGGGATCGTCAGGGGATTCGGCACGCGGCGGAAACCCGCGGCCTCGCAAAGTTTCTGCACCGGCTCCTCGCTTTTCCCCTGCTCGATTTCAATCATCACTTCGCGCAAACCGGGCGTGCGCAGCGTCTCGCCCAATCCTTCCACGGCAGCGATCTCGAGGCCGTCGATGTCGAGCTTCAGCAAGGTCGGGGAAGCCAATGCGAGTTTGGTGCGGAGATCGTCGCCACGAGCGGCGATCACGCCCTGCTGCAATTTCCCGCCGGTCTGACCGACCTGATGACCGGCCGAACCGGCCCGCGGGTCTTTGATCGAGAGCGTGGTCGGTGCGGTGGTGTCCGACAGGCCGACGCACACTGGAGTGACCTGCGCGGAGACTTCGTTCAGGACGATGTTTTCCCACAAGTGCGCAAAGTTTGGGATGAACGGCTCAAAAGAAATGACGCTCGCGCCGGGGCAGAGTTTCGCAGCGAGGATCGAGTATGCGCCGACATTTGCGCCGATATCCCAGAGGACGTCGCCGGGTTTTAGGGCGGTTTTCAGCCACTCGACCATGTCGGGCTCTCCGACGTAGCTGCCTTGCGCGCGGTTGTGATATTCAAACCACGAATGCACGACGAACGAGACGGAGATGCCGGTGCCGGGGACTGGCGCGTGCATCACGATCGGTTCGAGGGCGAACCGGCGGTTCAAGCGGCGGGTTCTGAGAAAGCCGGAGAGAGATTTCATTGGGCGAATAGTTTCTGAAACAGCGGGTCTTCCGCCATCATTTGCTCCGCATCGGCGCGGTCGCCTTCGGTGTCCACGCTCACGCCGGTTGCGACGCATGGAACCATCTTCACCCGGTAGCCGTGCTCGATGGCGCGCATCATGTCCACGGACTCGCGGATCTCCAGCGGAGTCGGCTCCAGCCGCGAAAAGGTGTGCAGGAAATCCATGGTGAACGGGATCACGCAGACCTGTTTCCACGCGTGGTCGAAGGCCCCGCCTTTCTTCAAACTCGGGATGGGCTCGCGCGACATGTAGAGCGCGAATTTCTGCCGGTCGAAAACCACCTTCACTTCGTTCGGATCCTCCAGCGATTCGAGGTCGTCGATTGGTGCCATCAGGTTTGCGCAAACGAGCGCGGGATCGTCCAGCATGGCCTGCACCGCGAGGTCGATCTGCTCCGGCGTGACAAAAGGTTCGTCGCCCTGAACGTTCACGATGATGTCGCCGCCCACCTTGTCCGCCGCCTCCTCGATGCGGTCGGTGCAGCGCTCGTGCGTGTTCTTGGTCATCACCGCCCGCCCGCCCACGCGCTCGACCTCCCGGACGATCTCCTCATTGCAAGTGGCGACGACCACCTCGGAGAGCGTCTTGGAAAGCTGCACGCGCCGCAGCACATGCTCGATCATGGTGTGCCCGCAGATTTTCGCGAGCGGCTTGCCGGGGAAACGCGTGGATTCCATCCGGGCGGGAATGATGGCGGTGATTTTTTTCACGGGCAGGTTTTTACGGGGTTCAAAACTGGAAGTAAATGAAAGGTGCCGACTCGCGGGCGCCGAGGCAGAGGATACCCATGAGCAGGGCGGTGTAGGCGGCGACACGCACGGCCATCGGGCGCTCGACAATCCATGCAATCCAGTCGCCGTTTTTCGAGACGCAGAGGTGCGCGCCGGCGACGAGGGCGAGGGCCAGGAAAATTTGCGGCGAGAGCAGGCGCACGCCGCCGGTTTCCCAAGTGAAGATGCGCGCCAGCATGGTCGTGGCGTTGTCCAGGCCGACGGCGCGGAAGAAGATCCAGCCGACCAGCACCACCGCCATCGTGAGCATCCAGCCGGCCAGCCGGGCGAGGCGGGAGTTGTCCACAGCGGCGGCGCGTTTGCCGAGGAGGGAGCGCCACGCTTTGTGGACGATGAGCGCGAGGCCGTGCAGGCCGCCCCAGATAACGAAGTTCCACGACGCGCCGTGCCAGAGGCCGCCGAGCAGCATGGTCAGCAGGAGGTTGATCTGCGTGGTCGTGGGGCCGCGGCGGTTTCCCCCGAGCGAAATGTAGAGGTAGTCCCGCAGCCAGGTGGAGAGCGAGATGTGCCAGCGCCGCCAGAATTCGGTGATCGAAACGGAGCTGTAGGGCATGCGGAAATTGAGGCAGAATTCGTAACCCATCATCCGCGCGCAGCCGATGGCCATGTCGCTGTAGCCGGAAAAGTCGCAGTAGATTTGCAGGCCGAAGCCGAGGGAGCCGAGGAGCAGCGAGAGGGCGTCGTAGTGGCCGGGTTGGCTGAAGACGAGATCGACGTGCCCGGCGATCTGGTCGGAGATGACGAGCTTCTTGAACGCCCCGAGGGCGAAAAGCGCGAGCCCGCTTTCAAAGTCCCGCCAGTCCGCACGCCGACGCTGGAGGAGCTGGGGTAAAAAATCCGCGGCACGCACGATGGGGCCGGCGACCAATTGCGGGAAGAAAGCGACGAAGAGCAGGAAGTCGCGCAGGTTCCGGCAGGCGGGGATTTCGCGGCGATACACGTCGATCGTGTAGCTCATGCTCTGAAAGGTGAAGAACGAGATGCCGGCGGGGAGGAGGATATTCAGGACCACCGGATGAAAGGTGATGCCGACCGAGGCGAGCAGGCCGTGCCAGCTTTCGAGGAGGAAATTGGTGTATTTGAAAAAGGCGAGGATGCCGAGATTGGCGACGAGGCTGGCGATCAGGAGCAGCCGGCGGGTGCGCTGCACGGTGCTCTGTTCCAGCCAGCGTCCGACGAAGAAATCCAAGCCGGAGGTGAAGATGAGCAGCAGGACGAACGGCGGATTCCAGCTCATGTAAAAGAGCCAGCTCGCGATCAGCAGCAGCCATTTTTCCGCGGCAAAGTTTTTCATCCCGCTGCGGAGCAGGAGCACCAGACCGAAGAAGGCGACGAACTCGAACGAAGTGAAAATCATCGGGCGGGCGGCGCGCTGAGGTGATCCATCACGAGACCGGTGGCGATGCGGCGGCCGTCGTCGTTGAGATGGACGAGGTCCCAGAAAACTTCGGCAGACTGGAGGGCGGGATGCTGATCCAACCGGAGCACGCGGAGCTTGGGGTCGGAAGATTGTGCCTCGGCGATGGCCTGCTCAAATGCGGCTTGGGCAGCGGGGTGGGCGAAGGCTTCGCGGTAGGGCGGCGAAACCGGGAGGACGAGGAGCAGCGTCGGCTCGGTCCGCGGCGCGCGGGCGAGGATGCGGGCGAGGGCCTGCGATTTTGGCCCGGAAAATCGGCCTTGGGCGAAAGCCGAGGCCGCGAGTTGCGAGACATTGCGCGCGACCCGTCCGCAGTCCCAATCGCTGAGTTTTTCCGGATGACCGGAATCTTCGTCCGTCTTAAACGCGAGGCGCGATTCGGGTTCGGCGGCGGGCGGACGCGGGCGCAAGGCCCGAACCTTCTCCCGGGCATTGACCATGACGGCGCTGGAACGTCCCGCGAGCGGGAAAACGTGTTGCAGCCAGGGCAGCGGATACATCCAGAGGATGCGTTTCGATGCGGTCCAGTCCGTGTGCGTCGCGCGCAGATCGTTCCAGGTCTGGGCAAACGGGACGAGCGGCGCGCGCGCGTCGCTGAGGTTGTTTTCGTTCAGATCGAAAATGGAGACGCCGAGCATGAGGCGACCCGCCTCGGGGACTTCGCGCAGGAGAGGCTCCAGTTCGCAGGGCGATGCGCCTCCGACGCTGCGCGTGACGATGGGCCGCTGGAGACTTGCGGAAATTTTCCTCCACGAGACCCCGAAGAACGTCAGCGACGAGCCGGTGACGAGAATCGGCGGGCCGGCGGTCTCGGGGTTGATCTTTCCGCGGTCAATGACATCGGTGCGAATGTCGAGCCACCGGATGATGGCATGGTTGAGCACCGAACTGAGCACCACGACCGCGGTGAGAACCACGAGGAGCTGCCGACCACGGCTCATGGAGCGTGGCGAATCTGCTCGAGCCCGGCGCGGGCGTGGTTGAGGAGGAAAAGGTAGTCGATGCCGAAGGCGATGAAGCGGTAGCCGTCGGCGATCTTCTTGCCGACTTCGGCGGGGACCGGTTGCACGACGTGGACGCCGGCCACGCTGGGGACGAGGGCTTTGACCCGCTGGACCTCGGCGAGCGCCTCGAGCATTTTTGGGTGGGTGAAATTTCCCGGAATCCCGAGCGAGGCCGAGAGGTCGTACGGCCCGATGAAAAAGCCGTCCACGCCGGGGACGCGGAGGATGGCTTCCAAATTTTGCACAGCCTCAATGTGCTCGATCTGGACGAAGACGATGCTCTCTTCGTTCAGCCAGCGGTAGTGGTCCTCGAATTCATCGGCGTAACCCTGCGCCCGCGAGAGGCCGACGCCGCGCGTACCGATGGGCGGGTATTTCACGGCGGCGACGATCGAGGCGGCTTGTTCCGGCGTGTTCACGGTGGAGGCGATGATGCCGTGCGCGCCGGCATCCATGACGCGTTTGATGACGTTGGCATCGTGGCTGCCCACGCGCACAAACGGGCTGGCACCCGCGAGGTCGATGGTGCGGATGAGTTCCGCCGCGCTTTCGAGGGTGGTGGCGCTGTGCTCGAGATCCACGGTGAGCCAGTCGAACCCGGCGCGCACGAGGAGCTCGGCGACGGAGGGGTGCGGGATGGTGATCCACGAGCCGAAGGAGCAGCGGCTCAGCAGGTCGGTTTTGCGGGGGCGGCGCAGTTTCATCGGGCTCGCTTTAGTCGCTGGCCGGAGGGGCCGCAAGCGTGGCGTAAAGTTTGACCACGCTCTTCGCGACGGTCGCGGGTGCATGCCGGTGGCCGATGGACGCGCGCGCGCTGGCCCCGAGGGAGGCGCGCAGCGAGGCGTCGGTGATCAACCGGCGCAGGGCGTCCGCGATTCCGGCGGGGTCGGCGTGGGTGAAAAGGAGGCCGCTGACGCCGTTTTCGATCGTCTCCGAGCGGTTGGGATCGGGCACGGTGGCGACGAGCGGTTTGCCGGAGACGGCCGCTTCGTAGGCGGCGCGGCCGACCCCGCCGAGTTCGCCGCCGAACAGGCACAGCGCCACGTCGAGCGAGCCGTAGACCGCCGCGAGCCGCGTGTCGTAACCGGGCAGAACGACGCGCCCGGCGAGGCCGCGCCCGGCGATGGCGGCGCGCAGTTTTGGCCCCTCGCCTGCCTCCGGGGCGGTGTCGCCGACGAGCACGATGCGGAGCTGCGGAAATTCCGCGCAGAGTTTTTCCGCGAGGTCGAGGATCAGCCAGATCCCTTTCTGCCGGTGCAGCGACGCGACCTGCCCCACGACGACGTGCTCCGGGGCGAAGCCCCACGAGGCACGCAGGGCGTGGATTTCGGCGGGCAGTGGCGCGGGGCCGAGATCGATGGGGTTGTAAATGACCTCCGCAATCCGGCGGCAGGGCGGGGGGAGAGAGTCGCGCACCTCCGAGTCAATGCAGGCGATGCGCGCGTGTCGCATCCGGCCAAAGCGGGCGAGCAGCGATTGCTCGAAAGGCCGGGGGGCGATGGCGGTGCGGGCGTGCAGCACGGTCGGGACGCCGGCGAGGCGCGCGGCCAGGGCGTAGGCGATGAGGGTGGTTTCGTTCACATGCACGAGGTCGATCTCCCAGCGCCGGATCAGCTCATGGATGCGCCAGATGGCCCGCGGAATTTTCGCCAGATGCCAGGCGAGCAGCGTGGGCGGGTAGGGCGGGGTGTAAAGCGTGGTCATGAACTGACACAAGTGCCGCTCGCGGCAGGTCCGTTCGGGCCGCGCGCCGAGCATGGCGTCGATTTGCGACTGCGCCGGGACGAGAAAGAATTTCTCGATGTCCTCGGGCAGTTGCCGGAGCAGCGTGGAAAGGCTGATGCCCGCGCCGCTTTTCTGAGTGGTGTGGTTGACGTAGAGCACTCGCATCGTTTTTGGCATGGCGTTCCTCGCGGGTTTTGGCCGGGGAGGCGAGCCTTTTGCGGCGGTTGAGGCAGGGAAAAGTCCGCCATCCCTGCGGCGGAGGATTCTGGCAGCCGCTGGGCTATTCGGTGACGCCTTCCCAGGGCGTTGCCCGGGGCTGGCTTGTCGTCGCACCGTTGGTGCTGAAAAGCGGCGCTCGCCCTAAAACTGCACCCCGCAGCGCCGGGTCCAGAGGCCGAGCGTGATGATGCGCCAGAAGAGGTTGGTGAAGGGTTTTTTGCGCTGGAGAAAAAGGTCGAACTCTCTCTCGACTCCCGCTGCGGAGAGCACCGCGCGGTTTTCCTGCGCGGAATCCAGGAGCGCCTGGCGAAAGCCGCCGCCGGGGTCCGCGCGCAACCACAGTTCCTCGGGTGTGGCGAAACCTTTCTTGTCCGTCCGATTGAGGACTTTTTCCGGCATAGTGCCACGCATGGCGGACTTGAGGATGCGCTTGGTGATGCCGTCCTGCGTTTTGAAAACATCCGGCAGGCTGAGCGTGAATTCGACGAGGCGGTGATCGAGAAACGGCACGCGCGCCTCGATGCCGTGGGCCATTGAGTTTCGGTCCTCCCAGTGCAGCAGCATCGGCATGGTCGTGGTCGTGAGCATCATGCGCGAGAGCCACTCGGTGGTCGCCGGGCGCGAGCCGGCGCGTTCATTGGCCCACGGCGGACCGGGCGTGAAACCGCGCGCGTCCAGCTCCGTCCACGCCAGCCACGCCGGGCGCTGGCGGGAGCGCGTGGCGCGTCCGACCCACTCCGGACCGAACCAGAAAAGCAGGCTCTTCGCCGTGTCCCGCAGCGTCCAGCCGTGCAGCCGCCGGAAGCATCCGGCCTCGTGCAGCGCCCCGGCGAACTGGCCGCGCGAGAGCATCCCGAGCAGGTGCGGCCCGAAAAACTGCGGATAGCTCGCGAGCTGTTCGTCGCCGCCCTGGCCGTCGAGCATCACCTTCACGCCCTCCTCTTTCACCCGGCGGAAGAGCGCGTATTGCGAAAACACGCTGGCGTTGTTCACCGGCTCGTCCTGATGCCAGATCATGTCCCCGAGCTGGGCCAGCGCGTCCTCGCCGCGCGGGAAAATGTGGTGCGCGTTCACGCCGGTGTATTCCTCCACGGCGCGCATGAAAGGCCGCTCGTCGCAGCCCGGATCCTCGAAGCAGCAGGAGAAGGTGTTCTGGATCCCGCCGCGACCCTGATCGGCCAGGCTGCGGTTCATCGCGCAGACGATCGCGCTCGAATCCATGCCCCCGGAAAGGCAGGAGCCGAGCGGCACGTCCGAGCGCAGGTGCAGCCCGATGGTTTCGAGAAAGAGCGCGCGATACTGCTCCACCGCGTCTTCAAACGTGCCCGGAAAAGCCTCCGGCGCGCGGAGCGTGTACCACTGGCGGACCGGCGGCGTCCGCCAATTTTGCGCGTCGATCGTCGCACACTGCCCGCCACGGAGCTGGCGGACCCCGTCCCACAGCGTCTCCGCCGTGTGATCCTGCGCGCCGTAGTTCAGAAACTCGACCACCCGCCCGTAGTTCGCCTGCCCGCGGAAGCCGTGCAGCCCCTTGAATTGTTTGATCTCCGAAGCAAACGCGATTCCGCGTTCCGAGATGAAGTAGTAGAGCGGCTTGATGCCGAAGCGGTCGCGTGCCACGAAGAGCGTGCCCTTTTCCCGATCCCAAAGGCAGAACGCGAACATCCCGCGAAAGTGCGCGAGACACTCCTCGCCCCAGTGAGCGTAGGCCGCCGGAATCACCTCCGTGTCGCCGTCGGATTGAAACTCGTATCCCGCCGCGCGCAGCTCCGTGCGCAGCTCGCGGTAGTTGTAAATCTCGCCGTTGAAAACGATCTGGTAGCGGTCGCCGCCGTAGGCCAGTGGCTGGTCGCTGCGCGTCGAGAGATCGAGAATACTCAGCCGCCAGTGCGCGAGTTCGACCTCGTTTTCGCCGTCGCGGAAATTTTTCACACCGCGCCCGTCCGGCCCGCGATGCGGAATGTCCACCAGGCGATCCCCCGCGTGCCGTTTTCCGAAAAAGCTCCAGATGCCGCACATGCTAGTCGTGTTCTGTCTTCAAAGTTCTCCGCACAACGCTCATTCCGTCATTTGGCAAAATTCCGTAATTCCGTCCTGCCCTTTCCCTGACCAAAGGAAGCGAAATTGCGGAGTTTGAACAAGTTGCGGAATCTTGAAGGGGCATGGATTTGGAGCGGTTAAAGAAAGGGCGTATCCGTCGTGCCTGAGCGCGGCGCGGAAGGTGGGGGCCTTCCGGGTGGAGCACTCGACCCGAGTGCCGGAGCGGGCGACCCGCCCGCTCCACTGGTGGGCGCGTGCTTTCGCCGAGGCGCAGCGTGTTCTCCGATGGTTTCGGCGGGTCGCCGCAACCAGCACTCGGGTCGAGTGCTCCACCCGGAGTTATCCGGCCGCGCCATTTCTGAACTCGCTCTGGCGGACAGAACATTACCGCGCTCCCTCCGCCAGTTTCAGCACCAGGTCGTGATGCCGCGCCGCCAGCCCGCTCGACGACCACCACTCGTGAATCTGCCGCGCCGACGCACCCCAGCCGTTTTGCTCGTGAATATAGGCGAGCAGCCGCGTGTAGAGCGCGAACCAGTCCGGCAACGCCGCCTTATCCGGATGCCACAGCAGCGTCACCACGCCGCGCGTCTCGACCACGCGGTCGATGACCGTCTTGCAAATGGCGAACGCGCTTTCCAGATCGAGATCGAGATTGTCCGGGCGGAGCAGCGCGCCGTCGTGCAGCACGAGCGGGATTTCCACCAGCTTCAGCCAGTCGCGCGCGGCGGCGTCCCACAGGCGAAAGGGATACGACGTGCCCGCGCGGAACCCGATGTCGCGATTCGAGCCGAGCGTGGAATCCACCTTCAGGCCCGCCTTTTCCAACAACGCCGGCGTCTTCGCCGAATCGAAATGGAGATTGTGCTGGCGGCTTGTGAGCACCGTTTCACCGATGGCCTTTTCCACATCCTCCTTCTGCTCGGCCAGCATCTCGTAGCTCAGCGGCGACAGGTAGCTCCCATGCAGCCCGATGTCCCACCCGCGCCGGTGCAGATCGCGGGCGATCTCGCGCACGGAACACGTCTCGTCGCGATAAGTCGTCCGGTCATCCCAGCGATAGACGTTGTCGATGACGTGCCGCTCACGCACCCGCGTCGGGAAAAAGAAGAACGACGAGCGGAAGCCGAACCGCTGCTCCGCCTCGACCCACGGCGTGAAGACGTCGAACTTCCGCGGCGCTTTGCGCAAACCCACCGCGCTGGCCAGATGCTTGAGCTTCTTCCCGGCACTCGCCGCGTGGCGAAAATTCAGCGCGATGGTCCGCGCCAGTTCGTAGCGGCTGTCGATCTGCACCATGTCCACATCGTGGCTCAGACAGGCCGCAAAGCGCTTCCCCTCCGGCCACGAAATCCCCTCGCGCCACTGCGGAAACGCGACGTGCAACATCTCGTCCGCCACCGGCCGGTAGAGCGAAGCATCCCAGCGCCGCGTGCAGTGCTGCGTCTCGAAATTGCCGATGCTGTCCCGCGCCGCTCCAGCTTCCTCGGTGCGCTGCAGAACATGCAGGATGGGGTTGGGCTCCGTCATGGTCCGATCGGGTGAACGGGGTTCGCCATTTTCATGCAAGGCCATTTTCACCGATGCGTCCACCGCCACGCAGTGCGGTAAAGTTTTAGAATCGCCGAGTCGCATTTCTCGATGCCGAAATAAGGAACTTGGCGCGCTCCGAAGGAGCGAAATGACCGTTCGATCGGCTCGACCATCGAGCCTTCAAAATCGAACTGCTTGCCCTGCTCCGACGCCCAGCGGATTCCCTCCCAGAGCACCAGTGAGATTGCGCCGCTGCTGCGCAGTTCGGCGTCGCTGCCGCTCAGCAGGTAATAAACGGCGTGGCGGTCCGTCACGAGATAGACGGCGGCGTGCGGTCGGCCGTCGCTGCCCGTTGCCATCAGGATTTTCCGCGCGCCGTTTTCCGCGCACGCGGCATCTACGCGGCGGAGCATTTCCTCCGAGTGGGGCAGCGGCTTGTTTTGCCGCGAGAAGGTGAGGCGATGCAGTTCGAGGAATTTCTCGAGGTCACCCGTCTCCGCGACCTCCACCTGCTTCTTCGCCTTCTTGATGTCTGTCCGCACGTTGTCGCGGGTCTCGTTCCAGAGCGCGTCGAGGTCTTTCGTAGCGTCCATCCGATACGTGTAGCGTGTGCTCTGGCTAAAACCTTTCCAATGAAACGGGAGCCAGTTCGTGATCGCCGGATGGAAATCCTGCTGGAAGTTGGCGAACGGGGGCAGCGCGTCGATGAGTTCCGTCATCAGGTCCTTTTCCTCGCCGAGCCGGTTCGCGTATTTGGCGCTCGATTCACGGAGCCACGGTCCGAGGTAGGGCGTGAGCCGCGGCATCTCGATGAGGCGCAGCCGGTTGAGCTTCACTTTGAAAGTGTAGGGCAGGACCGCCGCCACGTCCTCCCCGCGTCGGACGACCGCATAATCCCAAGCGCCCGGCGAGACCGCCTCCAGCCACCACGGCTGGAAAAACAGCGGGGCGTCCGCGAGGAATTTCAGGAGGTTGGGTTCGAGTGTTCGACTTTCCTGTGCGCCCGTTCGCGCAAACGGCGCTACTTCATTCACCGTCGAGGAGGAATCGGACGTTCAGTTTGAAGCCCTCCAGCAGCCGGGACTGAGACTCTTCGCCTTCCAGGAAACGGCCGGCGAGTTCGTACTGCCGGCCCGCGCCGAGATGCCACACGTCCACCGAGCGCGCCTCGGGATCGACGGTCCAGTATTCCTTCACGCCGTGCTGTTCGTAGAGATCCTTCTTGTCCACCCGGTCGCGGCGGCGGCTGCCCGGCGAAACGATCTCCGCCACGAGGTCGGCAGGCCCGCGGATGACATCGCGGAGAATGCCGAGGTTTTCCGTGGCGATGAAGGCCACATCCGGCTGCACCATGCGGTGCGGGGTCAGGACCATGTCCAGGGGTGAGATGACCACCTTGCCGAGGCTCCCGCGCTTCACCCAATCCTGAAGTGCTGAGGCGAAGCGAAAGACGATGTCCTGATGCTGAAAAAGCGGCGAAGGGGCCATGATCAATTCTCCATCCCAAAGTTCATGCGGCTGATTGGTGGTCTCCATCTGCGCGCATAGCTCATCGTAAGTGCAGAGCCGCGGGCGCGGGAGAATTCGCGCTTGGATTTCGGGCTCAGTCGCGGTGCTCATGGCGGGCATTGAACCACACGCTGCCACGCGCCGCAATCCGCCAGCGT
>Ga0114966_10000724_pt1 | contig 31617 bp, 25 predicted proteins | sample M_130207_XF_Meta_FD_87029 | JGI IMG/M metagenome (GOLD analysis project Ga0114966, IMG submission 87029) | Freshwater microbial communities from Lake Montjoie, Canada to study carbon cycling - M_130207_XF_MetaG | ecosystem: Environmental > Aquatic > Freshwater > Lake | place: Lake Montjoie... | reverse complement strand
TGACGAGTTCCAGATCGCATCCGCTGCGATAGCGGAATGGCGAGCCAACAAGTTTGCCGATTTTCCAAAGCGCGAGACGAAGCAAGAATGCTTTTTGAGCGTCGCTCAATCCCTTCCCGCCGTGTCCGAATGAACGAAGCTGCGAGAGGTCAATGACGAAGGTTGCGCGGATTTCCACTGCAGTTTCTTCGTCGCGGGTAAATATCGGTTGGCCCGACGTAGTCGCCGCGAGCTTGTCGAATTTTACCCCGGAAGTTTCAATGCGGGTGGCTCCGAAAGCCTCATGATGTGCGGTGAGAAGGCGCGGAATCTTGATGCCAAGTGCAGGGAAGAGAAGTCCGTGGACGAGTGAGTTCGGGTCGTAGGCGTAGATCGTCTTGAATACATTCCACCAATCGTCGGGTTGCGGGTGCGTGCGATTCCCAAGGTCGGGCATTCCGAAATCCTCTTTGAGTTTGTCGCCAAATTTTTGAGGTGCGGGTTTAGCATCAACGACGTGGAGTGCTTCTTTGCCCGTGAAGATACTGGAAGCAATGCGATGCCCTTCGGAGAGCGAAGTGATCACCGAACGATGCGGGCCGACTTTGGTGACCTTGGGCCAGCCCTCATCGGTGGTGCATTCGATGTAGGGCAATCCGGCAAGGTCGGGATGGAGGATATGAGTCAGCGGATTGGAGTGCATGACGGTTTCCAAGTGGTTCGCCATACTTGCGGCACTATCCACGATGCAGACTTCCTGCGTCGTGTTACCGGGACGCGGTGCTTTGTAGATGACGTGTCCGATTTCCGGGAATCCAGCGGGCTGGAAAAGATCGCCGATGACGGGTTTTAGTGTGGCCTCAAGAACAAGGCGGTGACGCTTCGTGTCGGCGAGGATTGCAGTTGGATCGAGTGTGGTTGTGTTCATTGTTTGTTTTCTTGGTTTCTGATTGGGGCGCACCAGCGCCGAAAAATGGGAAGCACGTCTTTGGGCCAGACAGGCATGAGCATCGCGCCGAGCAATCGCTGGCAGATGCCGGGGTCGTTTGCGGAATCGTATGCGATGGGCACTTCGATGAGCCGCACCCCGCAAGCGTTCCACGTCTCGCGGGCGAGCTTTACTGCCGCTGAGAGATCGTTGCTCGAGAGCAGCGCGGCGATGCGCGAGATACGGGCGCAGCGGGGAGGCTTGCTGCCCGGCGTATCGCGCATCCATTCCTCGAAAAGCTCCGGCTCGAAGAGGGGTTTTAGCAGGGCGAAAATGCTGAGGGCGGCGGATGGGTTGAAGAAGTCTTTGGCTTCGCGAAGGAGTTTCCTGCTAAACGCAAGGGCTGGAGCGTCACACGTGAAGAGGCTGAATCGCTTCATCCAACGCTCGATTTCAGCCTCATCGAGTTCCCCGTGAATCCACAGTGCGATGTCGGCGAGCGGCGCGGAGAGAAAGCCGCTGAAAGGAGGACGCGCCTCGGCTTCCTTCATATCCACGAAGCGCCGCTGGACGACGGCGACGAGGTTTTGCTGAAGCGTCGTCGGTGCCCACACACGGCGGAGCGGGCAGTTTTCCGGCATCAGCCAGCCTTTGTAGGTCGGAGTGACGCCAAGCCAGTATGGGAGGATTGTGCCCACTGTTTTGGTGCCTTTGAGCGAAGCAATCGCCAGCCCGATCCTCGCTTCGGCCGAAAGGCCATCTGCGCAAAGGTCCGGCAACCAAGAACCGGGTAGCCGTGAGAAGCGGATGCCTCGTTCGCGGTGTGTCTTATTGCGGTCGGCTTTTTCCAGCGCCGTCACCATCCCATCCACGACGGCAATCGCATCGGTGGCTGTCTCAGATGCCGCGTATTCGGTAAGTGCGCGGTCAATCGGGCCGCGCAATCCGGCATAAATCCACGTCTTACCCTTCTTGTAGTCCGGCGGGAGGGAGTCCCGCAGGCCAAAGACGACCGCAGCCGCTTCCGCTCGGGCAGGGTTTTTCTTCTCGTGCAGCGGAATGATTCGGGTGAGGCGGGATTCAAACGTATTTTCGCTCGTGGTTCGCAGGAGAGAAAAGCGGCGGAACTCTGAAAGCCCGGCATCCACTCCGCGCTGAATGATTGCGGCTGCAAACGCCGCCGCTGTCACCGCGCCTTTGCCATTCACCTCGGCCCGTCCCCGCGCAAACACCGCTTCTACTTCTTGCAGCGCCATCGGGCGATCCCACACGGGCAACCACGCTTCACCGATATTCTTCCCGCATTCCCCGGCACTCTCCGGCGCAGCACTGGCGACGACGAACGGAAACGCACCGGATGATTTTTTACCAGACCCCAGCCGACGAGACGCGCTACCCCGGAAGAGGCCAAAAGCTTCGCACGCAAAAAGCATGGCCCACGGGGTAAGCTGGCCCTCGCGAAACGGCTTGGCGGTGCCGCTATTGAATACCTTATTCGCCGCGCTGAACCAACACGCCGCATTGAAGTCGCTGAGACAATGACACGGCTGGCCGGTCAGAAAGGCGCGAAGATCCGCGTTCAAATCCGCCCGGCTAGTGCCACGAGGCGGCTTGTGAAAATATGCCACCGCACGGTCCCAGCCTTTTGTGAAATCACGTTTTCCCGCATTCCCGCCAGTGCCGAAGATGGGATTGAAGTTCAGCTTGCTGCCCGTGGCGATGTGGGCCTGCGACATGGCGAGTTCCGCCTCATCTGCATCGCATGACCGCCAGAGATTCATGTTTTCTGCGCCCTGCGCTTTGGTGTCCGCCTTCTGCGAAGTCTCCCACGCTTTCTCGTAAGTCGACCATTGCTTCTTATCGGCAATCTCATGGAGAAACGGTTCGAGGGTATCCAAATCCGAAGGGCCACCGATGAGGATAAAGCACTCATCCTTCCAGCATCCGCGCACCGTCGGCCACTTGCGCTTGGCAAGGCAAAGGAGCCCAAGGGCAGCGAGGTAGTTGCCGAGAGAATCGAGGTTGATCCCCGGCAGGCGGAGAGCGGCGAGGGGTTTTGCAGGAGACGGAAAAGAGGTTGGCGCGCTTGAGTTCATATTATTGGGTCGCCGGATTCTTGGTTGTAGTTGTCTCCTGAAGCTCGGGACGGACATCCGCCGCGACAATCAACGCCTCCAGATAGGCCAGCGCGAATGGCCCGAGGTGGCTGGCTTCTGCCTCCCGAGAGGAAAGGCATAGAAGGCTCTCTGTGCTCCCCTCTCGATTTCCTCCAGCAAACGTCCCGAGAAGGTCGGCTACCAATGCAGACCAGCCGGGGGAGTCGGGTGTGAAAGTCAGTCCGTCCTCCGAAAAGGAACCACTCGAACCGTCACCCGCGCAGGCAAAATCCATGAGCATCCCAGTTTCCCAATTCAACGGAGCATCGGTCGGAATGACTCCGCAAACGTCCGTTCCATCAGCCCTCCTGGATTGAAGCACCGTGCGGACCTTCCCGTGGTGCGCCGCTACCAAATAGATCGTAAGGCCGGGAAATTCCGCGCCGATGCGGAAATACCGCCACCAAAGCGCCAATGCCGAACCTGCCTCATGGCGCAGATCGGGGCGAAACGGCACATGCCACGCCTTTTCAACGCCGGGCAGCTTTTCGAGTTCGGCTTTCCACCGCCGTTGTTCGGTATTTTTTAAGTAAGAACAAATCTGCCAGCAATGAACGGAGTCTGGCGCATAGTGCGCGGGCGAAGTGGCACGCGATGCCGTGATCCCTGCCTCCGCCAAAAGCTGCTCCACCGCCTCGGGGCGGAACTCCTTCCTGCGTGGGCGAACCGCGAGCAGAAACCGCGACTTTGCCCACAGCTTGTCGCTTTCGGGCGGCGGCTGAGGCAGCGCATTTTGCCAAGCGGGTAGTGCCTTCCCGATGTCATGGTATGCAGCGGCGGTGGTCAGTGCTGATGCGAGGTTCTCGGGTAACTTCAAACGAGCGGCGATGTCTGTTGCCGCGCTTTTCACCGCATCAAGGTGCAAGGGCAACTCCTGCCACTCGCCCGTAAATGTCTTGCGGTTGCGGTCGAAATCCTCCGCGAACGGCCCCGGCGGCAGTAGGTTTTCGAGACGGTGTTTTGCGTCGCCTGTCCATCCGATACCCGCGTCGTATCCGCCAGTGCTGGCGCGAAGCATCAAGACCATTCCGGGACACAAGGAAGCCGCCGATGGAGATTCCCATTCTGCCTTGTCGTCATTCCAAAGATACGCCCGCCCGCCTTTTTCCAAGAGCTTGCGTAATGCACTTATCGAAACACGAACGCCTTCCGATGGGGCAAAAGCCGGACCTTCCAACTCCTTGGGCGGGAAAGCCCGCTTCGGGGCATCGCTGCGCCAAAACACCGTCACGTCTGCGTCATCATCCGAATCGCGAACAAACGGACTAACATCGGTAAATCCGCCGAACAGATCCGGCTCCGTGGAGAACAGCCCGTGAACCTCACTCGCTCGCGGATATGGCTCGGGCACTGGCTGGAGCGCCGCAACGATTTCTTTTCCGATGGCCGACTGTTGGCGGATTTTTGCGAGGGCTTCGCGGGCGGAAAGCGTCGGCTCATTTGCTGAAAGCTGAATGAGTGCCGCGAGAATCGTTTCGCCCCTCGCAACCGCTTCACCTTCGTAAGGCCCGACGCCCGCCCCTTTCTTCGGCTTCGCCCCGGCGCTTGAATCCCAAAAGAACATCGCCTGTGCGTCGGCGTTCGATCCGCCATCGCGATTCAATCTTCCCATCCGCTGAACAAGCGAGGGCCAAGGAGCAACCTCCGACCACAGCCGGGTAGCGGAGACATCTACGCCCGCCTCCACGACTTGTGTGCTCACGCAGATCAATCCCTTGTCGTCTGGCGCTTTGCCCTCCTTGCGCGCCTTTTCAAAGTGCAGCAATACTTCGATGTGCTGTTCACGGTCCCCTTTTCGGAAGCGGGAGGTGAGTAGAACGAGCCGCATCCCTGCGGGGAGTGATTTTTTGGCCTCAGCGAAAACACTCTGCGCGGTGGCGACGGTGTTGCAGATGACAAGGGAAAGAGCTCCATCCACATGGGAATCAATCACCGCCGCAGCCAAGGAATGGGAGAATCCGCCGCCGAGATTCATCACCGCTGCCTTCCCTTTTGCGGAGGCTTTCTTTTTTGGGCTGGCTGGTTCCGTCCACATCGCACACGGGCGGCAAGCGGCGAGTTTCGTTGCCGCATTTGGCTCATCTCCAAACTCGAAAATTTCGGGCATCGGAAACTTGCTCCCCATCCGGTCGGAGGTTTTCAAAAACTCATCTCCAACCGTCGCGCTCATCCACCAAGTCGGCGCGGGAAACAACGAACGGAAACGATCATGACGCATCCAATCAAGCTGCGCAGAAGTCCACAAAGCAGGCCCCATCAACTGCGTCTCGTCCATCACCCAAAGTGCGTCATTATTCAGCAGGCCGAAGTGGATGGGCCAGCGGTAGCGGCTCATGCCGTAGCCGCGATTCAGCGCGCGGGAGAGCAGCATGTCTTGCGTGCCGATGAGGATGGCTTCGCACTCGGGGTGGATGTCCCATTCGCCCGCGTCTTCGCCACCCATGAGGATGACGGGACTATTCGCCGCGAGCCATTTGAGTTTGGCTTTGGTTTCATCGCTGAGAGCGAGTTCGCCTTTTTCGTCCGCGAGGATGGCGTCGATCCATTTTTTCACTTCCCCGGCGGTCTGCTCCACGAGCGTGCGCATGGGCAGGCAATAGACGAGGCGGCGCGGCCATGCAGGGTCTTTGCGGACGACCCGATTCCACATCCACGCGAGGACGACGGCTGCGGTCTTGCCGAGGCCGGTCGGAATCTCGATCAGCCTCGACTCGCAGGCAGAATCTTCCGCCAACCGACGCTGATAATCGTAGGGCTGATTGCCGCCGGTGGCGGTGGTGAAGTATTGTTCGAAGGTCATCATGCCTGCTGGTTTGGGGTTTCGCCGCTCAGCTTTTCAAATGGGGTGGGACATCCGCAGGGATACCGGTTTGCTTTTCGCGAGAAAACGAAAATCTGTTCACGGCCTGTCTCGGCCCGGCCTCGCCTGGCCAAACCGCGACCCTTGCGCTTACGGCCTGATTGAGGCTAGTTTGCACCCGTGAGCACGCTCGCCGAAATCGAAGAAGCCGTGGCAAAATTGCCGACCGAACAGTTTTCCGAACTCTTACGGAAAATGCAGGAGCGCGATGCCGAGACTTGGGATCGCGAGATGGAAGAAGACGCGAAGTCCGGGCGGCTCGATGCGCTCCACGCACGACTCGAACAGGAGAACGCCGGCGAACCCGAAGTGCCGCTCGATGATTTCCTCGACCAAGGCAAGTTTCCGCAAGCGCTTTGAAAAGCTGCCGCCGGCCATTCGTCGGGCGGCGATCGAGAGTTACCGCTCGTGGCAGCGCGATCCGTGGGAACCGTCGCTGCACTTCAAGAAAGTAGGCGATTACTGGTCGGTGCGGGTGGGTGATGGATTCCGCGCGCTCGCCACGAGGAGCGGGGAGCGCGTCACCTGGTTCTGGATCGGCCCGCACGACGAGTATCTGCGCATGATCCGCAGTTGAACGGTCGGCGGCTTCCAGCGCGGCGAAGTAGGCGGCGCGACCGGCGTCGGTGTCGGGTTCGAGAATGACGCGGGGGAAGTCGAGCCGGCGGAGCAGTTCGCGGAGGAAGGCGCTGGCGACGATGGCGGCTTACATCGACCTGAACCCCGTCCGGGCCGACATCGTGAGTGATCCCAAGGACTATCGCTGGTGCGGCTACGGAGCGGCCGTGGCCGGAGTGAAAGCGGAGCGCACCGGGCTGGGCATCGTCGCCGGGGCGGCGCGGGTTCCAAGCGGAGGAAGTGAACGCGGTGCTGGCGGCGAAAGGTCGGCTCGCCCACTGGCAACTGCTGCGTTGTCGGGTGCGTTACTTTGCCGATGGCCTGGCGCTGGGAACGAAGTCTTTCGGGAACGAAGTCTTCGCCGCGCGGCGCGAACATTTCGGACCGAAACGCGCCAGCGGAGCGCGCGATCTGCGCGTGCGCGCCGTGGGCTAGCTCCGTAGCTCCCGCGAGTTTTCCTGCGGCGAACCGAGAGGGACGGCGGGTGGACGCAGCGGAAACGGATTCCCGAAGCGCGCCGCTCTTGCGTGGGTGGGCGCGGTGTTTGTAGATTCCGCGCCTATGTCCACCATCGAAAAACACGCCTTCCAGGCCGAGATCGCGCAGTTGCTCGATCTCGTCATCCACTCTCTTTACACCGACAAGGAAATCTTTGTCCGCGAGCTGATCTCGAACGCCGCCGACGCGACGGAGAAGCTGAAGTTTCTCCAGACCTCGGGCGCGGAGATCTTTGAGCCGGACGCGGCGCTCAGGATCAGCGTGGCGACGGACGACCAGGCGAAGACGATCACTTTCACCGACGCCGGGCTCGGCATGACCCACGGGGAGCTGATCGACAACCTCGGCACGATTGCGCATTCGGGGTCGAAGGTCTTTCTCGAACAGCTCAAGGCGAGCAAGGAGGACGCGCAGCTCATCGGGCAGTTTGGCGTGGGGTTTTATGCGGCGTTCATGGCCGCGGAAAAGGTCACGGTTTTCACGCGGTCGTATCTGCCGGGCGAGACCGGCTGGCTGTGGACGAGCGACGGACGCACGGGCTACGAGATCGAGCCGGCGGGCGAGCTTGCGCGCGGGACGAAGATCGTGCTGCAGCTCCGCGACACGGAGTTTGCCACGGCCTCGCGCATCGAGCAGATCATCCGGCACTACTCGAATTTCGTGCAGTTCCCGATCGAGCTGAACGGCACCGCGGTGAACACCGTGCAGGCGCTCTGGACGAAGAACAAAAGCGAGATCACCGACGAGGAATACGCGGACTTTTACAAATACGTGGGCCACGACTCCGAGGCGCCGCAGTATCGGCTGCACTATTCCACTGATGCGCCCCTGAGCCTCCGCGCGCTCCTTTTTGTCCCGCCGAAAAGCTACGAGCAACTGACGATGACGCGCAGCGAGAGCGAGGTGAATCTCTACTGCAAAAAGGTGCTCATTCAGCCGAAGGCCAAGGCGCTCTTTCCCGAGTGGCTGCGCTTCCTGAAAGGCGTGGTGGATAGCGAGGACATCCCGCTGAACATCTCGCGCGAGACCATGCAGGACTCCGCGCTGCTGCGGAAAATCAACGAGGTGCTGACCAAGCGCGTGCTCAAGTGGCTCGACGAGGAAGCCAAGGCCGACCCGGAGAAATACGACAAGTTTTTCACTGAGCACGGGCACTGCATCAAGGAAGGCGTGGCCAATGACTACTCGCACCGTGAGGCGCTGGCGAAGCTGCTGCGCGCGGAGTCGTCCTTCACCGAAAAGGGCAAAACGACCTCGCTGCCGGACTACGTGACGCGCATGCCGGAGGCGCAAAAAGAGATCTACTATCTGCTCGCGCCGAACCGCGAGGCGGCGGAGGCCAGCCCGTATTTCGAGATCTTCCGGGAGAAGAAGTTCGAGGTGCTGTTTCTGTATGCGCCGCAGGATGAGTTCGTCATGGAGAACCTGCGGGAGTTCGACAAAAAGCGGCTCATCGCCGCGGAAAAGACCGACCTCAAGCTCGACGAGGAAAAGACTCACGCGCTCGACAAGGACACGGCGCGGATGCTGGCGAACTTCATCAAGGAGCGGCTCACCGAGCGCGTGGGCGAGGTGCGCGTTTCGCACCGGCTCACCGGCAGCCCCGCGGTGGTGGTGGACAGCGACGCGCACCTGACCTCCAGCATGCGCCGTGTGATGAAGATGATGAACCGCGAAGGCGGCCCCAGCCTCGACGCGAAACCCGACCTCGAGATCAACCCGGACCACCCGATGCTCGTGCAGCTCGAAAAAATCCGTCACACCGACGCCGCGCTCGCTGGCGAGGTCGGCGAGCAGATTTTCGACAACGCCCTCGTCGCCGCCGGCTTGCTCGACGACCCGCGCACCATGCTCGCGCGGATGAACTCCCTGCTCGAAAAGCTGCTCAACAAATAGGCGCAACCCGCCGACTTCCTCCCCAAAGGAGGCGTTGACACCTTTCCGCTCGCCCGCCAGTTTCGTGCCCTGCGCTCCCAAAACGGAGGGTGGAAAACCCACAACCCTAAACTAACTATCATTATGAAATTCAATTACCTGTTGGCCCTCGCAGCCGTTGCCGCCCTCGGCTTTACCGCCTGCGATTCCAAGACCGCCAGCGATGCCAAGGCTGAGATCGAGAAGAAAGGTGACGAGGCCGCCGCTGCCACCACCACCAAGATCGACGACGCGGCCGCTGCCGCGAAGGACAAGGCTCCCGCCGCCGCCGGTGCGATCGATTCCGTAGCCGGAGCCGCCAAGGACGCCGCTGCCAAGGGCACCGACGCCGCCGCCGCCGCTGGCAAGGCCGCCGTGGACAAGGTCGCGCCCGCTGCGCCCGCGCCCGCCGCGCCCGCGCCCGAAGCGCCGAAGGCTCCGTAATCCACAATCGCAAATTCATCAGCCCCGGCTTCCTCGTGAAGCCGGGGCTTTTTTGCGCCGGCCATGATCGCCTGCACCCACACTTTCACCACCGCCACCCGCGGTCAGGGCACCTACGAGATCACCGATGAAGTCGCGCGCTTGGTCCGCGAGAGCGGCATCGAGACCGGGACGGTCACGGTCTTTGTCCAGCACACCAGCGCCTCGCTGGTCATCTACGAAAACGCCGATCCCTCCGCGCGCACCGACCTCCACGCTTTCTTCCGCCGCCTCTGCCCGGAGGACGAGGACTACTTCACCCACACCGCCGAGGGCCCCGACGACATGCCGTCGCACCTCCGCATGGCCCTCACCCGCACCAGCGAAGTGGTCCCCATCGCCCACGGCCGCCTGCAACTTGGCACCTGGCAGGGCCTTTTCCTTTTCGAGCACCGCCGCGCGCCGCATCGGCGGACGGTGGTGGTGACGGTCCTCGGCGTCTAGACCTACGTGCCGGGCAGGACGCCGCGGCGCTCGACTGGCGGCGGAGTCATCGGGTTGGGTGAAAAGGGGCCGGGCTTCAGCGGGAAAAAGCCGGGATCGACCGGGGGCGGAACCGGGACACCGGGGAGCGCGGTGGGGACGTCGAGGAGGATTGGTTTCGGGCGGGGCGTGCTGGCGGGGCGCTCGGGGCGCTCGGGGCGCGGGGTGTGCCGTCCCGAGGCGATGTCCGATGCCGGCGGGCCGTCGTCCCGTTTCACGAGGAGGACCAAGGCCAGCGCGGCAGCACCGACGAGCGCGATGGTCAGGCCGACCCAGAGACCTTCGAGGTTGTGCTTGGTCCGGCGGCGGCGCCGGCGGCGCGGGCTGGGGGCGTCTGCGATTTCCTCTTCCGGAGCGGCCACACGGTCGGCCGCTTCCGCAGGCACCGCTGGCGCGGTCGTGGTCTCCAGACGTGCCGTCGGCGGTTCCTCCGCGGGCTCGCGGTAAGCAGGATCGCGGAACCCCAGGGCGGGCGCGATGCCGGTGGGAAGGGGGCTCGCGGGCAGGTGGACGGTGGCTTCCGGCGGCCGCGGGCGGGGCAGGAGCTGGGCGTGCTGCCGATTGCTCCACGGGACCGTGACGCCCGTGGGCAGCTCGTAGTGAATCGTGGTCCAATCCCAGACCTCCTGGATCTTCTTCCGGTAACTTTCGAACTTCTCCGGCGGCACGGCATCCACCGTCGTCCGGAACGAAAAGTGGACGGTGCAGCGTCCCGGCTGCGGGGTGGTGGTGCAGGAAAGCTGGAAGGGAAAGCCCGGGCTCTTGCGCGCGGTGACCGCACCGCGCTGGATCGACGGAGACTCGATGACGATGCGGTGCTCGACGCGGCAGGGATGGGCGACGGCGAGCGGGTGGATGCGGCGGATCGTATTGGGCGCGGCGAGGAGCGAGCGGATGACGCCGGTCGAAAAAGTGAAGACCGCCGTTTCCTGATTCGGACCCGGAACGAGCAGATGCGCCCCGTCGAAAATCTCGCCGAGCAAAAACTCATTGCGCTCTCGATCGTCGCGCCATTCGAGCGCGCCCACGCGCTCGAGGTGGGGAAAGGCCGCCCGGTAGTGATTCAGACGCTCGCGGGTCACGGCTTCCGCGCCCTCGAGGGCAAACCTTCGGCGCAGCGCATCGGCCTCGCGTCCGCGGGTGGTCAGGAGCACGCGCAGGGTCGAGACGCCGAACGCCGTATCGACGAAAAAGGTTTCGTGCAGGTCCGTCACATCGCGCGTGTCGGGCCAAGGAGGCTGATCCACTAACTCGGTTGCCTCGGGCGCGATGGGCAGCCCGCGGCGGAAGTCCGGCACGGACCGCGCCAGCGCCCCGCCGCCCTGCTGGGTGAGGGTGGTGTCGACCCAGCGACGCTTGCCATCGATCTCGTATTCCACGATCGCGTGGTTAAAGGCGTCCGGCATCGGGAGCAGATCGCCCACCGCCTGACGCTGCCCGGTGTTCACGAGCACCGTCCGCGCCGGGATGCCGAGCTGGCGGAGCAGATGCGTGGCGAGAAAGGACTTGTCTTTGCAGTCGCCAAACCGCCGCCGCAGCACCGTCGCCGGAGCCGCCGGAAGCTGCCCACCCAGACCGGTATCCACGCTCAGGTAGCGGATTTCGTCCTGGATGAAAGTGAGCGCCCGCGAGCCGCGCTCGACCGGGGTCGCGGCGGCGGCGGCGATTTCATCGGCCAGACGGAGCAGCTCCGGGCTGTCGAACTGCTCGGTCCACGCCGCCATCGTGCCAGCGGCGACCTCGCCCCAGGACGCGATGTCGGAAACCTGCAACCAGCGCTCCAGGCGCAGCCAGCCGGGGACGCCCGGCTCCGGTTCGATCACCGGCGCGTCATCCACGCTCCACGTCCAAATCGTCTCTCCCCCGACTTCCTGGACGCTCGGCGCGAAATCATCCGCGGAGCTTTTCCACCGCATCGCCTCCGAGGTGGGAAAGCGCACCTCCAGTCGGAAGCGGTGCAGCGGCAGATGCGCGGGCACGCGCGCGTGGAGCCAGTAGCGCTCCGGCAGAAGCCGTGGCGTGGTGCGGATGGAATAGCTCACGTCCACGATGTCGCCCACGCGCACATCCTCGAGGAGCACCATGGCCGTGAGCCAGCCATCGATCACCAGACGGTCCAGACTTTCTTCGCGCTGGAGCAGCCGGATCGCCTCGGGCCGAGCGTGATCCCGCGCGGTGCCGCCACGCCGCACGATCAGCGCGTGAATCGTCAACTGCTCCACCTGGGGGTCAAAACTCCGCTTCCACTGCGCGGCGTGATGCACCTCCTGCATCGTGTCGAGCCGGTAGACCAGCCGCTCGTAATTCTCCCGCCGCGCGGCGTGGTGCCGGCTGTCAATGAGCAGGATCGCATTGGTGCCCGCGCCGGCCTCGGCCGCAGGTGCCGCCGCCGCGCACGGGCTCACCCACTCCGCGGGCGGAGCCACGGTTACGCGTTCGCGAAAGGACGGGGGAACAAGGTTTTCTGCGCTCATTCAGTGGTTCGGAGGTGGACACGGAATACCTTTTCACCGCCGCTGACGAGCGCCTTTTGGCGGCGGGAGGCGGGCACGGGAGAAGGGTGCGGAACGGCATCTCTCCGGGTTTCGTGACGGACGCGCGAGGCGCAGCCATTCCTCATCAGCCTGTGCGTTCGGTGACTTGTGCGCTCCGCCATGCCCTCTACCGTCCACTCCCATGAGCCCGACGAACAACCCTTCATCGAGTCGCGGCTGGTGCTCCCGATGACCGGGGAACCACGAGGCTCGATGGCTGATCGCCGCGCGATGAAACCCCGCCTTTACCGCCTCGGACGCGCGGTGCTGGCGGGCTACGCCGGTGTTCTGCTCCTCGTGGCCGGATGCCAGACGCAGATTCTCTATCAACCCCGGCGCGCCTCCGAGGCGGCGCTTATCGCCGCCGCGCGGGCGCGTGGCCTCGAACCGTGGCGCGACGCGCAGGGCCGGCTCATCGGCTGGGTGCGCCCGAATCCGCGCGGAGATCGAGGCGCTGGAAATTCTTTTCCGCGCTCGACGGCAGCCGCAGGCAGCTCGACGCGGAGTAGGAGCGATCGTCTCCGTGCTCGTCTTGACGGGCCACGATGCGGGACTAGGCTGGTGAAATGAAATCGTGGTCTCTCCTCCTGCTGCTAGCTTTTACATCGTCGGCATTTGCGAGGCTCGGAGAGACGCTCCAGCAATGCCAAGCTCGCTACGGCGCACCAGTGCAAATCCAGATGCCAACCGTGATTTTCCGCAAAGAAAAATGGTCTGTCAGCGTCACCTTTTTTCAAGGTAAAGCCGACTCGATCTCTTACATTAAGATCCCTGATCAAGATGACCGTTTTGCGTTCACCGAGAATGAGGTGGAAGCTTTTATGAAATCGAACTTCGGAGAGCGAGATTACAATAGTGTGCCCGCTCCCAGAGGCAAAGGGCAGCACTGGTTGACCAAAGATAACCAAATCTTCTCCACGCTCTACGACGGCGTCTTGATTTTCAGAACGAGAGCTGCGGTTGAGCGGTCGGTCGCTGCCGATAAAGCGAAAGCGGATCAATCGCTGAAAGGATTTTAGAGAGCCAGCGGAGCGGAGGATCAGCTCGAAAACAGGCTCAGCGGATCACTTTGGACGCTGGCGCACTTTGGCGGAACTGTTTGAGCTTTTGTTTGAGTTTGGCCTTTTCTGAGAGGCTGAAAACCTCCTAACCCTCTGTGGGAGAGGGGGAGGTGGCTGGAGCCGGAATCGAACCGGCGACACGAGGTTTTTCAGACCTCTGCTCTACCAACTGAGCTATCCAGCCATTCCCACCAACGAGTCTGCGGAAGTTGCGATGACGAAATCATCCCGACCGCAGCGAAGGGCAGTCACTATGTCCGCATCTTTTTGATCGGCAAGGAAATTTGGGGTTCATGCGGGCGGCCACGTTTTTCGCGGCCGGTTGGTGCCTCGCGATGTTCCGGGACAACAGGGCGCGGGCGTGGTGGAAAGGACGAGGCAGACCGGCGCGGTGGTCGGGAATCTGCGGAATTGCACTCGGCACGTCGCTCCCTAAGCTGCGCGCCGAATGAGAAGCATGACCGGCTATGGCCGGGGACAATCCACCCATAATGGCGCGAAGTTTAGCGTCGAACTGAACTCGGTGAACCGGAAGCAGAGCGACGTGGTGGTCGCGCTGCCCCGCGAGCTCACGGAGCTGGAGCCGCGGGTGCGCGATGTGATCAATGCGGAGGTTTCGCGCGGGCGGCTGAATGTGGTGGTGGCGTGTCACCAGAGCGCTTCGTCGGCGCAAAATCTGGCGCTGGATGCCGGGCTGGCGCGCACCTACTACCGGGCGATGCTCGCTTTGCAGAAGGATCTGAAGGCGGCGGGCGAGGTCAGCATCGAGACGGTGTTGCGCGCGCCGGGCGTACTGCGGCTGCCGGAGCAGCAGTTTTCCGCGGACGAGGCCTGGCCGCACGTGGAGGCGGCGTTGAAGGCGGCGCTGGGCGATCTGGTCAAGATGCGGGAGGTGGAGGGAAAGCATTTGGCGAAGGATCTGATCAAGCGCGTGAAGCTGGTGCGGGATGCGGTGCGGAAGATCAAGGCGCTGCAGCCGGCGGTGGTGAAGAAGTACCGGCAGGCGCTGCACGACCGCATCGCGCGGGCCGGGGTGGACTTGCCATTGGATGACGAGCGGCTGACGAAAGAGGTGATTTTTTTCGCGGAGAAGAGCGACACGGCGGAGGAGCTGACGCGGCTGGAGAGTCATTTCGTGCAGTTCGCGCATCATTTGCGGAAGCAGGAGCCGGTGGGGCGCACGCTGGAGTTTATGTGCCAGGAGATCGGGCGGGAATTCAACACGCTCGGGGCGAAGGCGAATGACGTGGAGATTTCGCAGCACGTGGTGCTCTGCAAGGCGGAGATGGAGAAAATCCGGGAGCAGATCCAGAACATCGAATGAAGCTGGAGTTTCGCCGCCGCGGGATTTTGTTCGTCGTCTCCGCGCCGTCGGGTGCGGGAAAAAGCACGCTGCTCAACGCGCTGCGGCCGGGTGCGGATTTTGTGTATTCAGTTTCCTGCACGACGCGGGTGCCGCGGCCAGGGGAGATCGACGGCGAGGACTACCATTTTCTCTCGGCGGAGGATTTCGCGCGCAAGCTGGCGGCGGCCGAGTTTCTCGAATCCGCGGAGGTGCATGGCAATCACTACGGCACGCTGCGCGCGGTGGTGAGTGAACAACTGGCCGCGGGAGTGGATGTGCTGATCGACATCGATGTGCAGGGCGCACGGCAGATTCGCGGCGACGCGCGCACCGACATTCGCGCGTCGATCGCGGACATCTTCATCATGCCGCCGAGTCTCGATGAGTTGCGGCATCGTCTCGTGAAACGCGGGACGGAGACTCCGGAGCAAATCGAGGTGCGACTGACGAATGCGGCGACCGAGATGGAAGCGTGGCGCGACTACCGCTACACGCTGGTCAGCGGGTCGGTGGAGGAGGACTTGCAGAAGTTCCGCGCGATCATGCGCGCGGAGCGGTATCTCAGCCGGAGGATGATCCTCGCGTGACCGCGCCCGTCGTCATCGTCGGCGTCACGGGCTCGATCGCGGCCTACAAGGCGGCGGACCTCGTGAGCAAGCTGGTGAAGCGCGGGTGCGAGGTGCATGTGGTGATGACGCACGGCGCGCAGGAATTCATCACGCCGCTGACCATGCAGACGCTCTCGAAGAATGCGGTGGTGACGAGCGTCTTCGCTGGCTCCCACGGCTGGAAGCCGGGGCACATCGACCTCGCGGATCGCGCGCAACTGCTGCTCGTCGCGCCGGCCACGGCGAACGTCATCGCGGAACTCGCGCACGGACTCGCGGCGAATCCGATTGGCGAGATCGCGCTCGCCACGCTCGCGCCGGTGCTCATCGCGCCAGCGATGAACGGGAAGATGTGGGCGCACGCCGCGACGCAGCAAAACGTGGCGCTGCTGAAGTCGCGCGGCGTGGAATTCATCGGTCCCGAGGAAGGCATGCTCGCGTGCGGATACGAGGGTCTTGGACGTTTGTGGAGCGTCGAGGACATCGTCGAGCGCGCTGCGCAAATCATCGCCGCGAGGAAGTAGCGCGGATTTTTTCGCGCGGCGCGCGCGGGAAAGTTTTCGCGCTGCGGGGCGCGCGGATTTTTTCGCCACCGCCGCGCAAGCCGCATGAACACAGGCTTCGCGGGCGACGGGAAGTTTGCCATCGCGCGGCGCGCGAGCGCGGTATCCGCGTTGGAATTTGCGCCCGGCGCAAAAAATTCCGACGCGCGCGGCAAAAATCCGTTGACGATTTTGCGCAACATCACTAACCACTCCAAGCACTCCGAGTGATGAACAAATCCACCCGCTCCATACAATTTCCTGTGAACCGCTACTGCGGATTGAAAGGGGGGATTTTAAATGGCAATTAAGAAAACTCCTGCAAAAAAAGCCGCTGCCAAGGCAGCCCCGGCCAAGAAAGCACCAGCCAAGAAATTGGCGGCGAAGAAGCCTGCGGCCAAGAAAGCTGCACCGGCCAAGAAAGCTGTGCCAGCCAAGAAAGCTGCACCGGTCAAGAAAGCGGCTCCTGCTAAGAAAGCAGTCAAGAAGAAGTAAGTAGCGGTCCCCGTTACGATCAACAAGTGGGAGGAGAATTCGTTTCTCCTCCCACTTTTTTTGTAGAAAATCCCCGCCCTTCATTACCCGCCAATGCCCACCCACCCTTATCTCCAAGCCGCCATCGCCGCCGCCCGCTCCGCCGGTGCGCTGCTCCGCGAGCACTTCGGCCAGACCCTCGAGGTGAATGAATTTCACGCCCACGACATCAAGCTCGACCTCGACGTGCGCGCGCAGGATCTCATCACCGCGCAGCTCCTCGCGCAGTTCCCCGATCACGCCATCTACGGCGAGGAAGGCCTCGCGGGAAACCAGGCGAGCGACTTCCAGTGGATCGTCGATCCCATCGACGGGACGGTGAATTTCTTCTACGGCATCCCGCATTTCTGCATCTCCATCGCGCTGCGTGAGCGCGGCGAGATCATCGTCGGCGTCATTTACGATCCGATGCGCGACGAGCTCTGGGCCGTGGAACGCGGCGGCGTGGCGACGCTGAATGGCCAGCCCATCGCCGTGAGCACGCGCACGCAGCTCGCGGATGCGACCCTCTCGGTCGGCTTCTCGAAATCGAAGACCACGATCTCGGCGGGGCTGCCGCTGCTGGAAAAGTACGTCATGCGCGCGCGCAAGTGCCGCCTCATGGGCAGCGCCGCGCTCGATCTCGCGTACGTCGCCTGCGGACGGCTGGATGCTTACATCGAGCAGAGCGTCAGCCTGTGGGATGTCGCCGCGGGCAAGCTGCTCGTCGAAGCGGCCGGCGGTCAGTTCGAGATGACGCCGCGCGAGGACAACCCGGACAAGATTTCCGTTGTCGCGTCGAGTGGACGCATCGACCTCGAACTATGAATCTCACCGGCATCGGCTACGACGTGCATCGCTTCGGGGAAAACCGCGCGCTCATCCTCGGCGGCGTGGAAATCCCGCACACCCACGGACTCGAGGGGCACAGCGATGCGGATGTGCTCGTGCATGCCATCGCCGACGCGGTGCTCGGCGCGATCGGCGAGCGCGACATCGGCCACCATTTTCCGAACAGCGACGAATCCATCCGCGGCATCAGCAGCCTGGAGATTTTGCGCAAGGCCGGCGCGCTCGTCGGGGAAAAAGGCGGGCGCGTGATCAACATCGACGCCACGCTCATCGCCGAGGAGCCAAAGATCGGGCCGCATGTCGCGCAGATGCGCGAGAACCTCGCGGCGGCACTGAAGATTCCTGTCGCCCGCGTCGGGGTGAAAGCGACGACGAATGAGCGGATGGGTTTTCTCGGGCGCGGCGAGGGAATCGCGGCGATGGCGGTCGCCAGCATACTGCTGCCCGACTAGAAAATCGCGATGCGCCGCCTGCTGTTCCTCCCTTTGCTCGCGCTCCGCCTGCACGCGGCGGAGCCGGTGACGATCCCGCCGATCCAGTTCACGCATCGCACGCTGGCCAACGGCCTCGCAGTCTATGCCGCGCAGGATCACTCCACGCCGACGGTGGCGATCAATGTGTGGTATCACGTCGGCTCGAAGGACGACCCCGCGGGGCGCAGCGGGTTCGCGCATCTTTTCGAGCACATCATGTTCAAGGGGACGAAGCGCACGAAGCCGGAGACGATTGACCGGCTGACCGAAGACGTGGGCGGTTTCAACAACGCCTACACCGCGGACGACGTGACGGTTTACCACGAGGTCGTGCCGTCGAATCATCTCGAGCGGCTGCTCTGGGCGGAGGCGGACCGGATGGCGGGGCTGACCGTGGATGAAAAGAACTTCCGCTCCGAGCGCGAGGTGGTGAAACAGGAGTATCTGCAGCGCGTCGAGGCCGAGCCGTATGGGCAGTTCGGCGAGGAGATCATCAAGAAGTCGTTCGCCGAGCATCCCTACAAGCGCCCGACCATCGGCAACATCCCCGAACTGAACGCCGCGACCATCGCCGACGTGCGCGCTTTTCACGCGGCCTATTACCGGCCGGACAACGCGACGCTCGTGGTGGTCGGCGATTTTGAGCAGGCGCAGTTCGATGCGTGGGTGGACAAATACTTCGCGCCCGTGCCGAAACCCGCGACGCCGGTGCCGCGCGTGACGGTGAAGGAACCGGCGCGCACAAAGGAGCAGCGGCTCGTGCAGTATTCCGCGAGCGTGCCGCTGCCCGCCGTGGCGGTGACGTATCTCGGCCCGGCGGCGCGGAGTGAGGACGCGGCGGCGCTGGAGGTGGCGCAGGAGATTTTGGCGGGCGGCGAATCCTCGCGGCTTTACCAGCGGCTCGTTTATGAGACGCAGCTCGCGCAGAGCGTGCACTTTACCGCGGACCTGCGGGAAGACGTGGGGCTGATGCTGTTTGAGATCGTGCTCGCGAGCGGGAAGAGCGTGGCCGCAGCGGAGAAGGTGCTGTTTGACGAGATCGGGAAAATCAGCGCGAAGCCGGTGACCGCCGCCGAGTTGGCCAAGGCGAAGAACCGGCTGATGACGGCGCGGCTGCTGGAACGTGAGACCTGCGAGGGAAAAGCCGCGGCGCTGGCGCAGGCGGCGGTCGTGCTCGGCGACGCCGCGCGGGTGAACACGGAACTCGGGCGTTTGCAGGCAGTGTCCGCGCCCGACGTGCAGCGGGTGCTGCGGGGGATTTTCACGGAGCAAAACCGGCTGGTGCTGGAGTACCTGCCGGAGGCGATGAAGGGGAAAAAATGACGAATGAGGAATGTCGCATGACGAGTGAATTCCGAAACACGAATGGAACGACGGGCGCGGCGCGTCCGGGCGTTTGGGCTTCGTCATTCTTTCGTCATGCGACATTCCTCATTCGTCATTTTCCCCCGCCCCCCGCCTCCGCCCGCGGAAAAGTTGCGGGTCCTTCGACTGCGCTGCGCAAAGCCTCCGCTGCGCTCAGGATGACGGGTTTATTGGGGGCGCTGCTGATGATGTTGGGAGCGTTGGCGCATGCGCAGGAGAATTTGGAAAATCCGCCGCTGCCGGGCGAGCCACGGACGGCGAAGCTGCCCGAGCCGGTGGAGACGACGCTGGCGAACGGGCTGCGGGTGATCGTGGTCGAGCGGCCCGGTTTGCCGCTCCTCGCGGCGCAGCTCGTGGTGAAGAGCGGCGGCGAGGTCGATCCGGCGGAGGGCGCGGGGGCGATGGAGATGCTCGCGACGCTGCTCATGCGCGGCGCGGGGAAACGCGGCGCGCCGCAACTCGCGCAGGCCATCGAGGCGCTCGGCGGGTCGATTGCGACGGGTGCGGGGTGGGACGCGACGACGGCGAAGCTGACCGTCATGACGACGCAGGCCGAGCCGGCGCTGGGGATTTTGCGCGACGTGGTGCGGCGGCCCGCGCTGGCGGCGACGGAGGTCGAGCGGCTGCGGGCGGAAACGCTCGATGAGTTGCGCGTGAAAATGGAGGAGCCGGGCGTGCTCGCGAAGGCCGCGGCGGCGCGGGTGATTTTCGGCGACGGACCCTACGGGCACCTGCTCGGCGGCACGCCGAAAAGCGTGGCGCGTCTCAGCCGCACCCAGCTCGCGAAGCTGCACGCGACTTATTTCCGCCCGGACAACGCGGTGCTCATCTTCGTTGGCAGCGTCACGGCGCAGCAGGGCCAAGCATGGGCCGCGGAGTTTTTCGGCGATTGGAAAAATCCCGCCGTCCCGCTGCCTGCGCCGTCGGCGAGCGCGCCGCCCGCGCCGCCGCGCGTGGTCATCATCGACATGCCGAACGCCGGCCAGGCCGCGGTCGTGGTGGGCAAAGCGGCCGTCGCGCGGAAGGCGGCGGATTATTTCCCCGGCCTCGTGGCCAGCTCCGTCCTGGGCGGCGGCTATAGCGCGCGGCTGAACGCGGAGATTCGCGTGAAGCGGGGCCTGACCTACGGCGCTGCGAGCGATCTCGGCGCGCGGCGTGCGGGCGGCGCGTTCATCGCTGCGGCGCAGACGAAAAACTCCGCCGGGCCGGAAGTCGCCACGCTGATGCGCGCCGAGCTGGACCGCCTCGGCGCGGAGCCGGTGCCCGCCGCCGAACTGACCCCGCGCACGAGCACGCTGACCGGTGCGTTCGACCGTTCGCTGGAGACGAACGAGGGCATCGCCACGCGCCTCGCGAGCCTCGCGGCGCTGGATCTGCCGCTCGGCACGCTGGCCACTTTCACCGCCGACGTGCGCGCGGTGCCCGCCGCCGCCGTGCAGAAATTCGCGCGCGAACATCTGCGCGGCGGGGCGACCAGCGTGGTCATCGCCGGTCACGCGGAGAGTTTCCGCGCCACGCTCGGCGAGGCTTTTAAGGACGCGGAGATCATTCCGCAAAAGGCGCTCGATCTCGATGCCACCAGCCTCCGCGCGGCGGCGAAAGACGCCAAAGGGAAGGCGGAAATCCGTTGAGCGAATGTCCGCGCGGTGGTGTCTCAGCGGTTCCCTTGAAAGCCACCACCGCCAAAATCGCGCGCCCACCTCGCCGGGACACACCGTTTCCCCGACCGCGAACGTTGCCGCATCGCGGGCCGACGAGCATGGAAGCTGCATGAATTTTTTTGACGCACGGATGACGAGGGGCGACAAAGCGCCGCTTCATTTCCCCCGTCCCATCCGGACGCCTTACCGCCCACCCTGCCCATGAAAAAGAAACGCCCCGCCATCCTCGCGCAATCCATCGGCGCGCTCCTCGCCCTCTCCGCGCTCACGCCCCTCGCGCCCGCGAACCAGACCTGGGACGGCGGCGGAGCGGATGATTTTTGGAACACCAGCGCCAACTGGGGTCTGGATATGCTGCCGAATTTTAACAGCGCGCTGACTTTCGGCGGGGTGCTGCGGCTGACGCCGGTCAACAGTACCCAAGCCAGTGTCGCGGGCCTCACCTTCAACGCCTCGGCGGGTGCCTTTACCCTGACGGGCAGCGGCCCGGGCGACAGCATCACGCTGGGTGGCGACATCACGAACAACTCGACCAGCGACGCGCAGACGATCTCCTTCGCCACGATCACGCTCACCGGAAACCGGAATCTCAACGCGAACACGAATACGCTGACCGTGAATTCCGACATCGTCCTCGGGGGGAACACGCTCACGGCGGTGGCGACGAATGACATCACGCTCAACGGGGCGATCACCGGCACCGGCGGGTTGGTGAAAAACGACGCGGGCACGCTTTTTCTCGGCGGCGCGAATTCCTACAGCGGCACGACGACGTTGAGTGACGGGCAATTGGTCGCGCAAATCTCGAGCGCGCTGAGCCCGAATTCGACCTTCGTCATCCAGGGCAGCAGCACGCTTGATGTCGCCGGCAATGACCCCACCATCGGCGGATTGAACGACGGCGGCTCCACCTCGGGCCGGGTCGTGAATAGCGGCGCGGGGTTGGCGACGTTGACGATCGGCAATGGCAACGCTGCGGGCAGCTTCGGGGGCACGATCGAAAATTTCGGCGGCCCGCTGGCTATCCGCAAGATCGGCACGGGCACGCAGACTTTCTCGAACAACAACACCTACAGCGGCGAGACGATCGTGGATGCCGGGCGGCTGGAAATCACGGGCAGCGTGGGCAGCACCGTCGTGACGGTGAACGGCGGCACTCTGCTCGTCGGGAAAAGCGGCGCGCTGCCGGGCGTGCCGGCGGTGAGTGTCACGGGCGGCGGGTTTGAATACCACGCGAGCACAAATACGCCGCTCGCCCTGAGCGATCTGACTTTGACCAGCGGGCCGGGGACGACCATCGGCGGCTCGATCGGAGCCACGACCACCGGCGCGCAGATCCAGGTCGCGGGGTCGGTTGCCCCGACTGTTGGTCTGGTGAAAGTGAATGTCTTCGCGGTGCCGGGCGTCGCCACCGGGGCCACGGGCACCTACACGCTCTTGAGCGCGGGCGCGGGCAGCACGCTGAACACGGATGCCACTTACTCGTTGGGCACGATCCTCAACCCGACGAATTTCACCGTCGGTGCGCCAGTGGCCACGGCCACCACGCTGACCGTGCAGGTCACGGCGGTGACGCCGCTCGCGAATGCCTTCTGGGTGGGCGGCCTGGGCATCGGGCCGGGTGATTGGTCGCTCTCCACGGGCGCGGCCACAAACTGGGCCTCCGACAACACCGGCACCGCCACGCCGCTGGTCCCCGGCGCGGGGACGAACGTCTTTTTCTCCGCCGGCATCCCGGCCACGCCGACCAGCCCGGTGGGCATGAGCCTCGGCTCCAGCATGGCCATCGGCAGCCTCACGGTGAATGCCGCGACCGCGCCGGAGACGCGGACGGTGACGCTGGAGGACACCACGGGAAACACGCTGACCGTGGCCGGTGCGGGGGGCATCACGATCAATGCCGGGGCCGGGGCGGTGACGCTGAATCCCAAGATCACCGTGGGTGCGGCGCAGACGTGGACGAACAACTCGGCGAACCTTTTCACCCTCGGCGGCACCGTGAGCAATGGCGCGAACCGCCTGACCGTGGCGGGCACGGGGAACACGATTTTCACCGGGGAATTCGACAACGGCTCCGGCGGATTGACGAAGGCCGGCTCGGGGCGGCTGACGCTCACGCGCAGCACCCTGAATACCGGCGGCGCGTTGCTCACCGGGGGCGCGCTGTTTGCGGATGCCACGAACGCGTTGGGCTCCGGCACGCTGACCTTCAATTCCGCTGGCGGCACGGTGACGCTCGGGAGCAACACGCTCGGGACCACGCTGACGAACCCGATTTCCGCGCAGTCGAATTTCACCGTGGTGGCTCCCGCTGCGGGGAACCACGACTTCATCCTCGCCGGCGCGATGGACCTGAATGGCGCGACGCGGGCGATCAGCAGTCCGACCCATCAGGGTCAGATCCACTTTCAGGGCGTGATCAGCAATGGCGGTCTGACTTTCACCACTGCCGGGCTGCCGGCCGATGCCGACGCGAACAACGCCTCGTATGTCGCCTACATCCACGACGGCGCGTCGAGCCACACCTACACCGGGCTGACGACGGTCGAGGCCAAAGCGTTTCTCGTTTTGCAAAGTGCGGGCGAGAAGTTTCTCGGCGACGTGCTCATTCAGGGTAATGGCGTGGTGGACTACCTCGGTGTCTCCGACCAGATCGCGGACATCGCGACGGTGACGGTGAACAGCAGCGGAAGCAGGATTCTCGGGGGGGTGGCGTTTCAAGGGTTGGAGCTATTCAATAACAACGACACCATCGGCGCGCTCTTTGGCACCGGCACAGTCGGTCTCGGCTCGGGCACGCTGACGGTGGGCGCGGGCAACCTGACCGGCATCATCACCGACGGCGAGCGCGGCTCGGGCGGCGACTTTGTCAAAAACACCGCCGGCACCCTCACCCTCGCTGGAGCGAACAACTACACCGGCACGACCACCGTGACCGGCGGCACGCTGAACGTCACTGGCAGCCTCACGAGCACGACGGTCAACGTCACCGGCGGCACCTTCATCGCGGGCAGAACCGGCGCGGTGCCGGCGGCGGCTAATGTCACCGTCGCGACCGGCGCGGGCTTTGAATACCGCGGGGCCACGGACGCGCCGCTGGCCATTAACGCGCTGACCCTCAACAGCGGCGCGGGCACGACCATCGGCGGCTCCATCGGTGCCGGGTTCACGAGCGCGCAGATCACCGTCGCGACCGCGGTCATACCGACGGTGGGTGCGATCAGCGTCAACGTCTTCGGCATCCCCGGCCTCGGCGCGCGGACGCCGGGGACTTACACACTGCTCACCGCCGCCGCGGGCAGCACGCTGGACGTGGACACCACTTATGCGCTCGGCAATATCTTCAACGCCGCCAATTTCACCGTCAGCGCGCCGACGGCCACGGCCACGGAGATCACGGTGCAAATCGTGGCGGCGACGCCGCTCGCGAATGCCTTCTGGGTGGGCGGACTGAGCGGCAATCCGAACGACTGGGCGGCTTCCAACGGCTCGACCGCGAGCAACTGGGCCTCGGATAACATCGGCACGCCGACCCCGCTCGTTCCCGGCGCGACGACGAATGTCTTTTTCTCCGCCGGCAGCCCGGCCACGCCGACGGATCCCGGCAGCACGACGATGGGCGACAGCATGTCCATCGCCAGCCTCACGGTGAACGCGGCGGCCTCACCTGAGACGCGGGCGGTGACGCTGGCGAGCAGCGGGGGCAACACCCTGACCGTGGGTGCGGGCGGCATCACCATCCATGCCGGAGCGGGAGCCGTGACGCTGAATCCGGACATGGTGCTCGGCGCAGCCCAGACGTGGACGAACGACTCGGCGAATCCTTTCACCGCGGGCGGCGCGGTGAGTAATGGGGCCAACCTCCTGACGGTCACCGGCAGCGGGAACACCACGATCGCGGGCGCGCTCGGAAATGGGATGGGCGGATTGACGAAAACCGGCGCCGGCCGGCTCACGCTGGCTGGGAGCAATACCTACACGGGCGACACCCGGCTGCTCGGCGGCGCGCTTTTTACTGACACCGATACCGCGCTCGGCACCGGGCGGCTGGCCATCGCCGCGGCGACCACGCTGGGCAGCAACGTCAACGGCACCCAGCTGGCCAATCCGATCTCGGTCGAGGCGGATTTTTCCGTCATCGCCCCGCCGGGCGGCAACCACGACTTCATCCTCGGTGGCACGATGGACCTGAACGGCGCGACCCGCACGATCACCGGACTGACCCATCAGGGGCAGGTCCACTTTGGCGGCGTGATCAGCAATGGCGGGCTCACCTTCACCACCTCTGGCCTGCCCGCGCCGGTCAATGGCGACAATTCCTACGTCGCCTTCATCCACGACGGCACGGCCAGCCACACCTACACCGGGCTCACGACCGTGGAAAAAAACGCCTTCCTCGTCCTGCAAAGCGCGGGCGAAAAATTCCGCGGCAACATCCTCATTCAGGATCAGGGCGTCGTGGATTACCTCGGCTTCGGCAACCAGATCGCCGACACCGCCACCGTCACGGTCAACGGCTCCGGGAGCGTCATCCTCGGCGGGCTGGACTTCGCGGCGTTTGAACTGCGGAATTTCAGCGACACCATCGGCGCGCTCAACGGCAGCGCTGCCGGCACCGTCGGCCTCGGCTCCGCCACGCTCACCGTCGGCGCGGGCAATTTCAGCGGCGTCATCCGCGATGGCACGGTGGGCCTCACCGACCAGAACGACCCCGGCGGCGGCGTGGGCGGCCAGCTCGTGAAAAACACCCCCGGCACCCTCACGCTCAATGGCGCGAACACCTACACCGGCAACACGAGCATCAACAACGGCACGCTCGTGCTCAACGGCTCGCTGCAAAGTCCCATGGTGCTGGTGAACTTCGCCGGCACCCTCATGGGCACGGGCACGGCGTTTCGCGATGTGCGCAATGCCGGCGTTTTCTCGCCGGGTAACTCGACCGGCACTTTCCGCATCCGCGGCAACTACCTCCAGACCGGCGCGGGCACGATGGTCATCGAAATCTCCGGTGCCAAGGCTGGCCAGCATGACCTCGTGGCGGTGAGCGGCCAGGCGACGCTCGACGGCACACTGCGTCTGGTGCAGACCGGCGGCGGACGCCTCAAGCCGGGCGACAAAGTGACCTTCCTGACCGCGGCCGGCGGCGTCACCGGAAAATTCGCCACGGAGGAAAACGACTTCGCCTCGGACCGCACCCGCACCAAGGTCTCGAGCCAGAAGGGGGCGGACGGGAAGAAGGTGCAGACGGCGGAGACCGTCCACGACCTGACCGGCACGATCGTCGAGGCGGAGGTCGTCTATGAAAGCAATTCCGTATCCGTGGAAATGCAGCAGGGCTCCTTCGAGTTGCTCGCGCAGGAGCTGCGCTTCACGCCGAACCAGCGCGCCGTCGGCGCGATGCTCGACAAAGTGGCCCGGCGCTCCGGCAGCGACCACCAGCTCATCGACTTTCTCGACGGCGAGCCGCTCGCGAACCTCCCCGCCGACTTCGACCGCATCGCGCCGGACGAACTTCAGGCCATCTTCACCATCGGCACCTCCCAGGCCAATGCCCAGACCGCCAACCTCCAGCGTCGTTTCGAGGACATCCGCGCCGGGCGGCTCGGCTTCAGTGCCGACGGCCTTTCCGTCACCGGCCCCGCTTTCCTCAATGCCACTCCGGTCGGAGCCGAAGGTCCCGTCGGTCCGATCGCTCCCGGAGCCAAGGAAATCCGCCCACCCGAGGAGGCCGCCGCCCCGGCTGAGCAGCGCTACGGCGTGTTCATCACCGGCACCGGCGAATTTGCCAGCGTGGGCGATACCAAGCGCGCGGGCGGCTACGACCTCGCCACCGGCGGCTTCACCATCGGGGTGGATTACAAGGTCAACGATCACTTCACCGTCGGCCTGAATACCGGCTATGCCCGCACCGGCACGGACGGTTTTGGCGGCAGCCGCGTCACCGTGGACGGCGCGAAGCTCGGGGCCTACGCCACCTATTTCACCGGCGAAGGATTCTACGCCGACGCCGCGATCCAGGGCGGCTTGAACAGCTACGACACCCGCCGCAGCGCCCTCCGCGGCACCGCCAGCGGCAGCACCACCGGCGGCGAATTCAACGGCCTCCTCGCCACCGGCTTCGACTTCACCGATGAGGCGCTGCGCGTCGGTCCCATCGCCAGCTTCCAGTACACGCACGTCGGTTTCAGCGGCTACGGGGAAAGCGGCTCGCTCGCCCCGCTGCGCTACGGCTCGCAGGGCACCACCTCCATGCGCAGCGCCATCGGGATGAAAGCCTCATACGAGTTTCGCCGCGAAGGCTTGGTCATCCGCCCGGAGATCCGTGCGGCGTGGCAGCACGAGTTTGGCGACATCCACCAAGCCATCGAATCCACCCTCGCGTCGGGCGGCCCCGCCTTCACCGTGCAGGGCGCCGAGATCGGCCGCGAAAGCCTGCTCCTCGGCCTCGGCGTCGCCGTCCTCTGGAACGAGCGGACCGCCACGTATCTCTATTACGACGGCGAACTCCTCCGCTCGAACTACACCTCGAATAACGTCTCCGCGGGTGTGCGGATGTCCTTCTGACCGGAGTGCAAAACGAGCCTTCCCTTCGCGGCGTCCGGGTTTAAGAAAGGCTGCTCGCAAACTTCGTAACCACCCACCAACCCATGAAAGAAAAACAGCGCCTCTGGCTCATGTTCCCCACCAAACTCGTCACGCGTCCGGTGCTCTGGGAGTTAGGTCAGGAATTCGCCGTCGTGACCAACGTCCGCCAAGCCAGCGTGACGGAGGAGATTGGCATCGTCTCGCTTTCCCTCGAAGGCGATCGCGAGGAAATCAAGAAGTCCATCGTGTGGCTCGAAGACCTCGGCGTGAAAGTCGAGCCGGTGGAGATGAACACCATCGAAGGCTGAGCCGGTCGCCTCGCTGCGGCGTTTCGCTCTTTTGAAAAGAAGCCCGATTCCTTTCCTCCGCGCCGTCGCGAAAGCCGAGGCCGTCTCCTTTCTGCTGCTCCTCGGCGTGGCCATGCCGCTGAAGTATCTCGCGGGCTGGCCGCTCGCCGTGAAGGTCGTGGGCGCCATCCACGGCGGGCTCTTCGTGCTCTTCTGCGCGGCGCTGCTCCGCACCATGCTCGTCGCCCGCTGGCCGTTCGTGCGGGCGGTGGTCATCTTCCTCGCGTCGCTGCTGCCCTTCGGGCCGTTTGTGGTGGATCGCCGGATGGCGGGGTACGAGGACGAGTTTGATCGGGGTTTGCAGTAACGCCGTCCGCCTGCCAGCCTCGGCGGCACACTGCTTATGAAAAACTCCCCGCTGTTCCTGCTCCCGCTCGTTTTCTCCGTGCTGACCCACACCGCCTCGGCTGAGGTCGGGCTCGGCGCGAAGCCGCTCGAAGGCGCGGAGGTCATCATCGACGGCACGCGGGCGATGCTCGATGAGAAGTGGATTTACTGGGAAGGGCCGGGCTTTAAGTCCGCGCTGCCGATCAAGTGGAAGATCGTGGACGACCCGGTGGACAAAGGCACCGCGGTCATGACCGACGACCCGGTGGCGGCGGGCGGGAAGTTTGGCACGGCGGACATCGTGACGAAAAAGGAGTACCGCGATTTCCGGCTGCACATCGAGTTTCTCGTCATGAAGCCGCGCGGGAACAGCGGCGTGTATTTGCAGAACCGCTACGAAATCCAGGTGCTCGACGGCGACAAAGGCAAGCACGGCCTGGCCGCGGTGATCAACGAAGTCGCGAACCCGAAGCCCGAGGCCTACCACGGCGTGGGGAAATGGAACGCCTACGACATCGTGTTTCGCGCCGCGCGGTTTGCCGACGGCAAGATGGCCGAGAAGCCGCTGGTCTCGATGTATTTCAACGGCCAGAAAATCCACACCAACGTGACGATCAACCAGGTCTGGGGCGGTCCGAACTCCGGGCTCGATGGCGGCAACGCCGGCGGCAAAGGCATCACCGACAAACCCGGCGGGCTGAAGCTCCAGTGCGAGGGCCACGACGTGCGCTATCGCCACGCGTGGATCAAGGAGATCGACCTCGAAAAGCCGGACACGGATTTCAAGGAGTAGCGCGCCGCGCGGAAAACAGCCGCGCCCTCATCATCTCCACCTTCGCCTTTTCGATCGTGAAGCTAAATTGCGATCCCGGACCCACTGGAGATCGACAGCTATGCGCTACGAACTCATCATCTACCGGAGCCGCGCCGACGAGTGCTTCGTTGTCGAAGTCCCGGAACTGGCCGGCTGCATGGCCGACAGCGTTACCTATCAGCCAGCCGTCGCCCACGCCCAACTCGTCATCCGGCAATGGCTGGAAACAGCCCGCGAACTCGGTCGCCCCATCCCCGAGCCGCGCGGCAAGCTGGCATATGCGTGAGGAGCATGACAACAGTGGGATTCTTAGGCCGACCCTTTCTACACTTTCAAACCAACCTATGCCCGTGAAACCATTGGACTGCATTCAAAGCCTATTGAAAAGCGTCACGTCACTCCGTGAGGAGTGCTTGCATTCACCTGCGGAGAACGCTCCCAACTTTAATCTGTTCCGCATTCTTGATGTCGAAAAAAGGAGGTATCCACTCACTCTGCATTTCTGGCGCACCTGCTTACTCCAGGCGAAGCGCACGCTCAGGGCGATCTGTTTCTACGCAAGTTTCTTTCGCAATTACCAGGTCACGAAAAGCTTGCATCGTTCGATGGCTGGATTGTTTCAAAAGAATTGCCGTTTGTCGGTGGAAGATTGGATATCGTCCTCCAATCCGCGAACGCGAGTGCCATCATAGTAGTGGAAAACAAAATCGGCACAGATGACCATGCAGACCAGTTGAACGATTATCGTTCGTGGCTAAATGAGCCGCGTCGCCGATCTTTCAAGACCCGACTGTTACTCTATCTCACACCGGCAGGTGATCTTGCTAAAAACGCCCGGCGAAAAATTTACGAACCGATCTCTTACTCGGAATATATCTCTCGGTGGTTGCCGTATTGTTAAAAAAAAGTAAACCCAGCAAGGGTCAAAGAGGCAATCAAGACATACCTGCTTACAATCAGCAATCTAAACACCAATACCCTCATGAAGGATGACCTCGACGGCAGAATTCTCAACCTAATTAAGACACCTGCGGATCAAACCGCTGCCCTTAGGATTGCGCGAGTTTGCGAATCCCTAAAGGAAAAGATTCTTCAGAAAGTTTGGGACAAAGGCGAAGATTATCTGAGGAAGAAGTTGACAGACGAGAAGCTAACATACTGGTCATTAGATCGAGCCAAAGGCAGCACCCTTCAATCGCGCTATTGGATTGCACTGACTGTTAAAGGGCTTGATGAGGAAATTCCACAAGCGCAATTCTCGTTTTTTCAGTTCAATACCACGACTCTCTTCCGATGGGAGTTGGCTGTAAAATTTGACGGCTGGCGTGGAAAACACGAAAAAATCACAGCACTTCCAGAGGCGCAGAAGCTTGCCGCAGTGATGGACGGAACTTTCTCAATGCCGAAAAAGCACGGCTGGGACGGTTATTGTCTATACACCGCCGATTCAAAAGGCATCGAACGCTTCTTGGAAGATGAGATTGAGAAACTGGCTGACGTTAGCGACTTCTTCGAGGCCGGATGGAAGAAGTTTCAGGGACTTGAACCTCATTTGAAGCGATTGAATAACGTAATCCTGCGGCAAATAAGGTAATCCTTCACCTTCCGCGATTGACGGTGGCGATTCTCGCTCGATCCTTTCCATTGCAATCCGTGCTTTTCCAAGATTAGCCATGCCTGAAATTGAATGGGAGGAAGGCCGGTATCTCGAAACATTGGAAGAGATGCAGAACGAATGCCTGTCGATGCTGGGCATTCTCAGTGAGGTTGTTACCCCCTCGTAGCCAAGTAGCGGACCTGGCCACGCCGGATTTGCGCGGGGAAGCTGAGCTTCGCGGTAAGGGGCGGACGGCTTGGAGCGAGTGCGGCAGCGGGTGGACCCGGCCACCCCACGCTACTACGCCGCATGCAGCGCTTCCGGGTGATTCCGGGCCACGGCCAGCAGGCGCAAGGCGGCGCCGCTGGGTTTGCGGGTGCCGTTTTCCCACGAGATGGCGGTGACGGCCGGGACGTTGAGCAGCACGGCGAATTCGGTTTGCGTGCAGCCGAGGCCGAGGCGGATGGCGCGGATTTGCTTCGCGGGGATCGGCTTGACCGGCGGCGGCAGTTTCAGCGTGCGTTCGCGCGCCGGTTGACGTCCGGCGGCGAAGCCTTCGACGCGGGCGACGAGCGCTTCGGCATCGAAGGTGATTTCGGGGTTCTTGGTTTTGGTTTTCATCGGTTGTAGCTGGCTTTGATGGTTTCGACTGCCGCTCGCAATCGGACGAGCAGTGCGGGCGGGATGTCCGTCTGTTTCGCCTTGGTGTAGAGCATGAAGAGCACGAAGCGCCGCGCCTCCGGCAACCAGAGGTAAATCACGCGCGCCCCGGAACTCCGGCCCCGCCCAGGCAGCTTCATGCGCGCTTTGCGCAGCCCGCCCGAATGCCGGATCAAATCCCCGGCTGCCGGGTGGGCAGCCAGCTCCGCCTCGAACTGCCGCAGCGTCTCCTCATCGGCGACGCGCAGCACTTCTTCGGTGAAAGCCTCCAGCTCGACAAAACAGACAGTCATCGGAGGGGAGGATGATACATGGTATAAGCGCCGTCCAGTGCCGATCTCTTTGGGCGGGTCACCAGTCGCCACCCCGGCCAGAGCCAGCAGCGCATCGGGGTTTTCACCAAACTCCCCGGAT
>Ga0114966_10000723_pt1 | contig 31624 bp, 27 predicted proteins | sample M_130207_XF_Meta_FD_87029 | JGI IMG/M metagenome (GOLD analysis project Ga0114966, IMG submission 87029) | Freshwater microbial communities from Lake Montjoie, Canada to study carbon cycling - M_130207_XF_MetaG | ecosystem: Environmental > Aquatic > Freshwater > Lake | place: Lake Montjoie... | reverse complement strand
GTGGATTGAAGATCGGGATGCCGTTCGCCGCGAGCGCAATGGCCCCGCGCAGGAAACGGTTCTTGATCGACGCAGGCGTCTTCGCCGGCACCGGACGCAAAGGGATGCGCCAGGCGTTGTCGCCCGTGTAAGGCTGAGGCAGCGGCACCTGCTGCTGCCATGCCGTGATGCCCACCATCATGTTGTGCGCGGGCAGGCCGTCGGACTCGACGTAGAACCAGCGCGCGTCCGAGCGCGTCCGCACCTTCGGCGCGAACGGCGCAAAGACCGCCTCAAAGGACGCCCCGCCAGATGGCGCACTCGGCGTGTTCACAGCGCTCGCGGTGTTCGCCGGAACTGCGGCGGCCAACTGAATCGCGCGCGATTCCTCGGCGATGATTTCCGCTTCCGCCAGCGTGAGCGGCTGGAGCGCGGCGAATTGCGGGTCCTCGTGCCGGTGCCAGTCGTGCGCAACAACTGGCAGGATGCTGGCAATGACGAAAGTGACGAGCACAGTTGCTTTCATGCCCGCATCCTACTCCTCGTTAGATTAACCGGGCATGAATGGCATCGGCTCGCGAGGGATTTTCCGGCGGGCCATCTTCCTCCATTCATGCTCCGTTAATCCGGGTATCGCTATGGTGTCCGGATGATCGAAACCAAACTGCGTGTCTTGCGGCGGCGGTCGTGATACAAAACTTCACCAACGCAATGAGACTCCTCGTGGTCGAAGACGAACCGGACCTGCTCGCCGGCCTGGCCCGCGCGCTGCGCAAGCAGGGCTACGCCGTTGATACCGCCACGGATGGCGAGGACGGCCTCTACAAGGCGGGGGGCATCGACTACGACGCCATCGTGCTCGACGTGATGCTGCCGAAACTCGACGGCTGGGAAGTCCTTGCGCGCCTCCGCAAAACCAAGGCGACCCCTGTGCTGATGCTCACCGCGCGCGACCGCACCGCTGACCGCGTCCGTGGACTCGACACCGGCGCGGATGACTACCTGGTCAAACCCTTCGACAACGCGGAACTCTTCGCCCGGCTGCGCGCCATCATCCGGCGTCGCACCGGGCAGCCGCGCGCCACGATCGAGATCGGCGACGTGAGAATCGACACCGCCGCCCGCGCGGTCACCCGAGGGGGGGAGCTGATCACGCTCACCGCGCACCAGTACCTCGTGCTCGAATACCTCGCGCTGCATCGCGGCGAAGTCGTCACCCGCACCGAGCTTTACGAGCATCTCTTCGACGAGAACGAATCCACGCTCTCCAACATCCTCGACGTTCACGTCTTCAAATTGCGGAAGAAGCTCGGGCAGGACTTCATCGTCACGCGGCGCGGCCACGGCTATTGCATCGAATGAAGTTCTTCCACTCCATCCGCTGGCGGTTGCAACTCTGGTATGGCCTGCTGCTCATCGCAGTCTTGAGCGGATTCGGAATCACCGCTTACCAGTTCGAAAGCAGCCGGCAGTTCCGGCGACTGGACGAGGAACTGCGCCGACGACTTCCCGCCCTGGTCGAATCACAGCGCCCGGCTCCCGGCAATCGCGCGATGCGCGAGTTCAACCTCCTCCCCCGACAAGCGCCGCTTTTCGAGGACACAGGAGAAGGCTTCTACTACGTGGTGTGGTTGCGCCACAGCGAGCGCCCGGTGACACATTCTCCCGGCGCCCCGCGTGATGTACCGCAGCCGGGTGCCGATGAAACGCCCCTGCGCCAGCGCGGGAACCTGCGGGAAGTGTTTCTCTTCCCGGGGCCTGGCGATTGTGTCCTAGTGGGGCGTTCGGTCGCATCGGACAATGCCGGACTTCGGCAGCTCGCGTGGTGGCTCAGCGGCGTGGGCGGGGCGGTGCTGCTACTCGGGCTGGCAGGGGGAGCCTGGCTCGTGCAGCGCGCGTTACGGCCCATCCAGGACATCACGGCAACGGCGGAAAGAATCGCGACCGGCGACCTGACCCAGCGCATCGACGCGGCGGACACCGAGAGCGAACTCGGGCAACTCGCGGATGTGCTCAACTCGACCTTTGCGCGACTTGACTCCGCCTTCATGCAGCAAGCCCGCTTTACCGCCGACGCGGCGCATGAATTACGCACACCTGTGACCGTGATGCTGACCCATGCGCAGAACGGGCTCGACAGCGAGTGTAGTTGCGAGGAACACCGCGAAGCCTTCGAAGCCACCCAGCGCGCCGCGCAACGCATGCGCCGCCTGATCGACTCGCTCCTCGAACTCGCCCGCCTCGACGGCGGGCAGGAATCAATTCGCCGAGAGCTATTCGACCTCGGTGCGGTGGCGCGGGAGTGCATTGAGCTAGTTTCCCCGCTCGCCGAGGAACGCCGAATCGCCATCCACTGTGATCTTCCTGCGAGCCAATGCATTGGCGACTCCGACCGCATCGGGCAGGTCATCACCAATCTCCTCACCAACGCCATAGTCCACAACAACCCCGGCGGTGAAGTCCGCGTGACTGCGCGGCGGGAGAAGGGTTTCGTGCTGTTCAGCGTGGCGGACAACGGCCCGGGGATCGCGCCGGAGGATCTACCCCGCCTCTTCGATCGCTTTTACCGTGCCGACAAATCCCGGAGTCGCGGCGGCACCGGCCTCGGCCTGGCGATCAGCAAGGCCATCGTCAATGCGCATTGTGGCTTGATCGAAGCTTCCGGCATGCCTGGTTCAGGCACCACGATTGAGGTGCGCCTGCCTCTGGCGGAATCCTGATTGCCTCGTCACACGAAGTTGGACGAACGCTACTTAACAAGCGGGAATCGGATGGTTGGGATAAGGCGTTCACTTTACTGCACTTTTACTGCACCCAGTCGTAAGTGCTTGATAATGAATGGAGCGGGTGAAGGGAATCGAACCCTATTTTAGTCATCCGTTCCGTGCGCAAGTATGCAGTTCCGTGCAGCTTAGAGCAGGTGCCATTTTCGGGATTCGTGCAGGGAACTGCACCAAGTGACCGTTTTGGTGTCACTAATTGTCACGAAAAAGAGGGCCCAAAGAATTGCGGCCTTGGCGTGAGCGAGTTCGTTTTTATTTCACCAATTTCACTTCCAACGCCTCCGCCTCCGATGCCGTTGTTGCCTTCACCTGAACATCGCGTTGGACCGTTGCCGTGAACTGAAGAGTGACGGTGAACGTTGTTCCGACCCCCATTCACGGGTTACGCTTCGCTTGAATTACATCGGCAACGTGAAACGGAATGATCCTCTTGTTTTCGTAATACGAAGGGATTTGGCTGGGGCTTGATCATTACAAGAGAGTATCCTCAGAACGCTTAAATTCCATTGCACGTCGAATAAAGGGCTCCACTTCCCCACCGGCGGCTTCGTATTCATGCTTCTGCAAAACGTGTCTTTTCTCTTTCAACTCAACAGTGACCCCGCCAAATGTGACACCTTTCGTATCAACGACCCCGAGTATGATATGCCCCATCAGTCACGGGGCCAACAGGGCAACTGAAAGGGAGAGTGGACTAAAGCCAACCGAGCTTGACCAACTCGTCGGCGAGCATCCGTGGTGACACCACTTTAACACCCTGCACGGTCTGGCCAAACAACGCGCCGAAATCGCGCTCGTCGCCGGTCAGCAAATGAGTGGCTGCACCGGCGATAGCGCCTCCCAAAATCGGCCGGTCCTTTTCATTCAACGCGACTTTGAAGTCCATGGTCAGCACGGGCACAAGTTCGCACTTGCGCACGAGGGCGTCGAGGTTCGGCAGCGTCGCGGGGAATTTCAGCTCCAGATTCCGCCGGGCCTCCTCCACGGCGTAGGCGTTGGTGACGCATGCGGCATGACGGCTCAGAACCAATAAAAAGCGGCGCATTCGGGAATGGGACTGCGCGCCGGAGAAGAGGATGTTGGCGTCGAGAAACACCCTCATTTCTTGAGGGGGAAGCGCGCAAGCGCATCCTCGTTGTGGCGGGCGAACTCGGCCAGTCGTGCCGCAGAGTAAATCTCCACCGGGAAGGTGACGCCGGCCCGCAACAAAATGCCTTCGGTCGTTTCCTCAACGACCACCTGGCCGCCGGTCTTGATGCCCAACCGCTGCCGCAATTCTTTAGGCAGGGTCAGCGTCCCGCGTTGATTGATGTTGATTACTTTCGTCATACTTTCATCTTTTCACACTTTCAGAATGATGGCAATCGGGAGTTGGGGATAAGGAATCCAACCGGTGCATCCCGAAGATGACGGTGGACTTCAGTTCCAAAGATGGGATTGATCATCATTTTTAACCAACACGGTCAACCGGAGCAGGGACTTCAGGCCGGAGCGAATCCCACGACTTCCGTCAGTTGTTGCGAGCGCGCCCACGCGACGATGCCGGCGGCGGTGTCGTCTGCGTCGGTGAGCGTGGCAGGACATCGGTAGTAGGCTGCGGCCCTCGCGACGCCAAAAACAGCAGCTCGTTGGGGTTTTTGAAGCGTCTGCTCTGTTGATTTCACCCGTTCTGACTAGCTGGCAGGGTTATGGAAAGCGAAAGGGCGGACTTTCGTCCGCCCCACCCTCGTAACTTCAAATGGAATCTTGGACAGACATTCCAGATTCCGCGTCACAGCCAATTATGGCTGGCTGAGAATGTAGAACTGCTGGGCGCCGTTGAGCGCCGCAGCATCGGTGAACTGGTAGTGACCAGCGGAGGTTTCAACAGGGTGGCCGAGATTCTGCCATTGGTTGAGAGGCAGGGTCGGGTCACTCGTGGCCAGCGCGGAGAAACTGAGACCCGCGAGACTGGTGAAGCTGAAATGGAAACCGCCGATATTGTAAGACATCAAACCCAAGGTCGGACGGGGGAGCGGAGCGGTGACAAACGTGGAGTCTGCGCCGTAGGTCGTTCCCAAGCTGTTCATCGCAACGACTCGGAAATGATAGCTCGTTCCAGGAAGCAACCCGCTGAGGACTGCGGAGGTCGAAACTGGGCTGATGCCGCTGGCGACGTTGCTGTCAGAAGTAACGCTGCCATATTGAGCGCTGGTTCCGTACTCGAAGTGCGTCGTGGTGTCGCCGCTGTTGGGATTAACGGTGGCAAGCAGCTTGGCGCTGACGGGCGTGATTTGCGCAGAAGGCTCAACAGCCACTGCGGGAGCGGCAACCACGCCAGCGGAGAAGCTCACGTTGTCAATCGCCACGTTTTGCGCGCCGCCTGCGGCGGTTGAAGATTGCCAGACGAGCCACAGCGTCGAGCCAGGAGCCCAGTCGGGAATCGTCAAACCGGCTGCGCTCAGGTTGGACTGGTTGACTGGCAAAGTGCCATCGTAAACCTCGGTGCCGAGCGAGGTCGGAAACTTGAGAGTTAAACTATCCACGTAGGTCAAAGAGCTGCTGTTGACTTCGTTGGTGGGGAAGGCGGAAGCGGTTCCGTTCGGATCAACCAACACACCGAAGGCGAGCGGTTGTTGGATGGGATTGTTACGCCACAGTTCGCCGGTAAATCCAAGATTAATGCGATTCAGCGTGGCTGAGGAATTGTTTACCAAAGCGATGCCGAAGGCAATGGTGCCGCTCCTCGAGGAGGTCAACAAGCCCAGCGCCCGATTGGTGGTGGTGGTAGTCAGCCCATTGAGGTTGTTGTAATTCTGACCGTTGTCGATGAGGCCGGCGGCACTCTGGTCGCCGGAGGTCGCGGCGAAAAGCAACGGCTTTTCGCTGTAGCCATACCAGCCGCTCATTTTTTTGCTGAGACCAAATCCGCCAATTTTGCCGTTGGGAATGACCGGGTAACCAAAGTCCACGGGGTTATCCAAAGAGTAATTGATTTCCACGCTCGCGTTCGCGGCCGCGAATACAATGTTCGTGGCGATGCCGACGAAATTGGTCATCACATAGGTCATGTTCTGCCCATTGGCGGCTTCAAAACTGCCGCCGCCAGGAGTTGGCAGAGTGTCAAAATCCTGCGAGTAGAGCTGTCCCGCCGCCGTGTAGGAAACGAAGGTGTGGGACGAGGGTTGGACCACGAGCTTCAAGGAAACAGGAGCGCTTGTGATGGAACCGCTCGGATTTTTAACCACGAGAACCAAGTTTGTCGCGTCAAGGGCAATCGCTCCGGTGACATCAAGAGTTGTCAATGCAGGCTGGCCGGAAACATCCGTTTGCGCATACCTGCCACCAAGTGTCACAGGCGTTAAGGTCGTTCCCGTCAGGTTCGTCTTGGTCGAGAAATACCACGTATTCGTGAGTAAATAACCTGAAACGGAAGCGGTGAAACTCGGATTTCTTCCGATGAATGTGGTCATGCCGGAGGGTGGTTGCACGAACAACGGAGCCGCGTAGGCAACAGTGAGATCGGCCACATCGAGTGTGGCCGGACCTGCGACGTTTAGGGCGGAAATCGAATAGATGGCGGCGTCGTTGGTGGAGGCGTTAATGATGTGCAACGTGCTGGTGTTCACGCCGGAGAACTCTCCTGCATCCGTGAGGGCAACGCCGTTGGTGTACCATTGGAAGCCGCTCTTGGGATCGGTTCCGCCCAAGTGCGCGGTGATGGTGAAGTTGTTGCCGACGTAATTCGTGATGCGTTGGACTGATGCGATTGCAGGAAGCGTCGCCACGGATGTGACCGAGAGAGTGACGATCGAGCTTGTCACCGAACCGTAGTTGTTGGAAACGACGCAGCGATACGTGGAGCCATCGGCGGCGAGATCGACCGCGTTCAATGCCAAAGTCGCAGTGATTTCAGGGGAGAGAGTGTCTTCACCCTTGAACCACTGATAAGTCAAATTGTACTTTGACGAGGCGCCCACTGTGAAAGTGACACTGTCACCGGCAACAACGGAACGGCTCTCAGGCTGGCTGACGATGTTCGGACGAAGGTCTGGGGTAAAGGTGACGGATTTGTAAACCACGTAATTCTTGTTGAGCGCAGGATCGGGTACCGGCGCTTGCACCACCGTTGTCAGAATGCCTGTGGTGGCAATGATGTTTTCGCCCGTGGCGACGGTATTGGTGTCGTTGATGCGAATGACGCGGTTTCCATAATAGACCATCGAGCTCTTTTTGGCGTCGCGAGGGTCGAAGCCGGGACTGTCCGCAGTGGTCGCGAAAACAACGGGGTTGGCCCCGCTCCAATCAACCGCGACGCTGAAGCAGCCGACCATATTTGCGGTGCTATTCGGATCAACGATGGTGCCAGTGGTCCAGTTGGTGTAGCCGGGGACGCTCAGATTGTAGGCCAGCTTCCAGGATTGGCCCGTCTTCACGTATTTCTGAATGCCAGCTTTGTTGTCCGCGACGTAAGCGACATTGCCCTGAGGATTGATGTCAAAGCCGATGCAATTCTGGTAGAGCGGGTGCACCGGGATTTCCAATTGCGGGAACGATGCGAGATTGGGCAATGGAAATGGGGAGAGATCAAAATGAACGCGCGAATAGATTCCCGGAGGAAGACCAGCCGATTCACCGCTCTTCACGCTGTCGTAAAGAGCGCCGTTAATAATCTTCGAGCATGAGGTCAGGACGATGTTTTGAACTTGGATGGGGCTGTCGCCGGTGTTGGCGTTGAAATAGAGGCTGCCGTAGCCGTTGCCGCATCCCCAGAAGTTGCCAGAGCCATCGGCAGTGACGCCCCGGGGGTTGGTCTTGCCTTGGGCGATGCCATACCAAGATGCCCCGCGATAGACATTCACGTAGTTTCCGAAAGCGTCCACGCTGCCGATGCCGCGATCATAGCTGAGGTTGGACGGCGCCAGCGGTGGAGTCGGCAGGGCGGTGGGAAAGATGGAGCAAATGTCACCGCAATAACCGCCGAGGGTCAGGACGCTCTTGTCGGCGGACAAAGTCATATTGCCTTCGGTGCCTGCGTTGCCGTTAACCCAGAGGGAATTCGGACCGTTGGTCGGGATCGCAACTTGGAAACTCGGGGTGGTCTGATTGACACCGTTTGGATCAAATTGATCAATAAAATAAGGGGTCTGGCGGCTCGCCCAAATGTCCGATGGGACGGCGCCGCGGGCGGTTCCGCCGTCTCCTAATTGCAATACGGCTAGCTTGCCGGGGGTAAATTGAGGTGCCTGGGCAAGGGCGATCTCGCCCGGAATCGCCGTCATCACGAGCAAAAGCGCGGCTTTGGCCGCAAGTTCACGAAATAGGTGCATTTTCATTTAGATTTGGGGGTCAAATATTGTCTGTCACTTCCACGTTGCGGGGAAAAGATGGCGATCTCATGTCCTCTGCATTACGAAACGGTTAATTTCGCTCAAAGTTTTTCGGCGGAGCCGATGCCTTTGGAATTGCTCGACAATCGTAACCGTAATGACGCATCAATGCCACCGAACCGCAACACTCCGGCCCTTATATTGAAGTAGACGCGCGCGCTCAACACTCGCGCGCCCACGGTTTTGAAGAAGAAAATTAAGACGCCCATGAGAAACAAACCCAGGCAGGGTTTTACATTGATCGAGTTGCTTGTGGTGATTGCCATCATCGCCATTCTCGCAGGCATGTTGCTGCCCGCTCTGGCCAAGGCAAAGGCGAAATCCCAACGCGCGGTTTGCTTGAATAACCTAAAGCAATGGGGCTTGGCGCAAACGATGTATGTGGACGACAACAATGAGTATTTTCCCGCCACAAAGATTCCGAATGGGACGCCGGGGTTTCCGGGCAATGAGGACACTCCGACCTGGCTGGACCTGACGGATGTGGAATTTGTCAACAAAGCAGCCGGCACGGCGTACGGGCGGGACGCCTGGTTCAGCGCTCTGCCGCCGTATATCAAATCTCAGCCGCTCTACACGTACGCGATTGAAGGGCCGGACGCGTACAAGCGATACAATCGAGGCAAAAATATTTTTCATTGCCCGACCGCCGTGGCGCAGCCGACGGACCCGCTGATTTCCGCTGATCGCGTCATTTTTCAGTATGGGATGAACTCGAAGGGAATGTGGGAACGGAATGGCAAAACGCAAGTGGCCCGCCTGCGGACAGAGATGGTAAGGAATCCGGCAGCGTTTGTGATGTTTTCGGACAACCGGGTGCTCTCGACGGAGACTCCCTATTTCGGGACCGACACCACCAAAGCCACCACGCTTGGCAGCCCGCAAAACTACACCAGCCGGTTTTCATCGCGGCACAACGCCGGCGGCAATATTGGTTTCAGCGACGGGCATGCTGCCTTCTACAAGTATTCTTACGTCACCGTGGGCTTCAATGGAAAGCCTTCGGATCCGGCGCGATCAGACATTCACTGGAGTCACGACGGAACTTCCGTGGATGGTTTAACTCCTCCGTAAGTCTATCAACCGGTTTGCGATAGCCTGCCCATGAAAACTCAATCCAACAAAATCAGCGCTTCGACCCTGAGCGTGCTGGCATGGCTGCTCCTCTGCCCTGCCCTGCCCTGCCTGGCAGACAAGGCAGCCGGAGCCGCGAAGGATGCGGTCATTTTCTCTTTCGCCACGGTGGGCGATTCACGCTACGACGCGAACCTGCCGGAGGCGACGGCTCAGGATCGGATTTGGGTGCAACACACCCGCCCGCTGGCGCGAATTTTGAGTGAAATCCAGGCGCAAAAACCTGCGGCGCTTTTTTTCAACGGTGACATGATCATGGGTTACACCACAAACGCCGCAGTCTTAAACCGGCAGTACGCCTATTGGCGCGGCATGGTGGCCGGCTTGTTGGAAAGCGGAACTTACGTGGTTCCAATTCCCGGAAATCACGAGATGCAGATCAAGATCGAACTCGACGGCGTGACCGACAAGGTCGCCCAAGCCGCTTCTGAAAATGCGTGGCGCGCGAATATGGGAGATTTGATCCTGGACACCAATCGTTGGCAGGAGGCAACCGGGAGTCCGATTGAGGGGTGGAACAGCAACCACGCGCCCACAATTGGCGGGCCGGATGGGAATCAAACAGACCAGCGGCAATTGAGTTATTCGTTTGACTGCCGGGGCCTGCACTTTTGTATGTTGAACACGGATTCCGTCGGTCATGACTCGCACGCGCCGATACAATGGATGGCAGCGGACCTCAAAGCTGCGCGCGAACGCGGCAACCGCCGTTTTTTCGTCTTTGGCCACAAAATGGCCTTTACCTACCATTTTAGCCAAGCCAAGGAGGGCAAGGCCAAAGGATTGGATATATTTCCGGAAGAGCGGGACGTTTTTTGGAAGCTGATTGAGGAGTATGGCGCCACCTATTTTTGCGGCCACCAACACATTTACCACGCGATGCAACCGCATCCAGAGCCCAGCCAGGCAGCTTGGCAAATCATCGCTGGCTCAGGCGGTTCGCCATTCGAGGCGAAGCCCGGCGAGAGCAAAAACCCCAATGACCGCAAGTACGTCTGGGTTTTGGTCAACGTCTTCAAGAGCGGACGTGTCACCATGCAAGCTCACGGATTTGACGATGCTGGCGGCCCGACAGAAACAATCGAAAGCCTCGAACTTGCCCCCGGTGATCGTCTGGTGAATCGTTAAGCGCGCTCGGGACGAATAATGCGCACGGAAACGCTGCGCGCCTCGGGGATGATGAATTTCTTTACTTCGAGGGTCACGCGTGCGGCGTCAGGTTTTCCGGCGCGCCCGTCACCACCTCGATCCGATACAGGTCAGAATCGGTGTGCGTGTTGTCGGCGCGTTCCGCGAAAAGGAAACGGCCGTCGCGACTCGCCACCCACATGCTCGACCTGCCAACCCGGCAGCCAGGCGATGCCCCGCAGCAATTCTTCCAGCTTCGCCCCAAAGCTTTCTCCAACGCCGTTCCTGCAAGGATTGGAATGGCCAAAAACCGAGAGTTGCCGAATGAAGAAGAAGTCGGTCTTCGCCTTGACGAGTTTACTGCACTTCTTCCTAAGTGGTTGATAATGAATGGAGCGGGTGAAGGGAATCGAACCCTCGTCTCAGCCTTGGGAAGGCCACATTCTACCATTGAACCACACCCGCTTATTGTCTAACGAATTTACATCTGGGGGAGGGTTGTGGCAAGTAAAAGTGTGTTTTTTGGTTGTTGGTTAGGGGTTGGGGGGTTGGCCTAGGTGGGTTAGGAAGCGGATGAGGTCGAGGAGTTCTTCTCGGGTTAGGCCGGCGGTTAGGCCTTCGGGCATGAGGCTGCCGATGTCTTGTTGGTGTGCGATGTCGGTTTTGGCGATGCGCCGGATTTGGTTGTTTGCAGGGTCGCGGAGTTGCCACTCATCGGGGGTTTCATGGGTTTTGTAGCCTGTGATGAGGTCGCCACTGCGGGTGGTGAGGGTGGTGGCAAGGTAGCCTTCGCGGACTTGGCGGTTGGGCCAGAGGAGGGATTCGATGAGTTGTTCGGGGCTGCGCCCTGCACCGATCAGGGTGAGTTCTGGGCCGGTGTCTCCGCCTTGTCCGTCGAGTCGATGGCAGGTGCTGCAGCTTGAAAGGGCGGAGTTGTAAATGGCGCGACCGCGTTGGGCTTGGCCTTGAGCGAGGGCAGCTTGGGCGAGGGTTTTGATGAGTTGGGGATCGTAGTTGAAGGTTTCATTTTCGATTCCGATGGCTTGGTGGAGTGCGGCCATGAGGGCGAAATCGCTTCGTCCTATACCATGCAGGACGCGGCGGGCGAGTTTGGCTATTGTGGCCTTGGGGATGGTTGTTTGGAGTGCTTTCGCGAGGGCATCGGCTCCACCCTGTCGGTTAAGGAGTGGGGCGAGGGTTTCGCTCATGGTTTTCTCCTGGTTAAGGCCGTCGAATAAGCGTGCGATGGTCTCGGCTGCTATTGGCAGATCTAGCGCGGCTTGAGCGGTGATTGCAGCGATTTGTAATGGGCTGGATTGGGTGGGTTGTATGAAGTGTTGGATGAGGGGCAAGGCTTCGCGTCCGAGGAGGGATGGTGCTGCGTCGAGTGCCGCGGCGTAGAGGGTTTCATCGTTTTCGGGCTGTGTCAGTTGTTCTCGAACTGTGGATGCGAGGGCGGTTAATCCCCAGGCACCGCTGAGGGTCAGACCGTGAGCGCGTAAGGAGACGGTTGGGTGTTTGAGTAATGATTGGGTCGGAGTTAGGAGATCGCCGGTGGGTTTACGATGATGGACGGCGGCGGTGATGGCGAGTTCTCGGAGGATGGCTTGGTTCTGCGGGGCGGTATCGAGGACGTAACGTAGATCTTGAGGGGAACCCACGCGGGCTAGGAGGATCAGAACTTGGTCGCGAAGGGTGTCACCGATTCCCGGACGGGCTGCTAACTCGCGCAGTAGGAGGGCGACTGATTGTGTGCCCTCAGATTCGAGGACAAATCGGAGGTGTTCTGGGTTTTTATCGAACTGGAGTTGTCCTTGGATTAGGGCGGGGTACCAGTGTGGTTTGAGTGCGTCTGCGGCTTGGGCGAGTGCATAGTTGATGAATCGATCGAGGGGAAGGTCGAGGGCTTGGGTGGCGACTTCGATGGCGTTTGGGGAGGCGACATAGCTGCAGGCAACGATGGCTTCGAGGCGAACGCGTGGTTGTGGGTCTTTGATGGCGTTACGGAGCATGGCGAGGGGGTCTGGTAGGCGAGTTGCCCAGTGACCGACGACACGAGTGCCATAGGCGCGGGCTCGAAAATCTTGGGCGTTGAGGAGGCGTTGTAGCAGGGGGAGTCGGATTGTTTCGTGGCTCTCATAAATGCCGATCGCTTGGACGAGTAGGTTTTCATATTGGGGATCGGAAGGTTTGAGGGCAGCTAGCCAGTGATCGGTCGCGGCGATGGCTTGGGCCTTGGGCAAATCAAAGAGGCGGCCTTGAGCATGGTGGCGGTTGAGGCGTTCGGTGGAGCGGAGTTGTTCGAGTAGCTCTTGAGGGGTCATGCGGGTGAAGTCCAGAGTTTTGACTTGGGGACGACCTTTGGCTTGTACTCGCCAAATACGGCCGCGTGTCTTGTCTCGAGCTGGGTCACGGTAACTGGCCTGATAATGGCCGATGGTGGCGTTGTACCAATCGCAAACGTAGATGGCACCATCGGGTCCTACTCGGACGTTGACGGGGCGAAATTCTCGACGAGAAGATTGGATTAAATCGGGGAGTACTTTGGCGGTGAAGCCTGAGGCTTCGTCCTCGATGCGGTGGATTTGGAGGCTGTTTCCCATAAACCCACCCCAGACCAAACAACCTTGAAGGTTTTCAGGGAGGTGTTTTGTGCCGATGATTTCGATGCCGGTATTGCGTCGATCAGGGAGTGCCATGGCCCAATAGGGCTTGGGTCGCAGGGAGGGAATCGCGCCGGGGACTGTGTAAAAGCCGCCGCTGCTGGCACCGGAGTTGTGAAATGTTTGGCCCCAATCATCGTGGGTGACGCCTTGGCAGTTGAGGCCCGCGCTCGAGAGGTTAAAAAAACTGTCTAATTGACCCGAGCGAGGCCGGTAACGCCAGACGCCGGATTTATCTAATCGAGTGACTCCCCAAGGGGTCTCCACGCGGGAATAGGCGTGGTGACCTTGAGTGAACCATAAATCTCCTCCGAGTCCGCGTTCGAGGCCGTTGATCATTTGATGAGAATCGGCGGTTCCAAATCCGGAGAGGATGACTTCGCGAATATCGGCTTTATCATCTCCATCGGTATCCTTGAGGTGTACGAGTTCGGAACCTTCGCCGATATATACTCCGCCATCGCCGAATTCCAACCCCATGGGAACGAGTAAGCCTTCCGCAAAGCGGGTGAACTTATCGGCTCGTCCGTCATGATCAGTGTCCTGACAAATGAGAATAAAATCTCCGGGTTTGGTGCCGGGTTCGATTTGGGGGTAGGTTGGTGCACAAAGAACCCAGAGACGACCGGAAGGATCCCAGCGCATTTGGAGAGGTTTGATGACTCCTTGGGCTTCGGAGGCAAAAAGATTCACCTCAAACCCTTCGGCGACCGAAAACGATCGTCGCTCTGCCTCGGGTGAGTGATCGACGGTGGACTGAGTTTCTGCCGCTGGGAGTGTGGGGGAGGATTCTCGGATGGGTTTCGCTGGAGGTAGGGTCACGCCTGCGCTGGCTTGCTGGGCTAGGGAATGGATCTCGGAGTCGGCTTGATCAATGAGCGGTTGAAAGGCTTCAAGTTCGATGCGAAGGGCGGGACGGTTGCCGATGGGTTTTCCAAAAGCCTGCTCTGTGCGATCGCCAAAGGCGAAGGTCCAATTCATGGGTCGCCAATTCTCAAACCAAAGCTGATTCTTCCTCTGGATTGCCTGACGCAACCTGATGAGGCGGGCTGGCGGTAAAATCGGAATCCCGAGGGAGGTGGCGACAGAAACAGCGGCTTGGGCATGACCCGCTGGTGTGAGATGCAGACCGTTCAGCGTCAATCGCGTCGTAGCCGCACGGAGGGGAGTAAAAAGATCAATGAAGACATAGCCACGACTGTCGGCTAGCTGGTGGATCGCGTCGCTATAGGTTTGGAGGATGTCATTCTTCGCCGTGTGATTCGGCATGTCGGGTGCCAACGGGGTTTCAAATGGACGCGGGGATAGAAGGACGATGCGGCGGGTGCGAAGTGCAAATTGATCGAGCAACTTTGCATAAGCGTTGATGAATTCATCGAGCTTGCCAAGACCTTGGAGCGATTCCACCGAGCCGAACTGGGCCATGATGACCGAGGCCTGGGTTGTCGCCAGTTGTTGTTCCCAGGAGCCAAAATTAAGGTCACGCCATTGTTCGTAGACGGTGTCGCCTTCCCATGCCATGTTGCGAAACTTAGGCTGAGCAGCCGCGAAAGCAGCCGCTAACAACGCTTCGAGAGTGGCCTCATCGCGGAGCCGAACCCCATCGGTTTGCCCGACGAAGACGAGGACATCATTGGTTTCCAAGGTGAACTTTCGATTTGGAAACAGCCCGAGAGGTTTGTGTGGGAGATCCGTGAGGCCAAAACGGGCCACCGCCGGTGAAGAAGGAAGCTCTTCCAGATGGATGTCGCGGTAAGCAATTGTGCCTCTCATTCCGCCGTGAATCTGGAGGGCGATCACACCCGAGCGAGCGATTGTGGGATCGGGTTCGATGTAATCCACGGTTTGCACTCCGTTGAGCCAAAGTTGAATGTGGCGACCATCAGCGCGGATACGATACTCCTGCCAATCGTGTTCTGGAGCAGCAGCCTTGGCTTGTTTGATGATTTCGAGGTTAGGGGAGGAAAGCATTCGATTCCGGCGGCTTTCATCGTAGAGGTGGCCTTCGACGTTCTCGCCGATATCAGCCTGATAACCGCTGACCTCGTGGTGCTTGGGAACGCGCTCAGACCGAAACTGAATGCCTGCGTTGATATCCTCGTGGCCTTGGATCTTGAATTTGACACGCAGATCGAAATTGGCGAATTGACGCGTTGTGGCAAGGAACTCGTTCCGAGGGGCGCGTTCCGTAAGAGAACCGGCGATGATGGTGCCTGCTTCGATCCGCCACGTGCGGTTTGTATCGCCATCCCAGTTTGCGAAGGTCTTTCCGTCGAAGAGGGCAACGGTTCCCTGAGCCATCAGAAATGGGTGGTAAAAAAACGTGAGCAAACTGAGAAAACAAATCCATGAACGATGGTGGTGCATGCGGTGTAGATTAGGGGGAACTTTCGACACTGTAAAACTGATCTTAGACTGTGGAGGGAAACTTTTGCCGCGTTTTGGTTTATATGTCAGAGTCGGAAGTGTTTAATCGTGTATGCCGTTATTTTCTTACAAGGCCCGCAAACGCACCGGTGAAGTGATCGAGGGAACGTTGGAGGTTGCCGACCGTCCGGCATTACTTTTGCAATTGGAGAAGTCAGGGTTGATGCCTGTCACGATCACCAACGCGAAAGGAGACAGCGTCTCGGCCAGAAGGAGCGATAAAAAAGTGGGGGGCACTGAGCGTTATGCCTCGTTGCCTCCTGCCTTGAGGAATTACCTGACGCGAGCTAAGCCGCCAAAACTTCAAGAATTGGCAACGTTCACCCAGCAGCTTGCTAACTTATTACGATCCGGAATGCCGTTGGTGGTTGCGTTGAATAGCATGACCCATCTGAGCAGCAAGGGCATCCCGTCGGAGATCAGCCGACAGTTGAAGACGGATGTCATGGAAGGTCGGAGTATGTCCGATGCGATGGCGAAACAGCCGGTGGTTTTTTCGGAGCTTTTCGTCAACATGGTGCGAGCTGGGGAGCAATCGGGTGCTTTGGTGGAAGTGTTGGTGCGACTTTCGCAACATTATGAGCGGTTTGCAGATGTTCAGCAGAAGTTTGTTGCGGCGTTGATCTATCCTGCGATTGTGGGGTCGGTCGGGGTCGGCATCATTATATTTTTTATGACCTTCATGATGCCGAAGTTCATGTCCATTTTTGAGGGGATCAAGGTTCCTCTACCGGCATCCACCAAATTCCTGATGGATCTCAGTAATTTTATGAACCATTACTGGTGGTTGTTGTTGATCATCCTTGCGACGGTCGTGATGGTGTTCAAACGATTCCAGTCCTCTGCTGCAGGGCGGCGCGCGATCGATGGTTGGAAAATGAATGCGCCTGTGCTTGGGCCGGTGATGAAGCTCAATTTGTTCGGGCAGTTTGCGCGGACTTTGGGGACGCTTTTGCGGAACGGGGTTCCTGTGTTAACGGCATTGAAAATTACGGAACAAATTATTCCGAATGTGAAATTGAAGGAAGCAATCGCGCAGACTCGTGAGGCGGTTACGGATGGAAAAACACTCGCTCAACCGTTGGCGCGGTCTAAAATGTTTCCACAACTGATGTTGGATCTGCTGAAGATTGGTGAGGACACGGGCGATGTGCCTGGGGCGTTGGAAAATATCGCCACGACCTATGAGAACGAGCTGACGCTGTCGTTACGGGTGGCTACGAATCTGATCGAGCCTGCGATGATCATTTGTATGGCGTTGGGTGTTGGGTTTTTGTTGTTCAGTATTCTCTCCGCGATGTTTGCCATCACTGGAAGCATCGGAACCTCCATGCGATGACCTTTCGACCCCAGAGCGTATCTGTCAGAACGTCGAGTCGGTTGGGCTTTACGTTGATCGAGATCATGATCGTCATCGGCATCATTGGAATCGCGATGACTGCTGGGGTGCCTTTGATGTGGCGGGCATTGAATAAAAACGATTTAAGCCGAGCGGTTCACGACATTACAGAGGGCTGTAAACTAGCCCGCGAGCGTGCGATATTGCGGGGTGCACCTTATGATTTTGTGATCACCGTGGATCGGCGGTTGAATGTCGCTGCGGCACCGGTGCGGGAGAATCATGAGGGATCTGCATCGGAGTTGATTGGGAAAACCAGCGAGGCAGGTTCGACGATTGCAGAATTTCCGAGGGCACTGGGGGAGCAAGTCGAGCTCTCGGATATGTTCGTTAATAATATCGAGATTGGTGCCTCGGATGTGGATGAGGTGCGGGTGCGCTTTTATCCGAACGGGACGAGTGATGAATTTTTTATCGCCGCTAAGAACCCCAAAGGTGAACAGCGTTTGCTTAAGACGGATCTAGTGACAGGATTGTTGGACGAAATCACCCCTCCGTAATGCAACTCATTCATTTATCTAAACGGCCGGGTTCCGGTGAGATCTCTGGAACAACGGTTGCTGCTTTTACCTTGCTGGAGGTGATGATCGCGGTGGCGATTTTCTTCATGGCAACATTTGCGATTCTGAACCTTGTCGGGTCGAGCGTTCGGGCTGCGCGGAGTCTCGAACCGTTCAGTTTGGATGCTTCGAGTGTGGTGGCGGAGCTCTCGCTGACGAACCGATTAGAGGAAGGGGAGATTCCTCGGGATATTATCAAGCATTTTGAGGATATGCACCCGGGTTATACCTGCGGCGGTTCTATCACCGAGATTCGGACGAATGGTTTATTTGAGGTGGAGTTGCTGGTGGGAGGAATCACAGCGGGGCATCATGTGGTGGCGTCCTCGAGCAAGGTTTTGTTGTTCAGACCCGCGAGCGGAAGCCGAGGACCTGGAGGGCTTCAACGATGAGATTTCCACTTTCACATCAGCGTAGATCGAGAACGCGTGGGTTCACCATGGTGGAGGTTCTCATAGCGATTGGAATTTTCTCCATGGTGATGGCCGCGATTTATTCCACGTGGTCGGCGGTGCTTCGGTCAGCGCGGGTGGGTGTGGCGCGAGCGGGAGAGGTGCAACGGACGCGTGTGGCGTTGCGGGCACTGCAGGAGTCGCTTGCTGCGGCGGTGTTGTACGCGGACAACGCCAAATATTATTCATTCTTTGCCGATAGTTCTGGGGATGGTGCGCTCCTCAGCTTTGTGGCTCGTTTGCCGGAGTCGTTTCCAGGGAGTGGGGTGTTCGAAGGCGAGCGGCTGCGACGGGTGACATTTTCCACGGAGAAGGGCCAGTTGTTGTTGATGCAAAGTCCCATTCTTGAAGCGACTTCTAAGTTGGAGAAGCCTTATACGATCGTGCTTGCTCCACAGGTCAAAAAATTTGCGTTAGATTTTTTTGATGCGCGGAAAGGCGAATGGGTTGCGGACTGGTTTTATACGAATCAAATGCCACGGATGATGCGTGTGGCACTGAGCTTTACGGATAAGAATGCAATCGGAAAGGAGCCTGTGACAATCCGAACGATCCGTATCGAAGGGACCGCGATTGCTCGCGTCGGGGCAGGTGGAACGAGGGCTGGACAGTTGCGGGGGGCTGCGGGTCTCGGGAATCAAACGGGTGTGGAAGTGATTGGAGAAGGCGCGATGACGGGTGACGATTTAGGCTGGGGATTGCAGCATCTCCCTTCGGGCTTTGGAGACGGCAGAGGTGTGGGCGGACCGAGAGAGAGGGATGCGGTGTTTGGGACATGGTGATCCTAACTCCAAGAAAAGACCGAGGTATTGCTATCATCATCGTGATGATCGTGATTGTGGTTCTGAGCGTTCTGGCTGGTGGCTTTGCTTATACGATGAAGGTCGAAACAAAGTTGGCACGCAATAGCAGCTATGAGTCGGATATGGAGTTTCTGGGTCGGTCGGGTGTGGAGTTGGGCCGATATGTGTTAGCGATGCAACTGGGTCTGCCGGGGGAAGGTAATTACACAGCGCTCAACCAAAAGTGGGCGGGGGGTTGGGGAGGCACAAACGAACTTCTGGCGGATATTGATCTGAGCAATAATGAGCTGGGGCCGGGGCGGTTCTCCGTTAAAATTGTGGATATGGAACGGAAGTTCAACCTGTCCCAGATTCACGAAAACAACACTGCTATTTTAGAAAAAGCCTTGGACGTAATTGGGGTGGATGGCTCCGAGATTTCGACAATCACCGATTCGTATTTGGACTGGACTGATCCCGATGAGAAAACGCGCCCGCACGGAGCTGAGAGCCGTGATTATATGCGGATGGACTTGAAGCGGCCTTACTTTGCAAAAAATGGGCCCATTGATGATCTCTCTGAACTGCTTCTGATTAAGGGAGTGACGCCAGCGGTCTACTTCGGCTCGAGTCGTGCAGGCCATTCTGTAGGTGGGCCGGGAGGGCATCGACGCCGACCACACAGCGGGTTGATGGATGAGGGGCCGCTGCCATCCGGTTCGGGATTCGGTCTGGTGGATCTTTTCACGCCGATTTCAGGGAGTGGCGTTGCGGTGAATGTAAACACGGCTTCGACTGAGGTCTTGCAATTGCTTCCTGGGGTGGATGCTCAGATGGCTCAGGCGATTGTTGCGAGTCGTAACGGTTCTGATAATTCACCCGGTTCGGAGGATGATATTCCATTCATCAACACTGGGGAATTAATCAACGTGCCGGGGCTGGATCCACAAATCATGCAAGTGATTCGTAATTTTTTGACCGTGCAGAGCTTCCTTTTTGAAATCACGGTGGATGCAGAAATCGGGGGATATAAACGTCAGTTTGTGGCGTTAGTCCACCGACGCAGCCGCACTGAAATACCGATTCTCTATTTTCATTGGAAATGAGCGCCCAGCCCTTAGTTGTTTTCATTACCGCGACGGATACCGGTGTGGGGAAAACTGTTTTAACGGGGTTACTTTTAGAGTGGCTTCAGCGATCGGATTCGCGTGTGCTGGCATGGAAACCGTTCTCATCGGGGGGACGTGAGGACGCTGAATTTTTCCGCACACTTATGCTCAAAGGGGCACGGGATGGCGAGGAGCTTACACTTGATCAAATCAACCCTTTCGCATTCAGAGCACCCATCACACCTCTGTTGGCGGCTCGTCGAGAGGGGGTCTGTGTCAATCTTTCGGATGTCTCCAAGCAGTTGCGAGGGTTTGCAGGCCGTGCAGATATTCTTTTGGTGGAGGGAGCCGGTGGGCTGCTATCTCCTTTGGGAGAGGGGTTTTCCGCGATTGAGCTGATTCATGAATGGCAATGCCCTGTGTTGGTCGTGGCACCCAATCGGCTGGGTGTTATCAATCATTTGCGGCTGACAATAGGAGCCTTGAAAGCTTCGGGAATCTCACGGATCGCAATTGCGTTAACGGAGCCAATGGTTCCGGATGATTCTTCTGAAGGAAACGCCGATTTGCTGCGTGAGTATTTTCCCCAATTGCCACTAGTCACAATTCCGCATCTGACGGATGGGCCGGTGAGTCCTGATTTAGTTGAACAGAGTGTGGCACTTTTGGATTCGCAGATGAGGGCGTTGACGGGAGCACTCCTTGACCGCGGTTAAAACTGGCTTAGCATCGATGGTCTGTCATGAGTTTTGTTTCACAGTTTAATCAGTTGCCCATCGGGGAATGGATGACCCGTGCCCACTCAGCCAACTCGAGCGCGGTGCAAAAGGTGTTGGGAAAACCACGGCTCACACTGTCGGATTTTCCAGACCTTCTCTCATTAGCTGCCTCGGCAAGTCTCGAAACAATGAGCCAGCGATCGCAGGAACTAACGCGTCAACGGTTTGGAAAAGTCATCCGATTTTTTGCGCCGCTTTATCTTTCTAACGAATGCATTAACAACTGCAAGTATTGCGGTTTTTCAAGGGACAACGCGATTCTACGGGTGACGTTAAACCCTGAGGAAGTAGCCGTTGAGGCACGGGCGTTGAAGGCGCAAGGGTTTCGGCATATTTTATTGGTGGCTGGGGAACATCCCAAATTTATTTCGACGACTTATTTGGCGGAATGTGTTGCGGTGTTGCAGGCCGAGATACCGGGGATATCTCTCGAGATCGGGCCGATGGAAACGGAGGATTATCGACCGTTGGTTGCGGCTGGGGCAGAAGGGTTGGTTGTTTATCAAGAGACCTATGATCGGCTCGTTTATGATGAAATGCACACGGCAGGGCCCAAGAAGAATTTTGACTGGCGCCTGGAAACGCCTGAGCGTGCTTACGAGGCAGGCTTTCGACGGTTGGGAATCGGAGCCCTTTTTGGGTTGAGCGATTGGCGAGTCGAAGCATTGGCTTTGGCGGCTCATGCCGATTATTTGTTGCGTCACTGCTGGCGAGCTCAGCTCACGCTTTCGTTGCCTCGTCTACGTCCGCATGCTGGAGAATTTGAGCCGCTGACCTCCTTGAGCGATCGGGAGTTGGTGCAGTTGATTTGCGCGTTTCGGTTGGTTTTTCCGGATGTTGGTTTAGTTTTGTCCACACGTGAACCCGCGACCCTGCGTGATAATCTGATTCCGCTGGGGATCACCCATATGTCTGCGGGCAGCCATACGGAGCCCGGGGGTTACACTGGAGCAGGTAAGGATAATATCCACCGCACGCAACGAGGTCGCATTATTCCATTAGCCGACGGGGCCAGCGAGTTTGCGCCGCAGCCCGCACGCGCCACAAATGCCACGGGGCAATTCGACATTGCGGATGATCGAACCCCGTTGGAGGTAGCAGCGATGGTTTCGCGCCTCGGATATGAGCCTGTTTTTAAGGATTGGGATACTGCACTAACGGCATGAGTGAAGGTCGTGTCACAGCAAACGGGAATTCGGTAAAAGCGATTGTGCCATGCAGTCTGGAGAGTTTTCTCATCGCGCAAAAACTTCTTCCACGAAGCGTTGTGGTTGAGCATAACGGTGAGGCGGTGACTCCATCGGAATTTGCGGGACGTGTAGTGCGCGCTGGCGATCGTTTGGAAATCGTGCAAATCGTTGCTGGTGGTTAACGGATCAAAGTTTGATGTTAGCGATCAATCTCGCACCGTGAGCACGCAGTTTTATATCGGCACCAAAAGTCGCTGAAAGATTCTTAGAATTGAGGCTGTGTTTTCTTGGACCACTAGCAAGCACCTTACCTTCGCGAAGCATGAGTACGTGCGTGAATGCCGGAGTAATTTCTTCCACGTGATGGGTCACGAGGACGAGAGTCGGGCCTGCTGGATCATTTCCCAGACGTTCGATGAATTCTAAAAATCGCTCGCGTGCCACCGGATCAAGACCAGCACAAGGCTCGTCGAGTATGAGCAAATTCGGACGGGCCATGAGTGCTCGACCAATCAGGATGCGTTGACGCTCGCCTTGCGAAAGAACCGACCAAGCCCGATCCGCTAAATAATCGCATTCCACCAATCTTAAAATTTTGCGGGCGGCACTTAAATCAGTTTTTGAGGGTGTGCCCCAAGAATCGATCACAGCAGCACGACCGCTAGCGACGGTGTGTAAGGCTGGTTCGCTCTCGGCCATCATCTGGCGAATCGAAGAACTCACCAACCCGATCTTTTTGCGGAGCTGGCGCCAATCTGAGCGGCCGTATTTTTTACCAAGAGCCCAAATGTGTCCACCCGTGGGCGTCATGTAGCCGGTGATGGCACTCAGCAACGAGGTTTTTCCGGATCCGTTAGCACCCAAAATTACCCAGTGCTCCCCTTTCCGCACGGTCCAATGGATTCCGCAAAGAATGGGAATGGAATCGCGACGCATCAGCAAATCTTTCAGCATCAAAACGGATCCCTCGGCATCCTGTTGGTCAAGCGAAGCCTCCGCTGCACGAAGGTCGTCAGGAGTGTTGATGTTGCGAATTGTAGCGTTGAGGATCACTGGAAGTTTCCAACGTCGGGCAGCACAGGTGCTCGCGAGAGTTTGTAACGAACGGGTGTTTGCTTCGAGACAGGTGGTCAGATGTGGCCATGCGGAGCGACGCAGCAGAAACGGAAATCCGACAAATCCATCGACGACAGTAAACACCCCAGAATCGGACTGGCGCAACTGACGGATCAAATGTTGGAGTAGTGCCCGATCGACAAACGGCATGTCGCAACTGAGAAATAGGAGGAGCTCGCTTTTTGTTTGGCTGAAGGCAGTTTCTATTCCTCCGAGCGGGCCTAATCCTGCGACACGATCTTGATCGATAATCACCACGGGCCAGCCGATGGATTGCGCAGCGGTCTTTACCCAATCTAAGAATGACCTCCCTCGAAGCACGACGTTCGGTTTTGGCTTTCCCATGCGGCGACTCTGCCCACCAGCGAGGATGCAGACAGTGCCTGATGATTGGTTGAGAGGCTTCAAATTCATTCTATCAGTGTGGAAGCTTTGGGATGATTTGTTGAGATTAAATTTAGAGGGACACGCCGGTATAGCCGCGTGTGATCTGGAAGCTAACTTGGTGGCGTGCTTGCATGGCTGGAAGCATTCGACCCGCAGCGGCCTCCGTCACTCGTGCCAACCACTCCTTGTTTGTGTGAGAAAAATTAGCATCGAAACCCTCCTCCATTGTGAAGCCAATTTGGAGAGTAGGAATGAATGGATGCGCGGGCCAAGCGTGTGAATCAGAAAACAGAACGAGCACGTCAACTCCCGTCGCACCTAACCCGCTCAGGATTTCGATGGGTTGCTGTGTCGGGCAGTGCATGAAATGGAGACCAGGTAATGAAAATGGTTGGCCGTAATCGAGCGGATTGGTGGTCAGCGGATCGAGCCACGGAGTTTCGACTGGACACACAACAACTCCGCTGGCGGTGAGGGTTTCGATGAATTCTCTCACACGAGAACCTTGATGCGGATCGAGGTGAGCTGGGATCAAAAGGCCCACGCGCAAAAAACTGCTGGAGCGGATACCCGATTGTGAAGAGGAACGATCTGAGGTTTTATCAAACCAATCTCGCACTTTTTCAGTAACACGTTCCAGCCCTCCATCACGTTGAATGCTGGATGTGCCCAGACTTGCGAAATCTAGACTTCGTGTGGTCATAAAATTTCGAAACGAGTCGATGTGCGTTTTTTCGCACCCATGCTCCAGCAGCAAAGCTCGGCGCACTCCCGGATGGACGAGATAACCCGTCATGGCACTGAGGAGGAGTCGCTCGCATTCACCACCTGAGACACCGCAACCCTCCGTATGTGGTAAAGTAACAAACCGGTAGCTGCTCGTTTCCTTGTTGAAACGCTCGACCATTTTCTGTGCGACTTGACCCGAGCAAAGGCTGGTCGGTACGATGAGGTAAACTCCCCAATCGCAGACCCGACGCACATCAACGGAACCAGCTAGTGGGGGCGGAACAGCCGCAGGAAAAAACGCAGTGCCTTCGGTGTCGTTGGTAGGCGACGAGTTTAATGAGAGGTGCCAATCACGCCAGAGTTGCACTTGGGAATGGCCCGCTTTCTCGCCAGCACTCGATCGACCACTCGCTACTTCGACGGCAAACTCGAACGCTTCCGCGCCCAAAGCATCGATGGGCTCACCGTCGAGAAAACGCCCCGCGTTAAAATCCATTTCGCGAGAGAGTCCACGAAACTGATTTGTGGTGGACATCACCTTCATCGTTGGCACGAACGGGAAGTTGGTAATGGAACCGTTTCCAGTAGCAAAAAGAATCAGATTGCATCCTGATGCGACTTGCCCGGAGATGCTTTCAAGGTCATTGCCCGGACTATTCATGAAGTAAAATCCGGCCTCAGGCATGGGTTCTGAAAAATCGATGACGTAGTCGAGACGGACGGAGGGGTCACGCTTACGCGCGGCACCAATGGATTTGATCGAAATGTTGTAGAGACCTCGAAACAGATTCCCGCCGGATGGATTCCCGTCGGCACTATGCCCGTGTCGATGTGCCCACGCCTGAAATTGATCCCGATGGCGGAGAAAGGCGTATGCGGTCGATACATCGCGCACATTGCTCAAAATATCTGGCTCAGCCCCGATGAGTTCATCCGTCTCACAGAGGTTTGCGACGCCCCCGTGACGAAGTGTTTCCTTCGCGATCCAACCAATGAGCGGGTTGGCGGAGATGCCATTGAACGCGTCGGATCCCCCACACTGCAAACCGATCTTCAAATGCCGCAGGGAAACGGCGGTGCGCCGGCACGCGTTCGCTTGCGGCAAGAGCGCGGCAACAGCCTCTGCCGCCCTTGCTAATCCCTGACTGAGGTTGCCATCGAGAGTGAGAAAATGATGTGGAATCGAATCTAGAAGGTTCTTTCGATGGCTCAGTGAGTTGAGCAAATGCACGTTGGTCAACGGTTCCATACCGAGATCAAGGGCGAGGAACGCGGCTACATTTGAGTTCAACAAAAATCCCTCTAGCGTGCGAAGGGTGGTCTCAAAATTATTTGGGTGATTGGGGCCTGCCGCCTCGGTGTGTGCGATTGCCACGACGCCATCGATATTCGGAAAACTTGCGCGCACATTTTGAAACTGTTGGGCGATACTCTTGGCATGGCTGCCGGTGCGTGCCGTTGTCCCAAGTACGACGACGTAGTTGCGCGTCCCAGCCCCTCGCGTTCCCTCGCGGAGGAAGCCCTGAAAACTCCGAGGCGACTCTGCTGCGCACACTTGCCGACCTGGTTGAAATGTAGTTTCGTCAAAGACAAAACTCACTCGATGATCTGAGAAATTTGGCACCGACGGATAATGGAACCCGACGCGGCGCTCCGCAAAGGTGAGCAAAATCTTTTCGTTGCACAAATAATCCCCCGGCGAAATCTGAGTTCGAGCTAAACCAAAGGGTAGTCCCCAAGACAGAAGCGGTTCACCTGCACGGATGGAGCGGACGGCAAACCGATGGCCCTCCAGAATGGTGTGAGGAAGTGTTACCGAACCATCCGGTAGCTCAACTCGCTCCCCAGCTTCGAGACGACGGAGGGCGATAGCCGCGTTGTCTTCATGAACTGGCAGTCGCGCAAGGTTCAGCATAAGCAGTGGGTTAAACATTCACCTTTAGCAATTCTTGACCGTGTTCATGGTTAGTCTCAAGCGGGGATTTATAAAAATAGCGGGCCATGCTATTTCGGTTTCTCGATATTTTGGCTTTATCACGGCGCATAGCGTGCCAAGATTGCGACATGCGTGTGATTGGCGGAATCTCCGGCGGAAGAATTTTGCGAGTGCCGAAAGGCTACGACGTCCGGCCTACGCCCGACCTCGTGAAGCAGGCACTTTTCAATAGCCTAGGCGACCGTGTGATAGACGCGAAGGTGCTGGAGCTTTTTGGAGGGAGCGGCGCACTCAGTCTTGAGTCGATCAGTCGAGGTGCCATGGGCGCGGTGTGTGTCGAGCTTTCACCTCGACATGCGCGAATGATCACTAAAAATGCGACCTCTATTGGCCTCGATCCCAAATTGTTTGAATTAAGGACTCAGGATGTTTTTGTTGCGGTCCCTCAACTACGTTTGGCAGGCCGCACGTTCGATCTGATTCTAGCCGACCCACCCTACGGCGACAAAAACGTGGGGCGACGCTCGACTTCCTTTGCGCAAAAGCTCCTAGACCTCGAGGTGCTCACGGGTCTGCTCACACCGGGAGGCCGCCTCTGCCTTGGTCATAGCAAACGAGATTCCCTTGAAATTCCCGCCTTCTGGAACGAGGTTAAAGTTCTCAAGCACGGGGATTCGCTTTTTCGAATCCTAGAAGCCAGTGTGACGCGATCAGAGACGTGAGCCGATCTTTTCTCAAAAAATTTATGACGCTCGTAGGAATTACTTCCCTACTTTCGCTGCCTATCCGCGCCGAGGAATTACAGAAAACCTTGGAGCACGCTGTCGCAGCCACCGTACAGGAGTTTAAAGCGAAGAACTTCAAGAGCGATCAGATTGCGGTGACAGTGCGCGTGCTTCGTGAGGGGCACGAGGAGCAGGCTGCTTTTCGGGGCAACGAACCGATATACCCCGCGAGTGTCGTCAAATTATTCTACCTCGTTACGGCCCATCAGTGGATGGAGGATCAAACCATCAAGGATACTCCTGAATTACGTCAGGCCCTGCGCGACATGATTGTCGATTCTTCCAATGATGCGACCCATTATGTGCTCGATATTTTGACGGATACTGTGAGCGGGCCGGAGTTGTCCGCACCTCAAATGGCGATGTGGATTCTGAAGCGAAACGCCGTCAATCGCCACTTTGCGAAACAAGGTTATCAGGGAATTAATGTTAATCAAAAGCCTTGGTGCGAAGGTCCCTATGGGCGGGATCGCGTTTTTGTCGAGGGACCACCCAGTAACCGGAACGCTTTGACGACTGACGCTGTTGCGAGATTGATGGCGCAAATTGTAACGGGAAAAGCTGCGACTCCAAAACGAAGCGCGGAAATGATGGAACTGCTTCAACGCGATCCATTCTCCAAGGCAATCGACCCTGAGGATCAAGCCCATGGATTCACAGGACTGGCTCTGAAACCCGGAGCGAAGCTGTGGTCCAAAGCGGGATGGACAAGTAGAACCCGACACGATTCGGCGTATGTCGAATTGTCCAATGGTGTCCGCGTTGTGCTCGTTATTTTTACGATAGACCAAGCCAACGAACGAGGCATCCTGCCAGCACTTTGTAAACGGCTGTTTGAAAGGTTGGAGAGTTCTCCATAAATCACTCAGGATAATCATTGATGAAACCGAATTAGAGATCGGTTGAAGCCAATGAAAAAACGTTATGAAATGGTATGTCGGAGCATTGAAAAAGTACGCCGTGTTCGACGGAAGAGCGAGACGGCGAGAGTACTGGATGTATTCCCTCTTCAACCTTCTCATTTACTGCGCGGTCGCTGTTGTTGATAGGGTTTTGGGTTTATCAGGAATTCTAGATATCCTTTATATCTTAGCCACATTCATGCCTGGCCTAGCGTTGAGTGTTCGGCGCCTTCATGACATTGGGAAAAGTGGATTCTGTTTATTGCTTATCGCCATCCCAATCATCGGAGCAATTATGCTTTTGTTCTACGCGTGTCGAGATAGCCAGGCTGGGAATAATGAGTTTGGTGCAAATCCAAAACCTCAGGTGATGTCAGCCTAGTTTTTAGGGTTGTCGTCGGAATTTTTCTAGAAAGGCGTCGAGCACGTCTTTCGCTTGCGGGATTTTTAGCCAAGTGAGCAGGGCGAAATAGACCCCGGTGGCGAGGGCGATCGGCAGGAACACTGTGAGAAACCTTACGACCAAACCTGCATCTCCAAAGTAGGCTTGGCAGCCCCAAGCGGAACCCCAAGCCACGACCCCTGCCGCGGTGGCGCAGGTCAACATCTGACCTAGTTGTGGTAGCAACTCTCTGAAGGTCAGCTTCGGTAGTTTCCTGCGCAAGGCATAGATCAGCAGGTAGACGTTAAACAAACCGCTCAGCGTATTGGCTACCCCCATGCCGCCTTGTTGGAATGTGGGGATGAGGATGATTCCAAAAATAATATTGAGGACAAGGCACACGCTACTGATTTTCATTGGAGTTTTTGTATCTCCTAACGCATAGAAGGCGCGAGCGGTGACGTTATTAAGGGAGAACGCGATCAATCCTGGTGCAAGGCAAGCGAGAGCAATGCTAGATCGGTAGGTATCCATGGCCGTGAATTTTCCGCGCTCGAATAGCAGGCGCACCATTGGTTCTGCCAGCACCAAAAGAAGCATGCCCGCAAGTAAATTGATCAGGAAGAGGTAACCCACTCCCTGTGTCAGGGTGTTGCGGAATTCAGGAAATTTTTTCTCAGATGCCAATCCTGATAGGGTCGGAAGAAGGTAGGTAGCGAGTGAGATGCCGAAGATGCCTTGAGGAAACTCCATTAGCCGCACGGCAGCATCGAAAGCGGCAACAATCGAATTATCGGTCTGCCAAGCGATGGCTTGTGTGATGACGACATTGAGTTGAAAGGCAGCAACTCCCATCATTCCAGGGATCATATTGCGAACAACTGCTTTAACGGTCGGATCCTTCCAAGGACTGACCCAACGCAGTCGGAACCCTTCTCGGTAAAGCGTGGGGAGTTGGTACGCGGCTTGAATTATCCCCGCCAGCACCACAGCACCGGCGAGCACATAAATATGTTCTCGGAGGCTATTGCCAAAATGAGGAGCGACTAACAGCACGGTAGCAATGAGTATAACATTGAGAACCACGGATCCCATCGCAGGGACGAAGAAGTGGCCACGAGCATTGAGCATCCCCATCAACACAGCCGCAATGCAGATAAAAATGAGGTACGGAAACATCACTCGCGATAAGCTGAGCATGTACTCGGTATTCGGACGAAGGATCGAGGTGAAACCCGAGTTGCCAATCCAAATTGCCGCCGTCAGTCCGAGGATTACCACGCCGACAAGCAGACTGGAAACAATGACGAGACCCGAGATCACAGCGTTTGCCGCTCGCCACATCTCTGGTTCGCTTGAGTTTTTTTCTTTGTCTTTGAAAATCGGAATGAAGGCCGCCGTCAAGGCCCCTTCGCCTAGGAGCCGCCGGAAGAGATTGGGGAGCATCAACGCTAATCGAAAGGCTCCGGCCTCAGCACCCGCGCCCATAAAGGAGGTGTAAACCATTTCTCGCACCAGACCCAGGATCCGACTCAGGAAGGTGGCGATTCCCATCGCTCCGGCGGACTTCAGCATTTTTGACATGCAGGGAGCTCCTCCGGTTGGGATTGACGGTAGTGGACGATGGAAAAATCCGTGGTGTCGGCAAGGATGGCTACTTTTTCAAAACGACTTTCGAACGCCGGAAAAAATGTGTCTCCTTCAAAGGTTTTTTTCAATTGCGTGAGATAAAGATCTGAACAATACGGGAGGAGTTGAGCGTAGATTTCAGCGCCGCCGCAGACAAAAACTTGGCGATCTTCCTGTGCCCAGTCGCGAGCACGCCAGTCACTGAGGGTCTCAACGCCCAAGGAGCTAAAGCCGCTGCGGCTCAGAACGACGCTGGTGCGATTGGGTAGCGGACGGCCAATCGACTCAAAAGTGCGCCGCCCCATGAGCAAGACATGCCCTGTGGTCTTTTGTTTGAACCATTTAAAATCTTCCGGCAGATGCCAAGGAATTTGGTTGCCGCATCCGATCACGCGGTTCTCGGACATCGCGGCGATGGCTTGAAAATATTTCACAGGCGAAAAAACGAGACTCAAACCGCGATCGGAGCCTTGATGGCTGGGTGTGGGTCGTAGAGAGCGAGAGTAAAATCTTCGTAACGGAAATCGTGGATGTTTTTAATGACGGGGTTGAGCGTCAGGGTGGGCAAGGGACGTGGTTCTCGGCTGAGTTGCAAACGGGCCTGTTCCAGATGGTTGCTGTAAAGATGCAGGTCACCAAAGGTGTGAACAAAGGTGCCCGGTTTCAGACCGCAAACTTGCGCCACCATCAGTGTCAGGATGGCGTAGGAGGCCACATTAAATGGAACCCCGAGGAACAAATCCGCACTCCGTTGGTAAAGTTGGCAACTTAACTCACCTTCTTGCACGTAAAACTGGAAGAGAGCGTGACAGGGTGGCAACGCCATCTGCTCGATCTCCCCCACATTCCACGCGCTTACAATGTGACGGCGACCATCAGGATTTTTTTTGATCTGCGCGATCACCTGATCAATTTGATGAATCGCCCGTCCATCAGCCGTCCGCCAGTCGCACCATTGCGCCCCGTAGACACGTCCAAGGTTCCCCTGCTCATCCGCCCACTCGTCCCAGATGGTGACTCCGTTTTCCTTCAGATATCTAATGTTCGTTTCACCCCGCAAAAACCACAGGAGTTCATAGATGATCGATTTCAGATGCACCTTCTTCGTCGTGACCAACGGGAATCCGTGTTGGAGTGGAAATCGAGTCTGAGCTCCAAAGACAGAGTAGGTGCCCGTGCCTGTGCGGTCGGCTTTGAATTTCCCCTGATCTAAAACAAGACGAAGCAGATCGTGATACGGCTTCATAGTGACGATTTCTTAGGCTTGGATAGTTCCACTCTCTTGAGCTTAAGATCAGTGGCCACCTCGTCGAGAAAAACCGAGACGAGCCGCCTGAGGTGACTTTGTTCTCGGTGCAGTAACCAAACCATGACCGGCAGTGTGAGCAGGATCAACCAGAGCCACCAAATCTCGGATCCAACCAGCCCAATAATGACGATCTCCAGTCCAATCATCGCCCAGAAGAGGGTCTTTGCGAAAAGTGTCCAAGCCGTCTGCAACCGGCAACGGAGCAGTTGCTTTCCTTGGCCGAGAAACTCGGCGACGGTTGTCATCTGTAAATGAGTGAATGCGCTGCCAAAGATTTCGACATCAAACCGGTTCCACCCAGTGTCCGTTTTGTTCTGCCAACCCCGCTGATCAAGCTGTTCCAGCACCACTGAAAGAAATTCCAATCGATCCAGCCCGGAATCGTTCCAATACTCCACCTCACGAAAGGAAAGGCCACTGTCTTCGCGCAAGGCGGACTCGAGATTCTCCCGCCGCGTCAACCGAGAACGTGGCACATTCAAGCTGCGCTTATAGCGTGCCCACCCGCGCACGATGGGTTGGAGGAAAAAGAGAAGAGCCACCAACGTCCTCGAGCCTGGACGCCGTTGATTTCTGGGAATATCTGCCTGCCAAGCGGCTGCAACGCACACCCCCATTGGCAACAAAATGCTGGCAATGGCCGTTGGGATGAGTGTTCGGAATAAAACCGCCAAGACTATTAACGGCAGAGTGAT
>Ga0114966_10000719_pt1 | contig 31689 bp, 44 predicted proteins | sample M_130207_XF_Meta_FD_87029 | JGI IMG/M metagenome (GOLD analysis project Ga0114966, IMG submission 87029) | Freshwater microbial communities from Lake Montjoie, Canada to study carbon cycling - M_130207_XF_MetaG | ecosystem: Environmental > Aquatic > Freshwater > Lake | place: Lake Montjoie... | reverse complement strand
TCAGAAAACTTTAATTTTATAAATAAGAAACGATAAGGAGATTCCTAATGTCATCAAACAAATTATTTGAGGCAGCCGCAGAAATTCTTGCAGGTAGCAAGGGTAAAAACGGTATGCCGATGGAAAAAATGCCAGGCAGTGATGCTGTAGATTTGGGTGGACCAACACCACAAAACTACAAGTCAGACGATGACTCGGCTAAAATTGACACAACAAAGGCTGCAAAATCTGCAACCGCACCTACAACTAAACCATCAGATGCGTCTTCTAAAATGGAAGAAACAGAAAATGAAGATGGTGTTATTGCTGAAATGCACGGTGATGAAGCCGAAGACAAAGCAATGATGAAGAAAATGAAGATGAAAGAAAAGATGAAAGAGGACGTTGACGCTCTCTTTGCTGACGATTCTACCATCTCTGAAGAATTCAAATCTAAAGTTTCTACAATTTTTGAAGCTCGTGTTAATGACCGTGTTACACAAATTGAAGAAGAAACTGAAACTCGTTATGCAGGTATGCTTGAAGAAGCCGTTGAGGCTATCAAGTCTGATTTAACCGAAAAGGTTGATGATTACCTATCATACGTTGTTGAACAATGGATGGAAGAAAACCAAATCGCTATCGAATCTGGTTTACGTTCTGAAATTACCGAAGAATTTATTTCAGGTTTGCGTAACCTGTTTGCAGAACACTACATTGATGTTCCTGCAGAAAAAGTCGACCTTGTTGATGAGTTAGCTACTAAAGTTGAAGAACTTGAGTCATCTCTCAATGAAGAAATCGAGCGTGGTATTAAAACTAAAAAAGCTTTAGTTGAAGCCCGCAAGAATGAAATTACTCATTCTGTTTGTGAAGGCCTCACAGCCACTCAAGTTGAAAAAATCAAAACACTCGCAGAGGGTGTTGAGTTCTCCACAGAGGAAGAATACGAAACTAAACTTGAAAACATCCGTGAGAACTACTTCCCATCTGGCACCAAGCGTGCTGATGAACAACAGTTGCATGAGGAATTAGGCGATGCAGACGAAAAGAAAGTCATCAATGACCCATTCGTTAATGCAGTCGCACAAGCAATTTCCAAAACAAAACTATAAAAACTAGGAGATAATATGTATTTGTCCGAAAATCTACAAAAGAAATGGGAAGGCGTTCTGGATCATCCAGATATGCCAGCTATTAAAGACCCATATCGCAAGGCTGTTACAGCCGTTATTCTTGAAAACCAAGCAGTTGAGATGCAAAAATCAGCTGGTATGCTTAACGAAGCTGGCCCTCCAACAAACTTTGCTGGTACAGGCGGTTTCGGTGGTTCTTCAGCTGCGGGCGGCCCAACAGCCGGTTTTGATCCAATCTTAATTAGTTTGGTTCGCCGTTCATTGCCAAATCTTATCGCTTATGATGTTTGCGGCGTTCAGCCAATGACAGGTCCTACAGGTTTGATTTTTGCAATGCGTACACGTTATGCATCACAAGGTGGTACAGAAGCATTCTTCAACGAAGCTAACACACAATTTGGTGGTGCTAATACTGCTCTGATTGCTCAAGTTGCTAGCCAGTTGACTGCTCTTTCAGTTGCTGCTAACACAACTGAAGTGTTCACATCGAACGCTGCAGCTGCTCTTGGAATGACAACAGGTTCTGCTGAAGCTTTAGGTGATGGTGCCGTTGGTAACACATTCCAAGAAATGGCATTCTCAATTGAGAAAGTTACTGTAACTGCTCGTACACGTGCTCTAAAGGCCGAGTATTCAATGGAACTTGCACAAGATTTAAAAGCAGTCCACGGTTTAGACGCAGAAACAGAATTGGCAAATATTCTCTCTACAGAGATTCTTGCTGAAATTAACCGTGAAGTTGTTCGTACTATTTACGGTGTCGCTAAGTTGGGTTGCCAAGTTGGTACAACTAACGCAGCTGTATTTGACCTTGACACAGACTCAAACGGTCGTTGGATGGTTGAAAAAATCAAAGGTCTTGCTTTCCAAATTGAACGTGAAGCTAACACCATTGCTAAGACAACTCGCCGTGGTAAAGGTAACATGATTATCGTTTCTTCAGATGTTGCATCTGCATTTGCGATGGCTGGTCTTCTTGACTACAACTCAGCATTACAAGGTCAAGTTAACTTAACAGTTGACGATACAGGTAACACATTTGCTGGTACAATGTTCGGTCGCCTTAAAGTTTATATCGACCCATTTGCTGGTACTTCTTCAACCAACGAATTTGCTGTTGTTGGTTACAAAGGTACAAATGCATATGATGCTGGTATTTTCTACTGCCCTTACGTTCCTCTACAAATGGTTCGTGCAGTTGATACTGGTACTTTCCAACCAAAAATTGGTTTCAAGACTCGTTATGGTCTAGTTGCCAACCCATTTGCTGAAGGTACTACTCAAGGTCTTGGTGCATTGACTAAGCAATCAAACAATTACTATCGTGCTTTTGCTATCAAAAACATTATGTAATTGAAAAAACTCCGTTAAGAGAGTTCTTAAAAGACCACCTTCGGGTGGTCTTTTTTTTAGCCTAAATAGTCCACTATGACAGCACTTAACAGAAATCCTAAAAATCCAAACTACTTACATCCTAATAAGTTTCAATTAAACTTTGCTAGGTTGCCAAACATACAGTATTTTTGCCAGACTGTAACTGTTCCTGGTATCTCTTTATCTGAAATTCCACAGAATACTCCTTTTGTGGACTTATACAGACCAGGTGAAAAAGCAATCTATGATTTGTTGAATGTTACTTTTTTGGTTGATGAATCTTTAAAATCTTGGTTAGAAGTTCACGATTGGATTCGTGCAATGACTTTCCCTTCCGATTTTAAAGAATATAGAAACTTGGGTTTACTAAGTAAAACTGCGGGTATCCGACAAGCATCAGGATTACCACCACAATATTCTGATGCAACACTTACCATATTATCATCGGCAAACAACCCAATTTTTAGATTTAAATTTTACGATGTATTCCCCACATCAGTATCTACCTTTGCTATGTCCACTACTGATAGTCCAGATACGGCAATTACAGCTGATGCTACCTTCAGATATTCCTATTTTGATGTTGACAAAGTAATTTAATTCTGTTATACTCCATTAAGGAGGATTTGTAATGACTAAACTTGATGAATTATTAAATATGTGGGCAGCCGATTCTGTTATCGATAGAACAGAGCCCGGCAAAGCACTTATCAACATACCACAACTACACAGTAAGTATTTGAATATACTTTCACGGCATCGCTTGCTCGCAAAAGAAGCCGACTTTAAGTACAGTAGAATGAAAAAGATTAAATGGGAATATTATACAGGTAAACTGGATGATGAACAACTTCAAAAACACGGTTGGGAACCATTTCCATTTGTATTGAAATCTGAGATTACTACATACTTTGAGAGTGATGAAGACTTAAACAGATTAACAGCACAGAAAATGTTGCATGAAGAAATTGTTGAAGTGTGTTCAAGCATATTAAAAGAATTACACAGCAGAACTTTTCAGTTAAAAGAATTTATAACCTGGGAAAGATTTATACAAGGTGTTTGATATTCGATTAGAGAAGGTCAATGAAGCATATATTCGTGTTACTAGTGAAAGAAATATAGCTCAAGAACTTTCTGACTACTTTACATTTTATGTACCAGGTTATCAATTTACACCTGCATATAAATCACGATATTGGGATGGTAAGATTAGATTATTAGACCTAAGAACCATGTTCATATATCGTGGTCTAATTGCGTATATTGAAAAGTTTTGTGAAGAAAGAAAGTATACTCTTGACATTGATATTGAACTTAGAACTTCTAAGATTTTCTCATTGGTTGAAGCCAAAGAATTTGTTGACACATTAAAGTTGCCACATGAGGTAAGAGATTATCAATTAAATTCGTTTGTTCATGCAATACGAAATAAACGATTGTTGTTGTTATCACCTACAGCATCGGGTAAATCTTTAATACTGTATTGCATCATTCGACATTTGCAAATAGAGAATGAAAGAGGTTTGTTAATTGTTCCAACCACATCTTTGGTTGAACAGATGTATAAAGACTTTCAAGATTATGGTTATGATTCTGAACAATACTGCCATCGTCAATATTCTGGTAAAGAGAAACACACAAACAAGTTTCTAACAATTACTACATGGCAATCAATCTATAAAAACCCACAAGAATACTTTGAACAATTCGATTTTGTAGTTGGTGATGAGGCACATCAATTTAAGGCCAAATCACTTGCAACTATTTTATCTGGTTGTACCAATGCAGGTTATCGTATTGGTTGTACAGGTACACTTGATGGTACACAAACACATAGATTGGTGCTAGAAGGACTATTTGGTCCTGTGTATCAAGCAACCACAACCAAAGAGTTGATGGACAATAAACATCTTGCAGATTTTAAAATTAAATGTTTGATATTAAAATATCCCGAAACTGTATGTAAACAATCTAGAGATTGGGACTACAATACAGAAGTGGATTACATCGTCCTAAATAAAGCAAGAAATGAATTTATTAAAAACCTTGTTTTATCACTTGAAGGCAATACTCTGATATTGTTTCAGTTTGTAGAAAAACATGGTAAAGATTTACATTCGTTGATAAAAGAACATACAAAGAATCGTCATGTATTTTTTGTATATGGAGGAACCGATGTTGAAGTTCGTGAATTAATTCGTGCAATTACTGAATAAGAAAAAGACGCTATTATTGTGGCTTCTTATGGTACCTTTTCTACTGGCGTTAACATTCGCAACTTACACAATATTGTTTTCGCTTCTCCTTCAAAGTCTAGAATTCGTAATCTCCAATCGATAGGTAGAGGCCTTAGAATTGGTGATAACAAACAAGAGGCAACACTATTTGATATATCTGATGATTTTAGAATAGGCAAACATACCAATTACACCTTGAAACATTTCGTTGAACGTGTTAAAATATATGATGAAGAAAAGTTTAACTACAAGTTTTATAACATAGACCTAACAAATGGATAACGTAAAAATTATAAGACTGCAATCAGGTGAAGACATAATTGCAAACTACAAAGAAGATGATGAATCTGGTATTGTTCATGTCAATAGGCCGATGATTTTGTTTTTCAAAAGACTACCAACAGGTAAGTCTGTGATGATGATGGGACCTTGGTTACCAGTTGAATTGATTAAATCTAATTCTGCCTCTTTATATGTGCAAGATATTTTGACTGTGATATCTCCAAGACAATCATTGATTAAATATTATACTGATGCTGCAAATCAGGCAGAGCTTCTGTTGGGTGAACAGGGTGATGAGATTGAGGAATCATTGAGTCGTTCAATTTCTATTATTGATGACGATGATGACGGTGAAGAAGATGACGATGATGGTTTTGATGTATCGGAGATTGAATCATCTAAAGGTAGAACAATACATTAAAACGGAACACCGCTATGATAACATTATTAAAAATATGTGTCAAGCGTTATTTAAGGTAAATGTAAAAATATATCTTGCTTAATTGATATGAGTATGTTAAAATGAGATTATTATGACTAAAAAACACTATGTAAACAATGCTGACTTCCTTACAGCACTTATTGAATATCGTTCTAACTGCGATATTGCCAAAACAGAAGGTAAGGAAGACCCACGCATACCAAACTATATTGGTGAATGTTTTCTAAAGATTGCAGAACACCTATCTCGCAAGCCAAACTTCATTTCATATTCTTTCCGAGATGAGATGATATCAGATGGTATAGAAAACTGTTTGATGTACTTCCGTAACTTTGACCCCGACAAGTCAAAGAACCCATTTGCATACTTCACCCAAATTATTTACTTTGCCTTTCTCCGCCGTATTATGAAAGAGAAGAAACAACTATATGTTAAGTATAAGGCAACTCAACAATTTGGTATTTTGGATCAAGGTGAGATGTATGAAGATGTTGACGGCAACATGAAACAGTTTGAATTGTATGATAACATCTCCGAATTTATTGAGACCTTTGAAAAAAATCGTGATAATAAAAAGAAGATTAAGGTAAAAGGATTAGAAAAATTTATTGAACCATCTGATTTAGATATACCCAAAGAACTATGAAATTAATTATTTTAGGTGATACTCATTTTGGTATGAGAGGTGATTCTTTAGAGTTTCACAACTATTACAAACGATTCTATCAAGAAGTATTCTTTCCTTACATTGTTGAAAACAATATTACAACCATTTTTCAAATGGGTGATTTGTTTGACCGCAGGAAGTTTATCAACTTCAATACACTATATCTTTCAAGACAATACTTTTTCAATAAAGTAAAGGAACTTGGCCTTCAATTTCATACAATACTTGGCAATCACGACATTTATTATAAGAATGTTCTTGAAGTTAATTCATCACAGATGTTACTTAATGATTATGATAACATTACAGTTTATGATGAACCAAACAAAGTAGTATTTGATGGTGTTGATGTTGATGTGATACCATGGATTTGTTCAGACAATGAAGAACAGATTAAAAAATTTATTGAATCATCAACATCACAAATATGTTTTGGTCATTTTGAAATTGCTGGATTTGAAATGGATAGAGGCAATGTGTGCCATGAAGGGCTTGACAAAAATCTATTAAAGAGATATGATGTAGTCTTGAGTGGCCACTTTCACCATAAATCTTCTGATGGTCAAATTACCTATGTTGGAACACCAGGTGAAATGACATGGTCTGACTACAATGACCCAAGAGGTTTTCATGTATTTGATACCGAAACAAGAGAGATGGAGTTTGTGCAGAATCCATATCGTATGTTTCACAAGATATCATATGATGATACCGTAACTGATTTCGAACATTGGCAAAAATTCAACTACAATGAATTGAAAGATTCTTTTATAAAGGTTGTGGTTTTAAACAAACAAAACCCATATCTATTTGATAATGTAATTGATAATTTATACAAAGCAGGTGTTTCTGATATATCAATTGTAGAAGATTTTACCGAAACATTGATTGAGAATGATGATGAACTGGTAAATCAGGCAGAAGATACAATGACTATTCTTGGAAAGTATATTGATAACTTGACACTCAATGTCGATAATGATAAACTAAAAGCTTTGATGAAAGAAGTCTATGTCGAAGCATTAACAACCGAAACTGAATGATATTATTTCGCAAAATTAGATGGAAGAACTTTCTTTCCACAGGTAACTACTTTACCGAAATTGAATTTGATTCTTCACCTAACACATTAGTTGTGGGTGAGAACGGCGCAGGCAAATCAACTATGTTGGATGCTCTGTGCTTTGTCCTATTTGGCAAGCCATTTCGTTCAGTAAACAAACCACAACTACTTAACTCAATCAACAGTAAAGATTGTGTAGTTGAAATTGAATTTAATGTTGGCAACAAAGCCTATAAAATTATTCGTGGAATTAAACCGAATATTTTTGAAATTTATTGTGATGGTGACCTTATCAACCAAGATGCCGCTGTGCGTGATTACCAAGAATACTTGGAAAAGTTTGTCATCAAATTAAACTATAAATCATTCACTCAAATTGTTATTCTAGGTAGTGCATCGTTTACTCCGTTTATGCAGTTGTCAGCTGCTGATAGACGTTCTATTATTGAAGAACTATTAGACATTCAAATCTTCTCTGCGATGAATAACATCATCAAAGAAAAAATGTCTATCAATAAAGAAACAATGAATGGTAGAAAACATGAGATTGACCTTGCTCAACAGAAACATGATATGCAGAAAAAACATATTGATGAACTGAAACAAAACAACGATGAGAAGGTTAAAGAATACCAAAAAGAAATTGCCAACAATCAAATTGTCATACAAGAACTTACTGCGAATAGTGCCTTGTATCTCACAAAGGTAGGTGAGTATACCAGTGAAGTTGCTGACAAACTTGATACAGAAGCAAAACTTAAAACGATTACAAAATTAGAATCTCAGATTGAAAGTAACCTATCAAAGTACCGAAAAGATATTAACTTCTTTCAACAAAACGATAACTGTCCTACTTGTAGACAGGCTATTGAATTAGGTTTTAAAGAAGAAGAACTCTCATCACTACACACCAAAAGAGGTGATTGTGAACAAGGTTTAAAGAAGCTAGAAAGTAAACTGTTACAGGAACAAACTAAACTGAATCTCATCAATGAGAAACAGAAAGAGATTCAACAACTACAAATTAAGATTGCTACCAACAATACTTCCATTATTGAAACTGAAAAGTATATTAAAAAGGTAGAGAATCAAATTAAAGAGTTGAAGGAAAATAAAGCATCCACAGAGAAAGAAACGACACAGCTAAAAGAATTAGAGGGTTCTCTGTTGAAACTGCAAGCAGAGTTAAAGCAATTAATAGAAGAAAAAACATATTACGAAGTCGCCTCTGGTTTGTTGAAAGATACGGGTATCAAGACCAAGATTATTAAACAGTATTTGCCTATCATCAACAAATTGGTAAACAAATACTTGGCATCATTTGACTTCTTTGTTAACTTTAACCTAGATGAATCTTTCAAAGAAACAATCAAATCTAGGCATCGTGATGAATTTACATATGCCAGTTTTTCTGAAGGTGAGAAACAGAAGATTGATTTGGCACTTTTATTTAGTTGGCGTGCCGTAGCAAAGTTAAAGAACTCTGCCAACACCAATCTATTGATACTTGATGAGGTGTTCGATTCAAGTTTAGATGCCAATGGCACAGAATATTTAATGACGATACTCCAGATGCTTGAAGGTACTAATGTGTTTGTGATATCACACAAAGGTGATATACTGCAAGATAAGTTCCGTAATGTCATTAAATTTGAAAAGATAAAAAACTTTAGTAGGATTATGAAATGAACTTTAAAGAATATCTATCACATTTCAAACAAGTAATTGATAAAGAAGTAGAAGGCTGGTTCTACCCCAAAGATATCATCATCACTTATGGTTTACTCAAAGAGTTACAAAGACCAAAAGGTGATGTATGTGAGATTGGTGTTGCTTATGGTAAAAGTGCCATTATGATTTCACAGTTTAAAGATGAAAGTAATTTTTATCTGTATGACATTTTTAATGAAGAAGCTAGAGTTATTGCTGAGAACAACATCTCAAAGTTTGGTAGTAATACCAATTTAACTTGGCGTCTGCAAGATACAACACAATTAAAGTATGATGATGTTACCTTTAAAAATGATTTGAGATTTTTACACATTGATGGCTGCCATGAACATTCTGCCGTATTGAGTGATTTGATATTGTTCAGTAGTAAGATGAGAGATGATGGCATTATTGCGATTGATGACTTTCAAGACCAAGAATTTCCAGGTGTGAATAGTGCAGTATTTCAATTTTCGTTATCGAATGGTAACTACAAAAATTGGAGAGTGTTTGCCATTGGTGACAACAAAGCATATATGTGTCAGAAGAAGTATGCTGAACTTTACCAAAAGTTTTTGGTAGATTACATTGTTAAGGCAAAGAAACAATACAATGTTCCATTTGATATGCACCTAGGATTGCGTGAACTATTGGACATGAATGTTCTTATGTGTGATTCCAGAACGGCATGGGATCCACAGGTAATAAAAGAATCTCTGTTTGATAAACCAATTATAGGGTAAATTATGATACATCAATTACATTGTTTTATGAATGAAAACAAAACAGCAAAGATTTACTTAGCAGGCAAAAGTGAATACACAGCCTTGCTTTATGACTCTGATATAGAGTATAATGGCATTGAATATTTTAATAATGAACAAGATGCAGAAATTTTTTGTGAGAATTGGGTAATGAACAATGAGTGAAATTTTAACAATCAATACCGAACAAGGTATATTTCAAGAACAACAGATTGAACCGTTGCCGTTGTATGATGAGAATCATCCAATGTTGAAGCGAAGTATTCCTGAATATGAATTATCTAGATTACCTAATCCTGTTATGACAAACTTGGTTAGTAGATTAAAGATGACTATGAAACTGTATAGTGGTCTTGGATTATCTGCCAATCAATGTGGCGTATTCGAAAGGGTGTTTGTGATTGGCAATGAAGATATGGTTATCCCATGCATTAATCCAAAGGTGATTCGAATCGTTGGCAAAATGGAAAAAAATAGAGAAGGTTGTTTATCTTTTCCTGGTTTATTTTTAAACATTGAAAGACCTTTATCAATCGATGTGGAATTTTATGATGTTAATGGTAAGTTAATCAATACAACATTTGAAGGTCTTACTGCTAGATGTTTTCTACATGAACTAGACCACATGAATGGTGTTCGTATGGTTGACTATGTAAAACCTTTAGCTTTAAAAATGGCAAGACAAAAACAACAGAAGTTAATTAAAAAAGTGAAAAGGCTTCAAAAAGATAATGGCACATTCGTTTGATCCAAAAGATGATATAGAAGAACAATGGCGTAAGTGGCAAGAAGTCAACCCGCCAGAATCTTTTATGGATATTAATGAAGATGAGTTGCGTGAGCAAACCATCAAAGACCTTACCTATGTTTCGGCTATGGATGTTCGTGAATACACTCTATACCAGAAGTGGTGTGAAGTCAAAGAAAAGTATCCTACATTCGTAAACAATACTTTGTTCGGTGAAGAAACGCAACTGCTTGACCCAAAACAACAAGTATTGGTAGATGAAGTTAAGAGTAACATTTGGTTGCCTGAAAGTCCTGATGACTACTTGAACCTTGAGCCTGTTCTAATTTACACCGATGATTCTGGTTCGGTATCACGCAAAGGTGTAGATGGTACAGTTGTTGAAGATAAGATTAAACGTAGTGATTTACCTGAAAGATGGAACACCGCACGAAACTTTATTTCAACAATGAAGAACAATAGTAACATTGGTCGCAACCTTAATTTCCTTGTTGCAGACAATAAGACTGGTAAGTATCTTGGTGTTATTTGTATTTCATCTGACTTTCTTGACCTGACACCTAGAGATAATGCAATTGGTTGGCCCCGTGAACTCAAGACACAAGGTGGCATGATTAATCATACTGCGATTGGTTCTACGATTGTTCCGTTTCAGCCACTTGGTTACAACTACGTTGGTGGTAAATTACTTGCATTGCTTTGTCTATCAGATGAAGTGCAAAGACTTTGGAAAAAACAATATGGTGACACCTTGATTGGTGTAACAACAACATCATTGTATGGTAAAACTAAAGCGGGTGGTCTATCACAGTATGATAATCTCGACCATTGGAACCCTATGGGTTTCTCCTCTGGTTCTGTATCGTTTGAACCTAACAGAGATACACGATATAAGATTCGTGAATGGCTGAAAGCAAATCATACCCGTAAATATTTTGAATGGTATGTTGCAAAGAAGGCAAGTGGTCAACCACATAAACGTGACCACAAGAATCGTTCATTAAACTTTACTTACTCTAAGATGAGTATACCAAAAGAATTGATTAAAGCTGAACATCATCGTGGCATTTATTTCAGCCCATTATACAATAACTCATTTGACTTCTTGCGTGGTGATATCAAAGAAACTGAATTGGTTAAATCATTTGATACCAGTTATGAAGCTTTGACAACGATATGGAAAGAGAAACACGCTAAGGGTCGTATTGGTTTTCTAAAGAAGAAAAATAAGGTATCAACCGAAACTTTGTTCTATGATGATTTGATATACCTTACATGGGAAGAAACTAAGGCAAAGTATCTTGGCCAAGTAGGCAGATAATACAAATAGTGCTTGCTTTTATGAAAAAAGTCCTATATAATTATAACATAGTAAAAAATATGCGGTGGGTTGGATAACAGATTGAGGTACCCCTTCAATCAACTTTGTGAAACTCAAAGACACCGCTCCAACTTTCATTAAATCTCCAGTTCAATGAAACCTAAAACCCCTGTTGCCCAAAAGTGATGGGGGTTTTTTCATTATTGCCACACAGAAATCATTTTCGTGTTATAATGATAACTTCAATGGGAGATTATCATGCAAAACGATAACGATTATTCACACACCTTACTGGAACAGGAAGAAGAACATTTTTATTCCTGTGTTGCCGGTGTTGTGGATGCCTTCAAAATTCATGGTACCGCAAACATCATGCGGGAAGTAAGTAAAAATACTTACATAAATCAAGAACTTAGTGTGTTGTTTCCCAGCAACAACAAGGCTTGACATTTACACCTACCTGTGTTACAATGGTCGTATTAAAAGTTAAATAGGTAAACTATGCAAAATTATAGTGTCGAATCAAAATCACAATTAGCGAAATTGCTCGCTACTGAGAATCTTACGATTCAGCATCAAAAAATCAGAACCGCAAAATTTGATACTTTGAATCGTATTCTGTATTGTCCAATTTGGGATAATATGACTGGTGACTTATACGACCTTTTATTAGGTCACGAAGTTGGCCATGCTTTATATACACCTAAAGACGGATGGCATGACGCCGTTTGCGATAAAGGTGAAAATTACAAACGATTCCTTAATGTGATTGAAGATGCTCGCATTGAGAAAAAAATCAAACGGAAATATCCAGGTATTCGTAAATCATTCATTAACGGTTATTCTAATCTTTTAGAACGAAACTTTTTCGGCATCAAAGACCAAAATGTAAATGACTTAGCATTTATTGACCGCTTGAACCTTTACACAAAAGGCGGCACAATGTTGGGTATTGCCTTTGATGAAAAAGAACAAGCTATGCTTGCTAAAGTTGAGGCAGTTGAAACATGGACTGATGTTCTGAATGTTTGTGATGAAATTTTTGATTACTCAAAAGATGAACAATCGAAAAAACAAATCGATACACCATATGATGATTTTGAAGATATGGATTATGGTGATGATTATGATGATGCAGAAGATTCTGATGACTATGATACAGAAGATTCTGTTGAAGAATCTGAAGGTGAAAAACAAAACACAGATTCATCCGATAATGATGCGGAAGAATCTGATGAAGCTTCAAAAGAAAAAAATAGTGTTTTAAATCGTGAAAAGAATTCTAAAGACTTTGGTGAAGAAAGTGAAGAATTCGAACCAAATTGTGTTACTGATGAAGCGTTTAGAGAGAATGAAGGCAAGTTGCTTTCTGAAAAATGCCGTGATTATCGTTACATGAATGTGCCTAAGTTGGTGAATCCTAAATCTGTATATACAGGTTACAAACGGGTTCACGAATTGATGGAACAACATTTCAAAGAATTGTCTAACTATAATAATGGTACAGTTGAGAATTTGGTTAAAGAATTCAAAACTCAAAATGACCGTTATATTTCTTTGTTGGCTAAAGAATTCGAAATGAAGAAGGCTGCAAGGTCTTACTCTAAGGCTAAAATCTCCGATACAGGTGATATTGACATTAATAAAATTTACAAGTACCAAGTTGAAGATAATATCTTCCGCAAGATGACTGTTTTACCAAAAGGCAAATCTCACGGTTTGGTTTTGTTACTTGATAAATCTGGTTCAATGCGTGATAATATGACTGGTTCTATTGAACAGATTTTAATTCTAACTGCATTTTGCCGTAAAGTGAATATTCCTTTTGTTGTTTATAGTTTTAGTGATTACGACCATGCTCGCCGTATGGATGTAACCGATGCGGTCTATGATAAAGAAAAAATGACTCCTGCTTTCAGTAGAAAAGCTGGTGAGATGGAATTTGAAGGTGTTTATTTGCGTGAATATTTGAATTCAACAATGAAAACTGGAGATTATAATCGTTGCGTTAAGAATATGATTCTTCTTGCTAATGCATATTCTTATCATAGACCAAAATTTACTATTCCACATTCAGAAGGTCTCGGTATGACTCCTTTGATTCAATCAATCTTTGCAATTGAACCTGCAATCAGTAAATTCAAAGTGAAGAATAATCTTGACATTGTGAATTTGATTGTTGTACATGATGGTGATGCCGATAGTTGTGGTTACCATTTGAAGTATGATGAAAACAGAGGTAATGTTTCATGGGAAGGTTGGTCTCATACCCGTGAGAATGTTATTATTGCTGATGACAGTATCAAGTTTCAAATGAAATTAAATCCTGAAGTTACCTATCCTGGTGAAGCCTTGCGTGAAGCAGCATTTGAATGGTTGAAAAAGAAAACTGGTACTCGCATTTTTGGTTTCTTTATTACTTCTAAATCTCGCCGTAGATTGTATAATGACATTATGCAAAAATACAAAAATGAAAAAGGTGAAGGTGTCAATAAAGGATACGTTTGTCACGAAGTGAAAAATTTGGCTGCAAAAGTTAAGAAGGATAAATTCCTTGAATCTTACAACAAAGGCTACAATCGTTTTTACCTCCTGCCTTCTGGTGAAGATTTGAAAATTGAAAGTGAATCAATTGAAATTGATGGTAAATTTACCGCTAACAAATTGAAAAATGCTTTTATGAAATTCAATAAAAAGCGGCAAGTGAACCGTGTTCTGGTATCAAAATTCATTGCAGGCATTGCCTCCTAGTCTGTTGCTTTTATGCAACAGCTGGTTGACAATGTGATGGTTTCGTGTTATAATGGTGTTATCTTAATTGAAATTGGAGTTTTTATATTATGAGTAAGCGTGCTGAAGTGAAAGAAAAATTTATGTCTGCCTTGATTGCTACTGGCAAACAAAATGTTACTTTCGAAGAAATTAAACAAATCTGCGATAAAGAAAATATTGCTCATCCGTATTGGTTCACTAATGATATTGCCAATCGTGAAAAGCGTGGTGTGTATAAAGTGCCTACAACGGCTTCAGTTTCTCAATCAACAACAATCGATTTACAAGCACAGGTGATTCAAATGCCAAAACAAGAAGTTAAAACTGGTAACCGAATTACTAGTGTTATTACACAACTTGAAACTGAAAACTTGGTTCCTTCAGTTTACAAAAATTATGTTCCTTTCGGACACTATGATGACTTGATTAATATCATTTCATCAAATCAATTCTTTCCAATCTTCATTACAGGTAATTCTGGTAATGGCAAAACAATGTCCGTTGAACAGGCTTGTGCTAAAACAAAACGTAAATTCGTTTGCGTATCAATGACACCTGAAACCGATGAGAGTGATTTACTTGGCAATTATGTTTTGATTAATGGTCAAATGGAATGGCGTGATGGTCCTGTTACTGTTGCGGCTCGTCAAGGTGCAGTTTTGTGTATTGATGAAATTGATTATGGTGCTCAGAACCTTTCCTCATTGCAACGTGTTCTTGAAGGCAAACCATTCTTGTTGAAGAAAAAGAATGAGATTGTTTATCCCACTCAAGGTTTCACAATCGTAGCTACTGCCAATACTAAAGGCAAAGGTTCAGAAGATGGCCGTTATATGTTCACTAACGTATTGAACGAAGCTTTCTTGGAACGATTCTTGAATACCTACGAACAACAATGGCCTCCAATTAACATTGAACGCAAGATTCTGAAAAAAGAATTGACTGCTGTTGGTAAATCAGATGATGAATTTGCCGAGAAACTTGTTACTTGGGCTGATGTTATTCGTAAAACATTTGATGATGGTGGCCTTGATGAAGTGATTTCCACTCGCCGTTTAGTTCACATTATCAAAACTTATGGTGTGTTTGGTAACAAGATGAAATCAATTGAGTTATGCCTGAATCGATTTGATACCGATACCAAAATGTCATTCTTAGATTTGTACACCAAAGTTGATGCGGGTGCAAATACTGAAACCTTGATGACACAAACAATGGCTCCTGAAATTGAGGAAGAAGAACAGGAAGAAGATATTCCTTTCTAAAAACTAATTTGTTCGGCACTTGACCCATCGGCAACGATGGGTCTTTTTTACTTATTTACCTGTAAAAGTGTTGACACACTAACTTTTTTATGTTATAATTATACATCATTTGAGAGATGAGTCGCCTCTCAGATAATTTTTTTAATGCGATTCGTTTTTATCATGGAGATATTATGTCTACAAAATCTAAAGTCCTTGCCTATCTTTCTAAAGAAGGTTCTTACAACACTCTGACCGCAAACAAAATGCAGTCAGTTTTCGGTGTTGCAAACCCATCCGCAACTATCAATGAGTTGCGTAATGAAGGTCATGCAATCTACTTGAACAGCCGCATCAATACAAGCGGAGAGAAAGTTTCTTTCTATCGTTTGGGTACACCAACTAAACGTATGGTCGCTGCAGGTATTGCTGCAATTCGTTCAACTGGTGAGCGTGCATTTGCCTAATTAGAGGCGAATAGTTGAAGAAGGAGAGATATATATTAGTATCTCTCCTTTTTTTTTATTTTATGGACACATTATGGAAATTCAAGTAAACGTAGACGATTTGAAAAAGAATAAACTATTCATTGCTACGCCAATGTATGGTGGTATGGCTCACGGCTTGTATGTTAAATCATGCCTTGATTTACAAACCACTATGAGTCGGTATGGTATTGAAACTAAGTTTTCTTTTCTTTTCAATGAATCATTAATCACTAGAGCTCGCAACTATCTTGTTGATGAGTTTCTCCGTTCAGACAACACACACTTACTGTTTATCGATTCCGATATTCATTACTCACCGCAAGATATCATTGCACTAATGGCATTAGACAAAGATGTTATTGGTGGTCCCTATCCTAAAAAATCAATCAACTGGAACAACGTAGCTGAAACTGCTCGCAAACATCCTAACCTAGAACCAAAAGAACTTGAAAATTTGGTTGGTGAATATGTCTTCAACGTAGTTAAAGGCACGAATCAATTCCAAGTTTCAGAACCACTTGAGGTGATGGAAATTGGAACTGGCCACATGATGATTAAACGTCATGTGTTTGAAAAGATGGCAGCTGAATATCCAACTATCAAATACAAACCAGACCACGTTGGTCAAGCTAACTTTGATGGCTCACGTTACATTCATGCTTACTTTGATACTGTTATCGACACCAAAGAATCTATTACAGGTGGCGGTTCAGAACGATATCTAAGTGAAGATTATATGTTCTGTCAGATGTGGCGTAAAATGGGTGGACAAATCTATCTCTGTCCTTGGATGCGTACACAGCACATTGGTACATATGCATTTACTGGCAATATGCCAGCTGTTGCACAATATACTGGCCGTCTATGATTATAGGGCTGGTAGGTTTTATCGGTTCTGGTAAAGGGACAGTTGGTGATATCCTTGAAGTTCATGGATTCACCAAAGATAGTTTTGCCAAACCTTTAAAGGATGCCTGCTCAATAATGTTCGGTTGGCCAAGAGAGTTGCTTGAGGGTGATACCGAAGTTTCTCGCAAGTGGCGTGAAGAACCAGATTTTTTCTGGAGTGAAAAATTTGGTTATACATTCACGCCACGCTTGGCATTACAATTGATGGGCACAGAAGCAGGAAGAAATGTGTTTCACCAAGATGTATGGGTTATCTCATTATTGAATCGTGCAAAAGGTAAAGATGTAGTTGTTACTGATGTTCGATTTAAGAATGAGATAAATTACATTCAACAAAACGGTGGAGTAATTGTTCGTGTCAGGCGAGGTGGAGAACCTGAATGGTACAAACTTGCCGAAGATGCAGCTGCCGGTTTTTCATCAGCAATTATGGGAATGAAAGACAAAGGCATACACCAATCGGAATGGGATTGGATTGGTTCTGAATTTAATTATACCATAGACAACGATGGCACAGTTAATGAACTAGGTAATAAAGTGAAAGAGCTGTTGCAATTCATTCGTTAATGTTGTATAATCATTTATATTATTTTTTTGTGGAGAAATTATGAAACTATCTAATGACACCTTGAGTGTTCTAAAAAACTTTGGTAACATCAATCAAGGCATTTACTTTAAAAAAGGTAAAGTTCTAAAGACTGTATCTTCTGGTAAGAATATCTTGGCCGAAGTTACCATCAATGAAGAAATTACTACCAATTTTGGCGTTTACAATCTAAATGAATTTCTTTCTGTTGTATCTTTACACAAAGATACTCCAACTTTTGAGTTTACTGAAAAGTCTGCTGTTATCATTGGTAATAAAGGTCGTAGTAAAACCAATTATCGTTTTTGCGATTCATCTATGCTCACGTTACCGCCAGAGAAACAATTACAAATGCCTGACCCTGAGATTTCTTTTCAGATGACAGCTGAAGACTTTGATTGGATTTTGCGTAGTGCATCTGTTCTAGGTTCACCTCACATTGGGATTGAATCGAATGGTGAAACAATTAATATCATCACACTAGATACCTCAAATGATGCTGCTCACACCGATGCACTTGAAATTGCAAAAGGTAATGGTGATAAGTATCGCATGGTATTTAAAACTGAAAACATCACCAAAGTTTTGGCTGGTGCTTATGATGTTAAAATCTCATCTAAAGGTATTTCACACTTCACAAACAAAAAGATTCCTTTACAGTATTGGATTACAACTGAAGCTGGTTCTAAGTTTGAAAAGGCCTAATCATGGGTGAAATAAGAACTTGGGTGGACAGAACTGAATATGTTTCTGTATTGAAAAAAGAAATTGAAGTTTTGAAAACCAAATACAAACCACATGAAGAAGGTACTGGCCATTTCAATACTGCAATTAGTGTTTTGGAAGGACGTATCAAAGAGATTGAAGAAGAATTGAGTTGGCCTTTTCCAAAATCTATTGACTGATACGAATTTAATTATATTATGAAAGAGGTGAATTGTGGAACATTTATTGTGGACGGAGAAGTATCGTCCTAAAACTATTGAAGATTGTATTCTTCCTGAACGCCTAAAGAAACCGTTTCAGGAGTATGTTACTCAGAAGAACATACCTAATCTTTTACTTACTGGCGGTGCAGGCGTTGGTAAGACTACTGTGGCGAAAGCCATGTGTAATGAAATCGGTTGTGATTTTATGATTATCAATGGTTCTGATGAGAACGGCATTGATATGGTCAGAAACAAAATCACCAACTATGCATCATCAATGTCCTTTTCTGGTGGTCGTAAAGTCATCATCATCGATGAGGCTGACTATCTGTCTGCAAATGCTCAGGCAGCTTTTCGAAATGCAATTGAAGAATTTGCTGGCAACTGCTCATTCATCTTTACTTGTAACTTCAAAAACAAAATCATTGAACCTCTACACAGTCGATGTGCGGTCATTGAATTCACACTTAAAGCTTCTGAGAAGTCATCTATGGCTGGTCAATTCTTTAAGACTATTCAAACGATTTTATCTGAAGAACAAATTGATTATGAAACACCAGTTGTTGCTGAGTTAATCAAGAAACACTTTCCAGATTTCCGCCGTGTCATTAATGAACTGCAAAGGTTCTCAAAGTTTGGTAAGATTGATACTGGTGTTCTATCTCAAATTGTTGATGTGTCGTTGAATGACATTATCAAATTCATTAAAGATAAAGACTTTGGTGCAATTCGTAAATGGGTTGCCAGTAATGATATTGACCCAGCTGCACTCTATCGTAAACTCTATGATAACTTGTATGAAGTATTGAAACCTCAATCCATTCCGCAAGCAGTTATTATTATTGCAGACTATCAATACAAACAAGCATTTGTTGCAGACCAAGAAATTAATCTTGTGGCTTGTTTGACAGAATTGATGGTGTCGTTGGAGTTTAAGTGATTAAAATCTTTACACCAACCATAGAATGGATTCGTAATGACTGGAATAGTAATCGTTTTCGCTTTTCTGTTGAGTTGTTTGCTTGGGCTATATCTATCGGGTGTAGCATTACGATGGCTGCCACGGTACCACATCCACCCCTACTTGTTCTCTATCCTATATGGATTGCTGGTTGTGCTATGTACGCTTGGGCTGCTTGGACTAGGAAAAGTTTTGGAATGCTGGCTAACTATGTCTTGTTAACTACAATTGATACCGTTGGACTGTTGAGAATGTTATGATTATTGATGAACGCAACTTGGATGAGAAAGCTTTATACAATAATCCAATTTACTTATTGACAGGTGATTTTGAAACGGCTAAGTTTTATAGTTGTCTTGCATCTGCCTGTTGTAAATTTGGTTACTTTGTAGAGAAAGCAATCAAAGAACATTTTGTATATACATACATCAAACAAACAGAAATAGGTGTTACAAATACAGGAAAGTTTCTGTTACAGAAACCTAAGTTTGGTGCAGAAGTGCCAGATTATGTGTTGGTTGATGAAGATACAAAAACAATTTATGTTTATGAATTGAAGATTAATCTCAGAAACATGGACTCAAAGAAGGCACATGGAGAGAAAGCCAAATATCAAAGATTGAAATTACATTTAGAAGAAATACATTCAGAATATGAAACTAAAATCTTTGTTGTCAATTTTCTAGGTGCATCTGGTAGGAATGTTAGTTTGTATGAAGGACTAGACTACCTGAAGATAGTATCAGGTGAACAGTTCTGTGAGATGATGGATGTATCTTTCGCTGTGGTTATGGATAAAATACATTCCTCACGAAGTGAAAATCAACAGTTTTTATTAGACTATAAACAGAAGAAATTGGAAGAAGTCAAACAACTACAATTTCAACAACAAAATACATTGGTGCAATTTTATGAACCCATTTGACTATGTAAACCAGATTTTGTATGGCAAGAAGAACCTGATTGTCGATGAGGTCACGGAAAAGTCATATACTCCCTTTCTCGTTAACCGGTCACTATCCTATCACAAAGACTGTATCGGATATGCCAATGAGGTCAACCAACGCCATCACCTGGACAAAAAGTTGCAATATGATTTTTTACTAAATACGATTAGGTCACAAAAACGACCTTTTGCAAAGTGGGTTAAGTCTGAAAAAAGTGAAGATATAGAATGTATTAAGACCATCTATGGTTTTTCAGACACCAAAGCTCGTGAAGCTCTACGCCTACTTAGTAATGAACAAATCCAACAATTAAAAGAACAAACCGATACAGGTGGATTAAGGAAATGATATGGTTGATTTGGCCAAGTTTGTTGAGGTCACACTCAATGAACAGGACGATTTTTTGAAGGTAAGAGAAACACTTACCCGAATTGGTGTATCATCTCGCAAAGAAAAGGTCCTGTACCAATCATGTCATATATTGCACAAGCAAGGACATTACTATTTGGTACATTTTAAAGAACTGTTTGCGTTAGATGGTAAGCCAACAAATATCTCTGAGAATGATGTTCAGAGAAGAAATGCAATTGCAAAATTATTGGAAGAATGGGGTCTTGTTAAGATTTTAAATCAAAAGGTAATTGGTGAAGACGTTGCACCATTACATCAAATTAAGATTATTGCTTTCAAAGAAAAAGATGAATGGGAATTGGTACCGAAATATAATATCGGTAAAAAACCAAACGAAAATTTAAACTACTGATATAAATAGGATTGTCCATGAGGACAAAGCCAACGCCTTAGGGGTTGGTTATTTCTGTAACTCGCTTAATAGGAGAACTATATGACACTAGGACATATTTCATTTGGTCCATTACATCATACGACACTTGGCTTCGAACGCCTGTTTAACGACATGGAAAAAATGTTAGACAGTAATATTTCGAAAACGGTGTCAACATTTCCACCTCACAACATTCTTAAACTAGATGACAATCGCTACATGGTAGAATTGGCAGTTGCTGGTTTTTCAAAGAATGAAATTGATATTACCATAGAAGATGGTAGTTTGATTATTAAAGGTGAGAAAGAAGAAAAAGAAACCGATGTTCAATATTTACACAAAGGTATTGGCACTCGTTCTTTCACCAAAACACTCCGTATCGCCGATACTGTTGAAGTTAGAGGTGCGGAATTTGCTGATGGTATTCTTAAAATTGGTTTAGAGAATATTGTTCCTGACCATAAGAAACCACGCAAGGTCGAAATCGGCAAACAAATTAAGTTTGCTCAACCTGAACTACTAACAGAGTAGTTTGCCTGAAAGGTGCGGTTGTTTGCCGCACCTTCTCAAAATTTGTGTTATAATTGTTGCATCTTAACAGAAAATTATATTATGAGAATAGCACTTGCCTCTGACATTCACCTAGAATTTGCAGATATCAATTTGCAGAACACAGAAAATGCCGATGTATTAATACTCGGTGGAGATATCTGTGTAGCTGCTGACCTTGGTCGACCAGACCCTCATGGTTTCTTAGAAGGCGCAAAAAGTAATCGTATTGCCGATTTCTTCAAGCGTTGTTCATTCCAATTCCCTCATGTAGTGTATATCATGGGTAATCACGAACACTATCATGGTGATTTTGCCACAAGTGGAAACAAACTCAAATCAATGTTAGAATCTAATATGTTGAGCAATGTGTATTTGCTTGACAAAGAATCTAAAGTGATTGATGATGTAACATTCATTGGTGGTACATTATGGACTGATATGAACAAAGAGGATGAAATGACTCTACTGCATATTCGTGGAATGATGAATGACTTCCGTTGTGTATCAAATTCTAATCGTATGATTGAACGTAAAGTTCCACTATACGAAGAAAATCCAAATTTCACACCTGATGGTAAGAATGGTAGTCGATATCTTACCAAAGAATCTGGTGGTTACATTGAGATTGGACACAAAAGAGTTTCACAGCCTTCTACATTTTGTCCCGAAGATGCAGTTGTTGACCATAGACAAATGCTTGGTTATATTCAAACTGTTATTGAAGGTAAGTTTGACCAAAAGTTTGTTGTTGTTGGCCATCATGCACCAAGTAAATCATCTACTCATCCTCGTTATGCAAAGGAAGAATTGATGAATGGTGGTTACAGTTCTTCATTGGATGAATACATCATGGATCATCCACAAATTAAATTGTGGACTCATGGCCATACACATGAAGACTTTGATTACATGGTTGGTTCTACCCGTGTCGTTTGTAATCCCCGTGGTTACGATGGTTACGAAGATAGAGCTGACCATTTTAAACTTAAATACATAGAAGTTTGATATGAGTGAGTATTCTCCAGACAAATGGTTAGTTATTAAAATCATTGGTCGACCTTCTGAAAAACCAGTTTATAAAATTTTTGGTTGTTGGTATGGAGGTTATCTCGGCTCAGATTCTTGGCAACTGAATTCTGGTATAACCTCCGTATCTGAAAATACCGATTACTATTTTTTTGAAGGTAGTAGTGGTTCAACATATTCATGTCGCAAAGGTTCTTATGGTGCCAATGGATATGGTTATGGTGTTCTTGAAGATATGATTGAGAAAGCGGAAGCAAACGATATCACAATTGAAATGTTAACTGAAGAAACAAAATGGATGGAATTAAATTATGAAAACTAATAGCAACTTTAAACTCAGCAAACAAACAAAACGATTCATGGCTACCATAATTGATGATAATGAACGAAATATCTACAAAAGATTGATGATTAATGCTCAATTAGAATCTCTAAAACCACCACCATCACATAAAGAAAAACGTAGTGAAAAGTAAATTCATAGAAGTTTATATGAAAGTGGCGGAGACATTTGCAGAATTGTCTTCTGCCAAAAGACTTCATGTTGGTGCTATTGTAGTCAAAGATGATAGAATCATTTCAATTGGTTACAATGGTATGCCTTCAGGTTGGGATAACAACTGTGAAGATAAAGAATACATGAGTAGTGATGCCGGAGGTTGGTTGGATCCCAATGAAATTGAGGAACAATGGCCAAATCAAGAACAACAATTACCAAAAGAAGATAATCGTTGGCTTCGTTATAGATTAAAAACAAAACCAGAGGTGCTTCATGCTGAAACAAATGCGATTGCGAAACTTGCTAAATCTACCGAATCTGGTTTGGGTGCTACTATGTTTATTACCCATGCTCCATGTTTGGACTGTGCCAAACTTATCTACCAAAGTGGTATTGGGAGTGTTCTATATCGGAACACTTATAGGGATACTAGTGGCATCACGTTTCTTGAAAAATCAGGAGTAACAATTGAAAAAATATAGTGCAGAGGTTGTTGAGATTTGCGAGAATGGTGACGCAATATTACAATTCTCGGATGAAATGATTGAAGACCTTGCTTGGAAACCTGGTGATGTACTAAGTATAACCATGGTAGATGGTGCAGTACATTTGAAAAATATTACCAAAGAGGAAAAAACTATGGTTAAAAAGAGAAATAAAATTGTTCTCTATGAACAAGCACCTTACATACAAGGTTATAATTCAGCAATAGCTGAAGAAGAATTTTACAATCCATATGGTGATGTGGAAAATGCAGAAGCAGATGCAGAAGATTATGCTCGTGGTTATGAAAACGGATTAGAGGTGGAATGATATGTTAGTATTGCCTGATAATATGATAGGTAGACCCATTGGTTTCACCTGTTCAACTTTTGATTTACTTCATGCTGGTCACATTTTGATGCTGGCTGAATGTAAAACTATTTGCGATTATTTAATTGTTGCTGTTCAAAGTGATCCAACTATTGACCGACCAGATGTTAAAAACAAACCTGTTCAATCAATCGTTGAACGATATGTTCAATTATCTGCTGTCAAGTTTATTGATGAGATTATTGTTTATGATACAGAAAAAGACCTTGAAGACTTGTTAATGTTCTTGCCTATTAATGTTCGTATTATTGGTGAAGAATACAAAGACAAAGAGTTTACAGGTAAACAAATCTGTGAAGACCGTGGTGTCAAAATTTGGTTTAACTCTCGCAATCATAGATTCAGTTCTTCCGAATTACGCAAGAGAACTTATCAATCAGAATTAAATAAGGTTAACAAATGACCAAAGTTTTTACTGATGTTCAGATGTTTATGTTGGCCTCAGGCCAAACATTAAACGTGGAGAATGAAACACAAGCCTTATTATATAAAAAATTGATTGATGAGGAATACCAAGAATTTCTTGAAGCATATTACAAAGGCGATGATGTTGAAACATTGGATGCTTGCTTCGATATGATTTGGGTGATTGTTGGTTATATGCTATCAAAAGGTTATGATGTTGAAGGTGCATGGGATGAAGGTGCAAGAAGTAACCTTGCCAAGATTGATACTGTAACAGGCAAAGTTATCAAACGTAATGACGGCAAAATTCTCAAGCCTGAAGGTTGGAAGAAACCAGATTTCAGCAAGTTTGCCTGTAAAAATGTTGCCATCGATAACAAACTTTGATATAATACCATTTAATTTAACTATGAAAGAGAATATGAATATTCGTGAACTCGCTAAAAAGTTGGCAGTTGAGTATAAACTTCCTAGAGCGGATAGGTATGACCTCTATCTGCGGGAGATTGATAATAAGGTGGAGGTTCTTGGTTGGGTTCAAGACCCATCACAAAACATGAACGACTTCCGTGGTCGTGAAATGCTTTTTCCAAAACGCTGGGTCACCATTGGTGTTTTGCCAGCGGAGACAAGGGTCAATGTATAAAGTAGCCTACTATCGAATAGGTGGTGCGGCCGTAGATTCTAAAGAGTTTGAAACTTTAGCTGAAGCGGTCGATTTTTCAAATAAACTTCCGATTGAATCGGTTTTAGAGATTAAATATTATGACAGTAAAATTAATAACATTCAAAACGAACCATACGATTCTCGGTGAAGTCAAAGACTTACCAGAGAATGATTACGTTGAAGTAAAAGATTGTGTTCAGGTTATTTCAGTACCACCTACACCACAAAATCCTCAAGGTGGAATCACTTTTGTTCCTTTCGTTGAGTTTGCCGTAGAATTCAAAACTGGATTCAAAATCGAACGGCAAGATATTCTAATGATTAATGAACCCATTCTTGAAGTGGAAAATCAGTACAGCAAGATTTTTGGTTCTGGCATTCAAATTGCCTCTAATAACTTTAAACTGTGATATAATGTGTGAATGAATAAATTTTACACATCGGTTGCCAGCGTAGGCAACAACATACTTTATCGTGGCGTAGAGAATGGCAGGCGAGTCAAGGTGAAAATTCCTTACTCGCCTACTTTGTTTTTGCCATCCAAAAAAGAATCACCATGGAAAACATTGAAGGGTGAAACACTTGAACCAATGAAGTTTGATGGCATTCATGATGCAAGAGAGTTCATCAAACTATATGAAGGCGTTGAGAATTTCAAAATCTATGGCATGAATAGATTTGAATATGCTTTCATCACCGAACAACATCGTGGCATGGTAGAATGGGATATCGAAAACATATCTATTGGTGCAGTTGATATTGAAGTTGGTTCAGAGAATGGTTTTCCTGACCCATATCTTGCTCTTGAACCTATCACAGCTATCTGTGTGAAATATTTTGATGGCACTTGTGTTGTATTTGGTTGTGGTGACTATAACGTACAAGGCACCGAAAGATATGTCAAATGCAAAGATGAATATTCACTATGCAAGAATTTCATAAATTATTGGCAAGAAAATTGTCCTGATATTATTACTGGCTGGAATATCAAGTTCTTTGATATGCCTTACCTTGTTAATCGTTTGCGTAAAATTCTTGATGAAGATGAGGCGAAGAAGTTGTCACCTTGGAATATTATTAGTGAACGCAAGGCCAGTGTTAATGGTCGTGAGATGATTGCTTATGATTTTCTTGGTGTATCTGCACTAGATTACATTGAGTTATACAAATGGTATGCGCCAGGTGGTAAATCACAAGAATCATATCGCCTTGACAATATTGCACAAGTAGAACTTGGTGAAGGTAAGATTGCATATGATGAGTATGATAATCTTCATGCTCTGTATAGACTGAACTATCAAAAGTTTATTGAGTATAACATCAAAGACGTTGACTTGATTATGAAACTTGATGATAAGTTAAAACTGATTGAGTTGGCAATTACCCTTGCATATGATACGAAATCAAACTATGATGATGTGTTTGCACAAACTCGTATGTGGGATTCTATGACATACTCATATCTTTTAGATAAAAAGATTGTTGTGCCACCAAGAGTTGTTAAAGATAAAACATCCGCATTTGAAGGTGCATATGTTAAAGACCCGCAGGTTGGCCTACACAATTGGGTTGCATCGTTTGACTTGAACAGTTTGTATCCTCATTTGATGATGCAATATAACATTTCACCAGAAACATTAATTGAGCCATCTGATTATACAGATGAAATGCGTGATGTGATTATGAATGGTGTTTCTGTTGAAAAGATGTTGAACAAAGATGTTGATACTTCAAAATTAAGTGATGTTACACTCACACCAAATGGTCAATTCTTCCGTACTGACAAACAAGGTTTCTTACCTACGATGTTGGAAGAAATGTATGAAGATAGAAAGAAGTTTAAGAAGTTAATGCTGAAAGCAAAGCAAGACTACGAAAACGAAAAAGACAAAACTAAATTATATGAAATAGAGAAGAAAATTGCTCGATATAATAATCTACAACTAGCAAAGAAAGTTTCATTAAATTCAGCTTATGGTGCTCTTGGTTCACAATACTTCCGCTTCTATGACTTACGACAAGCATTGGCTGTAACTCTGGCTGGCCAGTTATCAATTCGTTGGATTGAAAACAAGCTAAATGAGTATATGAATAAACTTTTAAAGACTACTGGAATAGATTATGTTATCGCCTCGGACACAGATTCGATTTATCTCCACCTTGGTCCACTTGTTGACAAAGTGTATGGCACGGGACAGAAAACTTCTACCTCTACAGGAATTGACAAACAACAAATTATTACCTTCATGGACCGTGTATGTGAAGATAAAATCCAACCGTTTATTGATGCGAGTTACAAGGAGCTTGCTGAATATGTTCATGCATACAAACAGAAGATGGAAATGAAGCGTGAAGGTCTTTCTGATAAAGGTATTTGGACTGCCAAGAAACGATATATCTTAAACATCTACAACAATGAAGGTGTACAATATAACGAACCTCAAATCAAAGTGATGGGTCTTGAGATGGTTAAGTCATCAACACCTGCAGCTGTTCGTGAGAAGATGCGCCAATCAATTGGTATAATGTTGAATGGTACCGAAGAAGATATACATAAGTTTATCGATGACTTTAAAACTGAGTTTAAGAATTTACCTGTTGAAGACATTTCTTTCCCAAGAGGTTTGAACGGACTGAAAACATATTCAGATAGTGTTATGATGTATAAGAAAGGCACACCTATTCATGTTAAGGGTGCAATCATATACAATCATTACCTTAAACAAAAAGGTTTAGATAAAAAATATCCGTTCATTCAAGAAGGTGAGAAGTTAAAATTCACCTATCTTAAACAACCAAATCCTTTTAAAGATTCAGTATTATCTTTTCCTCAAAGATTACCAAAAGAGTTTGATATGCAGATGTATATTGATTACGATACACAATTTGATAAATCTTTCGTTGAACCAATTAAAGTGATTCTTGATTGTATGGGCTGGTCAACTGAGAAAAAGAATTCATTGGAGAGTTTCTTTGGATAATATTCGTGTCATTAAAACAGGCATCAATGTTTCAAAGATAATTAATCAACTGAAACAATATCCTGAAGATTGGGAAAATCAAAAAAATTTAGAAGGTGCTCAATCTTTGATTGACCGTGGCTTTGATGATTTGCCTGCTGGTGTATTGCAGTTAGTTATTGGTGGCGTAACAGATATAAAAGATTTTGTTGGTGATAGTGAGATTTGTATTCCAACTCCTGCATATCACAGGCACACCGAGATAATTAGTTTTCTTAAAAGACATTTTAAAGATTTCAAACGATGTGGGTTTCTATCATTAGAAGTTGGTGGTACAGTTGGCCGACACATAGATGAAGGCACTTATTATCTTACGAAAGATAGATATCATTTATCAATTCAAGGTCGATATAAGTATATGGTCGGAAATGAAGAAGTGATTGTTGAACCAGGTACATTGTTGTGGTTCAATAATAAATTATTACACGGCACAGAGAATGTTGGTGATTGTACAAGAATCACCTTTGTCTTTGATGTGCCACATTCAAAATCAAACCCATAATGATACAAGTCCTGTTACCTTTTATTACTGCAATTGCTTTATCAGCAGTTGCTGCTTACTATTCGGTTATCGGACTTGCACAGATATTTCCAGGTTCATACTGGCCAATTATCGTTATGGGTTCTGTATTAGAGTTTAGTAAATTGGTAACAATTTCTTGGCTATATAACAATTGGTCTGTTACAATGCAAGCAATGCGTTACTATCTTTTGAGTGCCATAATTTTATTGATGGCAATCACATCAATGGGTATTTTTGGTTACTTATCTAAAGCACATTTAGATACAAATTTAAATATTGGTGCAAATAGTGTTCAGTTAAAAACATTAGAAACACAAGAGAACATTGCAAAAGAAAGATTGAGTTATTTACTTCAAAGAGCAGGCGACCCAGCAACAGCATCAAGAAAGATTGATGTTCAAATACAAGAAGTGCAAGCTGAGATGAAAAGGTTGTCGAATGAAAAGTTACCTCTACTGAAAGAAGAAAACACTCTGTTGGCAGAAGTAGGTCCGATTCAATACATTGCCGAATTATTCTATACAAAAGATGATGCCGGTTTTATAGATAAAGCTGTAAGACTGGTTATTCTTATTATCATTGTGGTATTTGACCCACTTGCCGTTTTGTTGTTGATTGCTTCTAATCAAACATACAAAAGATTAAAAGAAGAAGAATTAGAATCCATAGAACCATCCAAACCTAAGGTAAAGAAGAAGAAAGAGGTTGCCAAATCGACAGCACCTAGTGTAGAATTGTTCATGGAAGATACAGAAGTCATAAAGAAATCGGACATAGTAGAGATTAAACCTCGGAAGAATTCTCTTGATGGTGGAACATTTTAAAAGGAAATATTATGAGTTTATTGGACAAGTTGAAAAAGAATTCAACAATTAAAGATAGTGCAATTCTATCTAAATCAAAATTCTTTACTGAAAAAGATATGGTACCAACGGAAGTGCCAATGATTAATGTGGCACTAAGTGGCAAACTAGATGGTGGTATTATTCCAGGTCTTACGATGTGGGCCGGACCATCGAAACACTTTAAGACTGCCTTCAGTTTATTGATGGCAAAAGCATACATGGACAAATACCCTGAAGCGGTGTTATTGTTCTATGATTCAGAATTCGGAACACCTGTCAAATACTTTGAAACATTTCAGATTGACATGGACAGAGTTCTACACACACCTTTAACTGACATTGAGCAGTTGAAGTTTGATATAATGCAACAGCTTCAAGATGTGAACCGTGGTGATAAGTTAATTATCGTTCTTGATTCTATTGGTAATCTAGCATCTAAGAAGGAAGTAGAAGATGCACTTGAAGGTAAATCTGTTGCAGATATGAGTCGTGCTAAACAATTTAAATAGTTGTTTAGAATGGTTACACCACACTTGAACATCAAAGACATTCCAATGGTTGTGGTCAATCACACATACATGGAAATTGGTATGTTCCCTAAAGCAATTGTTGGTGGTGGCACAGGTTCTTATTACTCAGCTGACAACATTTATATTCTTGGTCGCCAACAAGATAAAGATGGTACTGAAATTGTTGGCTATCATTTTATTATCAACGTAGAAAAGTCCCGTTATGTTAAAGAAAAATCTAAAATACCTATTTCTGTATCTTTTGATGGTGGCATTAGTAAGTATAGTGGTCTACTTGACCTTGCACTTGAGTCCGGCCATGTGGTCAAACCAACCAATGGCTGGTATGCAAAGGTAGACCAGAAGACTGGTGAGATTGGTGAAAAGAAAAGAATTGCCGATACTTCAACACCTGAATTTATGGAACCAATTTTGAATGATGTAAAATTTAAAGAGTTCGTTAAACAAAAATATGAGATTGCATATGGAAACATTATGGGAGAAAGTAACCCAATTCTTTTACAAGAAGAAGAAGATGCCGCTTGAAGGTAAAGATTACCGTTTTATAGACTTCACCAATTCCGATATTACGGGAATTCAAATTCTTCAAGGTGAATTTGCTGGTGTTGTCTACCATTATGGTAAGGCAAGAGTTCAAGAGGCCGGCGAATTTGCAAAACTACAATTCGGTTATACACTCGTACACTCAGGTGAACATGACATAGATGAGTTGCAAAACAACGAAGAATTTGTTATAATCATGGGTGACATACTAACAGAGATTTTGATAAATCAACATAATGAACCGACTAGAACATTCAATACTGAAGAACCTGATTTACAATGATAGTTATTGCCGTAAGGTATTACCATTCATAAGCCCTGACTATTTTTCTGATGATACCGAGAAAGTAGTATTCAAAGAAGTTAATGAGTTTGTAAACAAATATAAAAGTTTACCAACACATGAAGCTTTGGTAATTAACTTCACAGAAAGTAAATCTCTAACTGAAACACAAGTTAGAACATCTATCAATCTTCTTGATGAAATTTACAAACAAAGAGAAGAACCCACCGAAGAACAATGGCTTATCGAACAGACTGAAAAGTTCTGTCAAGATAAAGCCATCTATAATGCCATCATGGAATCTGTTTCGATTCTTGATGACAAGAATCACAAGACATCCAAAGGTGAAATACCAAAACTCCTAAGTGATGCTCTTGGTGTTTCTTTTGATTCACACATTGGCCACGATTATATCAACGATGCGGAAGAACGATTCGACTTCTATCATCGTGTGGAAGAACGTGTTCGTTTTGACCTTGACTTGTTTAACAAGATTACAAAAGGTGGTTTACCTGTTAAGACTTTGAATATTGCTTTGGCGGGTACAGGAGTTGGCAAATCTTTGTTTATGTGTCAT
>Ga0114966_10000715_pt1 | contig 31782 bp, 30 predicted proteins | sample M_130207_XF_Meta_FD_87029 | JGI IMG/M metagenome (GOLD analysis project Ga0114966, IMG submission 87029) | Freshwater microbial communities from Lake Montjoie, Canada to study carbon cycling - M_130207_XF_MetaG | ecosystem: Environmental > Aquatic > Freshwater > Lake | place: Lake Montjoie... | reverse complement strand
CTAAAGCATCCCACGCGGATCACGATTCTCTACAGTGTCCGTACCCCGAGTGATATCATTTTCAATGATGAATTTCGGCAGCTAGAAAAAGAGAATCCGCTGGCCTCGTTTCACGTTACCTGCACCCGTTTACCCGAAGGCCACGAATGGGCCGGCCGCCGCGGAAGGATCACCGCTGAGTGGATTCGTGAACATATCCAAGATCTGAGCCAAACGGTCTTCTATGCTTGCGGACCGAACGAACTCGTCAACTCGACCGAGGCCTTGGTTCTGGAGGAATTAAAAGTCCCCAAGGAACAAATGCGGACCGAGAAGTGGGGTTGACCTCGTCCGATTTGAAGTGAGGTCAGTCTGCTTACTCTTCCCCATAAGTTATGTTGAAACGCACTCCATTGTTTGAGGCGCATCAGAAGTTAGGTGCGCGATTGGTCGAATTCGGCGGTTGGGAAATGCCCGTGCATTATACGAGCATCATGGAGGAGCATCGAGTCGTGCGCACCGCTGCAGGCATTTTTGACATCTGTCATATGGGCGAAGTGAGTATCACCGGAGCGGGGGCCTCCAGTTTTCTGAATCAGGTGCTCACGAATGATATCGCTAAACTACGCGTGGGCGAAGGTCAGTATAGCCTGATGTGCAACCCAGCAGGAGGGGTGATTGATGATCTCTACGTTTATAAACTGGGCGTTCAGGAATATCTTCTCATCATCAATGCTTCACGAATTGATGCCGATGTGCCTTGGCTGCTTCAGGAAGCGCAGAGAGACATCGGCGCGGGTGTCCTCGTGACGAACCAGAGCGAAACGCTTGGGGCGATTGCGATTCAGGGACCAACCGTCGAAAAGTTTATCGACCAATGCGTCGACACCTTTGACAGAGCACCATCAAGCCTCCTCAAAAACCAGATCACTCGCGGGGAGTTTGCTGGGCAACCCGTTTATTTGGCACGCACAGGTTACACCGGTGAAGATGGATTCGAGTTGGTGGGAGCTGCTAGCATCATGACTGATCTCTGGCAGCGTGCGTTGCAAGTAGGGCTTGTTCACGGACTCAAACCGGCGGGATTGGGTGCCCGCGACACCTTGCGCACCGAGGTATGCTACCCGCTTTATGGACACGAACTTGATGAAAAAAGGACTCCCATCGAGGCAGGTCTCGGTTTTTTTGTCAGTCTTGATAAAGGCCCGTTTAATGGTCGCGAGATTTTGGCGATGCAAAAACTTCAGGGTGCCCCTCAACGGTGTGTTGCCTTCAAGATGATCGAAAAGTCGCCGCCACCACGGCCCCATTACCGCGTGTGGTTCGACGGACAGCCTGTGGGCGAGGTGGTCAGCGGAACTCTGAGCCCCAGCCTCAATCTCGGCATTGGGATGGCGTATGTGCCGACTACAGTGGCTCAACCCGGTTCGCGGATCGAAATCGAAATTCGCGGTCAGAGGTTCGCGGCTGAGGTCGTTAAAAAACCGATTTACAGAAAAGCCAGTTGACCTCGGTGCCTTCCCTCGGTTTTATTTTGTCTATGTCGAATATTCCTTCCGATCTACGCTACGCAAAATCCCACGAATGGGTTCGTGTTGCAGGCGACCACGCCACTGTTGGGATCACTGACCACGCCCAGCACGAGTTGACCGATGTGGTTTTTGTGGAACTGCCACAAGTCCACCGAATCGTTAAGGCGGGTGAAGCTTGTGCAGTTGTGGAGTCCGTCAAAACTGCGAGTGATATTTACTCCCCCGTGAGTGGTCAAATCGTCGAAATCAACGCCGCGCTGTCGAACAATCCCGGCTTGGTCAACACGGATCCGTTTGGAGACGGTTGGTTTTACAAAATCAAACTTTCGGACGCGGCTGAACCCGAAGCAATGCTGGCAGCGGAAGCTTACGGCAAACAAGTTCAGGGTTGAATCAGGCGTAGTGGATGTGACTGGAACAGGGCGAATGCGGTTCGGTTCAGGCGTAGGTTTTGATACTGTGATCTTATGATTTGGAACTGGTTGCGATCCTTGGCACCGCTGTTGCAGCCGGTTGGTTTTCTCTGGCTGATTGTCACGGTGGGACTGATCCTTTGTCTCTACCGCAAACACTGGGGATCTGCGGGACTCACTTGTTTCCTGAGTTTGAGCATCTATCTCATAGGAGCTACTTCGCTTCCCGTTGATCTGCTTTGCAGTCTTGAATCTCCTTATGCCACGAACCGAATCACCAACCTACCCAAGGCTGATGCCATCGTGATGCTAGGGGGTGTTTTGAGACCTTCTAAGAATGACACTTTCGGCTTCAATCTCGGCTCTGCGGCCGATCGTGTATTGACCGCTGCTGAGTTATGGAGAGAACGTCGCGCGCCGATCCTGGTTCTAGGCGGTGGCGAGGCTAGCCTGACTCCCGCACAAAGTTTCGGTGAAGGCAAACTGCTCGAGCGTTGGCTTGGTGTGGAGCAGGTTCCAGCGGGTGCGATCATCTCGTTAAAACCCAGCCTTACGACGGTCGAGGAAGCTCAGCAGGTGAGGGACTTGGTCAACCAACACAAATGGCAGCGCGTTTTACTCGTCACCTCAGCAGCCCATATGAGGCGAGCTGAAGCCTTGTTTGTTCAAATGAAAATCCCCGTCGTTCCTGTCCCTTGCGATTTTGAGGGTCTCACGGCTCGAGAAAACGAGACATCGAATTGGCTTCCTCGTTACGAGGGATTCGTGTTGCTGAGCCGTTATCTCCACGAGTTTGTCGGGTGGTATGTCTATCGGGCGCAAGGTCTCGTCGGTGCAGAACCTCCCGGGCCTGCCAAGGGTTAACTCCTCAGCTAATCGAGAACATCTGTTTGATGCCGAATTTATCGACTCGTTTGCGTAAAGTCGCTCGAGTGATCCCCAGCATTTTAGCCGCTTGCACTTGGTTTCCCTTCGTTTCGGCCAACGCTTGAATGATCAACTCTCGTTCCACCGCTGGGATAATTTTGAGCTGAGTATCCTTGCGTGCCCAAGAAAAAAGCAGGCGAGAAAGCGAAACTAAATCCGTCGGCCCATCGGAGGGGGCACCGATGCCGGAACCTGAGGTGAGGCCCGAAGCAGCGATGGATTCAACCACCGGCAGGGTTACTGCGGTGGGAGATGCTGCAGTTGGCAACCGTCGTGTAGTGATCTCCAACGGGATATCTCCTTTGAGAATTGCATCACCCTTCGCAACTACCATTGAGCGATGGATCACGTTCTCCAACTCCCGAACATTTCCAGGCCAATGGTAACTTTCAAAAATTGAGATCACCTCGCTCGAAATTGATTTGGGAGTTTGCTTTTGTAGTTGCGCGAACTTACGGAGAAAATAATTGACCAATAAATGAATGTCCTCCCGCCTTTCACGCAACGCCGGCATCTGGATGCGGACGACATTCAGCCGATAGAAAAGGTCCTCGCGAAACTCCCGCGCAGCCACCGCCTGCTCGAGGGGCTTGTTAGTAGCTGCGATCACTCGCACATTCACTTTTACGAGGCTATTACCTCCGACGCGTTCAAAAGCACCATTTTGCAACACCCTCAAAATCTTAGTCTGAGTTGGCAACGACATGTCCCCGATTTCATCGAGGAAAATTGTTCCACCATTGCATTGTTCGAACTTACCCACCCGTTGAGTATTAGCTCCTGTAAAAGCGCCTTTCTCGTGACCGAAAAGTTCACTCTCCAACAGATTCTCGGGAATGGCCGCGCAATTAATCGCTAAAAACGGTTTATCGGATCGTTGTGAATTGTGGTAGATCGCGCGTGCCACCAATTCCTTGCCCGTGCCCGATTCACCCGTGATCAAGGCGGTGGCGTCCGATCCCGCCAGTTGCCCGATCAGCTTGAACACTCGTTGCATCGCTTCACTTCGGCCGACGACACCGACCTCGTAATCCTCGCTCTCCAACAGAGGTCGAAATGAAACGACGTGCTTCATGTCGTGAGCCGCTTTGAGTGCTGCAAAGACGATCTCTTTCAACTTCGGCACGTCAAACGGTTTGAGGAGATAATCGTAAGCCCCATACTTCATCGCCTCGATTGCGGTCTGAGTCGTACCGTAGGCGGTCATCATGATGACAGGCAATTTGGCATCGATTTGCCGTAACCGACGCAACGTTTCCAATCCGGTAATGCCTCCCATGCGAACATCCATGAGCACCAGATCAGGCCGGAGCTTTGGAATCAATTTCAGCGCCTCCTCACCGCTGTCCGCAGTCGTGAGTTCAACTTCAGGTGAATCAAAAATTCGCCGGAATGAATACTGCACGTCTTTTTCATCATCAACTAGAAGCAACTTATCCATGATCGTGCCAAGGTAACCAACAGTTCAAAGACTCGATACTCAGTTAATCAGAATCCACGAATTGCACCAAACGATTTGTTCCACCCTAAGAGTCGCCTTGACCGTGTGCCATGATGTGGTTATCTCTTTGTCACCTTGCATTTCCGAAAACCTGAGCGAGTTTTGAGGCGTATTGATAAGTCTCAGACTATCCAGCAGTTCGTGAGTAATACCGATCATACTTTGTTCCTAGACATGAGACAGTTACAATCTGAAGAACCAACCTGCATGCAACGTCTTAATGAGATGGTTTCAATGATTTCAAAAACCGTTCAGTTCGTAAGGAAAACCGCATTATCATTCGTTGCGATTACGGTGCTGGCTTCCGTTTTTTTTACGTCCCTTCCTGTTGCTGCCGCCGAGATTAACGCGACTTCCGCGCAAATTGAGTTTTTCGAGTCTAAAGTCCGCCCGATCCTTGTTGATCACTGCTACACCTGTCATAGTCAGAAATCCGAAAAGCTCAAAGGCGGACTACTTCTAGACACCCGTGAGTCTACGCTCAAAGGAGGGGATACGGGCCCTGCGGTGGTTCCTGGTGACCTCGACAAATCCCTCCTGATACAAGCGGTGCGTTACCTCAAAGAGGACGTGCAGATGCCTCCCAAAAAACAGGGAAAACTCAGCGACTCGCAAATCGCTGATCTGGAGGCTTGGGTCAAGATGGGGGCACCCGATCCTCGGACTGGAACGAACCTCGCTTCCAATAAGCAGGATACTTCAAAAAAACATTGGGCATTCCAACCGCTCAGGGGTCCGGTGGTGCCCAAGCCCGCGAACTCTCAATGGGTAGCGAATCCGATTGACGCATTCATTCTTGCGAAGCTCGACCAGAATCGCTTGAAGCCCTCACCGAAAGCCGATCAACGCACGTTGCTGCGCCGCATCAGTCTTGACCTGACGGGGCTTCCCCCAACGCCCGCCGAGATGGATCGGTTTCTCACCGACTCTTCTAGCGACGCTTACTCTCACGTCATTGACCGACTTCTGGCCTCGCCCCAGTATGGCGAACGCTGGGCTAGGCACTGGCTCGATATCGCACGCTATGCGGATACAAAAGGTTATGTTTTTGAGGAGGAGCGCCGTTACCCCTATGCTTATACCTACCGCGATTATGTTGTTCGTTCCTTCAATAACGACCTACCGATCGATCGTTTTTTCATCGAACAACTCGCTGCGGATCTTCTCCCGCTGGGCGACGACAAGCGTCCGCTCGCAGCCCTAGGTTTTCTCACGTTGGGTCGCCGATTTTTGAATAACCAACCGGACATTATCGACGACCGTATCGATGTCACGACACGTGGCTTGATGGGGATCACCGCCGTTTGCGCCCGATGTCACGACCACAAATATGATCCTATTTCCATCAAGGATTATTATTCGCTCTACGGTGTTTTTTCGAGCAGCCACGAACCCAGTGAAAAGCCACTCTTGGGCACGGCTTCGTTGCCTTTGGAATACCCCGAATACGTCAAAGCCAACGCGGCCGCCGAGAAAGCGTTCGATGATCATGTTCGCACCAAGGAACTTGAGTCGTTGAGCCAGCATCGAGAGCGCACGGGTGATTACCTTCTCGCAGCAGTTGATTCGACTCGGCTCGCTGACAAGGGTAAGACCGAGGAACTCGCGAAGGAACGCAAACTTGGCCCCATGCTTGTCCGACGTTGGGTTGATGCGTTGCCCAAACTGAGCGTTGCGGATCATCCAATTTTTGGTCCGTGGCAGGCACTTTCTGCTTTGTCGGAAACCGATTTTGCCAGCAAAGCTCAAGCAACACTCGACCAAGCCTTAGGCAAAAAGGAAGTCAATCCCGTGGTGGCCGCAAGCTTACGAGTCGGGACAAATACGCTCGGTGCACTCAAGGATTTCGCTACGCGTTACAACGACCTTTTCAAAACGCTCAATAAAGCTTGGGTTGAGACATACAAAGAAGCCCGGCCGACGAAGGATAAATTTGACGAAGCTCCCCGAGAGGTTGTGCGGCAGTTTCTCTACGCCGACACTTCACCATTCGCGATTTCAGCGGGTGAAATTCAACAACTATTTCCCACGCCCGACATTCAAAAGAAACGCGCTTTGCGGCGCAAGGTCGAGGAAATCGATGCAACGCATCCAGGTTCGCCTCCCCGCGCCATGGCGATGGCTGACAATAAAAACCCAGATAACCCTCATGTTTTCGTGCGCGGCAGCCCACACAACCTTGGCCCTGAGGTGCCTCGCCAGATGCTGGAGGTCATCGTAGGTCCCGACCGCAAACCCTTCACTAAGGGTAGCGGACGGTTGGAAATGGCGGAGTCCATCGTTCACCCTCAAAACCCATTAACCGCGCGTGTTTTTGTGAACCGCATTTGGTTGGCTCATTTTGGAAGCACTTTTGTCCGCACTCCGAGCGATTTCGGTCTCCGCTCAGACCCTCCATCTCATCCCGAACTGTTGGACTATCTAGCGGCTCGCTTTATAGAGGAAGGATGGTCACTGAAAAAACTCCACAAGCTGATACTCCTTTCAAACACCTACCAGCAGTCCAGCGACGACAACGCCGCTTATTCTCAGATTGATCCAAATAATAATTTGTTCTGGCACATGGGCCGTCGCCGGCTTGAATTTGAAGCTCTTCGCGATAGCCTGATTGCGGTTACGGGCAAGCTCGACTTGAAATCTGGGGGTCAACCCGTCGAACTGATCAACAAAACAGATGTGGATCGCCGCACAATTTACGGTTTTATCGATCGTCAAAACCTGCCCGGTTTGCTGCGCACCTTCGACTTTGCCAGCCCCGATACCACCAGCCCCCAACGCTTTCAGACGACAGTGCCCCAGCAAGCGTTGTTCATGATCAACAGCCCATTCGTTGTGGCTAAGGCTCGTGATTTGTTGGCCCGCCCGGATGTTGCCGGTGTCGAACGACCGAAGGAGAAAGTCAAAGCACTTTACCGCGTTGCTTTTCAACGAGAGCCTGAGAATGATGAGATCACTTTAGCTCTGAAATACATCAACACTCAAGGCAAAATCCCTCCTAAAGAACAGTCACTTTTTGCATGGCAATATGGCTATGGAACCTTTGATACGAATCTCAATCGCGTCACATCCTTCACTCACCTGCCGCATTTCACGGGTGAATCTTGGCAAGGAGGATCCAAGGTGCCTGATAAAACTCTTGGCTATGTCTTACTTAACAAGGACGGCGGGCATGCGGGGAATGATCTTTCTCATGTCACCATCCGCCGTTGGATTGCACCGCGTGATTGCTTGGTGAACATTCGCTCCTCTCTCAAACACGATTCTGAAGCGGGCGACGGGGTGACGGGACTGGTTCTATTGCGGGGCGAGAAGATCATCAAAAGGGAAGTAGTCAAACACGACAAGCGTGAGATGAAGATGGAGCAAGTCCTAGTAAAATCTGGTGAGACGCTTGATTTTGTAGTGCTTTGTGGTGCCGATAATAATTCAGATGCGTTCACTTGGAACCCGGTCATCAGCACTCAAGTGGATCCTAAGGACTTGTCTGCAACCACTGAATGGAACAACCGCGAAGATTTCAGTGGCCCCAAGGAATCCCACAAACCACTCAATGCTTGGGAGAAGTATGCCCAAACATTACTGATGTCGAACGAGTTGGTCTTTATTGATTAATTAAATACATTCGGGGAGCTTGCTCCGTGCGGGTGGTCTGCCTATGAAAAAAAACCTCAAATCCGACATTCCCCGCAAAACCATCTACCGATTGTCTGTCTACTTGCGTTGCTTGCAACGGCTGAAGGTTAATAAAATCCGCACAGTTTCCAGCGAAGCATTGGCGAAAGCGGCTCAGGTGAAATCGACTCAGTTGCGGAAAGATCTGACGTATTTCGGACAGTTTGGGACGCGCGGGCTGGGTTACGATGTCGAACAGTTGAGTGTGATGATGGGGGATCTTCTAGGGACGACTAGCTTGCAGCCAGTCATCCTAGTGGGGGTCGGGAATTTGGGGCTCGCCTTACTTTCTTACCACGGCTTCGAACAGGAAGGGTTTGAGATCATCGCGGCGTTTGACTCAGATTCGCAGCGCAAACGAACCAAGTGCCGCATCCCTATCTTTCCAATGGAAGACTTGGCACAAATGATTGCCGATCAGGGGGTAAAGATGGCAATTTTGACTGTGCCCGCTCCCGAAGCTCAAGAAGTTGCCAATCAATTGATTGGACATGGGATCGTAGGTATTTTGAATTTTGCTCCGATTATGTTACACGTGCCTGAGGAGGTCATGGTGAACAATGTCAACCTTGCGATGGAGTTGGAGAACTTAAGCTACTTCATTCAACAATAGTGCGATGAAACCGCTACCATTTCTACCCTCGACTCGGCGTGAATTCTTGCAACGTTGTGGAATGGGAATGGGGGCAGTCGGGCTGGCGGGAGTGATGTCAAACTTTGCTCAAGCCGACGACCTTCATCCACTGGCTTCACGCAAGTCACCGTTCCCTGCTAAGGCGAAACGCGTCATTCACTTCTTTCTGAATGGCGGTCCATCGCATGTCGATACGTTCGATCCTAAACCAGCCCTGACGCGTTACGACGGCAAACCGTTGCCGATGGAATACATCCGTACGGAGCGAAAAACGGGTGCTGCTTTTGCCTCCCCATTTAAATTTCAGAAGTACGGACAAAGCGGACTTGAGATCAGCGAACTATTCCCAAAAATCGCCGCGCACGCAGATGATCTGGCGGTAATTCGGTCGATGCAAGCGAACGTTCCGAACCATGAGCCTAGCCTGATGCTGATGAACTGCGGGGATGCCGTGATGAGTCGTCCGAGCGTCGGTTCCTGGGTCACCTATGGGCTTGGGACGGAAAACCAGAATTTGCCTGGGTTCATCGCGATGTGTCCGGGAGGATACCCGATCAAGGAGGCGGAGAATTGGCAATCAGGTTTTTTACCCGGCGTCTATCAAGGAACTTTTATTGACAGCCAACACACGCAGTTGGAGAAACTCATCGAAAACATTCGAAATAACCGCACCTCTCTCAAAGCCCAACGTGTGCAACTCGATTTGGTCCACGCGCTCAACGAACAGCATCAAAAATCGAGGGCAGGGGATCCACGTTTGGAGGCACGAATTCAATCGTTTGAACTAGCTTATCGGATGCAGATGGAGGCGGCAGACGCCTTCGACCTCAGTAAGGAACCGGCACCTATCCGCGAGCGCTACGGTTCAGGAGTACACGCGAGGCAAACACTGATTGCAAGGCGGCTTCTGGAACGCGGGGTGCGATTTGTGCAGTTGTGGCACGGGGCCAGTCAGCCCTGGGATCATCACTCCGACATTACTGAGCATGCCAAGCTCGCGAAGGAAATTGATCAACCGATCGCCGCGTTGATGGAGGATTTAAAACAACGCGGGATGTTCGAGGATACGTTGATCATCTTTGGCGGAGAATTTGGACGAACCCCGGTGGTGGAATTATCCTCAGCGGGAAAGCCAACCAAGGGACGGGATCATAATCCTTTCGGATTCTCAATGTGGATGGCGGGTGGAGGAGTCAAGGGCGGGTTGGCTTACGGGGCGACAGATGAGTTCGGATTTCGTGCCGTCCAAGATGTGGTCCATGTGCATGATCTCCACGCGACAATCCTGCATTTGCTTGGTTTCGACCACGAAAAATTTACCTACCGTTACGCAGGTCGAGATTTTCGCCTGACGGATGTCAGCGGTAATGTTATTAAGGGGTTACTCGCATGAACGATTTGATGAAAATAATTTTCCTAACCCTTTGCTTGGGAATCACCACTGTTTCGGCAGCGACCGCCCGAGAGCGATCTCAGGAACTCCTGATTCAAGCGATGGAAGTCCAACGTAAAGGGTTAGTTGGCTCGGCTCAGGAATTAATGACCAAGGCAACTGAGGCTGATCCGACCAACCCAGCGGCATGGTTGCAGCGAGGACTCTTGCATCAATTGAAGAGTGAGCATGCGGAGGCGATCAAGAATTTTGACAAAGTTGTGACACTCGATCCCAAGTCCGTCCTCGGGTGGGAATGGCGTGGAGAGGAACGCTACAAACTCGGACGAGTCGAGGAGGCACTGGCAGACTTTGATAAGGTCCTGGAACTCCAGCCCCAGATGAAACCGCAGCATTGGCAGCGCGGTATCGCACTTTATGATGCAGGAAGGTTCAAGGAGGGGCGTGAACAATTTGAGTCGCATCAAAATGTGAATCCGAATGATGTGGAAAATGCCGTTTGGCATTTCCTCTGCGTCGCACGGGCTGATGGAGTTGAATCCGCCCGCCGTGCGTTAATTCCGATCCAAGGCGACGGTCGAGTACCGATGGCTCAAGTCCACAATCTCTTCGGAGGTAAAGGCACTGCCCAAGAAGTCATCGATGCATCGCAGAAAACGGGAACCACCGACGAAGTTCGGAAGGATCGATTGTTTTATGCTTACCTTTATCTCGGGCTCTATTACGAAGCTACAGGGGAGAAACCTCGAGCGTTGGATTATCTTAAAAAGTCCACCACCGACTATGCTCAGGATCACTACATGGGCGACGTGGCCCGAGTCAGATTCCAGAAACTTTCAGCACCGAAATAGCCTCACAGACCCGTTGAGTTCTCTGTTCCGAATACCACAAACAGCAATCATACGAGAGCGCAACTTTTCGTTCCCTTGAATGTGGTTGCTTGTCTTCCTGCGAGGCTTGGTATAGGGTAAGAATGTCTTTTAACGTATCATGAGTCCTCAAGCGTCTGCTCGACTGATTGGTGTCGCCATCTTAATTTTTTGCGTGGCTATTATGGCCTCCTCAGGCACCTATGTGGTGCCCCCCGGCGAACGTGGGGTGGAGGTGACCATGGGCCGAGTTTCACCCGCTTTCAAACCCGAAGGCTTTGGTCTAAAGGTGCCGTTTATCACCGCGATCCATCCGACCTCTGTCCGCCAACAAACCTCGGAAGATCATGCGGAATGTTATTCATCCGATCTCCAGCAGATTAAAATTGATCTGCGTGTGTTATTTCGGATTCCAGAATCGTCCGTCGTGAAGCTGTTTCAAGATTATTTCGGTAATACTTTCGAGAGTCTGGTGGCACCTCGCGTGCACGAGGCTCTGAAGGAAGTAGCAGCGAATTCGAGTGCCGAGCAGATCGTGAAGAACCGCGAGCAGATCAAGACGCGGGCCTTAGAAATCGCCCGCCGCAAGGTCGGAACCCTCTTGGTAATTGAGGATATCGTTATCCAGAATATCGCGCTGACCAAGGAGCTTGAGCATGCAATCGAAGCCAAAATGGTTCAGGAGCAAGAAGCGGAGAAGTCCAAGTATTTACAGCAACGTGTGCAAATCGAGGCCGACACGACAGTGATCAAGGCCAAAGGTGAGGCTGAGTCGATTATCATTCGAGGCGAGGCTTTGCGGAAGAACCCCGCTTTCGTGGATTTGCAGGTTGTGGACAAATGGGATGGGATAACGCCTATGATCATTGGCGGAGGAGATCAGGTCATGCTCACGACGCAGGATATCGCACGGTACAGAGACGTCAAAACTAACACTCCAACTTCCCAGATCAAATTGCCCGTCGCACCTCGCTCCAACTCTCGCTGAAAATTATGAGCCCATTCTCTCTCAATAAACTCATCGGCGTCGGGATACTTATTTTCGTTCTGGTGCTCGTCGCTTCCTCCACGACCTATATCATCGATCCTGGAAATCGTGGTATCAAGGTGACATTAGGAAAAACCTCCGGTCAATTTTTACCGGAAGGCTTCGGATTTAAGGCCCCCTTTGTGACGGATATCGTTCCCATCAACATTCGTCAACGCACTCGATCTGTGCGGGCAGATTGCTTCTCCTCCGATCTTCAGCAGGTGATCATGGAACTGCGCGTTATTTATCGTGTGCCAGAGGGTTCAGTTGTGCAGATTTACCGCGAATTTTCAGGTGATCCTTTCGATAGTCTCATCGCGCCACGCGTGCAGGAAGCGATCAAGGAAGTCAGTGCTTTGCTGACGGCTGAACTCCTCGTAAAGAAACGTGAAGAGATCAAGCAAAAGACGATGGCGGCGGCGAAATTAAAAATTGGATCGTTACTGATCGTGGAGGATGTAGTGATTCGTGATATCGTGCTCTCGGCGGAGTTGGAACGTGCCATCGAAGCCAAGATGGTTGCCGAGCAGCAGGCCAGTCAAGCACGCTTTACTCAGATCCAAACAAAGACCGAAGCTGAAACGGCAGTCATCAGTGCTCGGGGTGAAGCTGAAGCCATCCGAGTCCGGGGCGATGCTCTCCGGCTCAGCCCGTCATACTTGCGCTGGAAAATTGTGGATCGCTGGCTCGGTCGATCTCCCATGGTCGTTCCTGAATCAGCGAATAGAAACGGAGCTGAGCTTCTGCTTCCATTGGGTCCTGTCGATTCCATCGTCTCCCCATGAGTCCCCGCCAACGCTCTCTGATTCAGGCCTCCATTCTCGTGGGGGTTGTAGCAGTGTTGGTGGCAATCTTCCCAAGTGCTTACGTTTTTGTCGAAATGGCCGCGCGTGAGCTTCGATATTTTTGGTGGTTGGCACTCCTTCTGGCATTGGCTTGTTGGCTGATTTGGGGCTTCGGTCGCGAGCGGAAGTAGATGGGTTTTCTCAACCGGAGCTCCGTTTGAGTCCGAGGGTTCGCTTGCCGCCAAATTAGTTCAAAAACCTTTCCCAACAAAAACTCATTTCTATTGACATAACCCCGGAAAGTAATAGAACGGTTGTAAGAACCTTGAATCATGCGCTTCTTGTGCACCGGAATGGTGACGCAGGGTTGAAGTGACTCGATTAAGAGAAATAAGAATTAGACAGTCAACATGCGGATTGCTAACTCCAGTATTGCCCGGCCAACGGTTCTCAACCGTCCTGCTCACGGCTTTACGTTGCTGGAATTGATGCTCGTGATATCGATCGTCGTTCTGGTAGCAGGAATGTTGATGTCTGCGTTGAATCGCACCAAGAACAACGCACTTCGGTTGGGTTGTATGGACAATATGCGACAGCTCCAATTAGCATGGGGCATGTATATCGAGGATAACGAGGATCGCATGCCCCTGAATCAGGCTGGTCCCGTTGCCTTCAATTCAAAACTTGGCCCTCGAAGCTCGACAAATTCTTGGGTGGCTGGGAACCCACGGGAGGATAAGAACACCGATGGACTCAAGCGTGGCACACTTTTCTCCTACGTCCGCACCACAGATATTTACAAATGTCCCACTGATTCTTCGAAAGTGTCCGGCCAGCCCGGTATAGACCGGAATCGGAGTTACGCGATGAGTGCCTACTTGGGTGGGGACAACGGTGAGAATGATACACGAGTTAAAATTAAACTTTCTGAACTTGCAGAACCCGGGCCATCGCAAACATTTGTATTTATCGAGGAGCACGAGAACAGCTTGTGGGGAGCTGGATTCACGGTTTTAACACCTGCCCAAGAAGTATTGTTCAGCAAAGCTGGGATTTCAGGCAGCACACCTTCAGATCATCACAATCGGGGTTGTTATCTCACGTTTGCAGATTCTCATATTGAGTTTTGGCGTTGGTATACTCCCAAATCCGTTGCCTCCACAGTTCATGTAACTTCCAGTGCTCGAGAGAAGGCCGACTCCCAACGGCTACAAAACGCAGTGCCCCAGCCTTAATCCCCCCAGAAGGGGAAAGTTACCCCGTTGCTTTTGCAATTGTCGACTGCGGGCCGAGTCGGCCCCAGAGCCACCCGAGGAGGAAGAATGCGGCCCACGAAAGTGCAGGGATGTAGAGGCCAAACTCCACGAAACTCTGCAAGGCATACCCAAACAAACCAATCCAGATTCCAAATTCCTCGCCACTCGACGAAACCCAAACTCTCCTCCCGAGAACAATCACAGAGCCGATGAGAAAAGTGGAGAAGAGGATAAAGCCCGGTAACCCTGAATCTGAAGCTTGTTCGAGGTAATCATTATGGGTTAATTTTGCCATCTCTGCGCCTGAAGGTTTGCGTTTGGAAAACTCGACCGAAAACGTGCCCGGGCCAGTCCCAAGGATGGGGTGATCCGCAGTAATATCAACGGCAGATTTCCAGTAAATCAAACGTGCGCTTGCACTAGTGGCACCTTTGGCGAAGTAATCTTGAAACTTCCAAGCGAAGGCGGAGATGCCACCCAAAACGATCAGGATAATTAGAAGCCCACGCCAACGTCGAAATACCGGTTGTTGGAGTATCGGAACGAGCACGAGGACCAGCGCGATCAACCATCCCGCTTTGGAACCCGACCAATAGAGACACGCACCACTGCCCATGATCAAACTGCCTAACAAAACTCCGCGAGGAATGTTCGATAATCGGGCGGTGTGTTTCCAGGAGGCGACGATTAGAAATGGGAAAAAGAGCAGAATCGCACCTGCTAACGCATTGGGATAGACCAAACTCGAAAAAATGCGGGTGCTTTTGATTTTTAAAAGATATTCCGGCTTTGCGTTTTGCCAGTCGGGTTGTGCGTAAAACGCTTGGCGAGTTGCCTCCAACCCCCCGAAGTATTGTTCAAACCCCAGCCAAAGGACGTAGCAAAAGCAGGCAATTAACCCCATCCATAGTCCTCTAGAGGGGAGTCGGAGAGACCAGCGTCGTGCAGTTTCGAAAAAAATGAGCAACGCTGTAAAATGGATCAGCGTAATCCCCCACAAATGTCGATGGGCAGAATTTGCAGCACTGATCCCTTGCCAAACTAGCCACAGCGGGGCCAAAAAGAGTAACCAACAGTGGCCAGCACGGGGGAAACCCCAGCGGCAAACCCCCATCCCAAAGATGAGCACCCAAAACAGGGCAGCCTGCAATGGCCAAGAAATAAAAATCGTTTCGAGCAGGTTTTCCGGCCAGGTTACGAGGTGATTGAGAATTACTGGATTTCCAAATTTTAGTAAGCCGAGGCCAAGTCCGAAACCGAAAAGTGTTGCGAGTCGATAATCGCCTTTTTCAGTCGATTTCAGAGGGAAACTGGAGTTTGTCATCCTCACAATTTTAGCTTGAGTAGCCCAACTTCGAGAGCTAACGCCTCTTGAACATTGGTGGCGAGTAATTGTTGGGTGCGTTCGATTTGGCGCAAATTTTGCAACCCGCCGTCGCCGTTGATCCGCTGAGCCACCGTCGCCGAGTGAGGACCAAGATCAGGAAGGGACAAAAATTCTGTCGCCTTCTGTTGGGTCAGTAACCAAACGTCCCGTAGCCACCATTGCAAGCCAATCAATAATTCGGCCCGCCGTCGGCGATATTCAGACTCAATCGAGGCTGTGAGTTCGACCTCCCACTTGTCCCGCAAGCGAGCATCGATATCCTCATGTTTTTCCAGCGGTGAGCGTGCTGTAAGATTCGTTTCCGTTTGTTCTTTGAGCACTGTAAGATGTTGCAGAAGGCTTCCCAACAGTCGGTAGCGAGCCAATAATCCTCCTTTAGCTTCTGCAGCCATCGCCGAAAACTCAGCAAGCCAAGCGCGGTCCTCTTCGCGCAGGATCGCCCCGATGCTCCCACCAAAGCTCAACCGCAGGCACCGTGAAAGAATTGTTTCAAGCAGGCGAGACGCATCTAGGCTGAGCAGAATAAAAACTGAATTGGAGGGTGGTTCCTCTAACGTTTTGAGAAACGCATTCGCCGCTTGCGGGTTCAGGCGGTCGGCGGCAACGATCACAGCCACTTTATAGTTTCCCTGAGTCGGTTTGAGATTAACCGTGCTCATTAGTTGGCGCATCTGGTTAATGGTGATGATGCGAAGTTTGGATTCAGGGCGAATCCAATGGATGTCCGGATAGTTACCCGAATCGATTTTGCGACACGTCAAACATTTGTTGCAACAATCAATCGCGTTACCAGAAGGTCCGCGAATCGGCAGTTCGCAATTGAGCGTTTTACCCAAGGTTGCAGCGATGTTCTCCAGTTCGAGAAGGTCGGTTCCGGAGAAAATGTAAGCATGGCCAAGCCGACCTTTTTCCAAACTACGCTGCAGCAGTTGGATCGAGTTCGCCTGAGTTGGGAACTTCCGAAACGACATGCCTCAGAGAAGGTCCTCAGCGGTGAGAATCCGTGACTCCATCGCACGCACCAAGGGCAGGGCGCGTGCCAATGCGTTCTCCGACGATTGGCCTAGGAAGGGTTTCATCACGAATTTAACCGCCGCCACGACATCACCATTCTTGTCGTGCAAAGGCACAGTGATCAAAAGCTCTCCATTTCTTGGGCCTGCATATCTCTGGTTATTAAGGAGGACATCCTTCTCGATTTCGGAACCTGCTTGACCCACTTCAGCCTCCCGAGTGCTGGCGATAATTTTGGGTTGCTTCGTAGTTGGATCAAGTGTCAAGATTTTTAGCCCGAGCAGCCGAGGAAATTTTTCCTGAATCTCACGAACTAAAATTTTGGCCAATGCTTCATGCGGAGTGTAACTGATTGTCAGATCGGTAAAATGACTCACCGAATCAGACTTGGTCCAAAGCCCGATCTTTCCCGTGTTATAGGAGTTATCGGTCAGTAAGGGAATTAACTCACTGCCATTCAGCCAACATTGGATTTGGTTCCCGCGACACTTAACTCGCATTTCATGCCAAGTTTGTGTGGGAATCTCAATCTCAGGTCCAATGGGTGCGCCCAGTTCGCCATGGGTTACTTTAAAAAAGCGGAAGGTTCGCCCTTTGGAGCTCGCTCGCACGTAATAATAATTCTTTTCATCCTGAATTCGAAAGGCCAGCCCAGCCATTTGTTCAATGACTCCACTCACCGTTTTGAAGCGAACACTTACCGTAAAATCACTAAACTTCTCATCATCCAAGATGAGAAGGGAAACATGGTCGTCGATCAACTGGTGTGAGAGTTGGGCGATGACAGGCTTTTGAGGCGTAGTCGCCTGAAGTGTGACATTCGGAATGATTGATGGAACCTCATCCAAAATAACTCGCCAGTTCCCAAGCTCGCCCTTTCCTGTCGATACACTACGAAAACCCGGCGGTGGGTTGTTTGCAGGAGTCTTAGAAAAATCGAACGTCCGCTCGGCACTCTGCAAGTGCGCGATGACCTGAGATAAAATGACCGCTAACCACAAATGTCGCATGCTGCGGGTACCCTAGGCTATAGGTTCCGATAGGACAAGGATGGAGGAAACCGAAAGTTAAGGTTTTGTCGGGGCAGGGGCATTCGGCGCATGTTGGGAATTGGTTCCCTGACCATGTGGGTGCCGTGGATTATTGGATCCCCTGTCGAGCTTTCGGCGAGCACGATCGATCTCCGCCAGTTTTTTATATCTTTCCTGCTGTTCGGGTGTCAGTTCTGCCAGCATCGCATCGCGAACCGAATCAACTTCCTTCTTAAACTGGGGAGCGACGGGTTCCCAAATTTTCTTAAGTCTCTCTTCGCTCTCGTTAAGGAGCACTCCGATTTTCACATCCTGGGCAGGGGTCAAGTCGAGCTTCGTCTTCATTCGCTTGAGGTATTCCAACCGAGGATCTGTGCCACCCATCGGCCGCCACTGCGGAGGTTTGCTTTGCAAACCTCCGGTAACTGCACCCGCAATAAAGATGACAATTACCGCTAGAATCGCTTTCCACGCTTTCACCAACTAGCCTCCACAAAATTTTGTATGGGTGCTTGGATGGCTGCCTCAAGATCGATGTCGCTTAAATCTGAGGGGTTATCCAGCCAACCTGACCAAGCAGTGGCGAGAATCATCACCCCAAGGCACGGCACCGCTGACCTCCAGAGCATTCGGCCCCACAATGTCCAGAGATCGGGTAGCTGAACCTTGGGCAATCGAACCATGATTCGCTTCTCAAAGGCGTAAGGCACACGACTATCGACCGGAATTTTCCGGGCGAGTCGAACCAGTTGATTCAAATGATCTTGTGCTTTCATCTTCCTTGCTCCTCAGACGAGACAGACGTGTTTCAAGTTACAGGTATTTATCATGATCCATTCGTGACAAGATTTTCTTCATCTCCGCACGGGCTCGGAAGGCCCGCACTTTCACCAGAGGAATCGACCAGCCCGTTAATTGCGCGATTTCTTTCACCGATTTCTCTTCAATTTCTAACAGATTGATAATGAGTTGATGAGCCGGGGCGAGTTGGCTCATTATTTGTTGAACCAACTCTCGTGCTCCGTCCGCTTGAGACGGGTCGAGCGTCTCCGTTCCAGCGTGTCTTTCTAACCAATCTGGCTCCTCATGAAAATCTGTTACCGTCGTCTCCTTCGACCGTTGATGGGTTCTCAAAAAGTCGTAGCAAACTCGCACTGCCATCCGCATGAGCCAATGCTCGAACGGTGCCTCCCCACGAAAGCTGGAGAGTTTCAGAAAAGCTTTCGAGAAGATTTCCTGAACGATATCCTCCACCTCGCTTTCACGGCGTGCATAACGACGCGCTGTGGCGAAGAGCCGCGGTTGGTAGCGGATCACCAAAAATTCAAAGCTCGGGGTGTTGCCCTCCAACACCTCGGCGATTAATTCGGAATCACTCTTTTCCACGCGTGCGAAGGTTAATCATCAGCCAGGCGCAGCGATCGATCCGAAATGTTAAATCAATCCTGCGACCTTTATTGTGCAGGGGGCGCCGGTCGAACTGGACTGTTGGTTCCGATGCGCCTCGGGGACAATGCGTCTAAACGGTTGGTGAGTCGGCTTGAAACCCCTTTCATGCGCTCGATCTGCTCCGGCGGAAGGAACTGTCGGTATTTGCCAAATGAGGTTGCTTGAATGACCGCCAATTCGCCCTCCAGCTTGCCAATCGCGCTGGCTTTTTCACGCAATTTAGCCTCGTCAACTTTATCGGCGTAAATCTGCTGTTGCAGTTCACGGCGTGCAGTTCGCATCTTTTCGTTCACATCCTTAGTTTGGGTCTGGGCTGTTTCTCGGGCTTCGCGATAAGCTTTTTTTTGCTCCTCCGTCAACTTTTCCTCCCATGAAGGTCGAGCTTGAAAACTAGGTTTTGCAATCTGATTTGTAAGTGCCTGAACAGCGGTAGGAGCAGTTGCTGGAGCTTGTGCTGAGGCGTTGATCGCAAATAAAGCGGAAAACGCCGTCACCATAAGGCTCGTGCGTGAGTTGAGACTGTTAAACATATTCATGGTTCGTGAAAAAATTCTTCCGCAAGTTTGACGCTGCGGTTCCCTGAGAAGTTACAAGGTTGATGGCGAAGAGCAAGTTTTTGTGGATTGCCAGTTCGGTTTGGGTTAAAGATTAGCAAACTTATTGAATTTTTTGTAACCGAATTTTTGGTGGAACGTCTCTCGGGTTAGAACAGCGTAAATCTCATGCAATTCTTGCCAAATACGGAGGGAACTAAATCCAGAATCAGGGGCGGATTTACGTTGATCGAGCTTCTTGTTGTCGTCGCCATCATCGCGATTCTGGCGAGTTTATTACTGCCTGCATTAGCGAAAGCGAAGGCTCAAGCGCATCGCATTCAGTGCTTAAATAATTTAAAACAATTAAGCACAATCTGGTTCTTATACGCCGGAGATTACGATGATCGCCTCGTCATCAATTCAGATGGTGAGTTGACTCAGGCCTCTTGGGTTCAAGGAAGTTTTGCCACGGTTCCTTCAAATGCGACGAATTTGCAAATGCTTCTTGACCCGAAATACTCTCTGTTTGGCCCGTATCTCAAGACGACCGCTGTTTATAAATGTCCTAGTGACAAGGTGAAAGGAACAGGTTCTGGAACTTTGGCACACCCTCGAGTACGAAGCTATGCGATGAACGGGTATTTGGCATGGATCGGTGGAAATTTTCGAGGAGTTCCTAATTTGCAAGGATACCGAATGTTCAGAAAAATGGGAGAACTTAGCCACCCATCACCTTCTATGTTGATGGTATTTCAAGACGTGAATCCCGTCAGCATCTGCCGTCCTGTATTTGGGGTTTATATGGGGGAGGATCGTTTTTGCCATTTTCCTGCCAGCAACCATAATCGTGGTGGGCTGACCTCGTTTGCGGATGGTCATGTCGAATCTCACCGTTGGTTAGACGTGCGTACCTACAAGCCAAAAAGTCCTGATTTTCATCGGCATAGCGATGCGAGTCCGAACAATGTCGATCTGCGCTGGCTCCAAGAGCGGACTACCTCTCGCCTCTGAGTGTTTTGATTCTCCCTCGACGTAGTTACCTTACCTGCTAGGATGACTCCCTATGGTAGACGCCGCGCCTGGTGCGCTCCAACCTCCTGCACCGAAGATTAATTTACGCCGACCTGATGTGATGGAGGCAGTGCAAGCTCAGGTATTGTCGCATTACCGAAGCGGGTTAGTTGATCGAATTCGCACCCAAGGCCAAGTCGGTTCTGCTGACGGTCTGCTCACGATCAAACTCGCCAAGGAATTTGGTTTTTGCTACGGAGTCGAACGCGCCATTGATTTGGCTTATGCGGCGCGTAAGGTTTTTCCTAATCAACCTATTTATATCCTTGGGGAGATTATTCATAACCCCGAGGTGAACGATCAAATCCGGGCCATGGGAATCAAGTCGATTTCTGGGAAGGAGAAGAACGCTGATGTGGAGGATCTGAAGCAAGGGGACGTCGTCATTATCCCTGCGTTTGGCACTGAGGTAGCGACCCGAGCGAGGTTGGAACAAAAAGGCTGTATTTTTGTCGATACGACCTGCGGAGACGTGATGAGCGTTTGGAAGCGTGTGCGACAGTATTCGCGTGATCAAGTGACCAGTATTATTCATGGCAAGGCTTGGCATGAGGAAACGAAGGCGACGAGTTCACAGACAGGTTCTGGCCATTATCTTGTCGTATTGACGTTGGCTGAGACCGATTATGTGTGCGATTACATTTTGAAGGGTGGCAGTAAGGAGGCGTTTCTTGAAAAATTTAGAGGGGCGTATTCGAATGGTTTTGATCCAGATATCCACCTGCACGCGATCGGGGTGGCAAATCAAACGACGATGTTGCGCGGTGAGACCGAGGAAGTTCAACGTCGGCTAAAGCAAGCGATGGCAGAAAAGTATGGTGTGGCGAATGTGAAGGAGCATTTCCGTTTTTTTGATACAATTTGCGGTGCGACTCAAGACCGTCAGGATGCCCTAGAAAAATTGCTAGCCAACCCACTCGATTTGTTATTGGTGATTGGGGGATATAACTCGTCGAACACCTCGCATCTGGCGGAAATGGGAGAGGCCAAACTTCCGACGTTTTTTATTAAAAATGCTGCCAAGTTGGTTTCGGATCGTCAGATTATCCATTACAACCTGCATCAACAGCAGGAAGTTACGAGTGAGAATTGGTTGCCTCAAGGAAGGATTTCAGTAGGTATCACGGCGGGAGCTTCCTGTCCGAACAATTTAATTGAGGATACGATTCGACGATTGTTTGCGCTCCGAGGGGTTGAAGTGAGCGAGGTTCTTGGCGAGTTGGCGTAATGATGGTTGAGGATTGGGAGCTTTTATGCCGTGTCAACGTGAGGATTTAGAGAGCCGTGAACGAGCGACGTTCGCACCTTACGCACAATTTAGTGATGACACACAGGGGCGGGTTTATCCTGAGGAACCGCCTGTGTGGCGGACCCAGTATCAGAGGGATCGCGACCGTGTGATCCATTCACGCGCTTTTCGGCGGCTTGAATATAAGACGCAAGTTTTCCTCAACGGGACAGGGGATCATCTCCGAACCCGATTGACGCACACCATGGAAGTGGCCGCGATTTCGAGGAATATCGCGCGAGCACTCCGTATCAATGAGGACCTGACAGAAACGATCGCGTTGGCTCACGACCTAGGGCATCCCCCGTTCGGGCACAAGGGAGAATCGGTTTTGAACCGGTTGATGAGCGAGCATGGAGGTTTTGAGCATAACCGACACAGCTTACGAATTGTTGAGGAACTCGAGCAGAAATATCCTACATTTTCAGGGTTGAACCTAAGTTGGGAGGTGAGGGAGGGTTTAGTGAAGCACTTCACAGCGTATGATCACCCGGGGCGACGCGAGGGTTTTGAGGCCCGATCCTCATCACTGGAGGCGCAGGTTGCTAACTTGGCGGATGAGGTCGCCTATTACAGTCATGATTTGGATGATGGTTTAGAGGAAGATTTGCTAAACGAAGATCACCTGATGAGGGATGTTCGGATCTGGGCTTATGCGGCCCGAGTTGTCAGGGAATTACATGGAGATCTTCCATCAGAGAGTCGTCGGTATATTATCATTCGGACGTTGATTGATGAACAAGTGAAGGATGTGGTGTCCATGTCAGAACGCAACATCATCCAGGCCAACGTCCAGTCTGCTGATGAGGTTCGGTTGCAAGCAGGGCCGTTGATTGCTTATAGTTCTGAGCGACACCAATTGAATTTGGAGCTTCGACAGTTTTTGTACGAAAACCTCTACTTTAGTCCGGAGGTTCACAACCCAAACGCGCAGGCAGTTCGGTTGCTGGAGGAGCTTTTTCACTATTTTACCCAGCATCCTGAGGAAATCGGGGAACAATCACGCCGACGTGCGGAACGAGATGGCTGGCCTCGTGCCATTTGCGATTATCTAGCGGGAATGACCGATCGTTTCGCGATTCAGGAGCACAGCCGAATATTAGCTGGAGCAGTCAAACCCTTGTGCTAAAGCTGACCAAACCTGCGGTCATTGAGTGCGGGAAAATCTTTTCGCCATTGTCGCTGTTCCTCGATCTGCATCTCGCCGAAAATAAACCCCTCCTCACTTCCAGCATCGGCCTGAACGACGCCGTGACAATCGACGATCAAGCTTCCCCCCGGGTAAGAATGATTCGGATCTGAGCCTGCTCGGTTGACACCCACAACCCAAGCCTGATTCTCGATTGCCCGGGCTCTCAGCAACGTCGTCCAGTGATCGGCCCGCTTTGTGGGCCAGCACGCAATCACTACGAATAATTCTGCTCCCTGCCGCACGGCCTCGCGAAAAAGTTCAGGAAATCGCAAGTCATAGCACACGAAAAGGGCAGTTTTAATGCCGTTGATTTCCGTAACCACAATTTCTTTTCCTGGAGTGTGGACTTGAGCCTCACCGCCAAGAGCGAAGAGTTGCATTTTTGTGTAACGAGCCGATTCAAACCCATCAGGTCCAAAAACAACCGCTTGGTTATCTGCCAAGTTACCACCGGCTCCTCGAATTAATCCGCAAATAAGATGCACTTTCCATTGTGCCGCTAGGCGTTTGCAAAAGGCCTCACTCGAGGCATGCGAACTATCAACCGTCGCTTCTAGATTCAAGGAAAAACCTACGGCGGCCATTTCTGGAAGGACGACAAGCATACCGGGTTGTGGTTTGGCTTGGTTCAGCAACCTTTCCCACGCGTGATGGTTTGCTTCCTTATTCTCCCAGACAATATTTGTTTGGAGGGCTAAAATGTGTTGAGATACCATGCCATTCATCGAGTTAAAACTTTTTCTTCACTCACTGCCCAGCTTGGGGTGGTTTCACTGATTTAGCTTCAGGTCCACTTAGGCGTTTGAGTTCCACCCGGCGAATGGCTCCCGAGGTTTGATAAGTCGCAATCCCGAATGGTTTGTTCAAGTCGATTTCGCCGTGACGCAGGCTCACTTTTCTCGCTTTGATGTCGATGTTCACCATTTCCTTTTCATCAATCCACGCCTCAATTTTTCCGGGGGTGACTTTTACCTTGAACCGGTACCATTGGTTCATCTCAAACTTATGGTATTTGACCGTTTCATTTTCGGATGCATCCTGGCCATCGAGACTCGAAATCCCCACCACGCCTCCGCCCCAACCGCCCGCCACAAAGGTTGCGTGTGACCCATCAACTGGGAAGGTCATGGCCGCAAAAAAATCTGATCCCAACACTTTTTTGGCTTCCACGATAATCTCAAAATTATTGGTCGGGAAAGCATTCGTCCATGTGATACCGCTGAGAGCAGCTCCCGCGTTGATCACGAGGTTACTGGCCTTGATTTCTATCTCTCCGTGGCCGGCGAAATCAGTTTCACGCCATCCTTTCAGGCTCAGACCATCGAAGAGTAATTCGGCCTGCACGAGTTCATGGGCGGCACAGAAAACAATGATCAGGAAAAAACGTCTCATAATTCTTCAAGCACACTAAACGAATCGAGTTCGGTTCTCACGCACTTTTCTTAGCCGAGTGTGGCTGGATTTGGGGTAACGGTTTTTCCCCCGTGTTTCGCAGAAGTTTCTGTGAACTTCCTATTTACCCTCACAGGGGGCTTTGATACCCTGTCAACCATGATATCGAATGTAGTTGACGCCATATCCACTCAGGAACGGATTGCCACATTGGGTCAACGCGTCTTGAAGGGTGAGACGATTACTCGCGAGGAGGGTAGTTGGCTTTTCTCTCTTGAAAAGACGGCGGATTTCTTTGATTTGATGGCTTGGGCGAACCGCATTCGGGAGCATTACAAGGGCAATAAGGTTCATCTGTGTTCGATCGTGAATGTGAAAGCAGGTGGGTGCTCGGAAAACTGTCGTTTTTGCTCCCAATCTGCAGCGTATCAAACTGATTCTCCGCGTTACGGTCTGGTGGATCTTCCGCCAGTCTTGGCTGCTGCTGAAGAAGCAAAGGCCAACGGCGTGACGGCGTTGGGTTTGGTAGCGGCGTGGAAAGGGTTGGATGAGGGGCCGATTCTTGATCAAATTTGCGAGCGTCTGACTGAATTAAAGGATAGCGGTCAGGTGCGTCCGGATGCCTCGCTTGGCATCATTAAGAATCCAAAAGTGGCCGAGAGGCTCAAGCAGGCTGGGTTAGAGTGCTACAATCATAATCTGGAGAGTTCTAAAAGATTTTACCCCGAAGTTTGCACCAGTCACACCTATGAGGATCGGGTGAACACCATCCGACATCTAAAAAGCGCTGGGATCAAGATTTGTTCGGGCGGGATTTTGGGTATGGGTGAAACTCGTGAGGATCGATGTGATCTCGCGTTTGCACTGCGCGATGTCGGTGCCAATATCGTGCCGATCAATATTCTGAATCCGATCGAGGGCACGCCGATGGCTAAATCCGCAGAAGGTATCGCACCGATGGAAGTGCTGAAGTCGATCGCTTGCTTCCGGTTCATTTTGCCGAGGCAGGAAATTATGATCGCCGGTGGACGCAGCATCAACCTAAGGGATTTGCAGGGGATGATTTTTATGGCCGGCGCGAGTGCGATGATGGTTGGGAATTACCTCACGACCCTTAACCAATCGGTGGAAAAAGATTTGCAGATGCTACGCGATCTTGGGCTTGACCCTAATTGGGAGAAGCACGGGTTCAGCGATCAGGAAGCTCCTAATCAGGTTGAAGTCTTGGCGGGCGTTTGATGAAAAACCGGCTTGGGCGCAATGAAGGCGGTTATTGTGGCGAGCGGATCGATATTCAGGCGGTGTTGAGTGAGATTGATGAATTGGCTCGTCAATTGGATTGGCAGCCCCAGAAAATCTGTAGTGACGATGACCTGATCATCAACGCCTACGTGCGACCGGGTTCCTCCAGTTCGCATTGTTTCTACATCTCATCGGGCATTCATGGGGATGAACCTGCGGGCCCACTTGCTGTTTTGGAAATGTTTCGGCAAAAACTTTGGCCTATCGACTTAGGTCTTTGGGTCGTTCCTTGTTTGAACCCTGTCGGTTGCGCACTTGGGACTCGTAACAATGGGCAGGGGATCGATCTCAACCGACACTATCGCCAACCTCTTGCGCGAGAGACAATCTCTCATATCCACTGGTTGCAGAGTTGTCCGCGATTTGATTGTTCAGTGTTATTGCACGAGGACTGGGAGGCGAATGGCTATTACCTTTATGAGTTGAACGGTGTTGATGGGACTTCACTTTCTCACCAGATCATTGAAGCCGTTGGCCAACTCTGCCCGATCCATGCGGATGGCCCTGTTGATGATTGGCAAAGCTGCGATGGAGTCATTCGTCCCTCGATTGATCCAATCCAACGTCCTGAGTGGCCTGAGGCACTTTTTCTGCTAGAGCAAAAAACTCGTCGCAATTATACGCTTGAGGCACCTTCTGATTTTGATCTTCCGCTTCGAGTGGCTTCACATATTTCTGCTCTGCGCACGGTTCTTCTCAACTCGCCATCTTAAGTCCTTAGGGTAATATCGTGGAATGAGTTTACTGCCGTTCAAGGACCTGCCTGTCCACACGCCGCGTCGATTTGTTCCAGTCGCAGGAGATCTTGGAGATTGGGAACAGATACAGCCATTATTCGATGGGCTCGAACGCAGCATCGCATCCGCGCACACCCCAGAAGCGTTGGAACAATGGCTGTTGGATTGGGGTGAATTGAGTGCTGCTTTGGATGAAGAATCCTCCAAGCGTTACATCGCGATGACTTGCCATACGGACAGTCCAGAGGCGGAGAAGGCTTATCTCGAATTGGTAGAAAATGTGGATCCAAAAAGCAAACCGCGCCAATTCAAATTGGAGCAGATTTATCTGGAGCATCCCTCGAGAGAAAAACTATCGAGGTCGCGCTACGAGGTTTTTGACCGCAGCGTTAGGAATCATGTCGAACTCTATCGGGAGGAGAATGTGGCCTTGGAGACTGAAGAAGCCAAGCTCGGCCAGCAGTACCAAAAGTTAAGCGGTTCGCTCACGGTCCAGTTTCGGGGTGAGGAAAAGACGCTCACTCAAATGGGCCGTTTTCTTGAGGAAACCGACCGAGTCTTGCGTCAGGAGGCTTGGAGTCTCGTCGCGAATCGGCGGCTCGAGATGAAGGATCAATTCGAGGATATTTTTGATCAACTGATCGAATTGCGCCAACGCATGGCTCGCAACGCAGGCTTTGATAATTATCGAGATTACGCATTCAAACTACGGGGTCGGTTTGATTACAATTCTCAAGATTGCTATCACTTTCACGAAGCCATTGCGCACGAGGTGATTCCGTTGCTAAAACAACTTCAAAACCAGCGTCGGCTTCAACTCAGTTTGGATGCATTGCGACCTTGGGATCTGGCGGTTGACCCTCTTAATCAGCCTCCACTCCGGCCTTTCGAGAGGGTGGAAACGATGGTCGAACGTACGCAGAATATTTTTGATCAACTCGATCCCATCGCTTCGGATGGCTTCAAAACTTTACGTCAGTTGGCTTTGCTCGATCTCGCCAATCGTAAAGGAAAAGCCCCCGGTGGCTATCAATGCACGTTAGCGGAATCGCGGTTGCCGTTTATTTTTATGAATGCTGTCGGAGTACAGCGTGATGTTGAGACAATGCTGCACGAGGCAGGGCATGCGTTTCATGCCTTGGCGACAAGAAACGAAAACCTCTATGCCTATCGAAGTGCTCCGATTGAGTTTTGCGAAGTGGCTTCCATGACGATGGAGTTGCTCGGAAACGAACATATCGAATCGTTCTATTCTTCCGCCGAGGCTCGGAGGGCGAGACGAGATCATTTGGAAGGCGTGGTGGAAGTTTTTCCATGGATCGCGACGGTGGATGCTTTTCAGCATTGGATTTATACCCATCCGGGCCATACCCGCTTCGAACGAGCGTCCGCATGGGATCAGCTGATCTGTCGGTTTGGAGGAGAAGTGGACTGGAGTGGTTTGGACGCGGCGCGATCCCATTTGTGGCACCGGCAGTTGCATATTTTTCTTCACCCGTTTTATTACGTCGAGTACGGCATTGCCCAGTTGGGAGCTTTACAAATCTGGAGCAACTTCAAGCAAGACTCTGTTTCTGCGTTACGGAATTATCATGATGGCCTGACGCTAGGGGGATCACGTCCCTTGCCCGAACTTTTTAGGACTGCTGGGTGTCAATTCGATTTCTCGACTGCAACCGTTCGTCCATTGGTTCAATTGCTTCGTCAGGAGTTGGAGGCTTTACAATAAACCCTTCAATGTGATTCGAATGATGAAACTTCTACGCTGCCAATGGTTACGAGTGGTCTGTTTTTTATGGAGCTTTTCAATTCTTGCTGAGGAACCGTTTTCCTTCGAGAAAACTCCGGGGAAACTTCCGAAGACGGTTGTTCCTCGTCATTACGAACTCGCACTCAAGCCCGATTTGGAATCCATGTCGTTCACAGGGAGTGAGGTGATCGAGATCGAAGTGTTGGAACCCGTTTCAGAAGTGGTTCTGAATTCTCACAATTTAACCATTGCAACCGCCCATTCGCGATCAGAAGCCAACGGAACCGCTGCAAGCACCCCACGCCGCCCAGACAGTCAGGCCGTGGTGCCGCTTTCTTCTAGTGTCCGCTGGGAGGAAATGAGCCTTTCGATGGACGTTACCAACCAGTGCGTGAGATTGCGTTCAGCAACCGCATTAGTGCCAGGCCTCCATTATTTGCGGCTTAATTTTTCTGGGAAAATATCCACGAGCCCTGTCGGAATGTTTCTCATCAAATACAAGTCTCCCAGTGGGCCGAAGAAAATGATCGCGACACAGTTCGAGGCCACGGATGCTCGTCAGGTTTTCCCTTGTTTCGATGAGCCAGCTTTTCGGGCCACCTTTAGCCTTACCGTGGAAGTTCCATTAGGTATCACTCCTGTTTCGAACATGCCCGTAGCTCGTTCCGTGATATCCGGTCAGGCTTCAAAAAAAGTAAGTTTTTTGAAGACGCCTTCGATGCCCACTTATTTACTCGTGCTGGTCGTTGGAGAGCTTGACTACATTGCAGGCAGGGCAGGGGGGATCGATACACGCGTTTGGTTCACCGAGGGCAAACGTCAGCAGGCACTGTATGCTCTGAAAAACTCCGAACGACTTCTGGCGTATTATCAAAAATATTTCGGCGTTGCCTTTCCACTCCCGAAACTTGATCACATCGCATTACCAGGCGGTTTCGGCGGTGCCATGGAACACTGGGGAGCGATTACCTACAACGAATCAACGGTGCTCTTCGATCCAGCCGTTAATTCTCAGGATAACAAGGAAAGGTCCTTTGCTATTATGGCTCATGAAATGGCGCACCAATGGTTCGGCAACCTTGTCACAATGGCGTGGTGGGACAATCTTTGGCTGAACGAAGGGTTTGCCTCATGGATGGGAACCAAGGCTACGGACTTTCTGAATCCGAGTTGGAACCATTGGCTTCGGGTAGATACAGGCAAGGTGGGACTCATGGTACTCGACGCCCAGAAAAGTACTCATCCGATCCAGCGGCCCGTGATGAGCGAATCTCAAATTGGGGATTCCTTCGATGGCATTACTTATCAGAAGGGAATGTTTTTCATTCGGATGCTGGAGGATTATCTCGGAGAGCAGAAGTTCCAACAAGGCTTACAGAGCTACATGAAACGTCACGCGTTTGGAAATACAACGACCTCCGATCTTTGGATCGAATTAGCTAAAAGCTCGCAGCAGCCAGTGACCCAGTTTGCTGCGGGTTGGACTGAACAACCCGGGCTTCCGGTAATTCTAGCGAGTAGCACTGATGTTGGTAGGGAACAGGTAATTGTGCTACGCCAAGAACGATTCACATTGCTCGACCCGAAAGCCGACCCGTTGCGCTGGAAAATTCCAGCCACAGTCGCGGTTGCCGGAAGTAAAGGAGTGTTAGCCAAGGTGCTGTTGGAGGATGCTCCAATCACTCTCAAACTGGGTGTCGGCGACCAAGCGATCAAACTCAATGCGGGTAGTCGAGGCTACTATCGCACTGCTTATGACAAGCCTATGTTCGAACGATTACGTCGCTCGTGGACTAAGTTCCCCGAATCGGATCAAGTCAATTTTTTGAGCGATGCCTGGGCGATGGTAGAAACCGAACGGCTGCGCGTGTCCGACTATCTCGACCTCATTCCAGCACTGAGGAAGGGAACCAGTCTCGCGGTTTGGGAACAAGCGTTGGGTAGCCTTGGAACGATTGACGCACTGCTGGAGGGGCACCAGTTCCAGTCTCATTATCGTCGTCGAATTCTCAGCTTACTGCAGCCTGTGTTGGCTGAAATAGGCGTTCAAACCAAAGCTGGAGAATCTCCACAACAGGAGTTGTTGCGTGCGCATTTGATAGGGCTGTTGGGAGCCTTTGGTTCTCCAGAAATCCTTGCCGAGGCTCGTCGAAGATTCGCGGTTTATCTCAATGACCCATCGAGTTTAACGGGTGCCCTTCGTCCAACGATGCTTCGGATCGTTGGTCAATACGCCTCAAACACAGACTATGCAAAATTACTCGGTCTCGCACGTGCCGCAGTCCTAGAGGAGGAATCCGGAATGTTGCTCTCGGCTCTCGCCGGTGCTTCGCAACTGGATCTAGCTGGACAAACCCTCGCGCTTTCGCTCGCCGGAGATTTTTCACCCATTCAGTCAGCCCGGCTAGTGAGTGCGATCAGTGCCACGGGTCGTCACGCCCCTTTGGCTTGGGACTTTATGAAACAACACCATCGCGAGCTGATGCAGTTGTTGGGTGGACCCTTCATAAATATGTACGCAGGCACCACAGTGGCCGGATTTAGTGATGAGATTCACGCGACAGAATATGTCGAATTCATTAAAGCCAACTATCCACCAGATGCTTTGGCGAAAGCGGAAGAAGCCGCTGACCGAATTCGGTACAAGGCGCATTTGAAACGCCTGATCTCCTCCTCCATCCAGCGGTGGATCGAACCATTGCAGACTCGATAATTGTTCCGCACCGCTGTCAGTTAAGGCTCTAAAATACTGCTTGCATGATGGCAGTTTACAATGGTAATAGTAGGCCTTACCGATTGGTTGGCTTTACAAGAACTAAGCAAACGAAGAAATATGCACATGAAGATCAAGCTTGTCTGTTCATTGGTCGTATTGCTCGCGGGGTGCATGACGGATACAGGGCCTCGGAATTCCAGTCCCTATACGATGGGTAATGTGCAACTCAATCTCAAGAAAGGCAGCACTACCAAAGCGCAGGTTCTGGAAACATTTGGCGCCCCCAACTTGACGACGCGCGATGGCCAAGGGCGGGAGGTCTGGACCTATCAGAAACATGCCACCACGAGTAGCAGCGTCTCGGCTGGCGCCGGGGCCATAGGCCCCCTTGGCACAGCACTCGCCGGCGGCGGCGCCACAGGAAGCGCATCGAAGCAGACGCAGAAAACGATGACCTTGATAATCAAATTCAATGCCGCTGACATTGTCGAAGATTGCGAAACTCGTTACTCTTCTTTTTAGCGCTGCACACCAACCTCAGGCTCTCTGCTGACATATGAAGAACCCACTTCTGATTTTACGGCTGCTGCTTTTGGCGGGAATATTGGCCGGCTGTGCGAGCGCGCCTCTGGAAAAGACCAGTTTGGAACTTCAGGCCATTCAGGCGCGTGAATTTGAGAGTAGCAAGAATATCGCTTTTGCTGGCGTCGTTTCCGTATTTCAGGACTTGGGTTATGTGATTGTGTCGGCTGAAATCAATACAGGTTTTATCACGGCGAAAAGCCCGACCGTGAGAATAAAAGGGGCCCGGGTATTATTTATCGGGATTGTGATGGAAGAGACGCGGGCAACCTCATTTATCGAAGAGCTGCCCGGCGGCAAAGCCCGGGTCCGGCTGAATTTTGTCGGCTCGAAACGGTCCGCCG
>Ga0114966_10000714_pt1 | contig 31796 bp, 31 predicted proteins | sample M_130207_XF_Meta_FD_87029 | JGI IMG/M metagenome (GOLD analysis project Ga0114966, IMG submission 87029) | Freshwater microbial communities from Lake Montjoie, Canada to study carbon cycling - M_130207_XF_MetaG | ecosystem: Environmental > Aquatic > Freshwater > Lake | place: Lake Montjoie... | reverse complement strand
AAATAAACTTCTGTCGGGTGGTAGGTTTTGCCACACTTTTGTCAAAAATAAACTTCTGTCGGGTGGTAGGTTTTGCCACACTTTTGTCAAAAATAAACTTCTGTCGGGTGCTAGGTTTTGCCACACTTTTGCCAAAAGTGTATTTTAAAATTGAATTAAAAAAGGTTTAAACAATTAATAGTATTTAACTACAGTCTTAACAACAAAGAAAATGTCTAACACAAGCGTCAGCACGAGCAACAGCACTAAAGTTTTCACCTGGGCGTCTGTCGCAGGGGGCAAGAAGCAAACCCAGGCCGATTTGGAAGCCGAAAGAACCAAGGTAAAAGAACAAGAGGTTGAGAAAAAACGGCAACTATTGGAAAAATATAAAGAAGCAGAATTGCGAACGCGTTTAATCACTGAGAAACGCGAACACGAATTTGCTACTCAAAACGCGAGTCGCTTGGCCCGAATCGCCCAACAAGAACAAGAAGCGGCAGAGTATTGTAAGCGCGAGAACGGCTATTGGGCTCTACCAGTAAAACCTCGGCATGTCATTGATGAAGCGAAAACCGTCTATACCGGTTGGACTCGCTACCGCATCTTGGATGTGCCGAGAAATGTCAATGCGCGAGCCATGAAATTCATTGAACACATGCTAGTCAATTATCCCGAAGTCACGAGCACTTGTCCGACGTTGGGTGATTTCAAACAGGTATTTGTAGATGCCTATATGGGCTATCTCGTGAGAAATTTTGGCAAAAGCGCGATTGAAAACATCACTGCTACACGGGCAATACAATACGAATACTTGCAAACTTGGGCCATAAAAGAAGAGACGGAATATAAAGAAGCGATTGAGATCATCCGCCGCAACCAAGGGGGTATTGTGCCAGCGCCGCCCTGGTTTAATAAATTGTGGGTTTTCGCCAAGAATGTCAACTTTGAGAATTGTCTTTGGGCGATGAACAGTCTCTCCAAGACTTTTGAAATGGAAACAGTTGATGAAACCACGGGTAAACCTAATACGGGCTTTGTTAAAATTGCAAGCAACACATTACCGTCGGCGTCTAAACTGACATGGCTCACCAATTTGGAAACGTATGAGGGCTTTCCCCACGAAACCAAACCGATGTGCAAAGAGAAGAAAGAACAACAGGAACGGGAAGCGAGAGAAGAGAGTTGGGATTAAACACAACCTTTTGGAAAAGGTTGGGCCAAAACACAACCTTTTGGAAAAGGTTGGGCCAAAACACAACCTTTTCCAAAAGGTTGGACCAAAACACAACCTTTTAAAAAAAGGTTGGACCAAAACACAACCTTTTGGAAAAGGTTGGACCAAAACACAACCTTTTAAAAAAAGGTTGGACCAAAACACAACCTTTTGGAAAAGGTTGGACCAAAACACAACAATTAAATTAAAAATAAAAAATAAAAAACTTAGACTAGTTTTTTATTTTCGTTTTATTTGTTTTATTTGTTTTCTTTTCAACAGTGTCATATAATAATGTGTTAACAAGCATAATGTGTTAACAAGCATAATGTGTTAACAAGCATAATGTGTTAACAAGCATATTTCACGATTACACCTACCGCTACGAAAAATACCGCTGCGCATACTGTCGTAGCACAGCAGTTATTGTCTTGTTCAGGTTCCTTTATACTGCTCATTTGATTTGCGTGCGCACTGGGTTGATTTATTATATAATTATTTGTAAGCAGTTGTCCGTTAATATCGTAAGAAGGCATCCTTAAAATTCGTCGCTCTTAAAATTCGTCGCTATTAAAATTTGTCGCTATTAAAATTTGTCAATACTTGAAATTTGTCAATACTTGATATAGTTATTAAATAAAGTATTTCAATTTTAATATCGCACACGACAGGTTGTATTTTGGTCCAACCTTTTTCCAAAAGGTTGCTAAAAGGTTGGTTTAAAAGTCCCCATACCCAATTGTCCTGTTTCCACCCCGTTCGTTCAAGTAATTCATCTGTTCCGGTGACGAGCAAATACATCCGGTAGAGGTAGAATAAATCCCTGGGCAACAACTCGGGTCACTTTTATTCTCACGCCAAATAAATAATTCCCCCTCTGGTAGCGGTACCGGGCCGCCCACATTACCTTCTAGATCTTGGTTAATATTTCGCGGGATATCAGTGCGAGGTTTATCCCAACTGCCTTTCACCCCCTTGCCCATTTGGTAGTTGAGTGCGGCGCCCATCAAATCAGTAGCTGAATGAAAACCTTCTTTCACTCCACCGGCACACGAGCAAAACATGTTGACACCGATAAAACCGCCAATGAGAAAACACACAATAATCACCCATAAACGCAATTTTTGTCCTAAAATATTAATTTCCATTTACTTATAATACTATAGTAGATAAAATAATAAAATTTATAGAAAAAGAAATATTTGGGCCTTATAAATATTGGGCCTTATAAATATTGGGCCTTATAAATATTGGGCCTTATAAATATTGGGCCTTATAAATATTGGGCCTTATAAATATTGGGCCTTATAAATATTGGTCAATCCCGTAATTATAATCCCGAACCGTCAGACCATTTAATTTAAACGTACCTGTATCGGTTAATAATTGATATAGATATTTCTCTCTATGTTGACTGAGGTAATCAGCTTTCGCCAATTTTTTAATACTTAAATTGAGCGTTTCGGCTAAACATAGAGTAATATTACAGCCATAAATGACAGTGTCATTAACTGTATATTCATAAAGGCCCTTTATATCCATTGCATCTATTTTAACGACTCCCAATACTTGCGTCCCATCGGCTAAATAATCATTTACCTGTATCTTTTCAATAGGAATTTTCAAACCATCGTTCAATTCTACTAATGATCCTCCAATAAAACCATTGTCTAAATAGTTGTGGATCTGCAAAGTATCTGTATAATCAGGGCAATTCTCTTGCAAACATTTCGTGACATATTCATCTATATCGTCCCAATCTGAATAGACCTGCTTACCAATCATAAAGGTTTTCGTACTTGTCCCAATGCAATAGACAAAGGGCTCTGTAAAATTCGGCAGTAAGACACTCTCAGGATGTTGTTTCACTTTCACCCACCCGAGTTTAGGGTGTTTAACCCGGTGTTCGCCAGTGACGTGTACACCTGCTAAATTATAAAGTTTTTGTTCAGACGCAGAAAATTTCATTACCGCCGTGACAATCTCGCCATTTGCTAAAACATCCCCCACTTCTATCAGGCGAATGGGTTTACCCCCCACCGCTAGCAACGTCTCGCCAGCGAAACAGCGGGGTATACTCGGCAGACTACGTGAAGAGAGCGATAAGACATTAGACATGAAAATTTGCACAGCCGCGGTGGGAATTAAGATGGCAATCATGATCGCAATATTTAAGGCCGAGATTGGAATCGCCCATGCGCCAAAAATGGGAATAAACGAAATAATTAAAAACGTGACAATTAATGCGGCCAAGGCAATCAATATAACAGTAATCAATTCAATGATAAATAAAAATAACGACTTGAAAGATAAAAAACTGCCGTAAAGGGTAAAGAGCGAAGCGGTGAGCACCCCTGTCATTTTCGCCCCCATACTTTTAATCCCAATCAACATTTGCACGAGGGGCATCGTGATGTTCAAAGCCCGGCCCATGGTGTCGGACGTAAAATCTTTTATAGTAGTGCGTACCCGATCAAACATACCGCGAATGGAATTTACCGATTTCAAAGTATTGGAAAAATCGTCCGTCAATGTTTTCATCACATAATAGACGGGTTGAAAAGCGGTTCCGGTAATATTGGTCAAAATCGTTTGGACACAGCCGGTAAAATTTTTATTCGTAAATTCTAAAGTAGTATCCGTGGGCCCTTTATTGATTAAACCGGCAAAGGGCAAGACGGAGGGACTGCATTTTTGATTTTCCCAGTCAGCTTTGATAGGCTCCATGTTGTTTAAGACATAATAATAGGCTGTAATACAGAAAAATACGAGACAGATAATTACGGCTAACCAAATATCCGCGCCATATTTATCTAGAAAGCCTCTTTTATTATATAATTCATTTATGGTTTTAAATATTGTGTCGGATTCTACTGGCATATCTAATAAATGTAGAGAGAATAATAGGGGCTGGTTTAGACATATTTTTATATTCACACGTACACTTACACGCTTTTGGATTGTGAGCCATTATTGTCTTCCCAGTCGTGGAAGATCCAGTCGCCAATCGGGATAATATGGTTGGACGTGATGAGGCACGTAAACGTCGCACACATTAGGTCGGTTCGCTCAGCCTCTAACAGGTTTTCTACATGGATAAATTTCTTCGTCGCAGGTTCATAAATAAGGTGACTACCAGAGACTAAAATATCGTCGCCACCCTCACCGCCTTTCACTCTATACAAGGCCTCTAGATACTTGCCCTTTTCGTCTAAATTACTAATATGCATAACCGCATTTACGATCGTCCCATTTTTCAAAACGGCATTTAAAGGGACTTCTTTCATACTGACGAGTGAATCATCTTTCAACCGTAGTTTCGTGTCGGGGTGAAAGCATAAGGCCCGGACGAGTTGCCCGGGAGGACCGGACCAGGTACTATTCATCGTCTTTATAGAACCATCTAAAGTAAACAGCAAAGCGGCCATGATACCGATTAATTTGCCGAATAAATCTTTAATGTTGATAGTTATGCGTTGAAATTCAATGAGGATATTTAAAAATACCGAAAAAACACCGCCGACAATACTTGTAATAAAGGTACGAATTTTGTCAAAAAATGCCCGAACATCATTTATTGCGTTGGTGATATTTGCGCCTAGACTGCCAATGACATTCAAATTATACATGACAGGTTGCATTAAATAGCTCATATAGTTTGTTTGCATGTTCTGAATACAGTAGGTGAAATTCTTTGATGTATCTTGGCCAAAGACTGATGCGAAGGGCATGACCGAGGGATTACACCGATAAAGGGGCCAATCTTCTTTAATTTTATTGAGCCCTACGGACAAAATATTAAAGACATAGAGAAGTACAAAGATAAGTATTATAAATATGGTTATGGATAAATCAGAGATCCTCATATTATAACTATTAAATTATATAGTGATTATAAATAAATATAAATAAACTGCTAAATTTTGTTTATATTTAATTGTGAAATATAATCTGTAGTATAAATACCACACAAAATATTAAAACTGTTAGACGAATACAGAAGTGCGTAGTTTCTCTAGGATTTACAATAACATTACTTTGTATAAGAAGGTCGTTTTGCGCAAGATTACTTTGCATAAGACGGTCGCTTTGCATAAGATTACTTTGCATAAGAAGGTCGCTTTGCGTAAGATTGCTCCTACTGATATCTACAATACAGTCTTTCTTGGTTATAACCTGCATAGGAAATGATATCGCGGCTTTGCAAAACGGGCAGACCGCATTGGTACCGATCCATTGTACTAGACACGTATGGTGAGCATAACACTGACATTCACATTTTTTAATTAGAAAGTGCATTTCATTCATTAAAGTTACAGTGTCTTTGTCGTTGATAGGCGTTTTTTCAAGACAGATAATACATTGTTTATCAGTATCACGTTGTTTATCAGTATCACGTTGTTTATCAGTATCACGATGTTTATCAGTATCACCGACACTTATGTATTTTTCAACTTCATTTGTAAATGTGTTATAAGACATTTTTTATATATAGTATATAGTATTTTTACTTTTAACTCGTGTTTATTTATAGTTTACGTCGCTTTGTCGTACGGCTTCGCTTTGTCATACGGCTTCGCTTTGTCATACGGCTTCGCTTTGTCATACGGCGTCGCTTTGTCATACGGCTTCGCTTTGTCATACGGCTTCGCTTTGTCATACGGCGTTTTTTATATCTAGACCCTCCACCAGCACTCGGCTTACATGTATCTGTTGCAAAACAATCCCCCTGAGAATCCGCTAAGCCTTTTACCAAATTTGTATTACCCCCAATGCTTAAATCCGTAGAATTATAGGCTTGTTTTATCCCCCCAATGGGCGGAAAGCTAGGTACTTCTATAGTGCCGCCAGATTGCTTGTGTTTGCTGTGCTTGCGTCTGCCTCCACTCATTTGATTTAACTTGTGTTGCAGAGCATTGTTATTTTTCTCGTGTAATAATGCCGCTTCTCTCGCCGAACTTGCGCCATTTTCAAAACCAAATGATTTAAAAGGTTGCGAATTTAATAAAGTTGTATCACCGCCACGGTAAGTCTTGGATTTATGATATTTCATTTATATTATATAAATATAAAGAGAAAAATATATACATATATAAATATGAATAATAGTGAACGTATTCATTTACAAAAAATGATCAATGCCAATAATGTCACTGATTGTACGGACGAAATTAGAGAGAAAAAACATAGTGGGAAAATTTACGCAGATGTCACCCGTTTATTGGAATTAAAGACTAAATACGAACGGTCCTTGGGTGAAGCCAATAAAGAGACTTTTGATAATATGTGTGTCGCCCAATGTAGTTTCTTATTCAATAACTACACGGATATTTTCAACAAGGTGAAAAAAAATGAAATGAATTTAAATATTCTCCGAAATTTAATAGAAATTCTCAAAAGTATTGAAGACGGCGAAATTGACCAACACACAGGGGCATTTGAAGTCGGCAAAATCCTCAAGGCCATGTATATTGATAGCGCATTGCTTAAAGCAGAACGCATTGACAAGAAAACGGGAGAAAAAATGGCAAGTGTAGCGACCGTAGCAGCAAAGAATGTCTCTTGGAAAGATTATAAATTGCTACAGCAGGCACAATAATATACTATATAAGAAATGATTTAGACAGATAAATAATTTATTATAGTATATTACACATAAATAAATGACACATAATCTCTTTATCGTAGAATCGCCTGCTAAATGCGCAAAAATAGAACACTATCTGGGTCCAGGCAATAAATGTATCGCGAGTTATGGGCATTTTCGGGAATTAAATGGGTTACAGTCCATCAACATTCATAATAACTTCGCGACGACATTTATTATTAGTGAAAGTAAGAAAACCCAAGTTAATAAAATTAGAAAGGCGGTGAAAGAGGCGAAAGAAGTGTTTCTAGCGACGGACGATGATCGCGAAGGTGAAGCGATTGCCTGGCACCTCTGTGATTATTTTGGCTTGCCTGTACAGACAACCAAACGTATTGTCTTTCACGAAGTCACCGAATCCGCCCTAAAGTATGCGGTGCAAAATTATGGTTATCTTAATATGGCCTTGGTAGAAGCTCAGTTGGCCCGGCAAATCGTAGATATATTAGTGGGTTATAAATTATCTCCGATTTTGTGGAAAAATGTGAAAGAAGGCACTTCCGCGGGGCGTTGTCAAACCCCGGCATTGCGGTTGATTTATGATAATTATAAAGCCATTCAAGCGGCCCCGGGGTGCAAAGAATATAATACGACTGGGTATTTCACGACACAAAATATCCCGTTTGTATTGAATCATAATTTTCCAAACGATACAGACTTGGATGCATTTATTAAAACCAGTTTGGTCTATGACCATCTCTATAAATGCGGCGAGTTGCGCGACACTACGAAAGCCCCGCCGCAAGCGTTTACCACCAGCCGCTTACAACAAGCGGCGAGTACGCATTTACACACGACACCGAAAGAGACCATGAGTATCTGTCAAAAATTATATGAGGAGGGGCATATTACATATATGCGGACTGATAGTATCGTTTACTCTTCGGAATTTATAGAGAACGCCGTCAAGTATATTGAAGGGGAGTGGGGGGCGGAATATACAAGTACCGGCACAGGTACATGCACAGCGAAAGACAAAAATAAACAAGAAGCCCACGAAGCGATTCGTCCTACCCAGCCGACACTAAAAGGATTGGACGAAAAACTCTTTACACAAAAAGAATGTAAAATGTATCACCTCATCTGGAGTAATGCTTTAGAAAGTTTGATGGCACCAGCCTTGTACAAAGGCTTAACAGCGACAATAACCGCACCGCTTGACTATAACTATAAATTCTCCACCGAACAAGTCATGTTTCCTGGCTGGCGGATTGTAAAGGGTTGCGAGGACATTAGTAAAGAGTTTGTCTACCTCCAAACCTTGAAACCCCAGAGTATTGTGAAATTTAAAAAAATCACGGCCAAAGTCAGCTTGAAAGAATTAAAGGCCCATTATACAGAGGCCAAATTGGTCCAACTTTTGGAAGAAAACGGGATCGGACGGCCATCTACCTATGCTTCTTTAATTGATAAAATTCAAGAAAGGGGTTATGTGAAGAAGGAAAATGTCAAAGGGCTGAGTATAAACTGTCTAGATTACGAAGTGACAGCTGGAGGGAATATCATCAAAAAACGATCAGACCGAGAATTTGGGAATGAGAAAAACAAATTAGTGATTAAACCACTGGGTATTATGGCATTGGATTATCTCTTGGCGCATTTTCAACCACTCTTTGAGTATGCTTACACGAAAACGATGGAAGAGCAACTAGACGAAATTGCCCACGGACGAAAAGTGTGGACGGATGTATGTAAAGATTGTTTAACCGATTTAGAGGCGGAAATTCAGAAAATTACCGAGGGAAAAAAGGGCAAAGAACAAATTCGTATAGATAATGAACATTCGTATATGATGGGCAAATACGGCCCGGTGATAAAATGCTTAGATACAGAAAAAAACGTCTCGTTTAAAGCGGTCAATCCTGATTTGGATTTAGAAAAACTGCGGGCGGGGGGCTATACCTTAGAAGATGTTGTCTTACAAGAGGAAAAAAAAGGGCGCGCATTAGGGATTTATGGTGAGAAAGAAGTCGTACTTCGGTCAGGGAAATTTGGTTGGTATTTAGAATGGGGGACAGAAAAAAAGGCCTTGAAACTGACATTGGAAGAAGCGACCGCCCTCACCTTAGACGATCTAGGTGAAATGTTATATGATTTAGAAAATAGTGAGAATGGAATTCTTCGCATCATTAGTAGTGAGACCACTATTCGGAAAGGCAAAGGGCAACAGGATGATTATATTTTTCACAAGAATAAGAAAATGAAGAAACCTAAATTCTTGAAATTGACAGGGTTCAAAGAAGATTACAAGACATGTGACATAGAGTTACTTCACACTTGGTTGAAGAAGACGTATGATATAACAACCTTTTAAAAAAGGTTGTGTTTTGGTCCAACCTTTTTTTAAAAGGTTGTGTTTTGGTCCAACCTTTTTTAAAAGGTTGTGTTTTGGTCCAACCTTTTTTTAAAAGGTTGTGTTTTGGCCCAACCTTTTTTAAAAGGTTGTGTGTATTAGAGAACAATCATCGCTGGGGTGCGGATATTCTTATTCCGTAAAATTTCCGGTCGCAGCGAATTGAATTCTATCGTAAAATTAAATTCCAATCCCCGAAAATCCACAAGACGACCGTCGTGAAACCTAAATGTGAAATCTAACTTCGCAATCCGCTCAATGGGTGGCTCATATTGCACAAAATTAACCAACAATAAATTCCGTGAATTTTGCACCGTTGTCGGGTCCAAGGGAATCTTGGCGAAAGCCGAATTCACTTTTCCCGTAGGCGAGTTGTTACTATAACTGGACCGGTTGCTTTGCGTATAGGGATAGATTTCATCATACGAATTATATTTGTCCACTTCCATATAAATATCTTTCTCTCCATTAATATCTATCACACGTTCCGGTTCCGGCAAAACCGCATATTGGATCGGACTACCCGCCGGTGTTGTTTGCTGTAAATAATTAAATTTGGGAATTAATGCAGAATTATTGGTAGCAACATACTGCAATTTATTATAGCCTAAATAATATGGCAAGCCCCAATAGGCATATTGAAACCAAACGGTGGAGGTATTACACAAGGATTCCGGGTATTCCATTTTACAGTCAAAATCTAAAGAAAAAGAATCGGTAGTATTGCCAAACCATATTTGAGTACCAACCGGGTCATAATAAACACTAAAGGACTGATCCGCAACGAGGGTGTTCATAACATTTTGTAATTCCGTGGCGAGTTGACAAGGTGTATAGGTACCTTCTTGAATCGTCGCGCAATAAGCCGCACCATTCAATGGATAAGTAAAACGAAACCGTGTATTCTCATATTTTGTACTAAATACATAATAATTTAAAGGAAATGTAGATTGGACTAATCGCAAGGATTGAACAGTTAATAAAGGTTGAGGTAAAGTAATGGAAAAATGACTGGGGTCTGGGTATTTCGTGATGTCGCGATCTTCCGAATGCACCGAAACGAGCTTCCTATCAATGACGTAATTCTGCTCACGATTAATTAAAGGTTTAGGGTTATTGACATTATAGGAATTATTAATATTGTAATCGCTGTTAAAAGCCATATATATATATATGGCTTTTAAAAATTTGTGGATTGATTGAACACACTTTTGACAAACGTGTGGCAAAACCTCTAGATTAAATAAGAATGCGTACGCTTGTGTAAATTATTTTGTAAATTATAGTACAAATTATAGTACAAATTATAGTACAAATTATAGTACAAATTATAGTAGGGGTTTTGCCACACTTTTGCCAAAAGTGTGCCAAAAGTGTTTTTTTATTCTCTGCTTTGTATAAATGCCATACACAACCAATGAATATCTCGTAAATAATTTCATGGCCTTTGCCATTGTAGGCATTATTATTAAATTATTTTTCCAAAGCAATATTACCCCAGATGGCACTAGTGGACCAGCGAATGCGTCTATTTGGGGTTATGGCGTTGTTTCCTTGTCAATCTTTTCTATAATGTTTCTCTCCTTTGCTTTAGCTTCCAATATGGCGAACTTGGAAAAAAGTTTATTCGGTTTTGTGAAAATGTTGTTTTCCGATGCGCTGCCATCAATGATAACATTACTAGTAATTGTCTGGTTAATAACCCTTAATGTCACTTATTTCAAACGGATCAACCAGGGCAAATTATCCGATGATTATAACCAATTTTCTATGATTACCACTATACTCCTAGTGATTCAATTAATTGTCCTCTTTATGTTTCTCCGTGATCAAACGTCATCAAATCCCTCTGGGAATAAAACAATGGCCTATGTGGTATATGCGATAACTTTTATTAATGTCATTTATATTGGGATGATGAATATTATTTTAAAATATTTCACGACGGATGGTTAATTACTGGTACTATATGCATTGTGGTACTATATGCATTGTGGTACTATATGCATTGTGGTACTATATGCATTGTGGTACTATATGCATTGTGGTACTATATGCATTGTGGTACTATATGCATTGTGGTACTATATGCCATTCCCACATTGAGAGAACTTATACGTTAAACCATACTCTAAATCATTCACCCAAATGCCGGAAATCTTAATGATGAATTTTTTATTATTGCTATTAGTAGCGCTATTAGGCGCGGCTAAATTTATAACTTTAACTACACCATTTCTAAGTTGTTCGGTTATTCGGTAGATTGGCGTTTTATTTGTATTTTTCTCGCTGCATTTCATAAGTATATCATATTCGGCTTTACAAATAGTCTGGATGATGTTGTGATTCATCTGTTTATCAAAATTACATTTAAATTTATTAAAGGATTTGTCAACGTTCGCGATGGGTAATGTAAATTCTAGGCAAATACCATTTTGCATTATACTTGCATCCGAGTAAATAATTCTAATAAAATTACTATCCGTCATAATCGTATTTTTAATCGCCTCTTGAAAAAACACATTCTGTATATTAAATTGTTCAGTCGGTATTGCAAGGTTCATACAGTTAAACGTATTAAGATTATACATTTAAGTAAATTATAGTGGAATATAAAATTGATATAAATTATATAGATTATCTAGATTATATAATTTATCCTAACAGAATATAAACTCACACACCTAAGCCAAGACACACTATCAAAGAAACATGAATACACCAATTATTGTAAATGCCTTTGCCAATGCCAAAAAACGAAGCGCCGAGGATCAAGACCCCGTCATTTATATGACTTTTAAACGGTCTGGTATCTTTTACAAAGATACTTATTGTATTCTCATAGGCACCTGGTCAGAAGTGGCTTTAGCCATTGAAAATGCTTATACAACGCTTGTTCTCACGCAACAAGAAGAACATTTTGATCGCGGCGACCATAATAACCTAGCGGATACGCCGTTGGATACGTGGTGTTGCGGGGATTGTATTGAGCAGACGAATTGCGATAACAACACGATTGTCAAATGCGGGTCCAATTGGGACGCCACTGAACATGCATCAAATGCCGATCTGGACGACTATATAAATTCAATCAAACCAGGCTACTACCCCGAATATTCAATTGAATATATGTAGAAAATTAACAACCAATTTATTATAAAAAAATAAAAAAGTATTGTAAAGCAATGTTCCGCTTCAAAGAAGAACTCATGTTATTTTTTGTCATGTTTATGATTTCGTTATGTTTAGATTCAATGAATATAATGGTTTATTCGTTGCAAGACATTTATCTCTCTAAAGCATTGATTATATCCGCCTTGTATATGGCTTCCACAATGGTGGGTGCGCACCAAATTGTTCATTATTTATCCTATGGACATTTGAAAACAAACATCTTTCTGGCGGGAATCGGACTCAGTATGTTGTTTTATTATATAATGCGGCAACAAATGTTCATAACACCGAAAGATTGGTTGCGCGAAATGATTCCGCATCACTCTACGGCCATTACGACCACCACTCAATTATTGAAAAATAATCAATTTGATGCAACTTCCCCCGTCTATAAATTAGCCACACAAATCTTGGCGACGCAGAAAGATGAAATAACGTTAATGAAGAGTTTACTATAGATATATACAATTCACAACTTTTCTTATTGACAATACCAAATAAATTAGGCGTTTACGATAAGAAACAGTTTAAAACTGTCAGGCTATACTGTTTAAGATGAAATTTCAAGAAACCGCATTTGAAGACTATTTGCAAAGTAATGCGACTATTAGTCTGCATCCTAAATTAGATAAACTCTATACAGTCCTCCCGGAAAAATTGGAGGATTTCAAAAATCTCATTTTTTACGGACCGGCCGGGGTCGGGAAATACACGCAAATGTTGGCTGCCATAAAACGCTATAGTCCAAGTCAATTGAAATATGAGAAAAAACTCAGTGTGACCTATAATAAGAATACATATTTCTTTAAAATCAGTGATATTCATTACGAGATTGACTTGTCTATCTTGGGTTGTCACGCGAAATTATTATGGAATGACGTGTATAATCAAATCGTGGATATTGTGATGGTGAAAAAAGAAAAAAACGGGATCATTGTCTGTAAGAATTTTCAAGAGATTCATATAGAATTATTGGAAACATTTTACAGTTATATGCAAACTATACCGAATAATACCATTGATTTGAAATTTATTCTTATAACCGAAGCTGTCAGTTTTATTCCGGATAATATAATCAACTGTTGTAAAATTATACAGGTGCCCCGGCCGTCCCGGATTCAATACAATAAATGTTTTCAAAATGCTGCGAAATTACCGCTTGTATTAGAGAGTATTAGTAATAGTAAACATTTACAAACCGTGATTAGCAAACCGATCCAACCCTATGAAGTCATTTGTAATGCGATTTATCAGTCTATTGAAAAAAAAGAGGGATTCAACTTTGTGTTGTTGAGAGAACAATTGTATGATATATTGATTTATAATTTAAATGTGGATACGTGTATCTGGTTTCTATTGGAAAAATTAATTGCCGATGGAAAAATAAATCAGAAGCAATTACTGACCGTTTTAATCAAAGTTTTTGAATTTTTTAAAAATTATAATAATAATTATCGTCCGATTTATCATTTGGAGCGGATCGCCATTAAGTTGATACAAATTGTGCACGAGACTTAAATAGAAGAAAAAAAATAATATTCAAACTAATATTATTTTATTATTTTATTATTTTATTTTATTTTTTATATTATTATTTTGTATATTATTTTTTAATAAACTACTCGTCAGCTGTCTTGACCTTTTTCTTTACTACCATTTTCTTTTTCTCCGCAGGCGCTGCCGCAGCAACTACTACTGGTGGCGCTACGACAACCGGCTCCGGAGCTTTCACAACAATGGGCGCTGGTGCTGGCTCTTCTTCTTCATCCGAATCTTCAGCAATCACCATCGCAGTGACAGAAGATTCTTGATCGTCTTCTTCGGCTGCAAGATCTTGAGTACTAATAACGGCTTTATCTTCTTGCGTGAGCGAAATTAAACACTTGCCCTTCAAGGTCGGTTTGGGTTTTACCACCGCTTGGAGTAACTTCCAAGTCACACCGAACTTGCCACCGGCAAACCAAATACCGCCGCATTGAACAATCACTGCGGTTTGTGAGGCCTTGGGAATCAATTCAATCGGCGAACTGTTAGGATGGGTTTCGTGCGAAAACAACATCTTGCCTTCAGGACTGTAAATTTCGCAATCAAATTTATTTTCCCAATACCCAAGTTTAACTTTCATCGTCGGCGACTTTGTCATATTAATCTCACCTGAATTCGGGTCACGTGAATATTTCACGGAGCGAGTATACAATACTTCGGCGGCCTCTTTTGAAGGGGCCGGCTTATTAAAGAGTTTCTTCCAATTGGCCATCACGTGATTAAGGACAATATCTTCCATTGCAATCATATTTACGAGCCACTTTTCAGTTTGCGGTGTCTTATAGCCATCCCCGGGAAATTGAATGGACATTGAATACGATTCTCGGTTGGATGACGGATCGGTATAAAGCTGCGCACCCCAAGTTAATGCCAAGGGAAAGCGTAATTTCAAACTGCTCTTCGTCTTATTATTAACAATGCTGACGGACTTCCCACTCGTCTTGGGATTTACCTTGGGATCGGCAAAAGTAATATCCGTCTTTGGGTTAAAGTCGGAGGCGTTCATAATCATTTCGTAAACGTTATCAGTGGAACTCATTCTTTGTCTTAGTGTGTTGTATATATAGTAAACATTCTTTTTAAATCAATTTTATAATTAAATCAACCTTTTACAAAGTCGGAGAGTTAATTATATTAGAAAGAAAATTGATTTAAAAATATTTTAGTACTTAAAAGTTAAATACTAAAATGGAGCAGCTTATAGAAAGCGTTGAAAAATTGGCTATATCACAACCTAAAAAAATTTTAACGGAAGATACAGGAAAAATATTTGAGATGGCGATATGTTTGGCGTATGGGATACTTTATGATGGGAAATATAAATATAGTATGGAAATGCCTGCAAAACTAAAACCACGTCTTACTAAATTGGTTGAGTTATTTCCAATGTGCAGCCATACGGCAAAAAAAGGCGCGAGGTACGATTTTACTGCTGTGACAGATAAAGCAATGCATCTTTCGGCAAAATCAACTAAAAAAGGTATAGGAAAAGTTGCGCCACAAGTTATAGGCCAATCTCAACCCAAAAAATTCTGCGAAAGTATCGGTATTGCCTATACAACTATTACGGATCTAAAGGCATATATTCAAAGTAATATATTAACCATACTTCCTATCCTTGTAAATTATACCTTTGATTGTCCTAATATTTACTATAATCAACAAGAAAATAGTATTCGGTTTATTACCTTGAATAAACCGATTGAATGGGATAACTATAAGTTCAAATGGACTTGCAATTATGATGAATGGAATAATTCATCAACCCTAAAAGTTAGAGTAGAAGAAAAAGAATTGGCTTTGCTTGAGTTTCAATTTCATACAAAGAGCAGAACCAATATGGCGATTCGCTGGTACTACGAAAATTTCTTAACTATCTTTAACCAGAATTTGTCTATTATTCAAATGTAATTATTGAATATAATAAAATTACATTAATTTCATAACTTTATCAAAATAATCAGTTGATATTTCACAACCTTTAAATTTTCTTTTTGTATTTTTGGAAGCAATCGCAGTAGTGCCGCCTCCTAAAAATGTATCCAATACCACATCATTTTCGTTTGAATGTTTAGTGATTAATTCTTCAAATAAACTTAAACTTTTTTGTGTTGGGTGAAATCTGTTTTTGCCTCCTTGCAGTGGAAACATATAGATACCATTATCATACTTACTATTAAATGTTGGCTTTGTGCCCTTTATTCCCAACAAAGCAATCTCGCGGCAATTTGTCAAATAATTTACACTTGAATTTAACGGTTGAGGGTTTGTTTTAATCCATTCAATAAAACGAATTTGTTTAAATTTATGTTTTTCCATAATTTCTTTTAGAAATGAAATTTTCCATAAATCAAAGAATATAATTATAGTTCCACCATTTTTTAATTTTTTATAATACTCGCCTATAAATTTTTCCAATATGTCCATCGTAAATTCGCTGTCCCATTCACCATAGTCAGTTTTTACACAATATTTTTTCCCATAAATTGTTCCATATTTCATATAGTTTTCTTTTTTGGCATCATCAAGCATATTGTTTTCGGTTTTATATTTGAGCCAGTCTTCTTCTGTTTTTACAAACTCAATATGATTTGCTTCATTGTGTTTTACCTTGTTATAATGCGTATTCATCCCCGAATCCTTTGAAATAATGTATGGGGGGTCTGTTAATATTAAATCAATCGTTCCATCTTTAATAGTTGATAAATACTGCAAACCATCACTATTCTTAATTTCAATATCACTTACAATCGGTTCTGTTTGCGTAGCGTCCATTATGAGTTATATCATTATTAATATATGTATTATTACTTATCAATTTTTTATTTAATTCATTAACCTTTTCTGCTACAGATTAAAATTTATTTTTTTTGAATTCATTCTCTAAGCCTTGTGTACGTAAAAATTGTTTGTAATGATCTATTTCTCTATGTTGATAATTATAATAAGAGAGAAATTCATTATTCTCAAAAGAACGGGCTGAATAGGACCCAACTAAAAAACCAAACAATGAACCGATAAAATATTGATATACCATATTTACTATACTAAATATATACTTATATACTTTATACTCTATACGTGTTTTATACACAATTCTTCTTACTATACCCGATAATCGCGCACGCAATACGTTTCCCAGCATTCCCATTTACTAACGAAGCTTCATTTCTCCCCTGACCACAATCGTCTTCATCCGCATGGATAATCAAACCACGGCCAATTATATTGGCTTTCTCTCCTCGTAACTTTATTAAAGTATCTTTCATAGTATAAATAGCCGAACCACTACTGTCAGTCGCTAGGTTTCCCAAATCACCCACATGTCGGTCTCGCAACCCCGGTTTTCCGTGAGTTTTATTAAATGGATTGAAATGGGCACACATACTTTCACATTTTTCGCTCATATCCCCAGCTTCGTGAATGTGAAAACCATGTAAGGCGTTTTTATTCAACCCTGTTATATTGATAGCAATGTCTACTTTGTTTCTAAAACGGTCTTCGGTAAATGTCACTGTGCCCTTGATGCGCGCGCCTTCAAAGACTGCGATAGCTTGCCTTAGATTATGTTTTTTAGTTTTTGTTTTACTAGTACTGCGTAATTTCTCTGTCTTTGGCATATTATATAGACCTAAGAATATAGTTTCTTTTTTTTGGCGTATGTAACTTTTCGTTGGGTTCTAGACTTTCGTTGGGGTCTAGACTTTCGTTGGGGTCTAGACTTTCGTTGGGGTCTAGACTTTCGTTGGGTTCTAGACTTTCGCTTATATTTTTTTCCACCAGCATTTATTCTCTCTATATTCTTCAAAATAATGTCTTCATTATAATTATATATCCACCCTATACTAACAGGGGTTTCTTTGAATCTATCTATTTCGTAATTTATGCCAGCAGAAACCGCTAATGTTCGTGGAAATTTCAAGTTCAAAGCAGGTTCTTCATCAATCGTTTCTTTACTCAAATACAAGGCTTTTAATGGTTTTTTGAAGGCAAAGTATTTGTGGAAAAAATATTTAAAATAGTCAAAATGTTCCTGATTATTTAAATCGGAGACAATAAGACAGAAATGGTTAAATTCGGCGACGTCTAATAACGTTGTATATTGTGGCACGCAAATCGTCGCGCCCCCGTAGGCTGAATTTAAATAATAGTGTCCATTATTTATAAATACCGTAAAAAAATGACTAATGGCGCCATATATTTGTCCTGGATTAGGGTTATACAAACATAAACAATAATTTTCTTTACCGCTGAGTTGTTGTATATTTAAAACGTTAATAATATTACCGTTTATGGACGCATTTTGATTTAACAGCGCATATTCATACGTGCCAGGCGTCTCTGCTAAGGAATTGATGTTGTCATAGAATTGTTTAAACTCATTTACACTATAATCACTGTATTCTTTATAGTTTAGCGCTTCTAATAACCGTCCATTTGTGCGACTATTTATGGTATACATTAACATAAAAAACAATTGCCAAAAGCGGCAAGATGTCGCAGAGAAAGCTTCTCTTTGCCTTGTAGTAACACCGGCTTGAGCGAATCTTCCTATATAGGAATGAAATTTGTCAAATATATTATTTTTATTTTCTATTACTGCGTTGTAAAATGTTGTTTGACTATTGTCATAGTCCATTTTATATTAGTATTATAAAAAACACAACACTACTTATATAAAAATTGAATTGCGATTATATTTTATATAATATAGCACTAAAACTATTTAAAGACGGCATATTTAAGATGGCAAATGTAATGGGTGCATTAGAACAACTCAATGCCAAAGGCTACGCTATTATTGAAAACGTACTCACGGCGGAGCAAGTCAACACCGCCAAAGATTATTTTCGGGAGTGGTTGACTGCCAATCCCATTGTATTGGAAAAACACAGTAAAATGCATCCCCACGGAATATTCAAATTCGCGGAAGTCGGGCACCAAAAACACGCGTGGTATATAAAAACACTTCCTGCTGTGCAAAAACACTTTAAAGAACTCTGGGGCACGGAAGAATTAGTCACAGGTTTTGATGGCTCGTGCCTGATTCCCAGTGAGGTTAATCGGAAAGATAGACTTTGGACACACACGGATCAAGCCCCTGCCACGAAAGGTCGCGCGTGTGTTCAAGGTTTTGTTGCACTCACGACGAACGAACAGCGTACCTTAGTTGTATATGAAGGTTCGCATTTACTGCACGAACACTATATGCGCGAAAAAAGTTTGACTGGGAAAAAAAATTGGCAATTGATTGATCACAACTACTTGGCAACTATAAAAGACAGCAAACGCGTCTTGAAAGTCAATGCAGGGAGTCTAGTATTGTGGGATTCGCGCACCTTTCATCAAAATCAATATGGCAAAGCGGGCGAGGAAAGGATTGTCCAATATGTGTGTTTCTTGCCGAAAACCCATAAACAAAATACCAAAGCGCAACAGGAAAAACGTGTGAAATATTACGAAGAGCGGCGGACTACATCGCATTGGCCCTATCCACTCCACGTGAATGGTCTACAACCTCAAACTTATGGAAACCCGGACTTACTTTTGGATTATACACAACTGACTAAACCGGATTTGAGCGAATTTGATGAACGCATCCGCCAAATTATTTGAAAACCTTGTATTTTATAAAAAATATAAAATATAAAAAATAAAAAAAATAAAAAAAATAAAATAAAAAAATATAAAAATATAAAAAATATAAACATAAAAAAATAAAACCTGTATATATTTTTTTACTCAGCGCAAAATAAAATTGGAAGTTACATACATGATTAAGGGAATAAAGGACCCAAAAAAACACCACAGTTCACCCGTATTATAATAAAAATATTTATGCGAGAGAAATAAGAAAAAATACGTGATTGAAAAAATCAGCAAGGCATACTTAAAGGGGAAAATATAAAACATATTTATCGCCAAGAGACATAAATAATAAATAGGTCGTTGATATTTAATCCAGGGCCATTTTAAATGCTCATGTTCTACCCCTGTCACTAATTTTTCCTTGGCTAAATACTTTACATAAAACGCGAGAAAAGCGAGGACATAAAAGAAATTTAATAACGCAATTGGCCCATTACCATGTTTAAAGGTGAAAATATCAGGTTTCTTATAGTAATAATTGATTAAATACAAAATAATGGGTTGACCTACATTTAAGATGGGCCCTACTATTGTCATTAGTTTATTAAGACCGAGTGTATTTTTCAAATCAATCCAAAATAAAAAATCCATAAATTGAATCGCCGCTATAAATATGAGAAAGATCCCTAAGATTTTATTTTCCAAGGCATAAACAGGGTGCCCATATTTAATTAACAAGAGAGAAAACAGTGTACCTAGCGCAAAGGTAAAGAGGGAAACCTTATAATTAAAACACATTAGAGGCTTTTAATTATAAGAGATATTTAAAAAATGTTTGAATATGTGCACCCAAGGTTGTATGTTTTTGGTCCAACCTTTTTGGAAAAGGTTGTTTTTTGGTCCAACCTTTTCGCAAAAGGTTGTTTTTGGGTCCAACCTTTTTGGAAAAGGTTGTTTTTTGGTCCAACCTTTTTGGAAAAGGTTGTTTTTTGGTCCAACCTTTTCCAAAAAGGTTGTGTTTAGATAACACTCCAATTATCACTATTAAACGGCGATACCATAACATCGGGTAATTTACTGCGCCAGTAATCCACTTTTTTGTCAAACATAATTTCATTCTTGGTTTTGGGATAGAGCTGTTCATTACGCATATATTCGGCTTCCATACTATTAATCTCTGGTTTTTCCCCATAACAATTGATGCCGAATTTGACATTAGGGTTATCAATAAAGCCACCGTTAATCCCGGGGCGGCCGCAATCATTATGGTGACCATCTATTTTCTGTAACTGCTTCCATTTTTCTTCTTGCGTGGGAAACAATGCCATTTGCTTATCTGACCACCCATAACCACACCAATCAGCCCCTTCATTATACGCTTGATTTATTTCATTATAGGTAGCAAGTCGCCCATCAAACGCCTTGCAAATGGCTTTGGCATCGTCGTAATTATATTTATTATCCGAGACGTGGAAGACTTGTTTGGGTCTAACTTTAACAACATTATTTTCAATAGCGTTTACTTCTTCTTTGGCTTTAATATCAATGGTAGTGACTGGAGAGAAAATGTTTTTAATACTGGCAACGATATCAATACTAAAGATATAAGCCATCCCATTCAACAGAATTAATAACACAAATAATCCCCATAACAATAAACCTACATTGCTGTTTGTAGTACCACTGCCGTTTGTAGTACCACTGCCGTTTGCACTACCACTGCCGTTTGCACTACCAGTGCCACTGCCACTGCCACTGCCGTTTGCCCCATTACCTAAAGACGCAAATAATGCAAAATACGCAATAATAATAATTACGATGATAATAAATGCTAAAGGTATAGCTGAGCCCGCACTTGTACCCGCAACCTTGTTAGTCATAGGACCCACGATAGTGGGTACCCCATTTAAAGGAGGACCACGCTCATTCATATCTAAATTTGGATAGGTAATGGAATCTAAACTAATACTCATTATATATAAATATCTATTTATTTTTTATTTATTTTTATTTATTTTTTGCGATAGAATAAACAATACGACATGGCTGAAATAAGTTGTGTTTCCGGAATTTCATTTACCAGGGTATCATTAAAACAGTACCATTTGCCGTTGGCGTTTTTAATATACGCAAAATAGTGTCCACCGGCCCCGCCGCCACCCGAATGATTACAGACACCATATAAATCATAGATATAAGCTTGTGGATTATAACCTTTCACATATTTGGAGAAATCCACCTGGTTGATGGGAATGTCTACAATTATATGATTTTTCTTATTGTCTACCTTGGATCGTTTCAGATCAATAATCATAATATTCGGTAAACTCCAGAAAATAATATTGCGTTCTACCGTTTCCTTGAGGCCCGTGGCTTCATTGTACCAGGCTTCCGCACCGGTTAAGGTTTCACTATTACAATACAAGTCAAAACACTCAAACAGAGTGGGATTTGGTTTGACAGGGATAGAAAGACTAATCACCGAAAAGGGTTCGGCTGACATACTGAGAATGGTGTTATTATCTTGAACTGGTTTTATTTGTGAGACGTGAATGCCGTAAAATATTTTTAACATATCGGAATAATCTTTTTTGTACATATTTTGCATCATTTTATAGGCAGTAATCGCTAAAAGGTCTGTTTCATTTTTACTGGTGCCGGAAATCTGCATATCTACTTCGCGCGACAAGGCTGTATGAAAACAGTCAATGATAAATAACAAGAATTCTTGAATATCGTTTTGTTGATAACCAGTAAAGAGGTCACGTTGCTTAATAAAAGCCACTTTCCGGACGGTTTTCACAAAGGTGTGAGGCGCGATGATGCAATTACTATCCCATAACATCTCTCTTAATTTATCCCATTCCAATAGGGTGATTGATTCCGGGATTTTCTTTAACAATTGCTTATAATCCCCGTTATTTTCCAATAAAAAATCATTTAATTCATAGGTATGTGAGAGAATTTGCATACAGGCATTTAAATAGCACGAGTTACCTAAATTCGCGAGGCCACTGAGGCCTTTGTTTTGATATTCCGTTGTAGTTGTAGACATGTGTTAATATTATATTTAATATAAAGTTGTGTTTAAACCGACTTAATAATAAATTACCTAGGGCTGGTTTTGCTGGTTTTGCTGGTTTTGCTGGTTTTGCTGGTTTTGCTGGTTTTGCTGGTTTTGCTGGTTTTGCTGGTTTTGCTGATGTTGCTCTTCCATCTCTCGTTTAGCGGCCGCAATCAAGAACTCATCCATATAATAGAAATCAAGACAATGCGCAATATTATAGTTTTTCAAATTTGGGTTTTCTCTGAATTTCTCTCTATAATTTATTCGTAATAGGTCCATTAAGATCTTTTCATCTGCGATCAATGTTTTCTCTGCTGTTAGCGTTTTTGTATTTTGCATTTTGTTTGAATAACTTGATAGTATAATATATTTATACTATAAAACTTGAATCAATTTTTAATATAAGAGAGAAATTTAAAAATTGATTTATTTTTTCTGGGGTAGATAGATTGTATTATCAGTCTAAAGAAGCGTAAAGCGTAAAGTGTAAAACGAACAGAATGGCCAGTGAATTACAAGAATGTAACGTGTGTTGCGAAGCCTTTAATAACACCACGCATGTGGCTGTGGCGTGTGTGTGTGAGTTTGTCGCCTGTAGCGCCTGTATCAAAACCTACTTAGTCGGCATTTCCACGGATCCCAACTGTATGCAGTGCAATAAAGCTTGGAGCGACAAGTTTCTCGCTAAGGTATTGGGATCCACGTATATGAAAGGTGAGTATATTACCCATCGCAAAGAATTATTGGTGCAACAACAATTGGCTCGGTTACCGGAAACCATGGCCGCCGCTGAGCAGTACAAACGCATCAGTGTTATTAATACGCAAATAAAACAAATACAAGCCGAATACAAAACATACCAAAAACCAACGCCGTCATATTCGGAACAGATTGCAGCGATTCAACGTAATTATGCCGCGTTGAAAATGGATACAACCTGTGAAGAAAAACAAAAACAACTTGCCGAAGAGTATGATGCGCAACTGGCCCAGTTGAAACAAGAGTCCAATCACGCCCTTGCCCTCCAGCGAGAGCGCAAAATAGCAATTCATCAGTTACAGCACGATATAAATGTTATTGAAAACGGCGGCAATCCCTTTGGCACTGAAAAGAAGGTAGAAGAGGCACGTAAATTTATAATGCCTTGCCCTAATACCGACTGTCGGGGTTACTTGTCATCGCAATACAAATGTGAATTGTGTGAATATCATACCTGCGCCAAATGTTTTGACTTGATCGGTCTGCATAAAGAAACCGCCAATCACCTCTGTAAACTGGAAAACATAGAGAGCGCGGAATTTATTCGTAAGCAGTCCAAACCCTGTCCCTGTTGTGGAACCCGCATTAGTAAAATTGACGGCTGTGACCAGATGTGGTGTACTCAGTGTAAGAAGGCCTTCAGTTGGAATACGGGGACAATCATAACAGGCACAATTCATAATCCCCACTTTTATCAGTACCAACGCACACTCGGTGGCGGTGAGATGGTGCGTAACCCTGATGATGTTGTATGTGGTGGGCTGCCAACCTACCGGGACATTAATAATAAATTGACCCGCTTACGAGATCATGCGTCATCAGGGCACAACGATTTGTATAATACATTAATGAATATTCACCGCTTACAAGGGCATTTTGCTGGCGTGGAAGTCGCTCCCTTGCGCCAGGCTGTGCTTGCCGAACAAAATTATACAACGGAACTGGTAAAGTATATTGTGAAAGAACTATCACGCGAAGAATTGGCTTCCGCAATTTTCCGCAAAGACAAGCGCCGAAAAATAAATATCGCGGTCTTGTATATATGTGAACTCTTTATACAAATCGGCACAGACATGTTTCAAAAAATAATGCTGTCGGAAAAAAATGACAATGATTTCTTGGACGAATTGAACGACTATATTACAGAATATGACAAGTTACGAAATTATTGTAACGAGCATTTTACCGAAGTCAGTATTCTGTATAGTGTCTGTGTGCCAATTATTAAAGTAGACTGGTCTAGCGACTCTACTAAATACAATAGTAAAGGAGAGACAGATAATTATATTATAAAAAGAGATGAACAGCGCGTCATCAGGACGGAAGAGCGCAATAAAAAACGCGAAGAGGCACATAAACAATTCCGCGAACGTTATGAGGAAACATTGCGATTGCGCACAGAACGACGACAACAACTCGCGGCTGCGAATGCAATCTAAAATATTAAAAATATAAAAAAATATATAAAACATAAAAAAATATAAAATATATAAAATATATAAAACATATAAAATATATAAAACATATAAAATATATAAAACATATAAAATATATAAAATATAAAAAACATAAAAAATATAAAAAACGTACAAAATATAAAAAATAGATTATTTATATTGTGTACGTTTTTTTTTCAATAGGCTCACCGGAGGCTTTTGATTTTGGTCCAACCTTTTTTTAAAAGGTTGTATTTTGGTCCAACCTTTTTTTAAAAGGTTGTATTTTGGTCCAACCTTTTTTTAAAAGGTTGTTTAAAAGGTTGTTATTTGAAAAACTCTGTAATTTCCCTATCCCCTTTATTTGTATTGTTGGTCTTGCGAATATATGCATCAAACAAGAGCGCCTTTACTTCTTTATTTCGCAATGCTTCTTCTTTATCTTTATATTGTTCCAAGTCTGGATAATCTTTTTTTAATTCTTTCAATTCATTATTCCAAGCCTGTAAGGTATGCCCTTTCTTTTTCCGAAAATCTTTCATTTGCTCTAAAACCAATGCAAACACTTGCTGTAAAGGTTTCATGATCTGGTTCGTAATATAGAATGCATAATTGATTTTCAATTTATTCTTAACAATAAATTCCGGTGTTTCAATCCGCTCCCCCTGTAAAGCTTTCCGGTCGGGGTTTTCAATATAGACATACGGAATCCGATCTCCATTGCCCGGTTTATTTCCCGAATCGCGTTTACCCATCCGGTCCGCCAAGACTTTATGCGCAATTTGTTGCGGATTTTTATAGCCGGAACGCAGCGATTTGGTAATGACCAATTTATCCATCTCGCAGTTCCCGTCCACAATATTTTGCAGGCTTGCTTTAAGAAAGCGAATCGCGTGTTCAATATTTTTCTCTTTCATGAGAATATCAATAATGCCGCCATAAATATCCTTGACAATCGGCGCATTATCACGGCGCTTCAATACAATCCCCATGGACTTGCGTTTACATTTGTGATGATCATCTTCATACATCATACCGACATAACGTTTTTTAGATAATAAACAAAACGGCATGAATGTTTTCTCATACTCTAGATCGTGCGGATTTTTCAAGAACATAGAGGCCAGTTCACCTGCTTGTTTCGCCAATTCAATCGTGATTTCCAAGGCTTTTTCACCTTTTATACTTTCGCCGCTGACAGCATCTTCCAGATTGAACTTGAAGAACACCGAGTCCGTGTCACCGTAGACATATTCCGCATTGGTCCGGACCTCGCCGTGATTTTGCGTAGGCACCACTTGATTGGCATAAGCCTCTTCTACGACCCGTTTCGCATACGTCAAGAGTTTTCGCCCGATGGCTGTGGTCGCCGCCGCACAATCCTTTTCATAAAAGGTAGATGTCTTCGCTCCCGTTTGCCCATACATGGAGTTTGCCGTGACCTTAATACTAAGCTGGCGCTTATCTAAAATATTTTTCATAAATTCATCTGTTTCTTTTTCTATTAGTTTCCGAGTGGCTTTTCGCGCCGCCAAGAGTTCTTCTAAAATAGACGGCATAATTGCCCGGCCCTTTTCTTCCGGAAATTGCGCAAACCGACAGATTTTATAGCCGACTTTTATTTTTTCCATTGCGGCTTTGACATTACCGCCCCGTCGTTGCCACTTGTACGTATCATATTGAATATCGACATAAGTATAGGTCGGTAAGTTGTCATAAATAAAACATCCTGTTTCATCCCTGGTACCTGTTACTTTTAATAATTTTCCATTTAAATCGTATTCCCTGGTTAGGACTTTACTGTCGTGGGAAATATTCTCGCTCATCATTGCGGACGGATAAAGGGAACTGTAATCTAAACAGGCCACGGGTGTATCTAAGTATAAATTGCATTTGGGTTCCAACACGATGGCGCCTTCATAACCTTCGTCACTGCCACCTTTGTCCAAGACTGGCAAGAGTGTATTTTTCTCGCGACATTTTTTGGCGATATAACTGGTTAATTTAATCCCTTGGCCCCGCATGACGAGAAAGTCCATCGGAATGCTACACAGATTCGCCATTTCTATATAACCCGTAAGCACGTCAATTTTGCGCAATAAATGATGGACCAAATTGCAATCCTGAATACAATATTTCGCAATAATCGCCCGTTCGGCGGGCCCTTCATTGGTCATCCGGAAAATATCTTGGGGGGTGACATCGTCCTTCGCCAGACCCCATTTCACTTTTTTTTTGACCAGGTCCGGTTGTTCTACGCCTTTAATCATAAATGTACAGGTCGCTAAATCCACGGCGTAGACTTCAAATTTTTTCCCATTTTTATATGCATCCACTGAATGCGCCTCTTCTTCAAAATTGATGAAACAGCCGTTCTCTAGACCCGTTAAATTTTTCGTGTAGATTTTCGTATCACCTGCGAGGTGTTCTAATTTACTGACATAATCGCCGATAAAATAACCCGATACGTAATCTAATTTATATTGGGTGAGTTGATAATCACGGCGCAGATAATTATAAAGATCTATCTGCAGTCGGCCGGTCATTTTCACGAATTTTAAATCGTGTTGCCCACTGGCGATATTAATGGTGGTTTCTTCTAAACCTTCTTTGCCGGTTTTCCAATTCCGATTTAAACAAACGTCTTTTTTGTTGCGCGATAACCGAAGGAAACTTTTCTCGCATTCCAATTCTTTGGCCCGTTCAAACATAAACTGGTAATCAAACCCAAAGATGTTATAACCGATAATAATATCTGGGTCTTCTTTTTGGATAAGATTGGTCCATTGTAAGAGGACATCTTTTTCGGTGGTGCAGCGCTGTATGACGGAATTTTCAACAGCTACATCATCACACGTGCCAAGTGCTAGGCAGTGATTTAAATACGGTTTGGATTCGCCATACCGCAGAAATGTTGAGCCGATAAAAGTCACAATATCCCCTTCTAACGCAGGGAAGACATTAGACAAAGTCCGGGTTAATTCAACGATTTGGGTATCACGACTTGCGTCTGCGTCTGTGAGTAAATCCACAATCGTGCCTTTTTTTTTATAGGGTTTGACATTGTTTTTAAAAGTATTCCAATTAAAGAGGGGTTCTTCTTCTTCTTCAACCTTTACGTCATCTTTGTCTTCATCTTCTGCTTCCTTGTCCTCTTCTGAATCTGTGTGCTCTTCTGCGTGCTCTTCCGCGTGCTGATCCACTTTCTTTGCCACTAATTCTATGTCTTTATATTTCGCCGGGCAAATCTCAATCCAAGTTGTAAATAAAGTCTCAGCTTGTCCAAGCTTTACCTTAGTTTTCGGATAGACCTGATCCACATATTCCACCGGGCGTTTAGCTAAACCAAATGCTGTCAGCACAATGTCTTTGAGATAATTCGCAATACCTGCATATTTGCCAACAACTGTTTCATCATAATAAGGCCCGGTTGCTGTACACAAGTCTACGATATTGGTCGCCAATTTTTTGTAATTCTTGATGGCAAGTGGAAAGTCTCCATGACTACTACTGGCTTCAATATCAAAACTACAGATTTTATATGGTACTGGCGTCTCTTTTTGTGGTTGGGCGATAATATGATTATATTTAATACTGAATTCATAAGTACACGAGGTCGTCTTCGCGTTGAGTTTTACCGTATGTTTTTGCGGTAAGGCGATCCAACCCGATGGACTCATTTCTTTAATATGAAACAATCGTAATACCGATGGAATTTGTGATTCATACAAGAATGTTGAAATACCTTTATACAAATAACCTTTAGGTTTAAGGGTTTTCTTGTAAGGTCTCGTCGGTGTTTGGGATTGTATGTTGAACCATAATTTCTCCGCTTTTTTAAAGGCGGCTTCATTTTTGAAACGGATTAAAATGAAATTATGTTCTTTACCCCCATCAAAACCATATAATTGTTTACGTTTGATAAAACTACTGCCGACAATGTCATCGGCCGCGCTTTCACCCAAGTCTTGAGCTAATTGCAGCATAAATTCAACTCTATGGGAATCCGTCCATTGATCACTAACCTTTATATAAAAGAACGGTGTATAACCTTCCACAAATATACAGGCTGTTTCGCCCTTTTCGTTGATCCCGAACATTTGCACTAAAAATTCTTTGCTGTTTTTTTTATCAAATGTATCTGTTACTTGCTCGTCATCTTCTTTAATTATGGTTTTATCATAGGGATTAAACGCCAAGAGCCGAAAAGAATACGCCGCCATCTTTTATATTTATAATAAAGTTGCTTGTGTTTATTATAATTCAATTTTATATAATATTATAATTCTTGTTTTATCTATTGCGTCTGTGCCCATTTCTAGTTTTTCTACGTCTCGTTTTTCGCTGAGTTTTCCTGCGTCTATTTTTCCGTGTGCCTCCGCCCTTCATACTAGTCTTGCTACGGCTGCGGCTACTAGGACTTTTTTGTTGGCTGCCCTTTGTTTCAGAAAAATTTTCTTTGATAAATTTTATCATATCAGCGGTTGACCGGTTCCCATTGTAGTCTTTACCTAAATTCCCATTTTTTAATACTTTTCGGATCGTAGGAAAACCTTGATTAACTGCCATTGCGGGACTATTTATTTTGTCTAATTCATCCGCATGGACTTCTATGACAGCCATATTATAATCTGTCAAGTCAGCATTGTTTTTCAGCGCGTCCCACGCCTTTTGCATTGCAACGCAGTGACCACAGCCTGGACTATATAATTTTACAAAGGCCGGCATTGTACTTATCACCGCCTTAAATTCTGCTGCATTATTATTTTCCGGTGTGATACTAATAAATTTCATTATATATTTAGAGAATAATTTAATTTATTTTAATGTTTAATATTATTTATTTCAATGTATATTATATATGTATAAAGTCCTCCTAATAATTATCATATTTTTACTAGGTTTATATTTCGTTATAAAATATCCAACATATGAAGCTTTTACAAATAAAAAAGAAAAAGGTTATCGTTGTGCAAATATTCTTTATCAAAAAGGCACCAATTTTTTTCTTTACAATTCCAACTTGGCCAATATTCCTGGAGTGAACCCCTTACAATTTAACAATTTGGAAGAATATGTGGAATTTACGCAATGGCAACGTCGTCAAGGTATTAAATGTCCGGTCTTATATGTTCAAGAGGCGTATGACGCCCAAGGAAAGACTGTCTATAAAGCTCGGCCGAGCCCGACCGATATGCACGGCGGCTTACCGGATTTGATTATAAATGATGGTCATAGTAATAAAAATGTTATGCCAATGCCGAGCGGTATGGCATTGCCGAATGCGAACACGCCTGCGATGCCTAATCCGCAAATCCCGGGTATGCCAATTGGCTACCCTAATGCGGCAATGCCGATGCAAATGGGTGATAGAAATACCAAAGATGATTTTGACCCACGCATGCTGACGTCAATGAATCCCAATATTATGCCTCCACGCAATGACGAAAATTTACTTTTAGATGCAAGTCACGATGATCAGCCGTATAATTATAATAGTTATCCGGGGTTTGACCCAAATAATCAATACATTGGTTTAGATACACCCTTGGATAAAATGTTTAATCAGGAAAAAGGGGGTGTCAGTCCGAATCAAATGGATCCCAATTGGGGTGGGGCGAAATTTACCGATGCGCTGGTGAAATCGGGTTACTATAAAGACAATGAGGTGAGTTTATATGTTCCGTCTTAGTAAAAAATTATATGTATATTATAACATACTATGTTTCTCTCCGCACTGGTGTTAACAAGTATAATAATTTATAATTTATACGTGACTTCCATACCTAAAACTATTGAAGCCTTTACATCTACTGAAGCCTTTACATCTACTGAAGCCTTTACATCTACTGAAGCCTTTACAACTATTATATTACTGGGTGATAGTATACTTAAAAATAATAGGTATGTAAATCCCACTTATAATGTAGAATACTTATTACAGGGCCAATGTAAACAGGGCCAATGTAAACAGGGCCAATGTAAACAGGGTCAATGTAAACAGGACCTTTATGGTTTGGCAAAAGATGGGGCTGGTATAAACAATGTCTATACGCAATTGGCAAAACTACCAGACCATCTAAATACGCCAAATACTGCAATTTTTCTCTCTATTGGTGGGAATGATTTACTAGAAACTAATAGTAATAGTGATACTGTCTTTCAACACTACGAGAAATTATTGACAGAGCTAAAACTACGTTTCAATAAATGTAAGTTAACTATAATGAATCTGTATCTACCACCAAGTTTACAGAAGAATCAGGTATTGCGGAATAAAATCGTTCAATGGAATAAGCTGTTGAAAACTTACGCGCTTCAAAATAATATTCACGTAATTCCCTTAGACACCCTGTTGACTGAACCGATAGATTTTACGGCAGAATATGAGCCGTCGGAAGTGGGTGGCGTTAAAATAGTCAAGGCGATTATGTTAACGTTATGATATATTTATTTCTTATCTAAGGTTTTTATGGCATGATTCAAGGCATCCGAAAAGTTCTTGGCGTTATTAATTTTGGCAATTGTTGCTTGACTACTAATGGACCCCGGATCCGTAGAAATCGCTTCGGCGTTATTCAACACTTGTGATAAAATATACATATCAATATTAGTGTCTAAATCAATAATTGTATCTTCATAGGCTTGTAAATACTTGTCTGTTAATAAAGCATCACTGATTTTATTTATATTACTTTTAATTGCGTCAGGGACTTTGTCTTTATCTGTGGGTGGACTGGAGTTATTTAGCGTGTCTGACACACTAAATCCTTCTACCATTCGCACTTGAAAATTCATAGTTTTAACAATAATATATACGACAAACACTATTATGACTAAAAGGCCTACATATTTATATATGTCATCAGATTCCATTATATATATTCGTATATTTTTTGCATACAAAAATAAGCGTATATTTTTTGCATACAAAAATAAGCGTATATTTTTTGCATACAAAAATAAGCGTATATTTTTTGCATACAAAAATAAGCGTATATTTTTTGCATACAAAAATAAGCGTATATTTT
>Ga0114966_10000710_pt1 | contig 31962 bp, 29 predicted proteins | sample M_130207_XF_Meta_FD_87029 | JGI IMG/M metagenome (GOLD analysis project Ga0114966, IMG submission 87029) | Freshwater microbial communities from Lake Montjoie, Canada to study carbon cycling - M_130207_XF_MetaG | ecosystem: Environmental > Aquatic > Freshwater > Lake | place: Lake Montjoie... | reverse complement strand
TGGGCTCTGGGCTCTGGGGCCGATCGTAGTGTCCGGCTTCAGCCGGACGTCCACACTGCAACTAGCCTGAAGCCCGAAGCCCAGAGCCTTCGTCTGGCCCGCCCCTTGCCCCTGCCTTCGCGTCGTCCGGACGCGCACGCCGAAACAATCGACATTCCTCGAATGCCGGCGTCGTGCGCGCAGATTCCGCACGCAACGAGGCATGGTCGCAATGGAGAATCCGCAACACAAGATCGGTGACCGCGTGCGCGTTCGCCAGCGCACGTGGACGGTGCAGCAGGTGGACAGCTATCCGGGCTGTCGTGTCTACACGCTCGGGGGCCTCGGACACGCTGGCCCTGGCACCTGCCGGGTCCTGCATCCGTTCGACGATGTGGAGCGGATCGACGCGCCGCGTCGAACACGCCGCGTACCGCTGCGCACCTGGCGGCACGCGTGCCGGGCGTTGCTGCTGCAACACGGCGACGCGTCCGCGCTCAGAACCGCCGCATCGGCCCGCATCGAGCTGCTCCCCTATCAGCTCGAGCCAACCCTGGCCCTGCTCCAGGGGCACGGAGCGCGGTTGCTCATCGCCGACGAGGTCGGCCTCGGCAAGACGGTGCAGGCCATGCTGGCGGTGGCCGAACTGCGCGCGCGCGGCGTCGTCTCACGGGTCCTCGTACTGTGTCCGGCGGGCCTGCGCGAACAGTGGGCAGATGAGTGCGCAACGCGCTTCGACCTGCCGCTCGCCATTCTCGACCACACCGGTGTGCGCCGTGTGGGTTCGCGCCATCCGCCCGGCGTGAACCCGTGGAGGCTCGAGCCGCTGGCCGTGGCGTCCATCGACTACGTGAAGCGACCGGAAGTGCTGCCCGCCGTGCTGCAGGCGGACTGGGACCTGGTCATTGTCGACGAAGCGCATGGAACCTGCGGCGACTCGGATCGGCACGACGCCGTGTCGCAGCTCTGCGCGCGCGCACCCTGGGTGGTGCTGCTCACCGCGACGCCCCACAGCGGCGACGACGCGGCGTTCGCGGCGCTGTGCGCGTTCGGGCGGCACGACGACCGGCTGGTGGTCTTCAGGCGATCGCGTCTCGAGACCGGACGCGATGCTGGCCGCCGTGTGCATACCGTGCGGGTGCACCAGACGGCGCCTGAGCGCCGCATGCACGCCGCACTCGCGGCACTGACCAGGGCGGTGCGGCAGGAGTCGACGGCCGTGAGTCGTCATGCCTGGCTGCTGCTCACGCTGCTCCACAAGCGGGCGCTGTCCAGCCCATTCGCGCTGGCCGCATCCGTTGAACGCCGGCTGCAGTTGCTGGACACACCGCCGGACATCGCCGCGCTGCAACTGCGCCTGCCACTCGACGATCCGACAGGCGAACTCGACGATGCCGACACAGCGCCGATGTGGGGGGCGCCGGCGCTCGACGATGTCGATCGCGAGCAGCGGCTGCTCGGGCACCTCCTCAGTGCGGCACGCGACGCCGTCGGCAGCGAAGGCAAGCTGCAGCGGATGCGACGCCTGCTCTGCCGCGTGCACGAGCCGGTGATCGTCTTCACCGAATATCGCGACACGCTGATGCACCTGCGCACGCACGTGGCACCGCACGCGCCGGTGGTGCACGGCGGCATGAGGCGCGACCAGCGTCGCGCGGCACTCGCGGCCTTTCCCTCAGCGGGCGTGCTGCTGGCCACCGATGCCGCGGGCGAAGGGCTGAACCTGCACGCGCACTGTCGCATGGTGGTCAACCTCGAGCTGCCGTGGAATCCGATGCGGCTCGAACAGCGGGTTGGCCGGGTCGATCGCATCGGCCAGCACCGGCGCGTGCACGTCGTGCACCTCGTGGCTGACGGCACGGGTGAAACGCGCCTGCTCGAGCGGCTGGCCGGGCGCGTGCAGCAGGCGCGCGCGCGCGTCGGCGCGCCAGACCCGCTCTGCAGCCGTCCGGAATGGACAGAGCAGGCATCGGCGGCGCTCGTCGTGCTCGGCCACGACACGCCAGACGCCGCACCTCCGTCGGCACGCATGCAGCCGTCCGTCCCGTTGACCCGGCTCGTCGCCGAGGGTGAACGCGAAGCGGCACGCATTCGGCTGATGCGGCGCCTCTTGCGCCGGCACAGACAGACGCCGGCACGCTGCGAACCACCAGGCGTCCTGCTCAGCCGCACGCGCGCGGCGCACACCCGTGCCGCGCTGGCAGGCCGCTCACTGGCCGTCTTCCGCTCGACGCTCACCGACGGCGGCGGAACGGTCGTCGCCACGCACGTCACGGCCACGCTCTGTCCGCCTGGCACACCGCTCGATGCGGCCGCCCACGCTGCCACGCGGCACGCCGCACGCGCCGCGTGGTCGGCGAACGTCCGCGAGGTACATGCGCGCTTCACCGCCGTCTGCACGGACCGGGCACGGCGCATCGCCGCGCTGTTCGACCCGGCCGTCGCGGAACGGCAACCCGGGCTGTTCGACCGGCGAGTCGAACAAGAACGACGCGATACCGCCGACGTCCGACAGGCCGCGCGCGCACAGGCCGAGGAACGAGTCGCGCGTGCGGAGGCGTCGTGCACGCTCGACGAGTCCGCCGGCGAACTGGTGCTGCTGCTCTCGCCAGACGCCGACGGAGTGCTGAAATGATTCCGGGCTTCGGCGGACACCTGCTGCCGGAAGCCTTTCTCGAGGATCAGCTGCGATCGCCCCAGGCGCGGTCCGCGGGCGCTGAACTGCAGCGCGCCATGAAGAGCTGGTGCGCCGCCACCGCCTCGCTTGGTCCAGCGACGGGGCTGCGCGCGCTGATTGACGCGGCGTCGCTTCCACTGCTCGACCGACTGGGCTTCACTACGCCTGGCGCGGCTGCGCTGCACCGCGAGCACGCGACCGTGGCGTGCCTGGCCGGGCCGTCGGCGGTCGTACTGCTCGTGTGTCCGTGGGGAGCGTCGCTGGATCGGCACTGGCGCGCGGCGGTCGTCGAGGCACAACGGCGCGGCGCTCGCTGGTGCCTGCTCTTCAACGGCACCCATCTCCGGCTGGTGTCGGCGTCGCGGCTGTCCTCTCGACGCCACGCCGAGATGCAGCTCGAGGCAGCGGCCGACGACCCGCGAGCCGCCGCGGCCCTCGCCGCGCTGTTCATGTCGGCAGGGTTCGCTGGCGACCACGACGGCCTCAGTGCGCTGCTGGCAGAGGGAGAACAACACGCCGCGGGCGTCTGTCGGTCGCTCCGCGGCGGGGTACTCGAGGCCTCGGCGCATGTGCTGCGGGCGCTGCTCACGAAGGAGCGCAGTCGGCCGCTGGCCGACGTCTTCGAGCAGTCGCTCACGATCGTCTACCGGCTGCTCTTCCTCTTCTTCGCCGAAGCGCGCGGACTCGTGCCGCTCTGGCATCCGCTCTACCGCGACAGCTACAGCGTGCAGACGCTGCGTGACGCGGCACTTATCCCGGACAGCGTCGGTCTGTGGGATGGTCTGCGCGCCACCACGCGGCTGGCCCATGCCGGCTGCCGCGCCGGCGGGCTGACGGTCACGGCGTTCAACGGCCGGCTCTTCTCGCCGGCGCGAACGCCGCTGGCGGAGACGCGCAACCTCGACGATGCCGCGGCGCGGCAGGCGATTCTCGCGGTCTCGACGAGGCCTGGCGCCGACGGCGAGGTGCGCGAGCGCATCGCCTATCGCGACCTCGGCGTCGAGCAACTCGGCGCCGTCTATGAAACGCTGCTCGACTACGAGCCGCAGGTCGAACGTGCCGGGCGCGGACGCGCCCTGACGGTGTCGCTTCAGCCTGGTTCAGGCGTGCGCAAGGCGACCGGCACGTTCTACACGCCGCAATCGCTCGTCGATCACCTGCTGCGCGACACGCTCGCGCCGCTCGTGCGCGACGCCACGCCGGAGCAGATCCTCAGCCGTTCGGTGCTCGACCCCTCGATGGGCAGCGGCGCCTTCCTCGTCGGGGCCTGCCGCTACCTGGCGTCGGCCTACGAGACGGCGCTCGTCGAGTGTGGCCGCTGCCACCCGGGCGACCTCGGCCCGCCGGAGCGTGCGGCCATCCGCCGCCTGATCGCCGAGCGCTGCCTCTACGGCGTCGACATCAACCCGACCGCCGTCCAGCTCACCAGGCTGTCGCTCTGGCTCGCCACCCTCGCGGCCGATCGACCGCTCACCTTCCTCGACCATCGCCTGCGTGTCGGCGACAGCCTGTCTGGCACCTGGCTGTCGCTCGTGCGGTCGGCGCCAACGCCGAAGCGAGCGACCGGCAGCCTGCCGTTGTTTCCCGACGATCTGCCCGCAGAAGCCTTGCGCGGCGTGCTGCCGGTCCGCTTCAGCCTGGCGGCGGAGCCGAACGACACCGCCGCGCAGGTGCGCGCGAAGGAGCGCGCGCTCGAGCGTCTCGCGGCACCGGGGTCGCCACTCTTCACGTGGAACCGCGTCGCCGACGCCTGGTGCGCCGCGTGGCTCGCCTCACCGCCCGTGCCGCCACGCGCCTTCGGCGCCCTGTCCGATGCGCTCATCACGGGGCGCTCGCAGTTGGCGGACGCCACACTGCACGACCTGCTCGCACGCGTCGATGCGGCGCGCGACAGCCGCCGGCTGTTCCACTGGGAGCTCGAGTTTCCCGAGGTCTTCTTCGACGAGTCTGGTGCGCGGAAGCCCGACGCCGGCTTCGACGCCGTCGTCGGCAATCCGCCGTGGGACATGGTGCGGGCCGACGGCGGCGGCGACCGTACCGCGGCCAGGGCTGAGGCGTCGTCGCTGGTACGGTTCGCGCGCGACTCCGGTGTGTACGAGGCGCGGTCGGACGGCCAGGCCAATCGCTATCAGCTGTTTGTGGAACGGGCGCTCGCCTTGACGAAGCCGGGCGGACATCTCGGGCTCGTGCTGCCGTCGGGTATCGTGGCCGACGCCGGGAGCGCGTCGCTGCGACGGTTGCTGTTCGCCCGTGCCCGCGTCGAGCGCATCATCGGCTTCGACAACCGGCGCGGCACCTTTCCCATTCACAGCAGCGTGCGCTTCGTGCTGCTGTCGGCTACCGCCGGCGCGCCGACCGATCAGATCGCCTGCCGGTTCGGTGAACAGGATCCGGATGCCCTGGGCCACATCGCCCCGGACGGCGGCCGGATGGACCCGGCCTGGTTCACGACGCGGGTGACGCCGGCACTGCTCCGGCGCCTGTCCGGCGACGACCTGTCCATTCCCGACCTTCGCTCGCCGCTCGACCTGGCCATCATCGAGCGGGCGGTGTCGCTGTTTCCGCCGCTCGGTTCGGACGCCGGGTGGCGCGCACGCTTCGGCCGGGAGTTGAACGCAACGGAAGACCGCCGCTGGATGCGGGCGGACGGCGTCGGCGCGCCGGTGTTCGAGGGGAAGAGGATCGAGCCGTTCCGCACACTACCTGGCACCGCGCCGTGGCACATCGATCCGGAACAGGCAGACCGGCTGCTCGGCCCGCGCTGGCGACGCACCCGTCTTGCCTATCGCGACGTGGCCAGTGCCACGAACCGTGTCACGCTCATTGCCGCGTTACTGCCGGCGACGTCGGTCTCCACGCACACGCTGTTCTGCCTGAAGACGGAACTGCCCCGTCGCGCGCAGCGGTTGCTCTGTGCGCTCTTCAACAGCCTGGTGGTGAACTTCCTGGTGCGCCTCCGTGTCACCACCCACGTCACCACCTCGATCGTCGAACGGCTGCCGATTCCGCTCGAGCACGATCTTGGCCCAGACGCCGATCGCCTCGAGGCGGCGGCCGGCGCGTTGGCGCGCATGCCGGACACGCGGCTCGTCGCGTGGCTGAACGCCGCCGTGGCTCGCGCCTATCAACTCACCAGCGAGGAGTTCGCGTACGTCCTCCGAAGCTTCCCACTCATCGACGCGTCCGAACGCGACGGTATGCGCCGCGCCTTCGAGCGGCCGGACGAGGCGCCATTCTAAAAGGGAGGAGGCCGGCGGTCAGAGCTTTGTGCGGAAGACGAGCGCGGCGACGATGCCCGCGGCGAGTTCCAGCAGCACCAGGCCGGTGAGCGTGAAGAATATCCAGTCGCGCTGCAGGCCGTACTCGACCACCGACACTGCCACGCGCGCGACCGGCGTCGCCATCAGCATCACCAGCCCTGCCGTCATCAGCCAGCTCGCGAGCGCCGCCAGCCCTGGCACCGTCAGGCTCAGCCCCAGCCCCGCAGCCAGGCAGATGCTGCTGGCATACACGCCGACGCGCAGGATGCCTCCCAGCCGCTCCTCGAGTGCGAAGTCGTTCGACTGGGTCACTGCAGACTCCGGTACAGCATGAGGACCGACACCGAGAACAGCACTGCCGCCAGCAGTATCTTCAGCGACTTCGCCGAGGCGCGGGCACCGACGCGCATGCCGGCACTCGACCCGGCCTGCACGCCGAGCACGGCCGCAGCCGCCAGTGCGGGCGTGAGCTGTCCGTTGCCGTAGTAGATGATGGCGCCCGCCGCGGCGGTCACGCCGATCATGAACGCGCTCGTCGCGGCTGCAGCGCGCAGCGGCACACCGCACCAGGCATTCAGCACCGGCACCTTGATGACACCGCCGCCGATGCCGAGCATCGACGACACGTTACCCGCCACGAACGACGCCACCAGTGCCAGCGGCACGCGCTTCACGCGGTAGCTGACGACGCCGCCACTCTCGTGCTCGACGTAGCGGCCGCCCAGCGTGCCCGTGTCCAGCCCGTCGCCGACGACGATGTTGCGCTTGTTCAACCGCGACAGCGTCGTGGCGCCGACAATCGCCGTCACGCCCGCAAAGACCTGTTCCAGCGTGTGCTGGTTCATGTACTGCGCGGTGATGCCGCCGAGCAGGCTGCCGGCCGCGGTCGCCACCTCCAGCACCATGCCGAGCCGGTAGTTGATCAGGTGCGAGCCGGTGCGTCCCGCCGAGACGGTGCTCGACGTGCCGATGACCGTGGTGAGGCTGATGGCGGCAGCAACACCGATCGGCATGCCCATGCCGATGGTGAGAAACGGCACGAGGAAGATGCCGCCGCCGATGCCGAGGGTCGCGCCAAGTCCACCGGCCACCGTGCCGGCGGCCAGGACGATGAAGACCAGGAAGGGGGTGACGATCGGCATCGCGCTGCAGCAACGATAGCCCAACCGCCGCGACCGCGGTCATTCGCCTTTGGCAGGCTTGGGGCATGAGTGCCCCGAGCTTCACGCTCAGGTCGATCTCGTCCCTGCGCTCACTCACGCGCAACAACGCCCGCGAGTGGTTTCGCGATCGCAAGGACCGGTACGACCAGCACCTCACGGCGCCGATGGTGGCGGTGATCGAACAGCTCGCACACGACTTCCAGGAGTTCGCGCGCGAACTCGTGGCGACGCCGACGTGCATCTACCGCGTCTACCCAGACACGCGCTTCTCGGACGACAAGACGCCGCTGAAGACCAACATCGCCGCCAACCACAAGCAGCTGCGCGCCATCGTCGAGTCGCCCGGCTTCCGCAAGACCGTCGGGACGCTGGAAGGCGAGACACTGCAGCGCGTGCCGCGCGGCTTTACGGCCGAGCACCAGACGGCGTTCGCGCACGACCCGACGTTCTATGCCGGTCTGCTCGCCGTCTTCCGGCAGGTGGCGCCGCTCGTCCGCTTCCTGAACGAACCGCTGACGTCGCCGTCCGCGCCCTGCAGCTGTCGTGTCCGGCCTCAGAGTGGCTGTCGTGTCCGGCTTCAGCCGGACCCGAATGTTCGCAGCGCAGATACGGCGGCAAGATCCGGCGTTAGACTCGTCGTATGCCTGCCTCCTTCAATGGCCGCGCTCGCGTCTCCACGCCCGTCAACGAGCCGATCCGCGCCTACGCGCCTGGTTCGCTCGAGCGGGCATCGCTGAAGACCGCGCTCGACCGCATGGCATCGACGACGGTCGACATCCCGATCGTGATCGGCGGGAAGGAGATCCGCACTGGCGACACGGCGCCGGTCGTGATGCCGCACGCGCATCAGCAGCGGCTCGGCACCTATCACCGTGCGACGCCGGCTCACGCGCAGCAAGCGATCGATGCCGCGCTTGGCGCGCACGCCGAGTGGTCGAGCTGGGCGTTCGAGGATCGGGCGGCGGTGCTCCTGAAGGCCGCCGAGTTGCTCACCACGTCGTGGCGCGACGTCATCAACGCGTCGACCATGCTCGGCCAGAGCAAGACCGTCTTCCAGGCCGAGATCGACGCGGCGTGCGAAATCATCGATTTCTGGCGCTTCAACGTGCACTACGCGGAGGAGTTGCTGGCTGAGCAACCGATCAGTGATCACACGATGTGGAACCGGCTCGAGTACCGCGGCCTCGAAGGGTTCGTCTACGCCGTCACGCCGTTCAACTTCACGTCGATTGCCGCGAACCTGCCGACCGCGCCGGTGCTGATGGGCAACACGGTCGTGTGGAAGCCGGCATCAACCGCGATGCTCTCAGCGCACTACCTGATGCAACTGTTCGAGGCGGCCGGCATGCCGCCCGGTGTCATCAACCTGGTGCCTGGCGATCCGGCAGCGATCTCAAACGTCGCGCTGTCGCACCGCGATCTGGCGGGCGTGCATTTCACCGGCAGCACCGACGTCTTCAACAACATGTGGAAGACGATCGGTAGGTCGATGTCGTCCTACCGCTCCTATCCGCGCATCGTCGGCGAAACCGGCGGCAAGGACTTCGTGATCGCGCACGCGTCGGCCGACCCGGCCGCGCTGGCGACCGCCGTGGTGCGCGGCGGCTTCGAGTTCCAGGGACAGAAGTGCTCGGCGGTAAGCCGCATCTACGTGCCACGCTCTATCTGGCCCGACGTCCGCGACCGCATCGTCGCGATGATGGACGACATCAAGATGGGCGACATCCGCGACTTCCGCAACTTCATGGGTGCGGTCATCGACGAACGCGCCTTCGACCGCATCACCGGGCACATCGCGGAGGCGAGGACCACCGCGAGGATTGTCGCTGGCGGCGCGTCTGACAAGCAGACCGGCTACTTCGTCAGGCCGACGCTGATCGAGACCGACAACCCCGGGCTGCGCCAGTTGTGCGAGGAGATCTTCGGACCGGTGGTGACGGCGTACGTGTACGACGACAGCCAGTGGACCGAGACGCTGGCGCTCGTGAATGCCACGTCTCCCTACGCGCTCACCGGCGCGATCTTCGCCCAGGACCGCCGTGCGGTTGTCGAGGCGTCGTCGGCGCTGCGCTACGCCGCCGGCAACTTCTACATCAACGACAAGCCGACAGGGGCGGTGGTGGGCCAGCAGCCGTTCGGCGGCGCACGCGCGTCGGGCACGAACGACAAAGCCGGCTCGAAGCTGAATCTGGTGCGCTGGGTCAGCGCGCGCACGGTGAAGGAGAACTTCAACCCACCGCGCAGCTACACGTATCCCTTCATGGGCGAAGAGTAACCATTGCGAGCCGGCATGCCCACGGCACCGTCAGCCCTGCCGTCGCTGTCACTGCCGCGAGGCCGGTTCGTGTTGGCGCTCGCTGTGGCGGCGGGCATCACCGCCACGCTCGGCGCGCAGGGGCAGTCGGCCGCCGACCTGCGCCGGCGGGATCTGGACCTCGTCCGCTACCAGTACGTGCTGAAGACGCGGGCGATGACGCCGGTGGCGCGCGAGCGCGCGCTTGCGCTGCTGGACGATGCGGAGGCGCGAGCGGCGACGCTGTCAAAGCCGGCGCTGCACGTGCGCCTGCTCGAAGTGGTGGGCCTCGCCGACAACGGCCACGACACGCTCACCTTCGGCTCCGACGCCGCGCGTCCCGACCTGCGCATGCCGTTTCGCGTCGCGTGGTTTCCGGACGGCCTCGTCATCCTGCGTGCAACCGGAGCGGCCGTGGACCTCGCGGGTGGACGCATTGAAGTCCTCGACGGCCTGAGGCCCGTTGATCTATATCAACGGCTGGCGCCGCTCGCCGGCGGTGTCGAGTCGCAGCGCAAGCTGTCGCTTGGACTCGTGATCGAATCGCCGCAGTTACTCTTCGCGGCGAAGGTGGCGCGCCAGGCCGATCGGCTGTCGTTGCGCGTGCGCATGCCGGACGGCACGGTCGTCGAGCGCACGGTACAGGCGATTGCGGGGCGCGACGTGCCACGCGGATTCGGTGTCGAGCGTCTGCTCGCGCCAGACCCGGTGTCGTCCACGGAGCGCGCGTGGAAGCCGGCGCTGCAGCCAGACGCCGTACCGCTGGCGTATCGCCACGGCAACGACGCCTTCCGCCTCGAGTCGCTGCTCGGCGGCTCGGTGCTCTACGTGCAGTTCCGCAGCAACGTCAGCGTGGATGGGCAGGACATCGAGGCGTTCCAGCGTCGCGTGCTCGCGGCCCTTCAACTACAAACGCCGTCGGACGTCATCCTCGATCTCCGCTTCGACACCGGCGGCGACCTGCAGAGCACGCTGCCGTTCATGCGCAGCCTGCCAGAGCGGGTGCCGGGCAAGGTCTACGTGCTGATGAGCCGCTACACGTTCTCCGCCGGCATCGTGTCGGCCGCGGCCGTGAAGAAGGCCGGAGGCGAGAAGGTGGTGCTCGTCGGCGAGGCGCCTGGCGACCGGCTCCGCTTCTGGTCTGAAGGCGGCAACAGCTGCCTGCCAGGGTCGGGGTTCTGCCTGCACTACAGCGACGGTCTCTTCGATCTCGAACAGCGATGCGAGGGGACGCCTGGCTGCTACAGCGATCAGTTCGATGTCGAGGTGGGACGGCTCGATCCGGAGATGGCCGCCCCGCTGACCGCGGCCGACTACCTCGCGGCGCGCGACAGTGCGATGGAAGCGGTGCTGGCGAACCTGCACTGAGCGGCGAGCGAGACGCTCGCGCCCGCGGTCAGGTCCGGCTAAAGCCGGACACGGCGAGAAGTCCGGCTAAAGCCGGACACTACGGGAGGTCCGGCTAAAGCCGGACACTACGCCCGTGTACTGCGATTGCCTTAGGTCCACAACAGGGCCACGAGTTTCACCGCCACGTTCGTGCGCTTCGGCTTCACTTCGATCCGTTCGAAGGTTTCGGTCGCCGGATCGCCCGCGGCCTCGAGCGTCGCCGTCTCGAGCTTCAGTTCGTCCTCGAGGTCCTGCTGCTGCTGCTCGAGCACCTGCACTTTCTTCTGCGCGTCGGCAATGTCGCCCGACTCCTTCATCGTGCGGCTCATGCTGCGCGCGGCGGTGGTGGCGCGGCCGAGGGTCGTGGCGGTGATCGCCTTGCGTCCCATCAGTGCCCCCAGCAGCGTGGCGCCGACAGAGATCATCGTCTGCAGCTTCTGGCCCGACGCCTGTTCGCTCTCGCGCTCCACCTTGGTCAATGCGCGGCGCTTCTTCTCTTCGAGCGCCGCCTGGCGCGGGGCGTACTTGCGGCGCAGCGTGTCGAGCGTGCGGTCGCGCGCTTCACGCGACACCTGCTGCAGCCGCGCGCGGAAGTCGCGTTCGCTCTCATCGGGGCGCGACGTCTCGCCGGTTGACGGACTGCGCAGCACCTCGAGCACTTCCTTCGTGGTGAGCGCCGTCACGAACTGCTTCGACCAGGCGTCGTAGTTCTTCGCCTTCAAGGCCGGCGCGGGCACCGCCGCATACGTCGCATCGTCCGGCGCATCACGCTCCAGCAGTTCAGGCGCCATGTCGAGCGCTGCCGCCGCGTCCCAGTCGATCGCCACGGCACCGTCGCTGATCGGCGCCGTCCAGGTGACGAGGCGCGTGGCGTCGAGCTTCAGCTTCGTGTCGAGGAAGCGCACATTCGCCGAGCCGTACACGACCGGCGTCAACGGCACCGGGCCACCCGGCGCGTCGGGCGAGAAGAACTGCGGCACGTCGGGCGGCACCACCGGGCGCGCCGCGGCGGCAACCGCAGCCGCTGGCCTCGGTGCGGCGACACCTGGAGCCGCGCCCGCGGCCACGGCCTGCGTGCGCGGCCCTGCCGAGAGCCGCTTGATCTCGTCGCGGCCAAGCGGACCGCGCAGGTAGGAGAGCGCCCAGCGCGACTGGAACAGCGTGAGGCCGTCTTCGTGCACATTGCGCATCAGGAACACGCGGCTCGTGAGGTTCGACAGCAGACGATCGAGTTCGCCGCGATCGAAACCGGCGTGCTCGCTGGCCCCTTCGAGACCATCGATGAGGCGCGCCTTGTCGCGTTCGGTCTGCAGGCGGCCGAGCCACCAGGTGCCAATGTTGGACAGCCCCTTGTAGTCGAGGTCGACCGGGTTCTGCGTCGCCAACACGACGCCGACACCGGCGGCGCGTCCCTGCTTCAGCAACGTCAGCAGCGGTCCCTTCGACGGCGGGTTCGCGCTCGGCGGGAAGTAGCCGAAGATCTCGTCCATGTAGACCAGCGCGCGCAAGCTGGTGGTGCCACCCTGCGTACGCATCCAGCCGGCCACGGCGTTCAGCAACAGCGAGACGAAGAACATGCGCTGCGTGTCGTCGAGATGGGCGATGGAGAAGATGGAGACGCGCGGCTTGCCGGACGGGGTGCGCAGGAACGCGGCGACATCGAGCGGTTCACCCTGCGTCCACACCTCGAAGCCTGGCGACGCAATGAGCGCATTGATGGTCATCGCCAGGCCGAAGCGGTCCTTCGCCGGGTAGAAGCTCTCGAGGTCGATGACACCGACGCGGGTCATCGGCGGCTGCTGGATACGCTGGATCAGCATCGCCAGGTCCGGGCTCTCGCCCGCCTGCCACGCCGACAGCAGGATAGTGGTGAGCAGGATGTGCTCGCGGCTCTTCAGCGGCTCGCCGTCCACGCCCGCCAGCGCCAGCAGACTCGACACCGTCGTCTGGGCGCGTTCGCGCACGAGTTCCGGATCATCGACGGCCGGCTTCTGGAACGACGTCAGCACCGATACCGGCGTGCCGGCGGTGCTGCCCGGCGTGTAGATGGTGAACTCGGCAGCATCGCGCAGGCGCTGGATGCGTGCGCCGTCCTGCCCCCAGTCGGCGAGTCCGCTCTTCCAGCGCGCCGCCTGCTCGGCAGCAAAGGCCGGCACGTCGGTGCCGGCCCGGCGCGCATCGTCTTCATTCACCCACGGCTGGATGTCTTCCGCGCGCAGATCGGGAAACGTGAGCACGAGGTTGGTGAGGTCGCCCTTCGGGTCGATGACGATGACCGGGACCGAGTCGATGGCGGCTTCTTCGATGACGGCGATGCCGAGCCCGGTCTTGCCGCTGCCCGTCATGCCGACGCACAGCGCGTGTGTCACCAGGTCCTTCGAGTCGTAGAGGACAAGGTCGTCGGTCGGCTTCTTCGCCTCAGCATCGAAGCGTCGCCCGAGGTAGAACACGCCGAGCTTTTCGAAAGCACTGCTCGTTGGTCGTTGGTCGTTGGTCGAGGGCGCCATGGGCCGAATTCTATCCGTGTTACCTGACGCCGCGCAGCCGGTCTAAGCCGTAACAGAGACGAACGTCATGAAACACATCTTCCTTACGCTGGCCGCCTGTTCCGCCCTCGGTGCCCTGCTCGCGGCGGGCGCGCCAGCCGCCCTACCGACCACCGACGCCCGCACGGCGCTGCACGTACTGAACCGCATCACCTACGGTCCGCGCCCCGGCGACATCGAACGGGTGCAGCGCATGGGCGTCGAGCGCTTCATCGATCAGCAGCTCCATCCTGACACGCTCGAAGACAGGGGTCTGGAGGGGCGACTCGACCGGTTCGAGACTTTGCAGCTGACGTCGCGCAACATCGCCGAGCAGTTTGCGATTCCCGCACTTCAGGCTCGCCGCGCCGCACAGGCGAAGGGCGGCGATACGGTGCCCGATGCCGGCGCTGCGCCGCCAGCGGCGAATGGCCTCGAGCGGGTGCGCGCCAACCTGCCGCTCGCCGAGCTGGCAGACGCGAAGATCGTTCGGGCCGTCTACAGCGAGCGGCAGCTGCACGAAGTGCTGGCCGACTTCTGGTTCAACCACTTCAACGTCGACGCGAAGAAGGGCACGACGCGGTTCCTGCTGACCGAGTACGAACGCGAGGCGATCCGCCCGCACGTCCTCGGGCACTTCCGCGAGCTGCTCGGCGCCACGGCGAAGAGCCCCGCCATGCTCTTCTATCTGGACAACTGGATGAGTGCCGACCCGAATGGGCTGCACCTCGACCAGATGCGACCGATGGCGCGACGTATGTTCGAACGACGGCAGCCGCAAGCGAGGCAGGCGGGTCAGGCGGCCGTTCCCGCGAAGCGGCGCCCGACCGGGTTGAACGAGAACTACGGGCGCGAACTGCTCGAACTGCACACGCTGGGCGTCGACGGCGGCTACACGCAGCATGATGTCACCGAGGTGGCGCGCGCCTTCACCGGCTGGAGCATCGAGCAGCCGCGCCAGGGCGGCGGCTTCCGCTTCGCGCCGGCCTTGCATGACAACGGCAAGAAGGTGGTGCTCGGCCACCGCATCGCGGCGGGAGGCGGCGCCCGCGACGGTGAGCAGGTGCTCGACATCCTGGCCGCGCATCCCGCGACCGCCCGCTTCATCTCGACGAAGCTCGCACGCCGGTTCGTCAGCGACACGCCACCGACCGCGCTGGTCGACCGCATGGCCGCCACATTCATCAAGACCGACGGCGATCTGCGCGCCGTGATGACGGTGCTGCTGACGTCGCCCGAATTCCTCTCGCCACCCGACGACGCGTCGAAGGTGAAGACGCCGTACGAGTTCGTCGTGTCGGCGCTGCGTGCGACCGGCGCCGACATCCGCAACGGCACGCCGCTGGTGCGCAGCCTCGAACAGCTCGGCATGCCGCTCTATCAGTGCCAGCCGCCAACGGGCTATGCCGACAGCGCCGAGGCGTGGGTGAACACCGGGGCGCTGGTGCAGCGCATGAACCTGGCGCTGTCGCTGGCCTCCGGCGAAGTCCGAGGCGTGCGACTCGCGTCGCCACCTCGGGCTGACGCACTGCTGCAGGGCCAGGTGTCGGATGCCACGAGGGCCACGATTGCGAAGGCCCCGTCGGAACCACAGGCACTCGCCCTGGCGCTCGGCGCGCCAGAGTTCCAGAGGCGATAGCGCCCACATGTAGCTGTCGACCTTCAGGTCGGCGACAGGGTGACGAACATGATCAATCGTCGAGCATTTCTCAGGGACGGCGCATGCGCCCTCGTCAGCCTCGGCTTCGCGCCCTCATTCCTGGCGCGGACGGTAGCGGCCACATCCGCCACACGACGTCAGAAGCGGCTGATCGCCATCTTCCAGCGCGGCGCCGTGGACGGGCTGAGCATGGTCGTGCCGCACGGTGACGCCGAGTACTACCGTGCGCGGCCAAGCCTGGCTGTCGCACGGCCTGGCAACGCGGCCGATGCCGCGCTCGATCTTGACGGCTTCTTCGGCCTCAACCCGCGGCTCGCGCCGCTGCTGCCGTTCTGGCAGCGCGGCGACCTTGCCGTCGTCCACGCGTGCGGGTCGCCCGACGCGACGCGCTCGCACTTCGACGCGCAGGACTACATGGAATCCGCCACGCCCGGCGTGAAGAGCACCGGCGACGGCTGGGTGAACCGCTACCTCCAGGCGCGTGCGGCGGAGCCCGCCAGCCCGTTCCGCGCGGTCGCGCTTGCCGCGCAGATGCCGCGCATGCTGCAGGGGCGCGCACCGGCGCTGGCCATCCAGAACCTCGCGCAATTCGGGCTCAGTGCCGAGGCGGCGAATCACTCATTCGAGGCCGAGTACGCGGCAGCCGCAGACCGCCTGCTGCACGGCACCGGGAGCGACGCGTTCGACGCGATGAAACGGCTGAAGGCCGCCGACCCGGCGCAGTATCAACCCGAACACGGCGCGCAGTATCCGGCCACCGCCTTCGGCCGGGCACTCGGGCAGATCGCGCAGCTCGTGAAGGCCGACGTCGGACTCGAAGTGGCCTTTGCCGATCTCGGCGGGTGGGACACCCACGTCAACCAGGGGACGACGCAGGGGCAACTGGCGGCGCGGCTTACTGATTTCTCGAACGCGATTGCGGCGCTCGTCACCGACCTTGGCGACCACATGGCCGACACGGTGGTGCTGACGATGTCCGAGTTCGGACGCGCCGTCAGCGAGAACGGTAACCGCGGCACCGACCATGGCCACGGCAACGCCATGCTGGTCATCGGCGGCGGCGTCCGCGGTCGGCGGGTCTACGGGCGGTGGCCCGGGCTGGCAGCCGCGGAACGCTACGACCAGCGCGATCTGGCCGTGACCACCGACTTCCGCGACGTCTTCGCGGAGGTTGTCACCCGCCACCTTGGCGTGAAGGACGCGGCCTCCGTGTTCCCGGGCTTCGCCGTGAATCCGGCGCATTTTCCCGGGATCTTCGCCTGAGGATTCCGGCGGACCGGGTTCGTGGGGTTGGTGCTAAAGTGTCGTTCGATGGCTGACAAGGAAAAGCGCGTCGTCGGCGATGCCCTCGGCATGATCGAAACCCGTGGGTTCGTCGGCATGGTCGAAGCCACCGACGCGATGCTGAAGACGGCGAACGTCGAGCTCGTGAGCTGGCAGAAGGTTGATGCCGGCCTGGTCACCGCGATCATTCGCGGCGACGTCGGCTCGGTGAAGGCCGCGACCGATGCAGGCGCCGCAGCCGCCCGTCGCGTCGGCGAACTGATCGGCGTGCATGTCATCCCCCGCCCGGCGGATGACGTCGAGAAGATCTTCCCGATTTCCTAATCGACACTGCGCCCGCAGACCCGGGCCGGACGCCTCGTGGTCGATGAGCCGACTGAGTTGGCGCGTAGGACACGGCATCTCGTGATTGCTGGTCCCGTCAGTCTCGGTCGAAGATGTTCGGCAGGGGCAAGCCCGGTTGTGTCACCGTTGAGGACACATGCCGTCGACTTCCGAAATCGCTCAGGCCATCTCAATCGCGGCGTTTGCCTGGTTTGGCATGAGCTGCTTCCTGTCAGCCGCCATGGTGACGGAGTTCGGTCGCTACGGGCTCCCCCGCTTTCGCACGCTCACGGGCGCGTTGCAGGTGGCCGGGAGCCTTGGCTTGCTCGCCGGCTACTATTCTCGTCCGCTGCTGCTGCTGTCAGCCGGAGGGTTGGCGGCGATGATGTTGCTCGGGGTGCTCGTCCGTCTCAGGATTCGGGATCCCCTGGTGGCGGCGATCCCGGCGTTTGCATGCTTCGTCCTCAATCTCTATATCTTCGCCGCCGCCTGGTAGCGTTCACCGCTCGATCACACCGCCACCTCGGATGCTCGCGAACGCGGCCAATGCCTCCGCTCGAGCGGTCGCATGATCGACGATGGGCCGTGGATAGGTCTCACCGAGCCGCACCCCAGCCGCCTCCAGCACCGCAGGCGGCGCTTCCCACGGCGCGTGCAGATGCTCGGCCGGGAGCCGCGCAAGTTCAGGCACCCACTGGCGCACGTAGTCGCCCGCTGGATCGAACCGCTGTCCCTGCAGCACCGGCGCAAACACCCGGAAATAGGGGGCCGCGTCTGCGCCGCACCCGGCTGTCCACTGCCACCCGAGCGTGTTGCTCGCCAGGTCGGCATCGACGAGGGTGTCCCAGAACCACGCCGCGCCCGCATTCCACGGCAACCGGAGATGCTTCACCAGAAAGGACGCCGCCACCATGCGTACCCGGTTGTGCATCCAGCCTGTGCGCCACAACTGCCGCATGCCCGCGTCGACAATCGGATACCCGGTGCGACCCTGCTGCCAGGCGCCCAGCAGCCCGCCCGTCGGATCAGGCCGCCACGGAAAACGCGCGAAGTCCGCGCGCAGCGGTTTCTCGGGCGTGTGGTTGAAGTGAACCAACAGATGGTGGGCAAACTCCCGCCAACCGACCTCACTCAAGAAGACGGCCGCCCCTTTCGACGCAGGAAAGACACGGCTGTCGCGTGAAACAGCTCGGACCTCCGCCAAGATCTGCCGCGGACTGACCTCGCCGAAGTGCAGGTGCGGCGACAGCATCGACGTGCCGTGGACCCCGGGTATGTTGCGCTGCTCGGAATAGGCCGCCATGGCGCCGCCGGTGAACAGCCGCAGCCGCTCCGTCGCGCCGGCTTCCCCCGGAGTCCAGGCACCGAAGAATTCCGCGTCCCACGGAATCCTTGGCCGGAGTTCGAGCGCATCGAGGGCCAGCGACTTCGGCCAGGCTGACGGCACCGGCATCTTCCCGGCCGGAATCTGGACAGGCGCCGCCACCGGCAGTGTCAGGCAATGACGCCAGTAGGGCGAAAAGACCTGGAACGGCCGACCCTGTTTGTTGGCGATGGTGTCCGGCTCGTTGAGCAGGGCGCCATTGAAACTCTTCGCATCGACCCCGGCAGCGACCCACGCACGTTCGAGCCCGGCGTCCCGCGTCACCAGCGCCGGCTCGTAGCGTCGATTCCAATAGATGGCGTCGGCGCCGGTCTGCGTCAGCAGGGCCGCGAGAACCGCACCGGCATCACCACGTGCGACGATCAGCCGCGACCCGCGTTCGCGCAGCGAGTCGTCGAGCGCACGGAGGGACTGGTGCAGCCACCAGCGTGAGGCGCCACCCGGCGCCCATCGTCGTTCCGCGGCGTCGTCTGCGACGTAGATCGGAATTACAGGGCCGCCGCGTGCGAGCGCCGCATGCAGGGCCGGATTGTCCTGCAGCCGCAGATCGATGCGAAACCAGACCAGACACGGCCTTATCGGTTCGATCAATCTGCGGCGAATGTCGGTCGAGCGTGAAGTCATATTCCAGAATCCGCGAAGAAGACTATTGAGACAATTACTTGCGCAGAAGTAAAATTCAATCCATGGCCGTGACGCCGCTGAACGACGAGCTTCGACGCTATGAGATCGGCGAGAAGCTGCGTGGACTCAGGCTCAGAAAGAAACTCGGGCTCGTCGAGTTAGGCCGCCATACGGGGCTGTCTCCGGCGCTGCTCTCGAAGCTCGAGCGCGGAAAGATGTTTCCGACGCTGCAGACGCTCCTTCGCATCTCCATGGTCTTCAGCCTGGACCTCGACTATTTCTTTGCCGACCACCGCAAGCGCCGTGCGTTCGCGATCGTGCGCCGCGCCGAGCGCCAGCGTTTTCCGGATGCGCCAGGGAAAAACCCCTCCTACTTCTTCGAGAGCCTCAGCTTCCCTGTCCCTCAGCCGAAGTGCCAGGCCTATCTTGCAACCTTTCTTCCGGTTGCAGACGGCAAGGCTGAGGCGCATGAACACCCGGGCGTCGAGATGATCTACGTGCTCTCTGGCACACTCGCTATCAGTGTGGAGGATGTGGAACACGTCCTCGCGGCCGGCGATGCGATGTACTTCGAAGCCTCTGTCCCCCACAGCTATCGGCGGAAGGGGCGGCACACCTGTTCCGCCCTGGTCTTTGCGGTCCCGCAGTGACCCGCTCTGCGCGAGAGCCGGGACGGCGACTACCAGGTCCGGCTCGAGATCTGGTAACTGAGGAACGCGACCGAGGCGCTGAGCACCGTCCCCCACGCCATGTCCACGGCGGTGACGATGGCCGGCCAGGCGCGCATGGTGGCGTGGTTCGTCAGGTCGTAGGTGGCATAGGTGAAGAACCCAAAGAGCGCGCCGTAGACCAGGGCGCGGGTCGCACTGTTGACGTCGAGTGCCGGCTTGACGGCAAAGAACACGATGCCCGCAATGAACAGGACATAGAAGGCGATGGCCGCCACCCAGTTGATCTCGGCGGCCAGCAGGTGTCCGAGGTGCTGACGGTAGAAGGGCTTCGCCACCAGGCCCAGCCAGACCAGGTCGATGGCAAAGAAGACCGGAAGCGTGACGACGTAGACCAGCAGGAAACGTGTGAAGGACATATGTCACCTAAGACACCGATCCGCGGCATCAGGGTACCTCGCGTGGGCCGGGTTTCCTGGCTCGCCATCGACTGTGTGGCGCCATGGCTGCCGTGAGCGCCTTTCCCGTGTCGGCCACGCGCACGGTGCTGTTGACCGGCGCAACCGGATTCGTCGGACGCGCGGCATTCACCGCCCTGGAGCGTGCCAAGTGGCGCGTCCGCTGCGCGACGCGGGACGTCGCGCGTGCGGCGGCGCGCTGGCCGGCGCGCGAGTGGGTCACGCTCGACGTCGCTGATACCGAGTCGACGGCACGCGCGCTCGATGGGTGCGAGGCGGCGCTGTACCTCGTGCACGGGATGTCGTCGCACGGCGACGACTTCCGCAGCGCCGAGCGTCGCCAGGCGGAGAACTTTACCAGGGCAGCCGAGCGGGTATCGCTTCGACGCATGGTGTATCTCGGCGGTGTCGTCGCGCCTGACGCGGACGCATCCGAGCACCTGCGCAGTCGTCAGGACGTGGGCGAAGCGCTGCGCGCGGGCCGGGTGCCTGCCGTCGAACTCCGGGCCAGCATGATCATCGGCCACGACAGCCTGAGCTGGCTCATCGTCCGCGACCTCGCCGCGCGCCTGCCCGTCATGGTCTTACCGCGCTGGCTGCAGTCGCGCACGCAGCCGGTCGCCATCGCCGACGTGACGACCGCGCTTGTCCGCGCACTCGATCTGACCATCCAGGGCAGCGCGTGGTTCGATGTGCCTGGCCCAGAGACCCTCTCGGGCCAGGAGATCCTGGAGCGGACGGCGGCCGCACTCGGCGTGCGGAATCCCATCATGCTCCAGGTGCCGTTCCTGTCGCCCCAGCTCTCGTCTCATTGGGTCCGCTTTGTCACCCGTGCCGAGTGGTCCGTCGCCCGCGAAGTGGTTGTGGGATTGAAGACCGATCTGCTTGCGCACGACGATCGCTTCTGGGGGTTGATCGGACACGCACCGCTGCTGACCTTCGACGCGGCTGCACGCCTGGCCATCGAGGACGAGCGGCGTAGCGGTCGGGTCCCAGGCGCATGGGGCGTCATCGAACGAGTGCTCGCCGGCGCCTACACGCCGAAGGGCAGATCGTGACGACGGCCCGCACCCCGATGGCGCTGTCTCCAGCCAGGCAGGATCTGACCGCGCTGGCGGTGGCGCTCCTGTGGGCGTTAGGTGCATGGGAATCGCACGCCTACGGGATCTGGGCTGCGCTCGGCGTGAGCGCGGCGATGCTGTCTTCGATGGTGCTCGCACTCGAAGGACTCGCGGTCATCGGGAACGGCCAGCACGCACGGCTGTGGCCGCTCGGCGTCGGCGCGGGCCTCGTCATGGCGGGCGGCACAATGGCGTTGTTCGGGCCCGTCACCACGGCGTTCCCGGCGCTGTTCGGCGATGTGTCCAGGCTGTATGAGGCGTTTGGTGACCGTGGGTCGGTCGCGACGCTGGTGCTGCTTCCGGTGGTCGTGATCGGCGAAGAGATCGTGTGGCGCGGCGCGGTGCAGGGTGCGCTCGCACGCCGGATGCGGTGGCTGCCCGCCGCGGTCATCGGCGCGCTGGTCTATGCGCTCGCCCACACGCCGGTAGGATCGCCGGCGCTCGTGCTGGCATCCCTGGGGGCAGGCTTTTGCTGGAGCGCGCTGCGCGGGCTCACCGACAGCCTTCCGGCGACCATCGTGGCGCATCTCGTGTGGGACTTCGCGGTGCTCGTCGTGCACCAGCTCGCGCCGTCAGCCTGAACGCGTCGCGCTGCTGACGCGTGCGCACCGTCAGGCGCGGCGCAGGATCGCATCCGCGGTCCTGCGGCCTGAGATGATGGCGCCCTCGATGGACGCACTCCAGTGGTGATCGCCGCACACATACACACCATCATGCTCACGAAAGCCCGGACCAGCCATGCTCTCACCGGGTGGCTGCTCGGGCAGCGCTCGCTCGATCCGTTCCGTACGCAGGTGCCGCCATTCGTGCACCTCTGTGCCGAACCAGGAGTCCAGCTCCGCAACGACACGCGCTGCCAGGTCCGCAGTCTCGTGCAGGCCCAGCACGGAGATCGACACCAGCGACTTCCCCGCCGGTGCATAGCCCGGGGCAACATCCGACGGCACGCACACGTTGTTGACCAGCCCCGCCCCGCTGCCATTGAGCGCGATGATTGCCTCGCCGATCGGCGATCGACTCGCGGCGAAGTAGACGCAGGTCACTGACCTCCAGGCTGGCACGACGCCACCAACGACGGGCACGAGCGCCGCTGCAGACGTCGCATCCGCAGCCACCACCACGGCCTGGCCGGCGAGTGGCTCACCCGATTCGAGGATCACCTGTCCTGCCCGGAGTTGCGTCACTCTCTGTCCGAACCGGATCGTCCCTTCAGGCAGACGAGCGGCCAACTGGCGAGGGATCTCACCCATACCGCGTGCCGGCAGCGTCGCGCGACCCTGCGAGAACATCTTGAACGTGAACTCGAACATGCGGCTCGATGTCCGAAGCTCACGCTCCAGGAAGATGCCGCCGTAGAACGGGCGGAAGAACCCGTCGAGCATTCGCGACGAGAACCCCGACCGCCGAAGATACTCCTCCGTCGTCACATCCTCATGCGCCGCGATGTCCTCGATGCTCGATCGACTCGAGCGCCACTTCAGCAGCGCCACTCGCAGCTTGTCTGCCGTCGAGCCGACAGGCGCCACTGCGGCGGTCACAAACTCGCGCGGCTCGCGAAAGACATCCATCACGCGGCGCAGACCGGTCCCATCAAAGACCAGTGCACCCGGCCGAAACGGACGCAGGTCGAGGCTCTGTGTATCCAGCAATGCTCCCGCCTCTGGATAGGCATCCAGAAACACTTGAAACCCGCGGTCCAACAGGAACCCCTCTACCAGATCGGTCCGCACGCGACCGCCCGGAGCATCGCTGGCCTCCAGAAGCAGTGGCTCAGCGCCAGCCTCGTGCAGACGACAGGCGCACGCCAGGCCGGCCAGCCCAGCGCCCACAATCAGGACACGATGTGTGGAGACACTCATCCCTTCAGGAAGCTTCGCAGCATCCAGAGCGTCTTCTGGTGCAGGGTGATGCGCTCGATCATCAGGTCCTGGCTCTCGGCGTCATGTGCCGCGCTGGCGAGGTCCCGCGCGGTGGCCGCGTCTGCCACCACCTTCTCGTTGGCGGCGATGAGCGTGCGCACATAGTCCTCCTGGGACCGTGGCGCCGCAATCTCGGGCAAGCCAGCCGTGCGGGCCAGCGTCCCCAGGCCGCCGATGGCGTACGCATCGAGCGACCGGAGGCGCTCGGCAATGGTGTCGACGGCGAGGAACAGTTCTTCGTACTGGGTCTGGAACGCCGTGTGGAGCGCGAAGAAGCCGGAGCCTTCGACATTCCAGTGCGCCAGGTGCGTGAGTGCCATCAGCCCGTAGGAATCAGCGAGCACCTGATTCAGGCTGCTGGCGAGGTCGGCGTTGGTTGGTGGCGGAGCGGAGACCGTGGTCATGGTCACATTCTCTCTGTTGATGTTGTCAGTGAGTCGGAGCGTCACCGGCTGGACGATGTCCGGCTGCGCGATTTCAGGGTTGCCAGGCCGCCGTCCACCCCGATCGTTTGCCCCGTCACCCAGGTACTGTGCGGCCCCAGGAGCCAGCAGATCGCGGACGCCACGTCCTCGGCCGTGCCGATGCGACCGAGGGGATGCATGGCAATCGACGCGTTCAGCGAGACCTCACTCGACGTGATCGAACGGCTCATCGGCGTGTCGACCAACCCGGGCGCCACGGCGTTGACGCGAATGCCGGAGGTGGCATACGTCGCGGCGGCGGAACGCATCAGGCCGACGACGCCGGCCTTGGCCGCGGCGATTGCCTCATGGTTCGGAAGGCCGATCATGGCGGCGGCGGAACTGATCAGGACGATGGAGCCGCCGTCCGTGCGCATCGCAGTTGCGGCCGCTCGCACCGTGGCAAAGGCGGAGATCAGGTTCGTGGCAATGACATCGCTCAATTCTTCGGCAGATGTCAGGTGCGCGGGCTTCAGCAGGATCGAACCGGCGCAATTCAGAACGCCGTCCAGCCGCGTCGTCCAGGCCACGGCTTCATCCACCGCTCGAGCCACGTCCTCGAATCGCGTGGCATCGGCCTCCACTATTCGCCCGTCAATGGATGCTGCCAACGATTCGAACGTCGACGGATGACGTCCAGCGAGCACGAGCCGCGCGCCGTCGGCGGCGAGTGTCCTCGCCACGCACGACCCGATTGCACTTCCCGCGCCGATGATGAGATACGTCGGCACCGCGGGCATCAGCCCATCGAGCCGAGCGTGATCGCGACACTGAGCGCCAGCATGATGAGCGCGGGCACCGACTTCTTGAAGGGATCGTGAATCTTCAGGTGCATCGCGAGAGCGCCCAGCATCAAGAACGCCACCAGCGCTGCTGCGGGCAACACCAGGGCCGGGATCCACAGGCCAGCAATCAGGCAGACGGCTGCGCCCACCTTCAGGGTCCCGATCACATAGCGGCACCATTCGGGAAGGCCATAGGCGGCGAATTCTTCCTGCATCGAGCGAGCGTTTCCGCCACGGTAGGACGTGCGTTGCTGCGCTCGAAGCAGCCAGACGTTCAGGAGACCGAGGGCCACGACAATCTGGAGAGTGGAGATGACAATATTCATTGATGCTCCCGTGAGTCCCGACGGCAACTAGCTGCCCGAGTCAGCGCTGCCAGGTGGATTCAGTCGCCGAAATTCCACGAAGGTGAAGATCACGCCGGCAAGCACCAGGCACACGATGCCGAACCCGATGCCGAAGATGAGATTGTCCATGGGTCAGCCCCTTCCCCGTCCAACTCGCAACTGGAGGTAGATCCCGGTCGCGAGGATTGACGGGACCCATATCCCCACGAAGATACCGGCCTCGTGATTCGGCGCGTCGCCCACGCCGAACCAGAGCGACACAGAAAACAGGAACGAGAGAAAGGCGGCGCCCAGCAGGAAATAGTCTTGACGTTTCAACATGCAGATACCTCAAATTGGAGACTATCGAGATAACAAATTGATTGATAGTTAAAGATGACTACTCGGCAGAGTCATGTGACCGTGAAGAGAAGAATGCACCGTAATTTGATGCACACGCACAAACGCACCACCGCGATGAACGGCTCAGGCCTGTCGATTCCAGCGGTGGCGCCGGTTCGCCGGTGGCACACGCGCAGGGCGAAGCCTATCGGCTGGTCCCTGACTGGCCCACACTCACGGCAGGCATGTGGTTCGGACTCACGCAGGCGGCCGCACGGCTCGCGCGCGGCGATAATCAGGTCTGCCGCTTCGGGTCGGTCGGCCGCGAGCAGCATCAACGTGCGGACCGCGCCAGGAGAAGCCATGATCGACCGCTACGACGCACTCAACAACTCATTCGAGAAGACGCTCATCTTCCGGTTCGGCGATCACGCGGGCTTCTTCTCAGAGTTGAACAACGTGATCCTGGCCGTCCTGTATTGCCTCGACAACCGCATTCGGTGTGCGCTGTACACCTCGCAGATCTCGCCGGCCATTCACTGGAACGACTACTTCCAGCCTTTCTGCGCGCAGACGACGTCTCGCACACACCGGATCCACAACAAGCGGTCGATGAGAGGTAGACCATCGTTGGTCCAGAGCGTCATGCGAACGTGGATGAAGCGGACGGAGGGCTTTGACTACTTCACCTACGAGCTCTGGGACAAGTTCCGCTCGCAGGAGTTTGCGAAGAGGCGGTTTACCATTCCGGCACTCGAGATCGATGGCAGCATCCTGGACGCCACCCGGATGCTCATCGGCATCATCGTCAGATATCAACAGCGTGCCGCGGATCAGATCACCGATGTGATCGCGCGCCTCGAGCTTCCCGATGAATACGTCGGGCTACACATACGGGGTGGCGACAAGACCAGAGAGGCGCAGGTCTTCTCCGCCGACGAGTACATGGCGCTGTTGGCACGCCACACTCGGGTCCGGAACGTGTTTGTCCTGACCGACGACTTCGGACACGTCGAGCATCTCAGAAGGCGCTATGCCGACTACGCCTTCTTCACGACCTGTCGCCCCGACGAGCGCGGATACGACTTCGCGTCCTTTCAGCGGCGAGAGCCTGACGCCCGGCGCAGCGAGTACGTCAAGCTGCTGGCGTCTATGGACGTATTGCGAGCGGCCGCCGTCGCGTTCGGCTCGTATCGAACGAACCCAGGGATGTTCCTGGGGATGTGTATGGGCACAGGATTCATCGGCATCGATAGCGATGAGTGGGTGCTGTGGTAGGCGCGGCGGCCAGAGGTCTGACCTGCGTCACCACGAGCGAGAGTCCGATGGTCGCGGCCACGATGACTTGCGACAGGGTCGTGCGGCACCGGCTGAGCGCGGCGATCGGCCGCTACGAATGGCCAGGCCCTAGCGCGCCGCCACGGCGCGATCGGCCGCTCGCGCTCCCGCCACATCCTTCTCCGTCACCCCACCCTCCGAGTGCGTCGAGTACGACACGGTGACGCGGCGGTAGTTGATGGTGATGTCGGGATGATGGTCGGCCGCGTCGGCCGGAGCGACAAGGCGTGACACGAACGCGACCGCGTCGGGAAAGCCGTCGAACGTGAACTGCCGCACCAGCGCGTCGCCCTGACGCGACCACCCGGGCAGCGCACCAAGCGAGCGGTTGATGTCGTCGTCAGACAATCGCGCCATTCGTCCCTCCTCAGACACTCGGCCGTCGTCCCCGCACATCGTCGAGCGTCTTGCGCGCCACGTCCACCTGCTCGAGCGACACCTTGCTGCCGTCGACCGCATTCGCGTCGCGTGCAGTGGCGAACGCGGCGTCGGCCAGCGCGCGGTGATAGGTGCGTTCCGCCTGCTGCAGCGCCTCGAGCGCCTGCGTGTGCTCGGACTGCCATTCGAGCCAGCGGGTCAGCTTGTCGAGCGCCTCCGGCTCGGAGTTGCCGGTGACATCGATGCCGAAGCGGTCGCCGGTGTCGACACGCACGGCATGCGCCGTCGCCGTGCCTGCCTGTTCGGTGGTGTGAAGCGTGTAGGTGTGGGGTCCGAGTGTGAGATCCATGATTCCAACCGGGTCCGGCTGAAGCCGGACACTACGAGCGTTGATGGTCCGGCTGAAGCCGGACACTACAGAAGACTACAAGAGTCCGAAGCGGGCCGGCGAGGTGACGGCCAGCGCGTCATCGATCAGGCCGTCAACAATGGCATCGGCCACCAGCTGCGCGGTGAGCGGCGCGAGCAGCACGCCGTTGCGGTAGTGACCCGTGGCGTACATGAGTCCGGGGACCGCCTCGGACCAGCCAATGATCGGCAACGGGTCCGGACTGCCAGGGCGTAGCCCGACGCGCGCCGAGAGCAGCGTGGCGCGCCATGCATTCGGCAGCAGGTCGCAGACCGCCTCGAGCAGCTGCCGAACACCCGCCACCGTCGTCTGTTCCTCGAAGCCGGCGTCTTCCACCGTCGCGCCCACGAGCAGCGTGCCGTCGCGCCACGGCACCAGGTAGCAGTGTTCGTCCCAGGTGATGCGCGCCACGTGCGGACCGTGCCAGCCGAGATGCAGCAACTGTCCGCGGACCGGCCGCACCGGGACGGCACCCGACGCGCCTTCCACGTCGACCTGGCCGGACCAGGCGCCGCAGGCAAGTACGACCGCATCCGCCTCGATCGTGCGGTGGTCGGTGTCGATGGCGACGCGGGCGCCGCGGCGCCGGATACGCGTCGCATTGGCCTGAGGCAGCAGCGTCGCGCCGCGGCGCTGGGCCGCTTCCACCATCGCCTGCGTCAGACCCGGCGCGGAAATGAGCCCCTGCGTCGGCAGGAGCAGGCCGCCAAAGATGTCGGCGGCCAGGTGGGGTTCGTAGGCACGCGCGGCAGCCGGCGAGAGCAGCTCGGACGGTACGCCGAGCTGGGCCAGTTGCTCGTGCATCGAGGTGAAGTGCGCCAGCGTCTGCTCAGCCCTGGCGACATGCAGCGTGCCCGACCGTTCATAGCCGACGGCGACACGACTGTCGGCTTCGATGCCGTTGACGAATGCGTCGAACAGCGCCAGGCTGCGAGCGCCGAGCTCGAGGAGGGGACCGCCTTCGGCGGCCTCCGTGTAGGGGGCGAGCATGCCGCCAGACGCCTGGGTGGCACCTGCGCCTGGCGCCCGGCCATCCAGGATGGAGACCGAGGCGCCGCGCCGGGCCAATTCTGCTGCGATTGCGCAGCCGACAATGCCGGCCCCGATGACAACGATGTCGCGGGCCACGCCTGAATATTACGTTAAGATCAGCCCAAGCCTGCCGCGCCTCCCAGTCCGCGGGCGCCTCGCACACACAGTCGTCTTCTCTCGCCTCGTTGATGCACTGCGGAGGCGGAACAGACTCCAAGGTTCGCTGTTACAGATATGCGGAAACTGCTCGTCGCCAACCGCTCGGAGATTGCCATCCGCTGCTTCCGTGCCGCCACGGAACTCGGCATGCGCACGGTCGCGATCTACAGCCAGGAGGATCGCTTCTCGCTGCATCGCTTCAAGGCTGACGAAGCCTTCCTCATCGGTCCGCCCACGGGCGGCGAACCGGTGCGGTCCTATCTGAACATCGAGGCGATTGTCGCACTGGCGAAGGAACAGGGTGTCGACTGCATCCACCCGGGCTACGGGTTCCTGTCCGAGAACGCCGCGTTCGCACGGGCGTGCGCCGAGGCCGGTATCCAGTTCATCGGGCCGACGCCCGATCACCTCGAAGCGTTCGGCGACAAGACCGCCGCGAAGAAACTCGCGGTGGCAGCTGGCGTGCCCACCATCCCCGGCACCGAGGACGCGATTGCCGACCCGGCCGAGGTTGAACGCGAAGCGCACCGCATCGGCTTCCCGCTGATGATCAAGGCGAGCTTCGGCGGCGGCGGCCGCGGTATGCGCGTCGTGCACAACGCCGACGAACTCCAGGGCAAGCTGGCTGAGGCGCAGCGCGAGGCCGGCGCCGCGTTCGGCCGCGCCGAGGTGTTCCTCGAGCGCTACATCGCCCGCGCCAAGCACATCGAGGTGCAGATCCTCGGCGACGCGCACGGCAACCTCGTCCACCTGTGGGAACGCGACTGTTCGGTGCAGCGCCGCCACCAGAAGGTGGTCGAAGTCGCGCCGAGCATCAACCTCCCCGACGCGCTCCGCCGCCAGATCTGCGAATCGGCCGCCGCGCTCTGCCGTTCCATCAACTACCGCAGCGCCGGCACGGTCGAGTTCCTGCTCGATGTCGATCGTAACGAGTACTTCTTCATCGAAGTGAACCCGCGCATCCAGGTCGAACACACCGTCACCGAAGTCGTGACCGGCATCGACCTCGTGCGCAGCCAGATCCTGGTGGCCGAGGGGCACACGCTCCACGAGTCGCCGCTGAACATTCCGCTGCAGGCGAAGGTGGAGACCCGCGGCGTCGCCATGCAGTGCCGCGTCACCACCGAGGATCCGGAACAGAACTTCACGCCCGACTACGGCCGCATCACCACCTACCGCTCGGCCGGCGGCTTCGCCGTCCGTCTCGACGGCGGCAACGGCTTCGGCGGCTCGGTCATCACGCCGTACTTCGACTCGCTGCTCGTGAAGGTCACCACCTGGGGCTCGACGCTCGAGGAAGCGGGTCAGCGGTCCGACCGTGCGCTGCGCGAGTTCCGGATCCGCGGCGTCAAGACGAACATCTCGTTCCTGCTGAACCTCATCGAGCACCCGACCTTCAAGTCGGGCGAGGCGACCACGACCTTCATCGACCAGACGCCGGCGCTGTTCCGCTTTCGCGCCAACCGCGACCGCGCCACGAAGACGCTGTCGTATCTGGGCGACGTCATCGTGAACGGCCGTCCCGACGTGAAGGGCGCCTTCGATCCGAAGCGTTCGCTGCCGGCGCCGGTGCCGCCGCCGGTGCCGCGCACCAGCGTGCCGCCCGCCGGCACGCGCCAGAAACTGCAGGAACTCGGTCCCGAAAAGTTCGCCGAGTGGATCCGCAACGAGAAGCGGCTGCTCATCACCGACACGACGATGCGCGACGCGCACCAGTCGTTGCTCGCCACACGCGTCCGCACCTACGACATGCTGGCGGTGGCCGACGCCGTGGCGCGGCTGACGCCGTCGCTCTTCAGCCTCGAGATGTGGGGCGGCGCGACGTTCGACACCTCGATGCGCTTCCTGCAGGAAGACCCGTGGCAGCGCCTCGCCGACCTGCGCCAGCGGGTGCCGAACATCCTGTTCCAGATGCTGCTGCGCGCCAGCAACGCGGTCGGCTACACGACCTATCCGGACAACGTGGTGCGCGCCTTCATCAAGCGCAGCGCCGAGGGCGGCGTCGACGTCTTCCGCATCTTCGACTCGCTGAACTCGACATCGAACATGCAACTGGCGCTCGAGTCGGTGCGTACCGACACGAACGTCCTCGCCGAAGCGGCGCTCTGCTACACCGGCGACATCCTCGATCCGACGCGTACGAAGTACTCGCTGAAGTACTACATCACGCTCGCCAAGGAACTGGTGCGAATGGGCACGCACGTGCTCGGCATCAAGGACATGGCCGGGCTGTGCAAGCCGTACGCGGCCTACGCGCTGGTGAAGGCGCTGCGTGAAGAGGTCGGCGTGCCGATCCACTTCCACACGCACGACACCAGCGGCATCAACTCGGGCAGCGTCCTGCGCGCCTGCGACGCCGGCGTCGACATCGCCGATGCGGCGCTCGCGTCAATGGGCAGCATGACCAGCCAGCCGTGCCTCAACGGCATCGTCGCCGCGCTGAAGTACACCGACCGCGACACCGGGCTCGACCAGGTGGCGCTCGACGACTTGAGCCGCTACTGGGCCGCGGTGCGCGAGCTCTACTACCCGTTCGAAGAAGGCCTGAAGGCGCCGGGACCGGACGTCTACCAGCACGAGATGCCAGGTGGCCAGTACACGAACCTGCGTCAGCAGTCGAAGAGCCTCGGGCTCGAGAGCCGCTGGCCGGAAGTGTGCGAAGCCTACGCCACGGCGAACCGCCTGGTCGGCGACATCGTCAAGGTGACACCGTCCAGCAAGGTGGTCGGCGACCTTGCGCTGTTCCTCGTCACCAACAAGCTCTCGGCTGATGACGTCATGCAGTCGACCGTACCACTCAGCTTCCCGCGCTCGGTCGTCGAGATGATGCAGGGGTTGCTCGGCGAACCGGACGGCGGCTGGCCCAAGGGCTTCCAGGACATCGTCCTGAAGTCGGCCCACGTCGAACCGATCGTCGGACGCCCTGGCGCGTCGATGGCGCCGGCCGACTTCGAGGCTGCCGCGAAGGACATCCAGCCCAAGATCCAGCGCGAGCCGTCAGACGCCGACGTCCTGTCCTACGTGCTCTACCCGCAGGTCTACCTCGACTTCCAGAAGCACGTGCTGCTCTACGGCGACACGTCGACGATTCCGACCTCGAATTTCTTCTACGGCTTGCAGCCGGGCGAGGAAGCGTCGATCGAGATCGAGCGCGGCAAGACGCTCATCGTCAAGTTCCTGACGATGGGTCAGGTGCGCGAGGACGGCACACGCACGGTGTTCTTCGAGCTGAACGGTCAGCCGCGCGCGGTCAGCGTCATCGACCGCTCGGCGTCGGCCACCGTCAAGCGCAACCCGAAGGCCGACCCGGACAACCCGGCGCACATCTCGTCGCCGATGCCGGGCAAGGTGTCGTCGGTGGCAGTGCGCACCGGCCAGGCGGTGAAGAAGGGTGAGCGGCTGCTCTCCATCGAGGCGATGAAGATGGAGACCGCGGTCTACAGTCCGCGCGACGGCAAGGTCGGCGAGATTTCCGTCGATGCAGGTTCAGCCGTGGAAGCCCGCGACCTGCTGCTCGTCCTTCGCGACTGACGCGCGCCACGGAGTCTGCCGTGACCGATTCGACCGAGAGCCCGCAACGGACGGTTGCCGTGGTGGACGACGACCCCACCTGTGCGCTGATGCTCAACCGCATCTTCTCGCGGTCAGGTTACGGCGTGGTGGTGTTTGGCAGTGGCGAGGCGTTCCTCGACGCGGTGGGCACCACGACCGCCGACGTCGTCTGCCTCGACATGGGGTTGCCGGGCATGACCGGCCTCGAGACGCTGCGCGCGCTGCAGCAGCTGGCGCCAGCGCTACCCGTCGTCCTCTTCTCGGCTGCCGCCGACGAGATCCACAAGGACGCGATGGCGTCGGGTGCGTACGCATGCGTGCCGAAGACCGGCGCGTGGGCGGAACTTCGCACCGCTGTTGCGGCAGCAATCGCTGCGCGAACTTAGTCACACCTCACACGTCAGCAGTCAGACCCCACGCCGGTCCGGGACGGTCTCGTCTCGGCACGA